>TARA_R110002072_G_scaffold42064_19_pt1 | contig 183895 bp, 172 predicted proteins | sample TARA_R110002072 | Tara Oceans TARA_R110002072 (sample SAMEA4397118) | marine metagenome | biome: Polar Biome; feature: [SRF] surface water layer (ENVO:00010504); material: water (ENVO:00002006), including particulate matter (ENVO:01000060) such as... | depth 5 m
CGGGTGATAAAAAAGAGCAGAAAACCAGTCTGAAACTGATCTGCTCTGCTCCCGAAGAACATGCGAATGGATCACCCCATTTCCTGCGTCGTGCCGTCCGAGTGTTTCGGGCGGCATGATTTTTTTGGAGTGATCCAGTTCTCGCTAGCGCGTGTTAGCCTGAGGTGATGTACTCGCGCATGGCTTTGACCTCGATGTGCATGTCCGCGTTGGTCGCGGCGTTGAGATCGCCAATCGAGATCATGCCGACGATCGAGCCGTCCTCGATGACGGGCAGGTGTCGGATGCGTTCGTCGGTGAGTGTCTGGCGGACCTCGGCGAGTGTTGAACTTGGTGCGCAGCTCAGGACTTTTTTCGTCATCACTATTGAGACCTGTGTTTGGCTGGGCGGTCGTTCTTCGGCGATCACCCGGGTGAGGATGTCGCGTTCGGTGATGATGCCGCAGAGTTCGTTGAAGGTGTCGGTGACGACGAGCGAACCGATGCGGTGCTCGTTCATCATCCGGGCGGCTTCGAGGACGGTGCTGGCTTGGGGGATGGATTGGATGCGTTCGATTCGGCTGTGGCCGTGATCGCCCTCGTTCCATGATTTCTTGCTGGCGAGGAGTTGTGATACCGTGAGCATGATCGATTCCTTTCGATAGGGATCAGCCATGCCGTGGTTGAGTTGCGAGGTACATACGCCGGGTGAGCCGCAGGCTGATCTTGTGACGCTTTCTATTATGGTTATTTTGGGCTGTAGTGGAAGCGGAAACCGTCTGTATTTGCTTATCGGACGCGAGATCGCGTCTCATTCCGCCAGATCTGGGTAGATTTATCAGTGCATATCCCGGTTTGAGTCTCTCAAGATCCTCTGCGGCGCAGGTTATTTCCCCATAAAGGCTTACATTCCGAGTCATTTGGGTGCTGTGTGGTCCGCGGGCTCGACTTTGATCGGTCTGCGGTCTAGGCTTCCAACCGCTCTGAGGCCTATCGGGATCGCAGAGCCCACACTCACGCCGGTGATTCGAACGGTCTGCAAGTTTGCGACCAACTGACATTCCGGTATCCGCGGGTCCCCGATACCCGATTCATGCCGGAACATTGAACGGACGAGCTTTTGAAGGCTCGCCCGGTGTTCATCACCAATGGCCAGTTGGCCAAAAGAAGACAACTTATGAAGTTCACAGAACTCGGGCTCGCAGAGCCCATCGTTCGCGCGGTCTCTGACAAAGGCTACACGACTCCTTCTCCTATCCAGGCTCAGGCCATCCCCGTCGCTGTCCAGGGACGCGATGTGTTTGGATGTGCGCAGACGGGCACGGGCAAGACCTGTGCGTTCGCGCTGCCGATCTTGGATCGGTTGACCAAAGACAACCCGGGCAAGCAGCGCAAGGGCGGGTTCGGACGCGCCCCGCGTGCGTTGGTGCTCGCGCCGACGCGCGAGCTGGCGATGCAGATCTTCGACAGCTTTGTTTCCTACGGCAAGCATCTCAAGCACCTCCGCCACACCGTCGTCTTCGGCGGCGTGAGCCAGGGCAAGCAGGTTCGCTCGCTGCGTGACGGCGTGGATGTGCTCGTCGCGACGCCGGGTCGTTTGCTCGACTTGATTAACCAGGGTCATATCGATCTCTCGAACATCGAGGTGCTTGTGCTCGACGAGGCCGACCGGATGCTCGACATGGGCTTCATCAACGACATCCGCAAGGTGGTCGCGATGACCCGCGAAGACCGCCAGACGCTGTTCTTCTCGGCGACTGTGTCGCGCGAGATCCGCAAGCTCTCGGATTCGATCCTGACCAACCCGGTGAGCATCGAGACCGCGGTGGAATCGACGACTGTTGACGCGATCGAGCAGTGCATCTATATGGTTGAACGGGAGCAGAAGCCCGAACTGCTCGAGCGTGTGCTGATGGACCCGATGGTCAGCCGATCGCTGGTGTTTTCTAAAACCAAGTATGGCTGTGATAAGCTCGTCAAGATGCTGCGTCGGGCCAATATTGATGCTGAAGCGATTCATGGCGATAAGTCACAGAACGCACGCACCCGTGCGATGCGTCGATTCAAGTCTGGGTCGACCAAGATCCTGATCGCGACCGATATCGCGTCGCGTGGGATCGATGTGGACAACATCACCCATGTGGTCAACTACGACATGCCTCTGGATCCGGAGACCTATGTGCACCGGATCGGGCGGACGGCTCGGGCCGGGGCTCAGGGGATCGCGATCTCGTTCTGTGGGTTTGATGAGATCGGGCTGTATCGCCAGGTCGAACGCCGCTCGCAGATCCAGATCCCGGTGGGTCAGGATCACGATGACCTGACCTTCGAAGCGCCGCCGCCATCGCGCTCGGTGCGGAGTTCGCGTTCGGGCGGGGGCTACAAGGGCAAGCGAAACCAGGGCGGCTCACGCTTTGGTGGTGGGGGCGGCGGTCGTTCCGGTGGTCGTTCGGGCGGACGCAAATCCTACGCCGAGCGCAACGGCAGCGCCGGGAGCCAGGGCGGGGGCGGCTATCAGGGTCGGTTCGGCTCGCGCGACGAGCGCAGTAATGATCAGGGTGAATCAGGTGCGCGTGAGGGCGGGGGAGACCGTCCACGCTCGGGCGGCAAGCATCGCAAGTCCAATGATCGCAGCAATGACCGAAGCAATGCAGGCGCACCATCCGGGGCAGGCAGCTACGCCGGCCCGGGGGCGAACGCTGAAGGCGGTGCTCGCCCTAAGAAGCCAAAGAAGCCCAAAATCAAGGTGAAAACCGGGGCGAAGGCCGGAGCCAAATCAGGTAGTAAGTCCAAGGGCCCCAAGGAGAGTTTCTCGGCTCGCACACCCAAGCCTAAAAAGGGCAACGGCTACCCGAAGAACAAGCCCGGCACGGGCGTCAAGCGGGCACCAGCCAAGGCGGCTTCACGCTAAGCTGGTCTCCTGATTGAGAACCATCCAACGAAGAACGCCCATGGGAATCCATGGGCGTTTTCGCTTCTCCATTGCATGTTGATGGTGTCGGAGACCGTGTCGGATTAGTCTTTCTTGAGCAGGTCACGGATCTCGGTGAGGAGCAGGATATCGGCTGCTGGAGCCTTTGGCGGGGCGGCGGCTTCTTCGAACTCAAAGCTGGCTTTGGCCTTGTTGATCATCTTGACCATCATAAAAATCAGGAAGGCAAGGATTAGGAAGTTGAAGGCGATGGTGATGAAGTTCCCCCAAGCGAGGACAGGGCCAAGAGCACGGGCTTCGTCGAGGGGCATCGGCGCGCCTTCGTTGGCTGCTTGGAAGGCATCCACGCCTTCCCTCACATTTTGGGTGAGCCCGATGTACAGATTCGTAAAATCAGCCTTCCCCGCGATGCCCACAAGCGGCATGATGAGGTCGTCGATCGCGGACTTGATGATCAGCCCGAATGCGCCGCCGATGATGATGCCGATGGCCATGTCCATGACATTGCCCTTGACGGCGAACTCTTTAAACTCTTTGATCATACCCATGCGTGCCTCCTTCACTTTTGAGTGCGTAGGTGAGTGTTGATTCTGGTTGAATCAGGAGTGTCCCATGGGGATTGTAGAGCACATCGCCTGGAGCCGTACGCTCAGGGGGTGAAGTTGTTTGATGGGATGAAGGGCGAGTTGTTTACTTCCGGCGGTTGCGGATTTTTACTTTGCCGGTGCCCTTGGTGATCTTGCCGATGATGTGGGCTTTCTCTCCGGATTTGGTGAGTCGGCGGACGACGGCGTCGGCGAAGGTCGGGCGGACGATCAGGCAGTAGCCGATGCCCATGTTGAAGACGACGCGCATCTCGGATTCCTCGATGTCGCCGCGGTCTTGGAGCAGGTCGAAGATCGGGGGGACGGTCCAGGATTTTTCGTTGATGACCGCGTCGACCTGGTTATGGATGGCGCGGTTGAGGTTGCCTTCCATGCCGCCGCCGGTGATGTGGGCCATGCCCGAGATGATCTTCTTGACCTTGTAGGCACGCAGGAGCTTGACGATCGAGTCGGCGTAGATGCGGGTGGGTTCGAGGAGGACTTCACCGAGGGTGCGATCGGTCTCGAGCTCGGGGTAGGCTTTGTTGAGCTTGAGCTTGGCGTGTTTGATGACCTTGCGGACGAGGGAGTAGCCGTTGGAGTGCACGCCCGAGCTCTCGAGCCCGATGATGATGTCCCCGGGCTCGACGCGCAATGGGTTGGTGGCTTTCTTGAGTTCGACGACCCCGACGCTAAAGCCGGCCAGGTCGTACTCGTTGGGCTTGTAGAGGTCGTTCATCTCGGCGGTCTCGCCGCCGATCAGGGCGCACCCGGCTTGCTTGCAGCCCTCGCTGATGCCCTTGACGATGTCGAAGAGGACTTCTTGGTTGACCTTGTTGACGGCGATGTAGTCGAGGAAGAGCAGCGGCTCGGCGCCCTGGACGATCAGGTCGTTGACATTCATCGCGACGAGGTCGATCCCGACGGTGTCGTGCTTGTTCATCTCGATGGCGAGGTGGACCTTGGTGCCCACGCCGTCGGCGCAGGCGACGAGGACGGGGTCTTTGTGGTTGTGCTTGAAGAGCTGTTCGTTGTAGTCGAGGCGGAAGAGCCCGGCGAAGCCGCCCGGGTTGTCGATGACGCGTTGCCCGTGTGTCCGGCGCAAGAGCGAACCGATCGAGCCGACGAACTTGTCGCCTTCTTCGATGCTCACGCCCGAATCGGCGTAGGTGAGGCGCTGCTTGTTTGATTTGGTGGAGGTTGAGCGACGAGTGGTTTTGCCAGCCATGGGCAGAGGATAGGTCGGGCGTGGGGCGATGGCTCTGCGAGCGAGGTTGAACGGCGAGAAAGGTCAGTGGGTTTTCACAGGATGGGCGATGGATTTGTTGGGCGGGCGGGGCACAAATCAGTGGGGGCTTTGGCTATAATCCGTTTATCCGAAACAACGGCTCCGTGCGCGCAGGCGCACGATTCAATCCATGATGCAATCAAGGACTCACTCCATGAGCGAAACACAGCTATTTACCTCCGAATCGGTTTCTATGGGTCACCCCGACAAGGTCTCCGATCAGATCTCTGACGCGATTCTTGATGCGATGCTCGCCAATGACCCGCACTCACGCGTGGCCGTGGAGACCATGGTGTCCACCGGCATGGCGATGATCGCCGGCGAGGTGACGACCAAGGGCTATGTGGATATCCAGGATATCGTCCGCGGCGTGATCCGCGACATCGGCTACACCGATGGCGATATGCGGTTCGATGCCGAGTCGTGCGCTGTGATGGTCGCGATCAACCAGCAGTCCCCGGACATCGCTCAGGGTGTGGATACCGAGGGGGCGGGCGACCAGGGCATGATGTTCGGGTTCGCGTGTAAGGAAACCGAAGAGCTGATGCCGCTGCCCATCATGCTGAGTCACCAGCTCGTCGCTCAGCAGGCCCATGTGCGTCGTAATGAGACCATCGTCGGCTTGCGTCCAGATGCCAAGAGCCAGGTGACCGTCGAGTACGATCATGGCAAGCCTGTGCGTGTCGATACGGTTGTGCTCTCGACCCAGCACGGTCCTGAATGGAACAGCCGACAGGACGAGCTGACTCGCGAGGTGATCGAGCACATCATCAAGCCTGTGCTCGGCGAGCTCTGGAACCCTGGGATCAAGCTGCATGTCAACCCGACGGGCCGATTCGAGATCGGCGGCCCGCACGGCGACTGCGGGCTTACTGGGCGCAAGATCATTGTCGATACCTACGGCGGTCGTGGTCGTCATGGCGGTGGGGCTTTCAGCGGCAAGGACCCGACGAAGGTCGACCGATCTGCTGCGTACATGGCCCGTTATATCGCCAAGAATGTCGTCGCGGCTGATCTGGCCGACGAGTGCGAGGTGCAGCTCTCCTACGCCATCGGCGTCGCCGAGCCCACCAGCGTGTACATCGATACCTTCGGGACCGCCAAGGTCGACGAGGACAAGATCTCGGCGGCGGTCCGCAAGGTCTTCCCGCTGACCCCACGCGGGATCATCGAGACCCTCGAGCTCCGCAAGCCGATCTACGCCAAGACCGCCCGTCACGGGCACTTCGGACGCAAGGCCGTCGTCAAGAACGGTTTGAGCTTCTTCAACTGGGAGAAGACGGACAAGGCGGAGGCGCTCAAGGAAGCGTGCAATAGCGCCGCGCCCGCAGGGGCGTAAGGCGGGTTGATGGATCAGCAGTTCAAGGGCGTAACGCATTGCGGTACGCTTTTTTTCTGCGCTCAGTCCGACGAACGATTTAGATAGAGATTGCGTTTGATGATGGCCTGCTGGACACGGGGATCGAGCCCTTGGATCGGGTGTGGCCGTGTGTCTGGATTGGATAGGGCGGTACGGATGCTTGTTGAGGAGCAATCGATCATCGGGACCGGGACGATGATCGAACGCCAATGATCGAGCTCGCTGGGGGTCCATGCATCGAGCGAACGGAGCTGGTCGATCAGCGTCGCTGGGGATGCGGCGTCATCGCGGAGCATGACGATCGCGTCGCGCCAGAACTCGGTGTATCGGCGCCAGCGGTGCATCGATCGGGCCTGGTCGGCGCCGATGAGGAAGCGGTTGGTGCCCGGGAGGTTGAGCTTGGCGATGCTGGCCCATGTGTCCGCCCAGTAGCTCGGTTGGTCGGGGTTGAGGGGGGCGTCGGCGATTTCTTGCGTCCAGATCGATGCGTTGTCCATGCCATCGAGTGCGATCGTGAGTAGCTCGATACGATCTTGGTCGGGGGCTGGGGCCGCGGCTTTGAATGGCGAGCGGGCCGCGGGGACATAGACAATATGAGCATGGTCGAGGTGCTTTGCGATACGCTGAGGCAGTGCGACATGCCCCAGGTGCGGGGGGTCGAAGGAGCCGCCGAAGAACAGGCGGGTGGGCGCGGAGCGGGCTGCGGGACTCAGCTCGACGGGGGTGGTCTGGCGTTCGATGGGTGGGAGAGGTGGCACGCTGTATTGTTGGCATGCGGGGCATCGGAGATGGATCGGCGGGTGGCTGGGTGTTCCGATAAGTGCGGAACATCGGCTATGCATGCCGGTTGGGCGTGTAAATTGGTCTAGGGGATCGTGGGATCAGTGGTGTTCGAGAAGGATTAAGTCAGAAATTGAGTCTGGGGTGAATTGCCGGGGCGAGGAGCCCGATGTTTTGAGGTGAGGAGAATTTTGATGTCTGTACCCGATCCCAATACATTCAGTCTCGATATCAACGATCCAGAGGACGCGGAGCTGATCGAGTACTTCCTGGGCGAGCTGCCCGAGAAGGTCGATTTCATCAATGATGCCGCGGATCGCGTGGATCTTGAGTCGTTGAAAAGGATCGCTCACCAGCTCAAGGGGGCCGCGCCGGGGTTTGGTTTCCCATCGATCGGCAGTGCGGCCAAAGAACTCGAAGGCAGCATCCGTCAGCTCGGCGATTCCGGTGAGGACATCGCCGGTGTCCGCGCCCAGATCGAGAGTCTCACCTCGTTGTGTCAGTCATATATCTCTACCAATCCATTTAAGAAGTAAAGCATTTCCGCCTACGAATCGTCCCGAACTGATCGCCTACCCGCCGAGACTCACTGCCCAATGACCGATGAGCAACTCAGCCAACTCGAATCACCGCCCGCGGTGCTGCTGATCGACGACTCGGAGTTCGTCCATCGGATACTCGATTCGCGTCTGCGATCCGAGTCGATCTCGTTGATCGGTGAGTACGACGGCAAGGCGGGCATCGAGCGTGCGATCAAGGATCAGCCCGCGTTGATCTTGCTTGATCTTGACATGCCGGTGATGGACGGGTTCGAGGCTCTGCGATTGCTCAAGGACGATCCGGTCACGAGGAACATTCCTGTCATTGTGATCTCGGGGCTCAACTCGTCTCAGGATAAAGTCACCGCGTTCGATCTGGGCGCGGTTGATTTCATTACCAAGCCGTTCGAGCTCACGGAGCTGCGGGCGCGGGTGCGTTCGTCGCTTAAGATGTCCGCCCTGCTGCGGATGCTCGAGCAGAAGGCCCAGATCGATGGGCTCAGTGGGCTTTATAACCGGGCGTATTTCGATGATCGTTTCCAGGAGGAGTACGATCGCTCGATGCGTCACGGGCAGCCGTTCTCAATTGCGCTGATTGATCTCGACGAGTTTAAGCAGGTCAACGATACTTACGGGCACCCGGCGGGTGATATGGTGATCTCGGGTGTGGCTCGGTTGATCCTCCAGCAGTGCCGAAACATTGACATCGCGTGCCGATACGGCGGCGAAGAGTTTGTGCTGATCATGCCAGAAACAACCCCGGCCCAGGCGTTCACGCTCTGCGAGCGGATCCGTGCTGGCTGCGAGGCGTTGAGCTGGGCCCAGCACCCGAGCCGAAAGGTGACGCTTTCGTGCGGCGTGATCGGAGCCGATGACGGCAACTCGATCAACAGCACCCCCCAGGCCCTGTTCGAGATGGTCGATCGGAATCTGTACCAGGCGAAGCAGAACGGGCGGAACCAGGTCAAGGCGAGCCACTTTGATGGGACGGCGTTGACGATCTCCAAGGCCGGCTGAGATTACTTTTAAAACCAAGTGCAGTGTTTCTGTCTCGGGCTCGAAATCGATGGGCTTCGTTTGTGTGCGTTCATTGGCTGGAATAGACTCTGGTATGAGCGAGTCGCCATCTACATCAAACCAGCCGAATCCAGAAGATCGGATCCTGAAGCTCGAAGAATCTTCGGGGTACACGGATCATCACATCGAGATACTCTCTGGAGAGATCGCGCAGATCAATAAAGCGATGCTGGGGCTGACCCGGCGGTTCTCGCAGATCGAGGCGCGATTGAGTGAGATCAGCGATCGTGTGGGCGAGGATGCCCCCAATGTGCCCCCGCCGCACAGTGCTGGGCCGGATATTCCCAAAGACCCGCTCTGAGTCCTGCCCTGAGATCAGTTCGTACATGCGAGCAGATGGGCAAGAACCATGCCCAGAATCCTGCGTATACTCACCCATGAAGACGAGTAAACGAACAGTGGGGATGCGCGGCGCGTGTCTGATTGGGCTGGGGACAACCGGGATGCTTCTGCTGGCTGGCTGTGTGACGGCTCAGGAGATGGGGCAGCTGCAAGAACGGCGCGTCGAGCTTCCTGAGGCTTCGGGGGCGGATGAATCGCTCGATCCACGCTTTGGGCTCACTGCGGATGCTCAGGACCCCAGCGAGCGCGACAAGGAGCTGGGCTATGGGCGATGGAAGGCCAAGCCCGAGCCCACCGGCACGGCCAAGCCGACCGACCCGAGCCGACGCGGGAGCAGCTGGGGCACCACCCCCTGATTGCGGCTGGCGAATGCTTGACGGCTCGCCAATCCTGATGCTGAACACGAGTTCGTGCGGCCCGTGCTGTTTTTTCGGTGGAAATCGGGTATTGTCTGTCTATACGAATGATTCGTGAGCAGATTTATACAGCCTGATAAGGAACCGACATGTCCACACTCAAAGAACGGTATCTGGAAGTGAAGCAACGCGTCGCCGATGCGGCGATTCGATCGGGGCGGACCCCCGAATCGGTGTACCTCGTGGCGGTGACCAAGTTCGCCGAGCCCGAGGATATCCGTGAGCTCATCGAGTTGGGGCACCGAGATTTCGGGGAGAACAAGGTTCAGCAGCTCGCCCAGCGGGCCAGCATCATCCAGGAATGGTTCGATCGCATGCGTTTGACGCCGCGGGTCACCAACGAGCACACCAGCTTTGATCCATCGACCCCGGTCCGCTGGCACATGATCGGTCACCTGCAGCGCAATAAGGTTCGCAAGATCGGGGATCTGGTGCGATTGGTGCACTCGGTCGATAGCCTGCGTCTGGCCGAAGAGATCCAGCAGATCGCCAACAAGCTCGACCGGACGGTCGATGTGCTGCTGCAGGTCAATGTGTCCAACGAGGACTCCAAGTTTGGCGTCCCGATCGCGGCAGCGGGCGCGATCGCCGAGCAGATCGACACAATGATCAATGTCCGCGTGCGTGGGCTGATGACCATGGCGCCGCTCACCGAGAACCCGGAAGACTCCCGGGCTCACTTTGTGCGCTGCCGCGAGCTCTTTGAGGACCTTGTTCGCGAGGGCGTGGGCGAGGGGCACTTTGATCTGTTGTCGATGGGGATGAGCGGCGACTACGAGGTCGCGATCGAAGAGGGGGCCAACCTTGTGCGGGTGGGCTCTGCGATCTTTGGCAATGCCCATGAGCAGGAAGAAGTCGCCGAAGCCGAGACGATCTGAACCCTCAATCTGAATACTCGATAAGTTTTTGTAGGGGCCTGTGCTGGGCTCAGCTCATGGTCGGGAAGCTTTGCGTCGCGACGGCCAGCGTGCCGCCGCGTGCGCGGGTGCGGAGCATTTGTGCCTGCAGGTGGCGGCCCGGGCAGGCGGTGGAGCGGAGCTCTTGGTGCGTGTGCACATTGCCCAGCGGCACATGGAATCGCTCCATGGCGTAGGCGATCATTTTGTTGAGCGATGCGAGGGTCGCGCTCGTTGGCTTGATCTGTTCGTAGTTGCCGAAGACGACGATGCCCAGGTTGCCCGGGTTGTGGTCTTTGACATGGGCGCCCTGGAGATTGAGCGGGCGGGCCTGCCAGATGCGGCCGCTGGGATCGATGGCGAAGTGGTACCCGATGTCGGCCCAGCCGTTGTTGAGGTGCCCGCGTCGGATCAGGTTCATGCGGCGGAGCGAGTCTGCGTAGGACCCGGACGGGACGGGCATGATCGCGTCGTGGTGGACGGTGATGTGGCGGATGTTGGTCATGGGGTCGGCGAGCCATTGCTTGGGGGCGGCCGAGGTCCACTTGGTGCGTGGGATTACAAAGGATGGGATCGCTGTGAGGGGGAGCGTCGAGGGCTGGGCTTCGATGCTCGGGGTGTGCGGGCGCGGGGTGTAGACGCGGGTTGCGGGTGATGAGGTGTGGGCGATCGGATCGTTGGGGATGGGATCGCCGAGCGAGCCGTTGAGCTTTTTGTTGCGCGATTGGGCGGCGCTGGCGCACCCGCCGAGCGATGAGATCGCGCCCAGGGCGATGGCGGCTGATCCGGCCTTGGCGGCCAGGCTCATCGCTTTGCGTCGGGACAGCCCAGCGGAGTCGGGTTTGATGACCGAATCTGCACAGTGATCGGGATTGGATTGGGTGTTGCTCACGGATAATCTTTCGGCCAAATTGGATGCCGACCCACAATCCTATTGCCAAGATCGCGCCAAGGCGAGCCGGGAAACCGCCCACAGGCTCTACGCAATCGGATCAGGAGGGTTGCACGGGGGGATTGAGCGGGCGTCGGGGGGTGTCTCTTGAAGACAAATCTGCTTGCTGGCGTGCAGAATGGGATGGGCGGGGGCGATATCATACGGCTCAGGACGATAGAACACGGTTTACTAGTACACGCACAGAGGATTACACATGTTTCTACAAGATGAAGCCGCGACGGCAATCGAACAAGCAGAGGGCGCAGTTGTCGCCGACGGGGGGGCCACGGTCAACAGCGGATTTGGCGAGCTCGTCTCTCGCGTGAGCGAGGGCGACATGAGCGGGGAGACCTGGATGCTCGCATGGGAGACGGTCGGGCAGCCGGTCGTGCTCGCGATCGTTCTTATTATCGCGGTGATGATCATCGCGGGTTGGGTGCGCCGGCTGGCCACCAAGGCCTGCCGGAAGGCGAATGTTGAGGAAACGCTCGCGCGGTTCTTGGGCAACATGCTCCGCTACCTGGTGCTGTTCGCAGGCGGCATCGCGATCTTGGGCACGCTCGGGATCGAGACCACCAGCTTCGCGGCTGTGCTCGCGGCGGCGGGCTTCGCGGTCGGCATGGCGATGTCGGGGATGCTCGGTAATGTTGCTGCGGGCGTGATGCTGCTCTTCTTCCGTCCGTTCAAGGTCAACGATGTGGTCAACGCCGGGGGCACGACGGGCAAGGTCATCGAGATCGGCCTGTTCACGACCGTGTTTGATACCCCAGACAACCGTCGCATCATCGTGCCCAACGGCTCGATCTTCGGCGGCACCATCGAGAATATCTCACACCACGATACACGACGCGTCGCGGTTTCGGTCGGGACTGATTACGGCGCGGATATCGATCAGGCACGCGAGGTCATGCTGGCGGCGGCCAAGGCCTGCGAGGGCGTGCTGCAAGATCCGGAACCGGCTGTGGTGCTCACCGGGCTGGGCGGCTCGTCGATCGACTGGAGCGTGCGTGTCTGGGTGAACGCTTCTGACTTCTGGCCCGTCTCCGATCGGCTCACCCGCGATGTGAAGTACGCGCTTGATAAGGCGGAGATCGGGATCCCGTTCCCGCAGATGGATGTGCACCTCGACGGCAAGGTTGCTCAGTCGTAAGCGAGCATGAAAACAGTTTACTTTAGACCCACGCTCCGGCGTGGGTTTTTTATGCGCGATCAGCAGGATCGGTTGATACAGCTTTGGTGGTTCGATCGAGCCACTTGCTCCAGATCGAGAGGACGAGGAGCATGTAGAGGCGTTGTGAGTGATCGCGCCCGTGCCAAGGGTTGATGGATTGTTCGCCGGCCGCGTCGTGCTCTTTGAGCATTGTTTGGACGAAGTTCATGTTGATCTCGACACCGACATCCGCGAGCCCCGGGAATGGGTCGGTGGATTCGAGGTGGTCGTAGAGGAGCTGACGCATGCCGCCGTAGTCGGAGCGGAACCACTCGCCGACGGGGATCGCGAAGCCCTGCTTGGGGCGGTCGACGATGTGGTCGGGGAGGTATTTGCGGGCGACTTGTTTGAGGAGGCCTTTGCGCTGGCCTTTGGGCATGAGTTCGCGGAGGGGTGCAGCGAGGCATGCTCGAACCAGTTCAGATGAGAGATAGGGGCTGCGGACTTCGAGCGCGACGGACATTGACGCAGTATCTACTTTCCTGAGCAGGTCATTGGGAAGGTAATCATCGAAGTCTGTGCGGAGTGGGTCGGTGTCCATACTCAGTGGGGAAGTTGCCCATTGATTGTTTGGAAGAAGCTCGCTGAGCTGAGAGAGAGGGAAGATTGATATGAGATCGTGATAGCGTTCGCCGGACCTGGCGGCTTGAAGCAAGCGGTAGAGCTTGCTCGACATGCTGGACGGTTTCTTTGTGGGGATGTGCTTGTGTTGTAATCGGCGGAGTTGTCTCCAGTGTCTGTTGAGCAGTGCTTCGGCGGAGTATCGCTGGTATCCACCAAAGAGTTCGTCAGCCCCATCCCCGCCGAGTACGACGCTGACATGCTCCTTCGCTGCTTTGCACACCCAATAGGTCGGCAGGAGCGAGCTGTCGCCGAATGGCAATCCAAGCTGTTCGATCAGGCCGATGAGGTCTGATGCTGCCTGTGAATTGCATTCGAGTGTGTGGTGCTTTGATCCAATGTGATCCGCAACCAGCTGAGCATGCCGTGACTCATCGTACCGGGCGGAAGGCATTTTCATTGTAAATGTGTGTGGTGTGTTCCCAGTCTGCTGGGTGTGTATCTGTGTAATCGCTGCAATGAGCGATGAGTCGATCCCTCCTGAGAGAAAAACACCTACCGGAACATCGGCATCGAGTCGGGAGAGCACAGCATTCGAAATTAGAGACTCGACTTGGTCAGCGTCGATTGAATTGGATCGAGTGGGCGATGGCATCTTGGAGGATCTTGTTCCAACTCGATGCGTAGGGCGTTCGATATTAAAGTTCCGCACTGGATCTCTCGGGAAGAGTTCCCATTCATTTGGCTGGAGTTGATAAACGGAAGAAGTCGGCGAAATCCAATCCCAGCCATATCGAATCCAATCTTGGATGGATGGAATTTGCCGATCTATAACAGGTGCTTCTGGTTGAATACATTTGCTTCCCCGAATCAAACCGGTAATCACGGAAGAGTACAGAATCCCGGATTGGATATTGAGCTTATAGAGTGATTTTTCTCCAACGAGATCACGCCCGCTCGCCAGCTGTCCTGTTGATCGATCCCAGATGAGGTGTGTGTACATCGCTTCAAGGCGATCTTGCATTTGTCCATTCCATGCTCGCCACCCGTGCACGAGCACTTCGGTATCTGAATGATCCGTCTCGAACACATGGCCCTGGGCTTCGAGCTCGGCTCGGAGTTGGCGGTGGTTATAGATGCAGCCGTTGAAGACGACGGCGACGAGGGGTTTGTTGGGTTCGATCTCGGAGGCGATGATTGGGGTTTCGCCGGGCTGGTAGGTGAGGTCGGGGCGGAGGGTTTCGCCGTCGTGGACCATGGGCTGGTGGCCGCCGGCGTGGTCGATGATGCTGAGCCGGCGGTGGACGAGTGCGATGTCGACGATGGTGCCGTCTTCGCGCACTGCGCGATCGCGGAAGCGGCCTTGGGCGTCGGGGCCGCGGTGTTTGATGGATTCGTCGAGGATGTCGAGCCAGGCTTCGGGGATGGACTCTAATGGTGGCGGGGGGGGGCCGTCCTTGGGGTCATGGATCTGGATGATGCCGGCGAGGCCGCACATTAGTGGGGGGCCTTGTCAGGGGTGGTTGGCTTGGCCTGTTCGTTGTGTTGGTCGTCGTGCTTTTCGTCGTGCTGATCAAAGAGTCCGGTTTGGTAGCCCCAGATGGTGTGGAGGATCCGGGTGACGATCATCGCGGCGATGAACGAAGTGACGAATGCCCAGCCGGTGGTGAAGCTGGTGTAGTGGAGCAGTGACCACATGCCGCCCATGGAGATGAGCGCGAAGATCGGGACGAGGGCGATGCGTTCGGCTTGGACCCGTCCGACATCGAGGAGGAAGTTCTTCGAGCGTTTGTCTTTGGGTGTGGTCAGCTTGTCGGCGATGCCGGACTGTTCGAGGGGGCGCCAGTGGTTGGCGATCCAGTGGAGCCCAAAGTACAGCGCGATGTCGATGGTGGTGTCGAGAATATAGGCGATGACGGAGATTTTGAACTTGTGCTCGGTGCCGATGTATTCGGCGATGAGCATGATCGGGTACTTGGCGATCAGGATCGAGAGGAGCCCGGCGAGGAACACATTGACATTGATGTTGACCACCCGTTTGCGCTGGTAGAACTTGAAGGCGCGTTTGGGCATGGGGGCTCCGGGAGTGGTTAAATAATGATTGCTTCTCTTAGAACGATCGGCTGATCACCGCGTCGGCGATCAGCCCAAGCATGGATCGCCCGGCGGATTCGGGGATCGGGGCGAGGGCGTCCTTGGCCCGCTGGACATACGACGCGGCGAGGGATTGGGTTGCTTCAACGGAACCGGATTGACGGATCGCCTGAATCAGTTCTTCGAGTACGGCTGGGTCGCAATCGCCGGTGGCGGCTTGCTGGATCAGCGTCAGCGAACGCGGGGCGTCGTCGGCGGGGATGTTGCGGAGGTGGTGGATCAGGGGGTAGGTGAGCTTGCCCTTTTCGAGGTCCTTGCCGACGGACTTGCCGACGGTCTCTTGGGTGCCCAGCAGGTCGAGCACATCGTCCTGGATCTGGAAGGCGATGCCCAGCGAGCGTCCGAAATCAGTCAGCGCGTTGGTGATCGGGTGGTCGGATTGATCAAAGCCCAGCGTCGAGAGGGCGCCCAGCTCGCAGGCGGCGCCGATGAGGGCGGCGGTCTTGCGTTCGAGGATCTCGATGTAGGTGGGCTCGTCGAGCGAGAGATTCTCGCGGTTGTGCAGCTGGAGCAGCTCGCCCGTGCACATGACGGCCGAGGCTCTGCCGACGATCTGCGACGGGATTGGGGAGTTGAGCGAGGAGCAGAGTTCGTAGGCCGAGGCGATGAGGTAGTCGCCCAGGATGACGGAGGTCTCGTTGCCCTTGAGCATATTGATGGTCTGCCCGCGGCGACGGATCTCGGCTTCGTCGAGGACATCGTCGTGGACGAGGGTGGCCATGTGCACCATCTCGCACACCGCGGCGCTGGTGATGTGGGCGTTGGTGACGAGCTGGTCTCGATCGTCGCTGGCGAGCAGGGCGTCGAACTTGCTGTTGGCGGCCATCCCGCACAGGATCACGAGTGTGGGCCTGAGCATCTTGCCCCGGTAGCGTTCGATGTGTTCGCACATCTCGTCGACTGGTGGCAGATCCGAGCGGAGCTGGTCGGCGAAGACGGTCTCGACACGCGGGAGCGCGTCGAACAGCACGCCTTCGAGGGCGGCCAGCTCTTGGGGGATATCAATAGCGCCTTGCATAATCGGTTCCGATACAGATGGGTGGCTTATGGGTGGCTTAGTCATAGGCGACGATGTAGGAGATGAACGCGGGATCGGCGTCGCCTTCGAGCGAGGGCTCGTAGATGCCGTTGCCGTCTTCTTCGTCGTCCTCGTCGTCGCCCTCCCAGTACACAACGACATTGGCGAAGCCGGCTTCACTGAGCAGCTCGCGGATCTCTGGCATGGACCAGAGTCGCCAGTGGTAGATAAACGCGTCCTTGATCTTGGTCTTGTCGGGGAACTTGAAGTGGATTCGGCACTCCATGTCGCCGGTGATCGGGTTGAAGCGCTTTTGTTCCCAGATATAGGTGAAGACGCGCCCTGGGCCGTCGTCGATTTTCTTTTCTTCGGTGGTTTCGGTCATGGCCTCGGAGCCGCCGTAGTGATCGAGGAAGAATACGCCGTCCTCGCCCAGGCTCTCGCGGACGGCGATGAAGTAGTTGCGGAGCTGTTCGCGGGTTTTGAAGAGCCAGTAGCTGAAGTTCATCGCCAGCACGCAGTCGGAGCCTTTGGCGTCGCCCGGGGTGAGCACATCGCGGCAGATCAGTTTGATCCGATCGGCGGCCTGCGGATCGAGCTTAGCGACATGGTTCTCGTGCCCGAAGTCGAGCGTTGGCTGATCAAGATCGAGCCCGATGGCGGTGTTGGCGGGGTCGCGCCGGACCCATTCGGCGGAGGTGTTGCCGGTGCCGCAGAAATCTTCGCGGAGCGTGGTGGCTTTGCGGCCGCGGATTTGCTCGAAGGTCTCTTCGACGAAGTCGATCTCGGCTTCGACATTCTGTACCGAGAGCTGGTAGAGCTCGTGCTTGTCGGTGGTGGAGGCGGAGAACGCGCCGGTCTTGGCGGCTTTCTGAGCGGCCTTGGCTTCGAGTTTTTGCTGTCTGCTGGACTTATTGGGCGTCTGGTTAGGCATTGTGGTGGCACTCATTTTCGGAAATCTCCGTTTGCATCGAAAAGCCGAGAATCGCCCCCGGCGATGGGCCGAGATAGCTTCTCGATATGATAGGTGGGTTTCTTTGTCAAGGTCTCGTTATCAGACGAAACCGGCCCGCCCAACTCTACAGCCAATAGAAACCATCTGGCCAATCGAAAGGCCAAGCGGGGCTCGCAAGACTACACTGGGTATCTATTTGGAGGAAAAAGACACATGCATCTCACTATGGTCGGTACAGGATATGTTGGGCTCGTCACCGGGGTTTGCTTTGCCAACTCGGGCAACGATGTCATTTGCTTGGATGTCGATCCAGACAAGATCGAGAAGCTCGAGTCGGACATCTGCCCGATCTACGAGCCGGGTCTGACCGACCTGATGATCAAGAACCGCCAGTCGGGCCGGCTGACCTACACCCTCGACAAGATGCACGCGTATCAGTCTGCCGAGATGATCTTCATCTGTGTGGGCACGCCTTCGGACGAGAAGGGCCACACCGACATGACCTTTATCGATGGCGCGGCCGACGATATAGGGCACGCGATCAAGGAGCTGGGCCCCGACGCCAAGCCCAAGGTGATCGTGGTCAAATCAACCGTGCCCGTGGGCACAACCTTTCGGGTCAAGGAGCGCATCGCCGAGATCGTCGGCGATATCGAGTTCCATGTGGCCGACAACCCCGAGTTCCTCAAAGAGGGTGACGCGGTGACGGACTTTAACAAGCCAGACCGCGTGGTCGTGGGTGTGGAGTCCGAAGAAGTCGGCGAGACCTTCCGTGATCTCTACGACCCGTTTGTACGCAACGGGCACCCGATCTTCGTGATGGATGTGCTCAGCGCTGAGATGGTGAAATACGCATCGAACAACTTCCTGGCGACCAAAATCTCGTTCATCAACGAGATGGCCAACCTGTGCGAGGCCTACGGCGCGAACATCAACCGTGTCCGCGAGGGCATGTGCTCGGACTCACGCATCGGGCACGCCTTCTTGCACCCCGGTCTGGGCTACGGCGGCTCGTGCTTCCCCAAAGACACGCTCGCGTGCATTATGATGGGTGATAAGGCTGGCGTGACCACGCAGGTCTCGAACGCCGTCCATGGGACGAACGAACGCCAACGCAATATTTTCTTTAACAAGATCTTGGGGCACTTCGGCGGCGAATCCGGGCTCCAGGGCAAGAAGATCGCATTCTGGGGCTTGGCCTTCAAGCCACGCACCGACGACATCCGCAAGGCACCCGCCCTCACCCTCGTCCGCAAGGCGCTGGGGTACGGGGCGATCTGCACCGGGTTTGATCCGGTCGCGGCTGACAATGTCCGCAAGGAGATGGGCGACACGATCTCGATCATCGACGACATGTACGAGTGCTGCAAGGACGCCGACGCGTTGGTGATCTCGACTGACTGGGCCGAGTTTAAGAGCCCGGACTTCGAGCGCCTCGCGAGCGTGATGAAGGGCAAGGTGATCTTTGATGGCCGAAACCTGTACCGTCGCCAGAGCTTGGGTGAGCTTGGGTTCCACTACTACTCGGTGGGGCGATCAGCCGTCAAGCCGGTCTGAAACTGACCGAGCGATCACCTTTTAGATTCAACTGACTCAGCAAGGCCCGGTGACGGGTCTTGTTGTTTATACGGGCGTATTCGATTCGCGTATTTGCACCGGCGGAGCCCGAGGTAGGCAAAGAGTTCGAAGATAAGAAAACCAGGGGCAAGGCTCAACAAAGTTGCAGCCAACACCACCGTACCAACCCATTGCGGCGGCGAGTTTGCGAATGTATCGTAGTATTCAGCCACTATTTCAACTTCAACATAGGGTGGAATTGGATTCTTCTTCGCAACAAAAATCATGCTCGCAAGATTTGTCAACGCATAAAGGACGCTAACCATCAACCAACCCACACAACCATGGGCTGTAATGGCGATTGATAGATTCTTCGTAAGTTTTCGACCCTTTGAGTTTGAAAAAACTCGAAGCCCTTTCGTCTCGATCACAGTCAAGAAACTAAAAACACAGAATGGAATCAGCATAAAAGTAAACAGAACTATAAGAAATCCGAGTAAGTCCGAGCCCTTCGGGTGCTCAGGTTGAACAAGTAATGGTGACGCAAAGCCTGCCGAACCCACAAAGGCCGAAGCCATGATGGTCATGTAGGCGAGCAGTCTACTCCGTCGCAGGGTGGAATCGTTCAATATCGAGGCTGTGCGTTTCGGGTGCCGCAGTGTTATCCACCAGGTCTTCACCATCGTGACAAAGCCCGGCTTCTGCTGCCACGGGGTGCCGATGCGTCGCTCGGGCAGGCTCTCGGTGATGGGTTTGGCGCATTCTGGGCATGGAGTCGCCGTGTCGAGCCCTTCGAGGATGTAGCCGCAGCGTTCGCAGAGGAGGGTGTAGTCGTCTTGCCATTCTCTCTTGCGTGTGCGTTTGGGCATGGAGAAGAGTAGGGGGGGCTGGCCATATACTTGCACAATGAAGATGCAACAAATCACCATCGCGGTCCTGCTCGCCCTCGTGCTCGGGGTTCCCTTCCTGATGAGCGCGGGCAAAAAGGGCACCGGGCACACGCCCGGTACGCGGACGCTGATCATCGTGACACCCCATGTGCCTCAGATCCGCGACGAGTTCGGCGCGGGCTTTGTCGAGTGGCACAAGCGTGAGTTCAACGAGGATGTCAGTATCGACTGGCGAACCCCCGGCGGGACCTCCGAGATCCGCAAGTCGCTCAACGCGCTCTTCAAGCAGGCCATCAAGGACAACACCCAGGGCGAGGACTACACCATCGACGATGGGGGCGTGCTCCGGTTCAAGAACACCAAGACCATCCCCTTCGACATCTTCTTTGGTGGAGGCTCGTTTGACCATGGACTGATCAAGGATGGCGTGACGGTCGATGTCGATACGCCGGACGGTGGAAAAGAATCGATCAAAGTCTCCATGTCGCGTCCGGCGGACTTCACCCAGGCCGAGCTCGATGAACTCTTCGGCGAGAACAAGATCGGTCCACAACAGCTCTACGACCCCGGGCAACGATGGATCGGCACGGCGCTCTCGAGCTTTGGTATTGTGTACAACGGCGATGTTTTTGCCAAGCTCGGGCTCGAGAATCCGACGGCGTTTGAAGATCTGACGGCTCCGGAGCTCTCGGGCTGGATCGCGCTGGCCGACCCGCGTCAGTCGGGCTCGATCACGACGACCTTTGACTCGATCCTCGGCAACGAGGGCTGGGAAGACGGCTGGCGGATTCTGCGTGGGATGTGCGGCAACACCCGCTACTTCACCAACTCATCGACCAAGCCGCCCATTGATGTCTCGCAGGGCGAAGCCGCGGCTGGGCTGGCGATTGATTTTTATGGACGCGGGCAGGCCCAGATTATCAAGGACTCGGGCGGCGGCGATCGTGTGGGCTACACCGATCCGTCTGGGGCGGTCTATGTCGATGCCGACCCGGTCTCGATTGTCAACGGCTGCCCGGATTATGAGCTCGCGGCCCGGTTCGTCCGCTACACCCTGACCGACGAAGCCCAGGCCCTCTGGCAGTTCAAAAAGAACGACCCGGACAACCCGCTGGGTGTCGACGGCGAGCCGATGGGCCCCAGGTGGCATGAGCTTCGGCGGATGCCGGTGAAGCGTTCGATGTATGTGGACTATGTGGATTACTTCGTGGACAAGGCCGACCCGTTCAAGCTGGTCTCGAAGGTCGAGAACCCGGGCTGGCGAACGGGCGTGCAGGTGATGATGGGCTGCTTCGGGATCGACATCGCCAACGAATGCCGATCGGCATACACCGCGCTCAACGAAGCCGAGATCGCGATGGAATCTGGCAAGCTCACCAGCGAGGAGTTCGCGGAACTCGACGCTTTATTCTATGCGTTCCCAGAGACGGAGATCGACGGCGAGATGGTGCCGTTCACCGAGGACACCTTCCGCACTGTCCGCAATGTCTGGCGTGATGCAAAGCGTCAGGCCCAGCTCGAGATCGAGTACACCGATTTCTACCGCCAGAACTACCGCGAGATCGTCCGCCGGGTGAAGGATATCAAATAATCAAACAAATGGGATTGGTCAGTGTGCTGGTTTACCAGCCGCTCTGGACCTCTTCGCCGTGGAGCATCTTCCACGCGGCTTCGAGGAGATCATCACAACCAAGCCCGATCGCACCCGAGATCGGGAAGATCTCTTGGTTCCCATCGAGCTGAAGCTCGGTCCGCAGGGCGTCGATCGCTTCTTCGCGGTCCTCTTCGGTCATCAGATCGAGCTTGTTGAGCGCGATCATCTCGGGCTTCTCGGCCAGCTCGGACGAATACTCGACGAGCTCCTGGCGGATGTTGCGGTAGTTGGCCGCGGCTCCCATGGCGTTGTCGGGCTCGACATCGAGCACATGGATGATCACGCGGGTGCGTTCGATATGACGCAAGAAGTCGTGCCCGAGCCCTGCGCCTTCGGCGGCTCCTTCGATCAGACCGGGGATGTCCGCGATCACTATGCGGCGAGCTTGGTCGAGGATCGCGATGCCGAGCTGTGGCGACAAGGTTGTAAACGGGTAGTTGGCGATTTTGGGATCGGCGCGTGATACGGACTTGAGGAATGTACTCTTGCCCGCGTTGGGCAGGCCGACCAATCCGACCTCCGCGATGACCTTGAGATCCAGCGCCAGCGCGATGACCTCGCCGGGCTCGCCCGGGCTGGCGGTGCGCGGCGTCTGATTCACGGCGTTCTTAAAATGCTCGTTGCCGTATCCGCCCTTGCCCCCGCGTGCAACGATGATGGATTCGCCCGGGCCCAGGTCGGCGATCTGCTCGCCGGTGTTTTCGTTGAAGACGATGGTGCCCGCGGGCACGCGGATGACGCGGTCGGGAGCGTTGGCGCCGGTGCACTGCTTGTTGCCGCCGCCCTCGCCGTTCTCGGCTTTCCAGTCGTAGATCCCGCGGAAATCGATCAGGGTGTTGAGCCCTTCGTCAACGCGGAGGATGACATCGCCGCCTTTGCCGCCGTCGCCGCCGTTGGGTCCGCCCTTGGGCATGCCTTTGGCTCGTTTGAAGGAGACTTTGCCGTTGCCGCCATCGCCGGCGGTGACCTGAATTCGTGCGCGATCAATAAACATAGGGGTGATCGTAGGCTGGGGAACTCGATAGGCGTGCAAATGGGGCGTCGGGACGCGCCGAAGATCCGGATTCTCAAGCGTTTGCGTGAAACCGGGGGGTTGGCTTAAGTCTGGGTCAAGTCCGCCCATCCATCGGCCGATAAGCGTGGCATCCCCTCAAAGAACGGAGCCGACATGACGCCGACAACACAGCCAACTCAGAGCCCGAGCCAGGGCCCAACCCAAAGCCAGATCAACCGCCGATCCTACGAACGCTTCGCCGTCAAGCCCGGCTACACCAGCGCGAGTATCCGGGTCGATCCCAACGAGATCGCCTACGGGCTCGAGGGCTATGTGTACGACCTGTCCGAGGGCGGCATCCGCTTTGATCTCGATACGCCGATTGAGTCTGGACGCACGATCTCGATGCGGATCAACCTGCCCGGGATCGTGGGCGAGCCCGACGAGCGGGCGGTCTTTGTGACCGGCGATGTGGTTTGGTGCGATGTGGACGATACGGGCGATGCGAAGATGGCGATGTCCATCTCCAAGTTTGATCGCGACGGCGACAAGCAACGCCTGATCCGGGCGATCTCCTGCTCGGGCTACCAGCGGGCAGCCTAAAGAGATTCCAATTTACAAACAAACCGCAAGCACCCAGAGCGGTGCTTGTTTTCTCTATCAAGTTGCGCTTGGCGGGGGCGAGTCGATCGAATAGTCACTCGACACTAAAACCAGCCACTCCGGGTTGCCCTTGCCGCGGAGCTTGCCCTTCTTCATCTTGCCACCGAGCACCGGGCTCTTGGTCCAGTCGAGCACGGGGTAGCCCAGCTCGGGGAGCCCATCACGGACGGCTTCGGCGATCTCTTGGGCTCGATCCGGATCGAGCACCCCGCCCTCGCCAAGCTCAGCCTTGTCGGCTTCGTAGTGGGGCTTGACGAGCGAGATGATCTGCCCGCCGGGCTTGAGCCAGCGGGCCGCCGCGTGCAGGGCTCGGCTCTGTCGCGTCCAGCCCAGGTCGATCACGCCGAGGTCAATCCCGCCGTGTTCGATGACGGCTTGTGGGGGATCAAGATGCAGGGCGTTGGAGCGTTCGTGGATGACGACTCGATCGTCGGTGCGGAGTTTCCAGGCGAACTCGCCGTAGGCGGTGTCGATGGCGTGCACGCATGCGGCTCCGTTCTGGAGCAGGCAGTCGGTGAAGCCGCCGGTCGAGCAGCCGAAGTCGGCGCATAGCCATCCGGATGGATCGAGGTTGAATGCGTTGATCGCGTGGTGGAGCTTGAGCCCGCCGCGGGAAACAAACTCGGGCGTCGGCTCTGGGGCCGGTACGGGGATGGACTCGCTCATTGGCTGTCCGTGACGCGCAAGCCGTCGGTTGTTGGCTTGAAGACCGAGTCGGTCCCGTTGGATGCGGGCGCGGGCATCGCAGAGCCCGAAGACTGGTGCGCACTGGCGATCGGTGCGTGCGAGACGGGCACACCCACGATCGAGATCCCCAGCTCGTCGGCTCTTTCGAGCATCGCGAAGCGATCGAGCATGATGACATCGCCGGCCGCGATCGCCAGGCACGAGCCGCCGTGCTTGTGGAGCATTTCGAGGGTTTCGAGCCCGACTGTGGGCACATCGGATCGCCGGTCGTGCTGGGCGCGGGCGCCCTTGACGAGGGTCCAGCCGCCGCGTCGGCACAGGTTGCCGGTGCGTTCGATCATCCGGTCCGTACCTTCGACGGCTTCGACCGAGATCACATCGCGATCGCGGACGGTCAGCGACTGCCCGATGTCGAGGCGCAGCAGCTCGGTGAGCAGTGGCCAGACAAACTCGATGTCGGCCCGCTGGTTGGCGCTGGGCTTGGTGCTGGTCATGACTCCGGGTTCGGAGAGCTGGTTCGTGATGGGGAATGTCGAATCGATGAGAGATACTCCGTTCCGGTCGAGTTCGTCGGCGATCACCTTGAGCACCGCGTGCGATCGTCGGTCGTGGCGCAGGTGCTTGTACCACGCGACGGCCGTGGTGATGTCGGGGATGTTCTTGATCAGCTTCCACTTCTGATGCATCAGCTTGGCTTTGTCCACGCGACCGACCATGATCGCGTGGTGCACGCCCATCTTGTTGAGCCGATTCCCCCAGGAGCGCATCCGCAGGAGCCCGACATCGCGGAACGATGTGCACAAGGCGGGCAGCTCGCTGTCATACTGGAGATGGAGCCCGAGCCCGTGGACCTCGTGGCCCATCTCTTTGAGCCCGCGTGCGATGAAGATCGGCAGGTCGCCACCGCCGGCGATGAGCCCGATGGGCGTGGGCGGCGGTGGGGGGTCGGGCAGGATGGCGAGTGCGGCTGCGGCCATGGAGGGTTCAATCTCAACTTCTCGATCGGGAGCTCGATGTGTCAGGCGTTCATTCAGATTGTATTTGATTTGATCTCGGCATATTGGCTGAGATGTCTGCAAATACGCTTGTTAGTCTGTGCTATATCATTTCTGCGTATGGGTTTAGCGTCGGCGGGGTATCGACAGGGTGCAGATTGAGTGTATGCACCGATTTGGCCGATAGACATGGGACTTATGGCCCTTCGTGCATCACCATCGAGTACGCCCCGCGAGACGGGGATCCAGCCGGCAGGCCAACGCCCATGGCTGGGTGTGCAGTTTACCTGCGCCGGCGCGTACCAGCGCATCTTCCGCAGTGCCGACGGCGAGAAGTACCTCGCCCGCTGCCCACGCTGCGGCAAGTCGATCACCTTCCGGGTCGGTCAGGGCGGGACGAATCAGCGGTTCTTCGATGTCTCGTGCCGATGATCGCGGATACACTCTGTGCTATGGCATCGACTTCCTCACCTTATGACATTATTCGTACCCAAGATGTATGCGCCCAGAGCGGTCGCGAACTCGAAGTCGGCGAGGAGCATATCGCGGCGCTGATTGATTCGCTCGATGATGAGCCGCTGGTTCGGGTGCTCTATTCGCTCGAAGCCTGGGATAAAGGCCCGAACCTGCCGCCCAACGCCGCGGTCTTTGGGTTCTGGAAGCGGGTGATGCCCGAGAGCGACGAGCAGGTCAAGCAGCTGGTTTCTGAAGACGAGATGTTCGATCTCTTCGAGCAGCTCGAAGAAGCCGACGCCCACAAGCAGCTGGCTTTTCGATATCTGTTGACGCTGATTTTGATGCGGAAGAAGAAGCTTGTCTTCGAGCGTTCGACGCCCGCGAGCAAGGGCAAGCAGGGCGTGCTGGTTGTTCGCCAACGCCAGAAGGGCGGCGAGGGGCAGCTCTTCGAGGTTGTCGACCCGGGGCTCGATGACGAAACAATCATGCAGGCGACCGAAGAGCTCGGTCAGGTCATGAATCTCGACGCCGAGGGGGGGCTGTGATGCGAAATCGAATCTGGTTGATTCTGGTTTCCCTCGTTGGCTTGGCCGCCGTGCTTGGTGGGTGCTCCTCGACGGGCAAGCCCGTGGATATCTCGAAGCTCGGTGAACCGCTCTCCACGATTGAGTTGGCCGAGGCGCACAACGCGCGGGTTGAGCCGTTGGATCGGTTGTGGGCGCGGATTAGCCTGCGGGCCAAGGGCACCACCAGCGACGGCGAGTCCTACGAAGAGCAGGGCGAGGGGCACCTGCAGATCGTCAAGCCCAACAACATCTCGCTCACCATCGGCAAGCTCGGCGAGACCTACTTTGCCTTCGGTGCCAATAACGAAGACTACTGGTCTTTTGATCTTTCCAACTCGGATTATAAGAGCTTGCTGATCGGCAAGCTCAACCAGGCCACCCCCGAGAAGGTCAGCGCCCTCGGGCTGCCCGTGCACCCGGCGGAACTTGTCGCGCTCACAGGCTTGATGCCCATCGACCTGAGCAAGGCCGGAGGCTCGCGCTGGGCCAGCGACGGGAAAACTGTCGGCGTGTCGGTGCCGTCGCAGTGGGGCTCGTTCACGCTCTGGTTCGACCCGCGGACCAAGCTGGTATCCAGATCGCAGGCGTTCGATCGTGCCGGCACGCTGATCGCGTCGGCCGACCTCTCCCGCTACAAAGACGCGACCATCCGCGAGCACGCCCCGGTGCTCGTGCCCGGGAAGATCGAGATCACGAATCCGCACGATTCGGGCTGGGTTCGGATCGAGGTCTCGGAGCCTCAGGACAAGGCGATCAATAGCCGAGTGTACCAGCCCCGGATGCTGGCGCGTGGGTACCGCGTGGACGAGATCATCGACCTCGACGCCGCGTTCGAGCCCGATACCACCGCTCAAGAAATCGGCGACAACGAGTGAGCAGTCCGATGATCTCAAAGCTGTTGTCGATGTCTATCTTCGCGCTGCTCTGGGTCTCCAGCATGACGGCCGATGCTCAGGTGCTCATGGGCAGTTCGAACAACGATTCACAGGCCCACGCCCAGTCTCATGCATGGTCGATCTACGAGAACTCGCAGGGCGAGATCTTGCTCGTCCACCTGCCCCCGCGCGACGCGGACCCCGATGCCCAGATCGCCTACGAGCCCGCACCGCCCGGCGAGATGCACGCGTTCCGCTCGCTGAGTGCGATGCCTGATGGGATCGCCGCGATCGACAACCGGGTGTTCATGGTCTTTGGTCGATCCCGGCTCCCCGGCATCGGGGCGAATGAGGGCAAGCCGGGCAAGTGGGTGCGCAAGGTGTACTCCGGGCGGGCGATTCGATCGCCGGTCGGGACGGCCTGGAACCTCATGCCTCAGGGGCGGCTTGATTCCGAGCCGATGATCACTCAGGAGGGTGAGCTGGTTGATCTGACCGCGACCAGCGATCGGCTCTGGGCATTGCTCGAAGCCGACGGGCAATACCAGCTCCTGCGCATGGGCCAAGATGAGTGGGAGCCGATTGCTCTGCCAGAGTTGTTATCGCAAGGTTCAGCCCCTGCGGCATGGCGACTGAGCAGTGTCGGCGACGATCTGATCGCGATCAATGTCGCGGATCATTCAGCCGCGAGCGCGTATGTCTACGGCGATGACGGATGGACAAGTGACTGGGCGACCATCGAACTGGCGGACCCATCGATCCAGCCAAGCAAGCTCATCGCCAGCCCGCGCGGGGTCGTGGTCGTTGATCGGGTCGGTTCCGCAAACCGAATCCGGATCTGGTCGGCCGCCGGTGTGTTCACGATCGCGTCGGATGTCGAGCTCCCCGAAGGCACCGATCTTGTGGCGATGGGCTCGGTGAATCGGCTCGTTGGTATTCATCGGCGGAGCGTAACAGCAGATACGGAAGAGAACGCCTCCGAAGACGCCCCCGATCTGATTCAGGTGTTCGAGATCGATCTGGCCGACGGCTCGATGGTTTATGAGGGTGGTCCGGTGGTCTCCAATCCGGTGAGCGAGGCCGAGCTGCGGCTGCTGATGCTCATGATGATGCTCATCATGGGCGGAGTGCTGGTTGTCGTGATTCTCCCCAACAATGCAGAATCGATGAGCATCCCCGATGGGTTCTCACTGGCCGACCCGGGGCGACGGCTGCTGGCGACCATGAGCGATGTGTTCCTGGTGTCGATCGCGGTGGGGATGTTTTTTCAGGTCTCGGCCGTCGAGATCATCACGCTCAGCGTGATCACCCGCTCGGATGTCTCCTGGCTCGTGCTCCCTGTGACGATCGGCGTCGGGATTGTGAGCATGACGCTGATGGAGTGGCTGCTGGGCGCGACCCCGGGCAAGTTCCTCGTCGGCTTGCGCCTGGTCCGGGCGAATCCGGGTGCGATGGACCGCGTCCGCCTGCGATCGGCGATCACCCGCAATGTCATCAAGTGGCTCCTGCCGCCGGTGGTCGCGCTGGCGCTGCTTGATCCGGAGATGCTCCATCGTGGGGATCGGGCCACCAAGACGCTCGTGGTTTCGCGGATCGATGGGTACGACGGGTCCGATTCGCCCAAAGATTCCGATTCTGAGGCTTAAAGCCATCCCGGTATCGAGCACAATCTGATATCTGGGCGATTTGTTGAGCCATGTACGCAAATAGTCCGATGGGTGTTATCAGGGACCGGTGCGCAAAGTGTGCGTGCGGTTCGCTGTAAGCAGAAGGATGATGCGTGGCCGACGACCCGAACAATGCAGCTGCTGATGGATTGCCAGGCGATCCCGTGGTGGATGTGGAAGCCGACCAGCCGATGGACGGGACGGATCCTGTCGCGGATGGTTCGGGCGAGGGCTTTGTCATGCCCGACGATCCGATCCAAGCGGTCAAGGAAGGCTGGCGTGACGCGTGGCAGGTCCCGGCGTTGCTCGTCGGGGCGGGGCTGCTGATGCTCGGGGTCGCCTTCTCGATTACATCGTCGCCCGATCCGGACATGACACCCACGATCACGCTGGCCAACCGCCTGATCGAGAACGAAGAATACGACCGGGCGATCGAGCTGCTCAACACCAAGGTCTACCCGTGGGTGCTCAAAGAAGAATCACCCCTCGAAGACAAGGTGCAGTACCATCTTGCCAAGGCCCGCTCGATCTATCGGGGGCAGCGGAAGCTGCACATCGATGATGATCGCAACCATGTCTCGGTAATCCGCGAGTACCTCGAAGCCGAGCGAATCGGCGGGGCGCTGGGCCCCAAGGACACCGCGTCGCTGGCCAATACCTATCTCGCCCGCGATGAGTTCGATCAAGCCGCCCAGCGTGTCCGGACGATCCCGGAGTCCCAGCGTTTCTTGCGGGACGCGGTGCATCGCAAAGCCGTCGAATCGATGCTCGATCGCCCGGCCCCGATCACCGAGCCGGCGATGGAGCTGCTCGCCGACATGCTGATCGATCCCAATCTGCCCGTGGACGAACGCGTCTGGGCGCTCGAGACCCAGGGCAATGTCCGCCTGGCGCAGGGGTACGCCGACGAAACGATCACGCGGATTCTCCGTGCCATGCCAAGGCTTGAGCGTGCCGGGGTCGAGGGGCGATCGCGACTGCACCTGATTCTCTCCAAAGCATACAACGAGGTCGGCGCGTCCAAGCAAGCCACCGAGCAGGTCGATCAGGCCCGGGCCCTCTCCGCCGACGGCGACCCGCACTACCCAGAGATTATCCTGATGCAGGCCATCATCGAGGACTCCAAGGGCAATACCGCGATCGCCCGGGACCTCTACGACGAGATCGTCACCAAAAACTCAAGCTCCTCGGCCTACCCGCTGGCGCTGCTTGGGCTCAGCGAGACCGAGGCCGGGCTCCACCAGCCCGAGCTGGCGATCGAAGCGTATACCACACTCGTCGAGAGCTACGACTCGTTCATGATCGAGACCTTCCCTTCGCGCCAGCAGATTCTCGAATCATTGCTCGGGCAGGCCGACGATTCGCTCTCGGCTGGCAACGCCAACGAATCCATCCGCTACGCGACGCTGGCCGACAAGCTCTATCGCGGCAAAGAGATCCCGTCGGGTGTGCTCCAAGCCCTCGCCCTGGGTCATCAGGCGGCCGCCGAAGCCCTGCTGGGCAAGCCCATGAGCGAGGTGCGCTCGCTGATGGGGCTCGATCCGTCCACCCGGGCGGAAGTCCAGCGTCACTTGATGTCGTCGGCGACCAACTACCGTGTGCACGCCGAGCAGCATGTGGTCGCGAATCTGCCGATCTATGCTGAATCGCTCTGGCGATCCGCCGACCTGTTCGATCGGGCGGGCGATCAGCCCGAAGCGATCCAGGCGTTCCAGACTTATGCCGAGTCCATGCCCTCGGACCCACGCCACGCCGAGGCTCTTTTTAGGCTCGCCGAGGCTTTGCGGGCGCTGGGCGACTTTAATGCCGCGGCGGATGTCTATAAAGGACTCATCCTCGCCCGCGAGAGCTCCGCCGGCGCGGACATCGGCCCATTCGCCGACGCCAGCCATGTGCCCTTGGCCCAGGCGTATCTGTACGACGAGGACCTCTCCAATGATGTCGAGGCAGAGAAGCTGCTCGCATCGGCCCTCGATGGCTCGATGGGCTCGACGGATACCGAGCACTTCCGCGATGCGCTCCTCGAGTTGGCGGGGCTCTACGACCGGACCGATCGCCCCGAGCGGGCGATCGAACGCTACGAAGAGTTCGCGGCTCGGTACGCGAGCGACCCTGAAACCGGCGCGGTGCTCTTTAAGCTCGCCGATGCACATCGTCGGCTCAGCGACATCATGGAGCAATCGCTTGACGAGGCGATGCCGGCCGCCGAGCGCAACCGTCGGCTCAATCAGATCGTTGCTCATCGCAAATCCGCGATCAATGACTACCAGAAGACCATCGAAACGCTCGCGGTGATCTCGGATCACCAGCTCGGGCTCTTTGAGTCGATCGCGCTGCGGAACTCGTTCTTCTATCTGGGCGATTGTGCCTTCGATCTGGGCGAATACGACGATGCGATCCGCTACTACGACCGGGCCCGCGATCGCTATGTCGATGATCCGGCGTCGCTCGTCGCGATGGTGCAGATCGTCAATGCCTATGTCGAGACCAACCAGCTCGGCAGGGCGCGGACCGCCAACGATCGGGCCCGCCGGTTCTATCAAGAGATCCCCGACGATGTCTGGAATGACCCGAGCCTGCCGATGGATCGGGCGGATTGGGAGCGTTGGCTCAACTCGAGCTCGGTGCTGCTGGCCGGGAGCTGATCATCGGCTGCCTGTACATCCTGTTGGGGCGCGTGTGCAAACAAACCATGGTGTGTATTTTTTGCGCACGAATGTGGTGAAATCCGCGCCAACAGCCGATAACACCTCAGATCGCATGAAACGGGAATGGATTCCCGTGGGATCGCAGTGTTTCGAGCAAGAGGGTCAGGATGACCGGATCAGCGCACTCACAAGAGAATAACGCCCACGCCACCCCCCAGGCGGCTCGGCTGTCCTCGCTCGTCGATGAGGCGCAGGGACTGATGGACGAGCTGGTCTCGATCAGCGTTGGGCACACCGATGCGATCAAGGGCGGCGATGTCGCCAAGATCGTCGAGATCGTCAGCACCCGCGAGCCCATCGTCGCCAGTCTTGTTCGCGTGGGCGAAGAGATCGGGGCGTTTATCGCTGACCCTGACGCGATCGCCAAGGTTGGTGATGCTGAGTGTGAGCAAGCCTTCAAACGCATCGGCGCGATCGAGCACACCATGAAGCGTCTGCGTGAGCGCGATGCTCAGGATCAGATCCTGATGGAGTCGGCCCGCGACCAGCTCGCCGGCCAGCTCGCGGGCATGGGCACCGGCAAGACCGCCCTGCGTGCCTATAAGCCGAATCAAGGCACCCCCAACCCCATACTCCAAGATCGGCAGGGCTGAGCGATGAGCAGACTCGCAAGCGTGCCAAATCTAGAGACGATCCAAGCCGACGAGCCCACGGCTCAGGCTGGGCTCCCAACGAGCAACTTGTCCTCGACCGATCTCGCCGAGCTGATGTCGGCCTTCACGGATGTCACGACCAAGCTCGAGCACACCCACGCCCAGCTCCGCTCTGAAGTCTCTCGTTTGACCGATGAGCTCTACCAAGCCAACGAAGCCCTCGAACGCTCGCGTCGTCTCGCGGCTCTGGGCGAGATGGCCGCGGGGATCTCCCATGAGATCCGCAACCCGCTCGGTTCGATCACGCTGTACGCCAAGATGTTGGCTGATGATCTCGAAGCGATGCCCGAGCAGTGCCAGATTGTTCAGAAGATTGGGAGAGCTGTCCGCGGGCTCGATGAAATCGTCGGCGATGTGCTGACCTTCGCCCGCGAACTCAAGACCAACCCGCATCCGTGCGAATCTTCGTCGCTGATCGAGCATGCTCTTGAGATGTGCCATGCCGAGATCGAGCGCAGCTCGGTGGTTGTCCATAGCGAGAATCGGCTTGATTCCATCGAGCTGATGTGCGATCAGACGCTGCTCCAGCAGGCTTTGGTCAATGTCATCCGCAACGCGTGCGAGGCCAACCGTGTGGCCGGTGGATCTGAACTTATTGTCGACTGCGGGCTCGAATCCATCAAGCTGGGCGAAGCGAGCACGCCGTGCGTGGTCTTCCGCGTGCAGGACCAGGGCGATGGGATGCCTCCAGAGGTCATCGAGCGGATGTTCAATCCGTTCTTCACCACCCGCGACACCGGCACCGGGCTCGGATTGGCGATCGTGCACCGGATCATCGATGCCCATCGCGGCAAGATCGAGGTCACCAAGCCAGATACCGGCGGGGCATGTGTCAAACTGTTTATTCCCAGGGAGCCATCCTTGGTTGTTTCGAGAAGTGAGCCCGCGAGCGATGCGGGCGAGATCATAATCACGCACGGGCAACGCGCCCAAGCGGCGAATGGGGTATGTTGATATGTCGAGAACGATCCTCGTTGTAGATGATAAAGAAATGATGCGCGACTCGATCGGGTCCACGCTCACGCGTGCGGGCTTCGCGGTCCGGACTGCGTCCGATGCACGCTCGGCGCTCAAAGAGATCGCGTCTCGCCGACCTGATGCGGTGGTGACGGACCTCAACATGCCGGGTATGACCGGTATCGAGCTTGCCGGCGAGATCCAAGCGATTGACGACGAGCTCCCGGTGATCCTGATGACCGCCTTCGGCACCATCGAGACAGCGGTGCAAGCGATGAAGAACGGGGCGTACGACTACATCACCAAGCCATTCGAGGGCGACGAGCTCATCATCTCGCTCAAGCGGGCGATATCACACGCATTGGTCGTTCGCGAGAACGCGATCCTCAAAGCCAACATCGGGCAGTCGGACTCCTCGAACTCGCTGGGCGCGATCGGGCTCGATCGATTGATCGGCGACTCCGACGCGATGCGCAAGGTCCGCGAGCAGGTCAAGGCCGTCGCTTCGAGCCATGGGACCGTGCTGATCACGGGCGAGAGCGGAGTCGGCAAAGAGGTCGTCTCGCACGCTGTCCACGAGATGAGCCCGCGGGTGGTCTCGCCGTATTTGGCGATCAACTGCGCAGCACTCAACGAAAGCCTGCTTGAGTCCGAGCTCTTCGGCCACGAAAAAGGCGCCTTCACCGGGGCCGACACCCTGCGTAAGGGGCGCTTCGAGCTTGCGGATTCGGGGACGCTGCTGCTCGATGAGGTCTCGGAGGTGTCGCCTCAGATTCAGGCCAAGCTGCTGCGGGTGCTCCAAGAGCGTGCGTTTGAGCGGGTGGGATCGAGCACGACTATTGGGGTCGATGTCCGGATCATCGCGACAAGCAACCGCGATCTGCCCCACGCGGCGTCGATGGGTGAGTTCCGTCAGGACTTGTTCTATCGGCTCAATGTCCTCCCGATCCAGGTCCCGGCGCTGCGTGAGCGGCTCGAAGATGTGCCGATGCTTTCGCAGTTCTTCATCGACAAGGTCTGTCAGCGCGATGGACGCCGATCTGCCCGCTTCGATGACGAGGCGATCGGGCTGCTCAAGGCGTACCAGTGGCCGGGCAATGTCCGCGAGCTCCAGAACATCTGCGAGCGGGCGGTGGTCCTGAGCGATCCAAAGTCCACAACCATCCCGCACACGCTCGTCGAGCCCTGGCTGATGACGGCGCGTCCGATGCCCAAGGCCACGCCGTTGCGTGCATCGAATCTCAATGGCGAGCCCAACAGTTCTGCCCAGCGATTGACCGAGTCCAAGCCCATGCCGAGCGCCAACGCGAGCAACGGGCACCAATCGCTCAGCTCCGCCATCGGCGGCGTTTCCGGATTCGCCGATCAGCGTCCGGAATCGACCCCCGAAGCCCAGCCCGGCGATCGCACCCTTGCTGATCTCGAACGCGACACCATCGTCGCGACCCTGCACCGGTTCAATGGGCACCGCCAGAAGACCGCCAAGGCTCTCGGGATTGGTGTGCGGACCCTCGGGCTCAAGCTCAAGAAATGGAAAGAAGAGAGCCTCGTTTCGCAGAGCCTGTAAGCGATGGGCGTCGCAAGCCCCGTTTGGTACGGGCTTTGCGAAGAGTGGGCATGTGGGAATCGCGACCAGGCGTTTCTGGAGTTTAAGCCATGTTGATCAATGATCTGAGCACATCCGGGGCCTTGCCAACGCTTGAGAAGATGTTTCTCTTCGCCGGGCAGCGCCAGCGGATCATCACCAACAACATCGCTAACATCGACACGCCCAACTACCGCGGCACCGATGTCGACCCGCGTGCCTTCCAGAAGATGCTCGGGGAAGCCATCGACGAACGCCGAGAACGCACCGGCGGGGCCTTCGGGGAGCTCAATCTCCGTCAGACCCGCCAGATCAAGAGCAATCGGAGCCAGCTCCAGCTCAACCCCCAGACCCCGACCCCGGGCGTGCTCGCCCACGATCGCAACAGCCGAGACCTTGAACACCTGATGCAGCAGCTCGTCGAGAACTCCTCGACCTTCCGCCTGGCTTCGGACCTGATGCGTAAGAACCAGAACCAGCTCAAGCTCGCCATCGCCCAGCGCGTGATGTAAGCCTTGTACGCAGCCCTGTTTGAAAAGAGAACCCCATGTACGGCTCACTCGACATCTCAACCTCTGGCATGATCGCCCAGCGCACACGCATGGCCGTCATCGCCAACAACCTTGCCAATGTCAACACGCTCGAGAACAGCAAGGGCGAGTACGAGCCCTACCTCCGCCGGGCGGCGATGTTCGCCCCGGCTGGATCGCCCAACGATCCGCAGGGCGTGCGTGTGATGGACATCCAATCAAACCCCAACGCGCTCCGCCCCGCATATCGCCCGGACCATCCCAACGCGGATGCGGATGGCAATATCCTGGTGCCCGACATCGACACCACGACCGAGTGGGTCAACGGGCTCGAAGCCTCCCGCGCGTACGAGGCCAATGTCGTGGCGGCCGAGGCGACCAAGAGCATGATGGCACAGGCGTTGCGTTTACTCGCCTAGTGTGCTATATTCAGATTGATTCAGTATCACAACGGGCATCAGTGAGCCCGTTCTACGAGACCCATTCATGAGCGACCCACTCGGACTCATCTCAGGCGCCGGCAACGCGAACCAGCTCCCCATCGGGGGCGGGCAGGGTGGTATCAAGCCCAACGGGCAGGGCCCGAACTTTAAGTCTGTGCTGATGGACAACCTGAATCAGGTCAACGCTTTGCAGGCCGACGCGGGCAAGGCGGCGGAAGACCTGATGAGTGGGAAGCGGACGGATGTTGAAGGCGTGATCCTCGCGACCGAGAAGGCCGACGAGGCGTTCAAGATGCTCCAGGCGATGCGCAACTCCGTCATGCAGGCGTACGAAGAAGTCAAGCAGATGCGTGTCTGATGCGTGCTTGATCCGTCTGCAGCTGGGCTTCTCCAATCTATCCAATCCGGGTGCTGATCGAGCGTGTGCGCAAGACCTGCGGCTGCGCATATTCCGATAAAAAATACGCCTGTGTTGTCAAGTCACCGGAACCCATCGGCCGATGATGCGTTGTTGGCGCGATTCTCGCGCGTCAGCGGTGCAAGGATTGCGCCGGATCGTGGCAGGAGGCCCAAGAGCAATGAGTCAAGTACGCCAGGCAATGGACACCATTCAAGCGCAGGTCGGCAAGATGACCGCGTCGCAGAAGCTGCTGCTCGCTTCGCTGTCCGTGATCGCGGTGATGACGCTGTTCTTGGTCTCGCAGTACGCCTCCAAGCCCGCGATGGTTGATCTGATGGCTGTCGATGGGCAGGTCGGGACGGTGCAGGCTCTTCGGGGCGGCGGGTTCAATGTCGAGATGGTCGACGGGCGTCTCTTGATCCCGCAGGGTCAGCAGCAGTCCGCACTCGCTTACCTCCAAGAATCCGGCAGCCTCCCGGGCGACACCACGCTGCTGTTCTCGAACCTGATCCAATCGCAGGATTGGAAGGCATCCAACAGCCAGCATCGCCAGCAGTACAACATTGCTTTGCAGAACGAGCTCGCCCGCGTGCTCGCCAACTTCCGTGGCGTCGATCGTGCTTCGGTGATCCTCGATATCCCGCAGGCCTCTGGGCTCGGGCGTGCATCGAGAGCCGCCAGCGCCTCGGTGACGCTCTTCACCCAATCCGGCGGCCCCGTATCGCAAGACATGGTCGATGCCTCGGCCCAGCTCGTTTCGGGCGCGGTCTCTGGGTTGTATGCCGCGGGCGTGCAGGTCACTGACGGGTCTACGGGGCGTGCACGCACGACTTCTGACGACGAATCCCAGCTCTCGTCGCGCTACCTTGAGTACGCCAGCAAGGTCGAGAAGCACACCAAGCAGAAAATCGAAGGGCTGTTCGGTCACATCCCCGGCGTGGTCGTGTCGATCACCGCCCAGGTCGACATCACCAAGGTTAGCTCCGCCCAGACCATGTACGCCCCTAAGGGTGAGGGCTCGGTCGCGATGGAGACGAGTATCAACACCTCGGCCAACAGCACGAGCCAGGCATCGAGCGCCGCCGAGCCCGGCCCACGCTCGAACCAGACCGCGTCGATCAACACCGGCGGGTCATCGGGTGTCTCCTCGGAGCAAGAGACCGGCGACAAGACCTATCAGGTCGGCATGGGGCAGACCACCACCAACACGATTGATCCCCGAGGCATGCCCACGCACATGAGCGCCTCGGTGATTATCCCCGAAGAATACATCGAGAAGATCATCGGGCGCTCCCGCCCCGTCGTCGAGGGCGAAGAGCCCGCGCCCATCACGGCTCAGGAGTCGCTGGATTTCTTCGAAACCAACAAGGCAAAGTTCGAGTCGCTCATCCGCCCGCATCTTGTCAGCGTGGGCAGCGACGGGCTCCCGATCCAGGGCGATCTCACTGTTTCGATGGCCTCGGTCGGCATGGGGCTTGTGCCCGGGGGGAGTATCCAGGGCGCGGGGTTCATGGGCTCGCTGGCTGGCGGCGGCTCGGGCATGCTCGGGGCGTCGGGCAAGCTCATCGAGACCGCGCTCATCGGGGTGCTCGCGATCGTCTCGCTGGGCATGATGGCGATGATGGTCAAGCGTTCGAGCAAGAAGGTCGAGCTGCCCAGCGCCAAGGAGCTCGTCGGGGTGCCCCCGCATCTCGACACCATCGATGATCTCGTCGGCGAAGCCGGCGAGGGCGAGCATGTGATGACCGGGATCGAGCTCGATGACAACCTTGTCGAGGTCCAGCAGCTCCGCGAGCAAGTCGCCGAGCTCATCAAGCAGAACCCAGAATCCGCGGCCAGCCTTGTCGAGCGCTGGGCCGAACCAAGCATGTAATCCGTTCTCGCGACTATCCGAAAGCAGCAAAGCACCACTATGGCACGCAAGCAATACGAACCACTCCCAGACGACATCAGCGAGATCGAAGGGGTCACCAAGGCCGCGATCCTGATGCTCGCGCTCGGGCCTGATCCGGCCGCGGATGTGCTGCGCCATATGCCGCCCGAGCGCGTCGAGGAAGTGACGCGCGAGCTGGCGAGCCTGGGACGCGTGGCCGACAAGCTGCAGAACGCGGTGATCGAAGAGTTCTACAGCATCTCGATCGCATCGCAGTATGCCAACGAGGGCTCGCTGTCGTACGCCAAGACCCTGCTGCTCAACTCGCTTGATCCCGGTACCGCCGATCGCCTGCTCTCGCAGATCCAGACGCAGGTCCAGAAGACCCCGTTTAGTTTTCTCCAGCGCGCCGAGTCCGACAACCTGCTGACCTTTATCCAAGACGAGCACCCGCAGACCATCGCGTTGATCCTCTGCCACCTCTCGCACCATAAGGCTTCCGAGATTCTGATCGGGCTGGGCATGGAGAAGCAGCTCGAAGTGATCAAACGCATCGCCAACATGGAGCAGACGAGCCCGGAGGTCATCCGCGAGGTCGAGCAGGGGCTCGAGAGCCGACTGAGCAACATGCTCTCGCAGAGCATGGAGAAGGCCGGCGGCATCCCGACCGTCTCCGAGATCCTCAACCTCGCCGACCGCGCGACCGAGAAGACCATCATGGAAGGGCTCGAATCCGACGACCCGGACCTGGTCGAAGAGATCCGCCGACTCATGTTCGTCTTCGAGGACATCAAGCTCGTCAACGACAAGGGCATCCAGGCGGTGCTCAAGGAGATCGAGAACGACGAGCTCTCGCTGGCCCTCAAGACCGCGAGCGAGCAGCTCCAGCAGAAGATCTTTACCAATATGTCCGAGCGGGCCGCGCAGATGGTCGCCGAGGACATGGAGTTCATGGGCCCCGTCCGTGTCTCGGATGTCGAAGCCGCCCAGCAGCGCATCGTCGATATCGTGCGTCGACTCGAAGAGTCCGGAGATGTAATGATCGAAGGGCGCGGCGGCGACGGCGAGATGATCGTCTGATCGTGCAAAGAACCATCGAAACATCGGCAACGAGTTATTTACGGAGCAGGGCATGGCACTGATCAGACGCGCAGACATTGAGGACTACACACGCGATGCGCTGGTCATGAACCTCGACGATCTCGAGCAGCGCGGTCAACGCGTGATCGAAGCGGCCAACGCCCAGGCCGAGCAGATCCTCCGCGAGGCCAACGCCAAACGCGATGAGCTGCTCGCCAATGCTCAGCAGGACGGATTCGACAAGGGGCATCAAGAGGGCCACGAGAAAGGATTCGCCGAGGGCATGACCAAGGGCATCGAGGAGGCCCGAACCAACCACACTCAGGTGCTCGATCAGCTCGCCGCCATGTGGACCGCCCAGCTCGACGGCTTCGAGTCCCAGCGCGACACACTGCTCAGCCAGGCCCGCATGCAGGTGGTTGAGCTGGGCGCGATGATCGCCCAGCGCGTCACCCGGCGGGTCGTGGTGCTCGATCCCAGCGTGGTGCTCAACCAGATCGAGGCGGCCTTGTCGAGCGCGAGCGAATCGACCCGCTATGTCATCGCGGTGCATCCAGAGGAAATCGAGACCGCCCGCCAAGAGATGCCCGCCCTCATCGAACGCTTCGCCACCTGCGAGCACGCCCAGGTCGTTTCCGATCCAGCGATCGAGCCCGGCTCGTGCACCGTGCGGACCGCCAGCGGGGGGATCATCGACGCGTCGATCTCGACCCAGCTCGATCGCATCCTCGAAGCGATTCTGCCCGACGGCTCGTCGGTCGTCCAGCGCCCGGCGCAACCCGAGTCTTCATCGCTCGATGATGAATCTCAAGACGCTGGAACAGCCGAGATCGACCCGAAAGAAGACGCGGCGTGAGCCTGTTCTTGCCCGAGTACGAAGCACTCGCCCAGACCGAGCCTTTGGGCATCGTCGGGCGTGTCAACGCCGTGCGCGGGCTCACCGTGCTGGCCACGGATCTGCCCGTGCCCATCGGATCGCTCGTGGAGATCGGCTCGCCGGACGATACGAACATCTCGGCACAGAAGATCGCCGGCGAAGTCGTCGGGTTCGATGGCTCCAACTCCATCATTATGCTCCTCGCGGACACCACCGGCATCATCCCCGGCGCGCCCGTTCGGCTCAAGCAGGTGTTCCAAGCCGCCCCGGTCTCGCACCGGATGCTCGGACGGGTGATCAACGGGCTCGGGCAGCCCATCGACAACCTCGGGGCGATCACCGACGCCGTCAACCGCCCGATCAACCCCGCCCCGATCAGCCCGATGGGGCGCCACCCCATCTCCGAGCCCATCCGCACGGGCGTGCGCTCGATCGACCTGATGACCCCGATGGGTCGCGGGCAGCGCCTGGGGATCTTCGCGGGCCCGGGCGTGGGCAAGTCGACTCTGCTCGGGCAGATCGCCCGGGGCACCGACGCGGATATCAATGTCATCGCGCTCATCGGCGAACGCGGTCGCGAGGTCCTCGACTTCATCCACCATTCGCTCGGCGAAGAAGGGCTCCAACGATCCGTTGTCATTGTGGCGACGAGCGATGAGTCGCCGCTCTTGCGGATCCGGGCGGCCAAGCTCGCGAGCACAGCCGCCGAGTATTTTCGGGATTCGGGGCACGATGTCATGCTGATGATGGACTCGGTCACCCGCTTCGCCCACGCCCAGCGACAGGTCGGGCTCAGTGTGGGCGAGCCGCCCGCGACCAAGGGCTATACGCCATCGGTATTCTCGACCTTGGCGACGCTGCTTGAGCGCGCCGGGTGCGTCCAGCTTCCCAATGGTCAGACCGGGTCGATCACCGGGCTTTATACGATCTTGGTCGAGGGCGACGACATGAGCGAGCCGATCTCTGATGCCGCGCGAGGGATCCTCGACGGGCACATCATCCTGAGCCGAAAGCTCGCCCACAAAGGGCACTTCCCGGCGATTGATGTGCTTGATTCGGTTTCGCGTGTAGCCGGCGATGTTTCCCAGAGCGGGCATTTGGTTGCTCGCCAACAAATCACCAAGCTCATCGCGGCTCACCGGGAGATCGAGGACTTGGTCCAGATCGGGGCGTACGCATCGGGTGCAAACCCCGAAGCCGACACCGCGATCGACATGATCGAGGTGATCAACGAGCTGCTCAAGCAGAACACCGACGAGCAGACCCCGTTCCAGCCTGCTCTCGACATGATGATCAAGCTCGCGATCCAGTCGGGCGAGATGATACAGCAGCGAAAGTCCATGTCGCAGATCAATGAGCAGCAACAGCAGCAGTACCAACAACAGCAGGCCCAGCAGCAATAGCCCTGAATCAGCGATCCTTGTAAGTTATGGCACGATTCCGATTCAAACTCCAGCCGGTGCTCGAACAGCGCGCCCGAGAAGAACGCGACAAGCAGCTGGTGGTCGCACAGCTCGATCGTGAGCGTTTGGCACTCGAATCGCGTATCCGTCAGTGTCAGCTGATGATCGAGGACGAGCGGGGGACGCTCAGCGATGCCCTCGCCCCCGGATCGCGGGTCGATCTGCGGGCGGTGAAGATGCAGGCGGGGGCGACCCTGATGCACAACTTCGAGGCTCAGCGGACCGTGCTCGAACTCGCGGGGGTGTTCAAACGCCTTGAGCATGCCCGGGGCGAGCTGATGGAAGCCGCGGCGAGGCGCAAAGCGGTCGAGCTGCTCAAGGAGCAGCAGGCCCAGGCGTTCAAAAGGGCGATGGATACGAAGGAATCTAACGACCTCGACGAGATGAGCGTGATGCGTTTTCAGAGAAATGATGGAATGAAGCTATGAACCGACTCAAAAAAATCTTGCTGATCGTCATCGTGCTCAACCTCCTCGCCGGGCTGGGGGCGATCGGCTGGCTGTTTACATCCGGGCGGGTGAGCAAGGACCGGGTGCTGACGCTGACGGACCTGTTCACGGAGCCGGTAGCCGTCGAGCAGGCGGCGATTAAGGCTGAGGAAGCCCGGATCGCCAAGGAACTCGCCGAGCAGGAACGCCCGCTGCCCCAGCTGGCGCTCAACACGGACGAGCGGAACCTGGTCCGCGTGGAGATGACGCAGATCGATCGCCAGCGTCTTGATCGCATGAAGCGCGAGGTCGATGATCTGCAGGCCACGCTGCGCAAGGAACGCCGATTGCTCGAGCAGGACCGCGAGGAACTGATCCAAGAGCAAGCCGAGTTCGACCAGATGCGCCAGCGTTTGGCCGGGCTCGAAGGCACGGTGCAGTTTAAGAAAGCACTCGCTTCGCTCTCGGAGATGAAGGCCAAGGACGCCAAGACCGTGCTGGGCGTGTTGCTCGGTGAGAACAAGAGCGAAGAGGTCGTGACTTACCTGAGCTCGATGGACGACGGCGTCCGCACCGCGATCCTCAGCGAGTTCGTCAAAGCGGGCGAAGAACAGTTGGCAGCGGATTTGCTTGAGTCTATCAGACTGCGTGGTTTGGAAACCACCATGGCTGATATGACCGAGTAAACATGCAGACCACATCCACCAACGCCGCACAACTCATCGAACGCAAAGACCCGTCGCTCAACCCGATGACGCGGATCCTGCGCACGGACAGCGCGGTTGATGCGCAGGGCTTCGCGCAGATCCTGCAGGCGTTCGATACGGGCACAGAGTCAAAGCAGCCCGAAGCCGCCAAGGAAGCCGAGCCCAGCGAGCAGGCGGTCGCTGGTACGGACGAGCAAAGCGAGATCACGGAAGACACGGGCGAGATCGAAGATCAGGCGGCGAAGGACAACGCATCATCCGAGCAGCCATCGAGCGAGACGGATGATCAGGATCGTCCAGATCGCCAGGCAGCGAACGACGAAGCTTCGGCCGACACGAATCCATCGGACGCGGAGGCGGACGCTTCATCGGCCTCGGACAAAGCCGATGCGGCGGATCAGCCAAAGACTCAGGGGCAGGATGCCCAGTCAGATACGGGGCCGATCAGCCAATCTCCAGTCGCCGGCGAGGGTACGCCGGCCGCGGAGCAGCCCACGCTCAATCAAGAGACCACGATGCGACTGCTCGATCAGCAGAGCGAGCAGGCGAAGCTGACGATCAAGGGCGTGGCGCGGTCATTGACGCACGCGGCGGATGTGAGTGTGAGTTCGCGGGCGGTGGATACGCGCCTCGGGCAAGACCATGCTGGTGCACCAATGACCAAAGAGCAGGCTCCAGTATCTCAGCCGGCACCACAACCAGCACCTCCGCCGGCTGCTCAGCCGCAGAGCCCGCCGCAAGGCCCGGTGTCCGATCAGGGATCCACACCGCCCGATCCTGCCCGCACGACGAGCATGCCCAATGGGCCAACACATCTGCACACACCCGATCCATCGGCCAAGCCTGTCGATGCGCAGGCTGACCAATCGAACACCAATGCCCAACAGGCCCGCAGCCTACGCGCGGAGTCGGCAATCGGAGTTGTTCCAAGCAACGCAAAGCCTACAGCTGCGAATCAGGCACCATCGGCCGCAACGCTGCAGGCGATCGGGCTGGGCAAGCAAGGCACCGCTCAGACCGTCCGCGCCGTTTCGAGCGTCGATGCCGGGCTGATCGGCAAGGACCAGTCCAACGCCCAGCCGGGTTCGCTCGTTGAGAAGATGAAGGGCGCATCGCTGCCCAACCAGGCCAACCGGGCCTCGGTGCTCGCCCAGGTCCAGCGCGGGCTCGCGTCGATGCTCCGCTCGGGCAACAACGAGATGACCCTCAAGCTGACTCCGGGGCATTTGGGCTCGCTCAAGATCCAACTCAAGAGCGAGGGCTCCAAGCTCCAGGTACGGTTTGAGACGACCAACTCGCAAGCCAGCGAGCACCTGAGCGAGAGCGTCAAGGAACTCGGTGCCAGCTTGCGGAGCAAGGGGATCAGCCTCGACAAGATCGAGATCCAGCAGCAGCCTTCCCAAGGCACCGAAACGAATACTGCAGGCGAACAGAGCCAGTCTGATTCGCAGACTCAACAAGGCACCGATCAGCGTCAAGCCTCCGATCAGCGCCCGCAGCAGTCGACACAAGACCAAGCCTTGAGCGATGGCGGCTCTATCGGCGATGAACCCGAATCCATCTGGACCGAGCTCGGGCTCGATGCAACCGCATAACACCAGCAGAAAGTGCACACCATGAGCGCGATCGACTCCCTCGGATCAACCAGCAACCCCCAGTCCTCGACCGACGCCTTCAGTGCGCTCTCCAGCGGCGAGTTCTTGCAGATCATCTTCACCGAGCTCACCAACCAAGACCCGCTGGCGCCCAACGACACGCAGTCGATGCTCAACCAGCTCTCGACGCTGCGTTCGATCGAGTCGGACACACAGATCATCGGCTCGCTCGAGCGGATGGTCCAGCAGAGCGAGCTCGCATCGGCCTCGCAGCTCATCGGGTCGCTGGTCTCGGGGATCTCGCTCGATAACCGGCGGGTCTCGGATCTGGTTGTTTCAGTCTCGATGACCCAGGACGGCCCGGTGCTCAACATGTTCGACGGCTCGCGGATGTTCTTCCACAATGTCGATGAGATCGTCGGCCCGATCGATGATTTGGTCGATCCGACTGACCCAACAGACCCGACTGACCCAACCGACCCGGTCGATCCCAATGACCCGAACGATGACCCCGCCGGGACGCGCACGCTTGTCGAGGATCTCTTGGACTACATGGATCAGACGACTGTGCCCGCGACCGACAGCGTGGTGCCTTCGCAGAACCATCAGCCGCAGGGGACAGTGGTCTCCAATGATGTCTGATCGTGGACAAGCCTGAGCCATGAGTTCCGTCGAATCCCAACTCCTCGATGCACTCGCCAGCGGCGTACGCCCGTTCGATACCGCTCCCTCGACCATCCCCAAGGTCGGGGCGGGCTTCGATGCGCTCCTGAGTGGCGCGATGCAGGGGCGGGGGCGATCGAACCTGGGTGTCCGTTTCGCGCCTTCGGCTTCTGGTATCTATGACCAAGCCGAGCAAGCCAAGATTGCCCAGGGCGTGGACCGGGCGGCCCAGGCGGGCGTCGATCATGCGCTCATCTTGCACGATCAGCGGACGCTGCGCGTCGATGTGCGCAATCGTGTCGTGCTTGAGGTCAGCGATCTTGACGAGGAGCTTGTTGTCGACAAGATCGACGGGTTCGTTTCACTCAACAAAGCCCAGAACTCGGCTGAAAGCGATGAAAACAGCGAGATCGTGGGAGATCCGGGGCTGCTTGGCGCTCCGGCACGCGGTGTGCGAAACGCATCGCTGGTCCACGCCCTCGCCGGGCGTGTGCCGGATTGATTTGTAGTTCGATGTAGATTGGAAGGAACCCTATGGCGCTCACCACCGCACTCTTCGCCGGCTTGTCCGGGCTTAACGCGCACTCGGCCAAGCTCGATGTCATCGGTAACAATGTCGCCAATGTCAACACCACCGCGTTTAAGAGCTCACGCATGCTCTTCGAGTCGCTCTTCTCTCAGAGCCTCGGGTTCGGGACCAGCCCCAGCGAGATCACCGGGGGTGTGAACCCCAAGCAGATCGGCAACGGCGTAGGGGTCGCGGGTGTGCAGCGCGACTTCAGTGCAGCAGGCTTTAACGGCACGGGCGACCTGCGGGACCTGGCGATCGACGGCAGCGGGTTCTTCCTCGTCCAGCGTGGGGGCTCGAACTACTACACCCGTGCGGGCACCTTCCGCCAGGATTCCGACGACAACCTCGCCACGGCTACGGGCGAGAAGCTGCTTGGGTATGCGGTGGACGATCAGTTTAACATTTTGACTGGGCAGCTCGTGCCCATCAACATCCCGGTCGGCAAGCAGTCGATCGCAGAAGCCACCCGCAATATCGCGCTGGTGGGCAACCTCAATAAGGATGGCGATCTGCCGACCCAGGGCTCGATCGTGAACCTGCAGGGTACCGCGACCGCTGGCTTCTCGGCGACTGGCGGCGGGTTCATCACCTCGGCGACACTGCTCACGGGTGTCGAGGATCCGGATCTGCCGGGCTCAGGCACGCCGGCGTTCGCTGTGGGGCAGACGATCAGCTTCCGAGGCACAGGCGGCGCGACCCGCGGCGGGACCGACCTGCCCGATGGTGAGCTCGAGATCACCGCGACGACCACCGTCCAAGACTACATGGACTTCCTCGCATCCACCATCGGCATCCAGGACACCGGAGCCCCCAACCCCGACGGCAACACCCCGGGCGTGACGGTTGATCCGCTCACTGGGATCATCCAGATCGTGGGCAACACGGGCGAGACCAACGACCTGGTGATCGCGCCGGGTGATATCGAACTGCTGGCCGCGGACGGGACTTCGTTGGGCACCGCCTTCGAGGTGGACAAAGCAGCGTCGGCTGACGGCGAGAGCGTGCGGACGACCATCGTGGGCTACGACTCGCTTGGGGCCGAGGTCTCGGTCAATGTGACGATGGTGCTCGATTCAACGCCCGACACTGGGCCAATCTGGCGCTACTACATCGACTCGCAAGACGACACCGATCCGGGCTTCGCGCTGGGCACCGGGACGATGGCCTTCGATAACAACGGGCAGCCCGATCCGGATAACTCCGAGATCGCCCTGACGATTAACCGGGCAGACACGGGCGCGGATCCGCTGCTGAGCTGGAATGTGCAGTTGCTCTCCGACAAGGGCAACACGACCTCGCTGGCGGCTTCGCCATCGAGTATGATCGGGCTGACCATTGATGGTCTTCCACCGGGGACATTGCAGTCGTTCGCCGCCGGGGAGGACGGGGTGATCTTTGGTCGCTTCTCCAATGGCGCGGTCAAGACCATGGGGCAGGTTGTTCTGGCGAACTTCACCAACCCTGCGGGTCTGATTGATGAAGGCGGAAACCTGTTTACCACCGGGCCAAACTCCGGGCCGGCGTCTGTTGGGCCTCCGGGTGTGCTCGGGCTGGGGACGATTGTTTCCGGTGCCCTTGAGCTCTCGAATGTTGATCTCGGCGAAGAGTTCACCAACATGATCCTGACTTCGACGGGCTACTCCGCGTCGTCGCGTGTGATCAGGACGGCTGACGAGCTGATGCAGCAGCTGCTGGTTCTTGGGCGATAACTGATTGGACGATGGTTCACGCTTCGTGAACGGGGAGAAGGATCACGGATGATCTCGGTCACACGACTCAACGGGCAGAAGTTTGTCCTCAACGCAGAGCTGATCCGCACGATCGAGGAGAGTCCGGACACGATTATCACATTGATCTCGGGCGAGCATCTGGTGGTCCAGGAGCCGAGCAAGGAGATCGTTAAGCGGGTGATCGAGTTCGAGCGTCACCTGCGCCGGCTCTGCCCGCCGGCGTAAGCTGGCGATCCGCGAAGGTCCGAATACTGCGCATCCCACCCGATCGGGCGATCAGAATCCACGGAATCCATGCCTGCGGGTCAAGCACGCCCCTTGGCCCGACGATACATCTGCTGTGCGCTGGTTGCTCGGATGCTTATGCCGGCGCATGGAGGTTTTTCGGTGGATTTAGCAACAGTCATCGGGCTTGTGGTCGCGCTGCTCTCGGTGGGTCTATCGATCGTGCTTGGGGGAGACCCCATGGCGCTGATCAATATCCCGTCGTTGGTCGTCGTCTTTGGTGGCGCGACGGGCGCGGTGATCTGCGCCTTCCCGCTCGCCAAGACGCTGGGCATCCACAAGGTCATCCTCAAGGCTGTGTTTAGTGACACATCCGATGTCGGGCCGGTCATCAAGGACCTGGTCAAGTTCGCCGAGATCGCTCGGCGCGAGGGCATCCTGAGCCTGGAGAACCACCTCGGTGATATGAAAGAAGAGTTTGTGGTCCGCGGGATCAAGATGGCCGTGGACGGGACGGACCCGGAGCTGATCCGTGTGATTATGGAGACTGAGCTTGAAGGCTTGATGGACCGCCATATGAACGGCAAGATGATGCTCGATCAGTTCGCTAAATACGCGCCCGCATTCGGGATGATCGGGACGCTGCTGGGATTGATCTTCATGCTCGGCTCGATGGACGACCCGGCATCGATCGGCCCGAGTATGGCGGTGGCCTTGATCACGACGCTTTATGGTGCGGTGATCGCCAATGTGTTCGCCGGTCCGATCGCCGACAAGCTCTACGCCAACGACCAAAAAGAAATCCTGCTCAAGACCGTGATCATCGCCGGCGTCATGTCGATCCAGTCGGGTGACAACCCACGCGTGGTCGAGAGCAAGCTGCTGACCTACCTGCCCCCAGCCGAGCGTGGAGCGGTGTCGTCCGAGGGCGAAGCCGCATAATCGAGCCGGGCGCTTCTGAGCGTCCGGGCACGGTGAAGGAGGTGCACGATGGCGAAGAAAAAAGACCCCCCGAAAGCAGAAGTCCCAGAATGGGTGCTGACCTTCGGCGATCTGATGTCGCTGCTGCTCTGCTTCTTTATCCTGCTCGCGGCGTTCTCTGAGCTCAAGAAGCCACGCGAATACCAGGACATCATCGAATCGATCAACGAGGCCATGGGCGCCAGCGGGGGCATGGGGCTCGCCCACATCATGGAGCGGCTCGACAACTCGATGGTCACCATGAAGGACGAACGCGCCCGGCGCGACGGCGACGCCAAGAGCACCGACGAGAATGTCGACGCCAATGTCCCGGGCAAAGAAACACAGGTCAACATCGTCCAGGAGGGCGCCCGCCACGCGATCGGCGGCTCGATCATGTTCGAAGCCGGGAGCTATGAAATTAGTGCACGCGACAAGGACATCATTCGCGACACCATCGCGCCCAAGATCAGGGGGCAGAAGTTCATCTGCCCGATCGTGGGGCACGCGTGGGGGGTCGAGGAGAAGCGGGCGGGGTTTGGTTTCGACGAGATCGCGTTCAAGCGGGCCCAGGCGGTCAAAGAGTTCTTGGTCCGAGAAGGCGGTGTAGATCCGACGATCCTGCGGGTTGAGTCGGCTGGGATCACCGAGCCTGTTGAGCTGGGCAGCTCATCGGGTCAAGGAGGCGAGTCAAACCGCCGAGTTCAGATCTACCAGACTGGGCGGACGGTCGAGCAGACCCATCCGGACCCGAACTTCACCGGCGCGGGCGGCTGATTCAGCCACACGATCCAGCCAGATCAACGACCAATTGAGGATTCACCATGGCCGACGAAGACAAAGCACCAGAAACCACCGAAGAGGGCGCGGAAGGATCCAAGTCCAAGGGCGGTCTCAAGACGATCATCATCGTCGCGGCCATGATGCTTATCGAAGGCGCGGGCGTGTTCTTCCTCGTCTCGTCGATGGGCGGCCCGGCGGGTGTCGAAGCCACCGAACTCCAGAGCCTCGAGGGCACGGGCGAAGAAGCGCCTGTCGAGATCGAGCTGGTCACAGATCGGTTCCAGAACATGCAGACCGGGCGCGTCTGGGAATGGCGGGTCTCGATTTTCTTGAAGATCCGTCAGAAGAATGTCGCCCAGATCGCCGCGATCCAGGAGCGTGATGCGGCTTCGATCAAGGAAGGCGTCGCGATGATCTTCCGTCGGGCCCACGATCGCCACCTGCGCGAGCCCGGGCTCGAGACCGTCACCCGCCAGCTCACAACCTACCTCAACGAGGTCTTCGGGCTCGATGCTGATGGGATGCCTCGGATCGACCGGGTGATCATCCCAGAGTGCAAGGGCTTCCCCGCGGACGCTTAAGCACTGGCGGGGCAAGGCTTACTGAGCCGGCGAACACTTTGAACAATCAGAGCCTCCGCGCATGATGTGCGCCCACAGAATATTGTGCGCGTGTATGCGCAATTGTTGGACGCCCGGAGGGGGCAAGGCCGATAACTCACTATCAGCATCCGGTGTGGATGCTGCTGGCGACGATCTGTCCATAGGGTTCAACGCATGGCCGACGAGAACGAGAACACGACCCCCGAGGGCGAATCGCCCGAATCTACCCCAGACGCAGCCATCCCTGATGCAGCTGCCCCAGCGGACGATGCGGGGACGCCGGGCGAGTCACAAGACGAAGCGGAGATGCTTGAGTCCGCGGTTTCAGCCGTGGGGCAGGTGCAGGATGTCGCCGACTCTATCGACGGCGGTTCTGGAAAAGACGCCACACCTTTCGAGGCTCCTGTCTTTTCTGATTCTGCATCGGGCGCCCCCAAAGAGGGCATGGACCTGCTCTCTGATGTGCATATGAATGTACGCATCGAGCTCGGACGCACCAAGATGTATGTCGAGGATGTGCTCAAGCTCAACGACGGGGCGGTGGTCGAGCTCGACAAGCTGGCCGGCGATCCGGTCGATGTCTTCGTCAACGATCGCAAGGTTGCACGGGGCGAGGTGCTCGTGCTCAACGATATGTTTTGTGTTCGCGTGAGCGAGATCGTGGACATCAGCGCCGCGAGCGACTAGCTTTGAACGAACAACCCAAGGGGCGGAGGACTCGCCCTGCAGATGCCAGGATGGCGACATGCACACACCGCGATCACATTCCGTCCGTACAGTTGCCCTCGCGCTCTTTGGCTCGATCACGCTCCTGCTGAGCCCGCAGGTCTCGGCCCAGGTTGGACCGAACCCGGGCGAGATCCCGCGGATTGAAACCCCAGCTACCCAAGCTCAACTCACAGATCAAACGATTGATCGCGGGGTCTCTGAGAGCCAGCTCGTTCGCCCGGCGATCGATGAGCTTCTGCTCTCCTCCAACACGCCGGCCCAGCCCGCGGCCAGCCCGGCCACATCCAGCAATCAGACCAGCAGCGTCGCCCAAGACCTGCAGGGTATGAATCCGTCGTCAACCGAATCACAGCCCATCGGCGTGCCCGCAGAGCGCACCAAGCTGTTTGGAAGCTCGGATCCTTCCGAGTCCGAAGAATCACCATTCGCCCGGGGCGGATATCTGCAGACGATCGTCTCTTTGCTGGGCGTGCTGCTGCTGATCGTCGGGCTCGCGCAGGTCTACAAGCGCCTCGCCCGCTCGCAGGGCGGGCTCGTGGGGCAGATCGGGGCGGGCGGCAACGCCCCGTCCGGGATCCTCGAAGTCGTCGGGCGATATCCGATTTCAAAGGGCATGACGCTGGTGGTGCTCAAGTTCGATCGTCGAATCTTGCTGCTCTCGCACGCGACGGGCGGTCGCGGCAAGTCGGCCAAGGTCGGATCGATGGAGCTGCTCTGCGAGCTTTCGGATCCGGAAGAAGTCGCGTCGATCCTGCTTAAGGCGAGGTCAGCCGCGGGCGAGTCGATTGCTCAGTCTTTCGAGCAAACCCTCCGCGATGCCGACGGCTACACCGATGAGCACCTCCATGAGAACGACTACAGCTCGTCTTATGGCGCGGGGATGAACCAAGCAACCAGCCCGGTGCGTTTCCCGCAGCAGCGGACCGAGCCGGTGCGCACGATCACCAGCGACGAGGGCGACCGTGCTGAGCTCTGGTCGTCTGGGCAGGATTCGCGGGCCGCCGCCGGCGTGCTGCGTCAGCGGCTGGCGTCGATGCGGAATGGCAAGCACACCAACAGCGAGCAGCACGGTTGAAGCAGCTGCACCGTTCAATCTTGATGACGGCCATGATCGTGCTCGCGATGTGTTTCGCGGGTTCAAATGCGATCGCGCAGGGCTTTGGCCCACAGGTGCCAAGTGCGCAGAGTACGCCAACGAAACAGGCACCGTCGTTCACGCCCCCTCAGCCGGGTTCGCTCAATGAGTTCAATCCGCTCAACCTGCTCAACGATGCGGGTTCGCTGATCCAGGGGGCCAACAACTTGGGCGCGGGTGTCAACCCGAATGCGGGTTCTTCGGGCACGCAAGCATCGCCCGATTCGCAGCGCGGCGGGATCTCGGTCGCCGTGAACATCATGCTGCTGCTGACGGTGATCGCGCTGGTGCCGTCGATTATGTTGATGACGACCAGCTTTGTGCGCATCATGGTGGTGCTCGCGTTGCTGCGTCAGGCGATGGGCACGCAGTCGCTGCCGCCAGCTCAGGTGGTCACGGGTCTGGCGTTGTTCATGACGGCTTTGGTGATGAAGCCAACGATTGATCGGATCTGGGCAGACGCCGTCGTGCCCTATCAGAACGGCGAGATCCGCGAGATGGATGTACTCTGGACGCGTGCGTCGACCCCGATGCGGGATTTTATGTTCGATCAGATCGAGGCGACCGACAACTGGTCGAGCCTGTACATGATCCTCAACTACCAGGGCGTGGATACTTCCGAGCCTGAAAACATCACCCGCGCGGACATTTCGACGACGACTTTGATCCCGGCGTACATGCTCTCGGAGCTCAAGGTCGCGTTCTTGATGGGATTCCGGGTGTACCTGCCGTTCTTGGTGATCGACATGGTCATCGCGAGTCTGCTGATCTCGATGAGCATGATGATGCTGCCGCCAGTCATGATCTCGCTGCCGTTCAAGCTGATGCTGTTCGTGATGGTCGATGGGTGGTCGCTGATCGTGGGGAGCCTGCTCGAGAGCTTCGTGCAAGAAGGGGCGGGCCCGCGGGCGAGCGCGGTGACGGCTTCGATGGTGGGGATGCTGCCGCTGCTGTTGATCTGCCGGGTGATTCATCCGCCGGAGCATGATCCGGAGTTGCAGGTCGATCCGAAGCTGCGGGTTCATGCTCAGCGGGGAGGTCGCCGTGGTCTTTGATGACGCCTCGATCCAGCTGATCCGTGATGCGTTGTTGGTGACGCTCAAGATTGCCGCGCCCTTGTTGATGGCGGGCATGATCATCGGCTTGCTGATTAGTTTGTTCCAGTCCGTCACCTCGATCCAGGATCAGACGCTGACCTTCGTGCCCAAGCTCATCGGGGTGATCGTTATCGCGATTCTCTTGTTGCCTTGGATCATCGGGCGGATTTTGATATTCACGGCCGAGATGTTCCAGCTGTTCTAAGTGTGCCTCCGGGCCCCGTGTGGGGGATGCGTGACGAATATCGAATCCATCTTGGTGCACGGTGTGCCGTTTATGATGGTGCTGTCCCGGATCACGGGGCTGTTTTTGTTTACGCCGTTGATCACGAGTGTGACGATTCCGATCGTGTACAAGGCGCTGCTGGCGTTTATGCTCGCGATCGCGATCTACCCGTTTGTGCCATTGGCGACGCTGCCCGAGACGATTGACCTGGTGGCGCTCGCCCCGATGTTGTTCACGGAGCTGCTTGTCGGGGTGATCATCGGGGTGATCGCGATGATCCCGATGATGGCGATCCAGATGGGCGGCTACATCATGGGCTACCAGATGGGGCTCTCGCTGGCCCAGTCCTTTAACCCCGAGCTCGATACCAACTCGAGCGTGGTGGGGCAGCTGCTGTACTTCTTGAGCATCTTTATCTACATCTCGGTTGGTGGGCTTGAGACCGTGTTCCTGATTCTTGCCGATTCGTTCCACACGATCGGCTCGGGGACTTTCGTGGTCATGGACACGCCGCTGGATCTGCTCGTCGGTGTGCTCAACTCGGGCTTCGAGCTGGCGATCCGCGTGGCGGCTCCGATCATGGGCGTGGTGTCGATGCTGATGATCGCGATGGGGTTCATCATGAAGACGATGCCTCAGATCAATATTATGAGCATCGGGTTCTCGATCCAGATCCTCGCGGGGCTGAGCATGCTCACGGTGCTGATCGCGACGGTGGGCGTGGTCGCCGGCGACGAGATCCTCCGCACGCTCGAGCTGATCAACCAGTGGGTGCAGAGCTTCGCGGTGTTGGGTGTTCCTTCTATCGGTATGGGGGCTGGCCATGGATGATCTGGGCGAACGCAGCGAAGAGCCAACTAGCAAGAAGCTGAGCGAATCCCGCCAGCGGGGGCAGGTGCCCAAGAGCCAGGACCTCTCTGGCGCGTTCTCGCTGTTCGGTGGGCTGATTATTTTCGTGGTCTTCGGCTCGACCATCGCCGGGATGTTCGCCCGGGTGATGAGCCGGACGCTGGGCGGCGAGATCTCCGCTGATATCGTTTCGGTCGAATCGATCTACAACACCACCAAGGTCGCGGCGTACGAGAGCATGGTCGTGGTGTTCCCGATCTTGATTCTGTCGGCACTCGTCGCGTATGTGGGCAACTTTGTACAGGTGGGCTGGTTGCTCACCGCAGAGCCGATCCGCCCCAAGCTCAATAAGCTCTCGCCGCTGGCGGGGATCAAGCGGATCTTCGGCGTGCGTGGGCTCGTCAAAACGGTGGTCAACTCGATCAAGCTCACGGTGATGATCATCGTCTCGTGGCTCTTTATCCGTTCGCACATGGACGATATCGCCGTGCTTTCGAAGCTCACCGCGATCGAGGGGCTCAGCGCGATCCTGGCGCTGGTGTTCAAGCTGGCGATGATCCTGGCGATCCTGTTGTTGTTCATCGCGGTGATCGATTATCTGTATCAGCGGTTTCAGCACACCAAGGACCTACGGATGAGCAAGCAGGAGGTCAAGGACGAGCGGAAATCGATGGAGGGCGATCCGTCGCTCAAGGGGCGTCGCTTGCAGATGGCCCGTGAGATCGTGATGCAGCAGCTCGGGGCCAAGGTGCCCGATGCCGATGTGATTGTCACCAACCCGACCCATTTTTCTGTAGCGATCAAATACGATCCGGAGACCATGGGCGCGCCCAAGGTTGTCGCCAAGGGGGCGGACCTGATCGCGTTTCGGATCCGCCAGATCGCGCGTCAGAACGAAGTGCCCATTGTTGAGCGCCCGCCGCTGGCTCGGGCGCTGTATTGGGGGATGGAAGTGGGGCAGGAGGTCTCGTTTGAACACTACGAAGCGGTGGCCGAGCTCTTGGCGTTTGTGTACAAGATCGATAATCGGATGGAGAAGAAGCTCGAACGCGATATGAACCAGAAAAATCGAACCCAAACACCAGCACAAGAACCCGTCGGCGTATAACTTGTAGCGACCAGAAAACAAATCCCAACGGTTATAGCTACACGGATGTAGGAGACCAAGACGAGCGTGGCCCAGCAGCAGCAAAACACGATCGCATTCCCGGCATGGATGCTCAAGTTCGCGGAGATGCGCGCACTCATTGTGCCCATCGGGTTTGTGCTGCTGTTGTCTGTGTTGCTGGTCCCGCTGCCCCCGCCGATGCTCGACATCATGATCTCGGTGAATATCTCGCTGGCCGTGATCGTGCTGCTGACGACGCTGTACATGAAGCGGGCGCTCGAGTTTAGCGTCTTCCCCTCGCTGCTGCTGGCGACGACGCTGCTGAGATTGGTCCTCAACATCGCTTCGACTCGTCTGATCTTGACAGCCGACGCCACCAGCCCTGAAGAAGCCATGAATGTCGCGGGCAAGGTCATCAGCGCGTTCGGTTCATTTGTCGCGGGTGATTCGCTCTTTGTCGGTGTGATCATCTTCTCGATTCTGATGATCGTGCAGTTCATGGTGATCACCAAGGGTGCGGGGCGTATTGCGGAGGTCGCCGCGAGGTTCACGCTCGATGCGATGCCCGGCAAGCAGATGGCGATCGACGCCGAGCTTTCCAATGGGATGATCGACGAGACCGAGGCCCGCACCCGGCGCGATGAAATCTCGCGCGAGGCGGATTTCTTCGGTGCCATGGACGGTGCGTCCAAGTTTGTCAAGGGGGACGCGGTCGCCGGGATTATCATCACCGCGATCAATATTGCTGGCGGCTTCGCGGTGGGCACGGTCGAGCGTGGCTGGCCCGCGGGTCAATCCGCGGAGGTCTTTACCCGCCTGACGATCGGTGACGGGCTGACCTCACAGGTGCCGAGTTTTATCATCTCGATGGCGGCCGCGCTGATTGTGACCCGCTCGGGCGATAAGAACAACCTCGGGTCCGAACTCACATCGCAGCTTACATCGCAGCCCATCGGGATGATGATCACCGCCGGGTTCTTGGCGGCTCTGGCCTTCACGCCACTGCCCACGATCCCGCTGCTGGTCACCGCCATGGCCATCGCGGGCATCGCCTACGGCATGATGCGCTCGACCAAGACCAGCGCCAAACGCGTCCTTGATGATCAGCTCGCCCAGGCCGAGGCGCCCACGATGGAGCCGGCCCCGGTCGAGGACCTGCTCAAGATCGATGTGCTCGAACTCGAAGTTGGCTACGGCATCGTCGCGCTCATCGACACCGCCCAGGGCGGCGATCTGCTCGACCGTATCAGTGCTGTTCGCCGGCAGTTGGCGGTCGAGCTCGGGCTGGTGATGCCCCCGGTGCGCATCCGCGACAACATGCAGCTGGCGCCCAGCGAGTACCGAGTCAAGATTCGTGGCAATATGGTCGCGTCGGGCGCGGTCGAACAGTCCAAACTCATGGCGATGGATTCGGGGATGGTGACGGATCCGATCGACGGCATCCCGACCAAGGAGCCGGCATTCGGGCTCGACGCGATCTGGATCGAGCCGCAGATGCGTTCTCGGGCGGAGATGCTCAACTACACGGTCGTCGATCCGACGAGTGTGCTGGCGACGCACATCACCGAGATCGTCAAGGCGTACGCCGACGAACTGCTCACCCGCGAGGAGGTCAACAACCTGCTCGAAGGGCTCAAGGAGAAAGCCGCCAAGCTGGTCGAGGAGACTGTGCCCGGGATCATCAAGACCGGCGAGCTCCAGAAGGTCCTTCAGTCGCTGCTTCGTGAGCGCGTGCCCATCCGGGATATGGAATCGATCTTGGAGACCCTGGCCGACTGGGGTACCAAGACCAAAGACCTCGATGTGCTCGTCGAGTATGTCCGCAACGGGCTTCGTCGGACGATCTGCTCGATGTACGCGACGACGGATCTACAGGGCGATCTCACGATGCTGTGCGTGACGCTCGATCCGGGGCTCGAGGACCAGATTAATTCCTATATAGATCGCGGCGGGCAGGGCACAACGCTCAACATGCCGGCACGGATTGCGCGGGACATCGCTTCGAAGGTGGCGGATGGATTGAACGCCGTGGGGGCGAGGGGCGGGATGCCCGTGGTGATCGCTTCGCCACAGGTTCGCAACGCCGTCTGGCAGATCATCGAGCCCCATGTTCCTGTTGTGGCAGTACTTGGGTACAACGAGATCGTGCCGGGGATCAATGTGGAATCGGTGGCGTTGATCGCGCCCATCGGGCAAGAGCCCGCCGGGGCGGCTGCCCAGCCTCAACAAGTGTCGCCTCAGGTTGTTGCCTGAGCGCACTGATTGCATGCTTGCGTGCTGATCTGTGCGCTCTCGGGGTGGTGCAAGCGGATCGAATCGTGTACAGTGCGTGCGTCAGATTCCGTGCTCTGGGATGAGTTCAGGGTGATGTGTTGGGTGTTCTTCCTTATTGAGGGCCCCGCGATCGCCCCCCGTGCGTCGGCTTGATGATGGTTCGCCCACGCTGTGGGCATTTTTCGACCGCTGCAACGCACGCCAGGACGGCCACATGAAACTCAAAACATATACCGCAGATACGATGGCCCAAGCACTCGCCCAAGTCCGCAAGGACCTGGGCAAGGACGCGATGATCCTGCACACCCGCAGCTTCCGCGTGGGGGCATGGTTCGGGCTCGGCGGCAAGAACATGGTCGAGATCACGGCTTCCTCGCCGACGATCGCGTCGAGATCCAAAGCTCCCAAGCCCATGCCCCGCGTTGCCCGCCCGCATGCCCCAAACCCGCAGCAGACCCAGCAGCCAGAGTTGCGCACGCAACCCGAGCCCGAAATCGTGATCCAGCGCGGCTCCACCGTCACCCGCCAGCGCCTCGCCCCCGAGCATGCCCAGGTGCTCGCGTCGGCCCAAGCCGCGGTTCAGAGCCAGAGCCAGAATCAGGGCCAAGGCCGGTCGACTGACGAACAACTGCCCCGAAACCGTCGTTCGCCAAGCGATGATCGCGGGCTCAACGGGCGCGACGCGCTCTTTGGCGATGATGCGACACCAACCCGCTCGACAAGAAACCCGGAGCGTGCCCGCCCATCGCGCCTCGCGGACATGCAGCCTCAGAATGCACCGGTTGTGCCCAAGCAAAGCATCGAGGCCAAGCCGGTCGCCGTGCCATCACCCCAAGTGAAACCGCAAGTACAACCAGAAGTGAAGCCGCAAGCCAAGCCTGACGCCCAGCCGGCGGCAAAGACTGACGGGCAGACGAACACCGAGTTGCGTTCACAGATCGATTCGCTCCAGAAGATGATGGGACAGGTGCTCGAATCCACCCGCAAGACCGCCGTGGCGGTGGGGACGGGGAGCACCAGCGACGCCCTGCCCAGCGGCGAGATGCCCGCGCCGCTCTTCACGCTCTACGCCAAGATGATCGACAACGATGTGCCGGTGGATCTGGCCGATGCCCTCGTCGGCTCGGTCCGCGATCGGCTCGACGCGATGGAGCTCAAGGATGATCAGATCGTCCGCCAGGCGCTGTTGCGGGCGATCGAATCGACGATCCAGTGCCGATCGGATTCGCTGCTGACCATCGACCACCGATCGGTCGGCGGTCGCCCGCGTGTGATCGCCCTTGTTGGCCCGACCGGGGTGGGCAAGACGACGACTGTCGCCAAGCTCGCGGCTACCTATAAGCTCCGCCATGCCAAGAAGGTCGGGCTGATTACCTCGGATACTTACCGGATCGCGGCCGTCGAACAGCTGCGAACCTATGCCGGGATCATCGGATTGCCCCTCAAGATCGCCAACTCGCCCGAGGAGATCACCAAGGGCATCGAAGAGCTGGGCGACTGTGATATTGTGGTGATCGACACCGCCGGGCGATCCCAGAACAATACTTCGCGGCTCCAAGAGCTTGCCGAGTTTACCAAAGCGGCGAACCCCGACGAGACCCATCTCGTGTTATCCACAACAGTTGGGGATAATGTTCTGCGAAAGACTGCCCAGAGTTTCGCCGCTTTGGGCCCCGACCGGTGTATCCTTACCAAGCTTGATGAAGCGGTGACCACCGGCCCCATCGCGGGTCTCTCCGACCGGATCGGTCTGCCGCTGAGCTTTGTGACCGTCGGCCAGGAAGTGCCCGACGACTTAGAGCCCGCCCGCGCCGATCGTTTGGCGCGTTGTGTGCTCGACGGCCCGGATGCCGTGGTTCGGAGAATAAGCGAGGAGAACGGATGAGCCAGGCAGTTTCGGCACACAACCCCAGCCCGCAAGATGGTCCCAACGGATCGCAGCAGTTCGGCACACCATCGGCCAACAAGCAAAGCGTCGACGACCAAGCCTCGCGCCTGCGCGAGCTCGTGAGTTCGCTGGGCCAGCCCAGCGCCGAAGAGTTCGCCAAGGACCGCTCCAAGCTCACCCCGCCGACGCGCCGCATCCCGATCATCGCGATCGCGTCGGGCAAGGGCGGCGTGGGGAAAACGAACACCTCTGTGAACCTCTCGATCGCGCTGGCCAAACACAATCGGCGCGCGATGCTCCTCGACGCGGACCTTGGATTGGCCAACGCCGATGTCCTCTGCGGCTTGATGCCCAAGGCTCGGCTTGAGTCTGCGGTGGGCGATGGGGCTTCTTCGCTCGAAGACCTTGCCATCGACGCCCCGGGCGGGTTCCGCCTGATCCCCGGCTCGGTGGGGATCGGACGCGTGGGCGAGCTCGACGACAACGAACGCCGGGTTTTGCTGAGTCGGCTCGAAGACCTGCACGAATACAACGATGTCATCATGATCGACACCAGCGCCGGGCTCGGCCCTTCGGTGACCGCGTTTATCGACGCGGCCGACGCGTGTCTGATGGTCGTGACGCCCGAGCCCACCAGCATCGCCGATGCGTATGCGCTGATCAAGGTGCTCGTCGCTCAACAAGACGAAGCCAACGGCGGTCGTCTGCCCAACCTCGCGTTGATCGTCAATCAGGCGGTCAATGAGAAGGAAGCCCACGCCGTGCACGCCCGGATCTCGGGGGTGTGCGATCGGTTCTTGGGCTATCAGCTGCCCATGATTGGCTATGTCCGTCGCGACAAGAAGGTGATCAAGGCGATCAAGGCCCGCACGCCGTACATGATCGACTCACCCAAGTGCTCCGCATCGCGGGACATGGGCGAGCTGGCGGCTTCGCTGATCGACTGGCTGGGCATCGAGGGGCGCGCCAGTGCTGCCCCTCGGCGTCGTTTGTTCGGTCGGGGCTGATTCATCGGCGGGGCGATTCCCTATTTTCTGTATCCCAGAGTGTTCTCTTTCGCTTTGGCGCGTCATTTGCGTGCTTGAGTTTGGGCGATATGTGCGCGTTTGTGGGTCTGGCTGCGGCTGGGCATGATTCGGGCGCTGATTTGAGCCGATGGAGTCAGGGATATGGCAGAATACGAAGATGTTGAGATCATCGAAGACGAATCGCCCAGCGAGCGGAGCATTTATCTCGAGAACCACGCCCAGCGATTGGTCTCGGGCGTGCTCGGGCTGATGGGGTTCTTTGTCTGTGCGCTCGTCGGGCTGCTCGCGGGGAATCCGGGGGCGGTGATCTTGGTGCGTGCGATGATCGCGATGGTGATTTGTTCGCTGATCGGGCGTGTGCTGGGCGCGGTGGGGGAGATCTGCGTGCAAGAGTTCGTTTCGCGGTACAAGACTGAGCGGCCGGAGCCGCAGAAGCCTCAGGAACTTGTCGAACTTGATGAGCGCAAGCAGGCGCACGAGTCGATGGTGCAAACGATGAAAAAAGCTGCGTAAAAAGTGCAGGAATCCTACCACTTTGTCAATTTGGATTCGATATACTAGAATTAATCTGGGCAAGGACTGCCCAGGCCGACAACTCAACGCTTTCTGCGGCTGAGGTTTGCACATTATCGGATAGTTCATTGTTTGGGTCGTGTCTCACCAGATCGACCTATCAGGAGCATCTGAGCATCCCCAATGCCATGAGAGTTCAATGTGTCAAGGGTCAAGGAGCCGACCAATGACTGCCATGCGATCAAAGTATTCATCGCGCCACTCGGCGCAACATGCCACATCGAGCAACCTCCCGACGAGGTTCGACGATATCCCCATCCGTGATGTATGGGTGATGTATCAGTCTGAGCCCACCGAGGACCTGCGCAACTTCTTTATGGAGCGGTTTCTTCACTTGGTGCGTTACAACGCCGAGCGGATTTATCAGCGCCTGCCTGACGAGGTCGATCTTGAGGACCTGATGTCCGCCGGGCTCTTTGGGCTCATGGATGCGATCGACGCGTACGATCTCGATCGCGGCGTGAAGTTCGAGACCTACTGCGCCCCGCGTATCCGTGGTGCGATCCTTGACGAGCTGCGTTCGATGGACTGGGTGCCCCGCCTGGTGCGTCATCGGACATCGAAGGTTGAAGCCGCCAAGCAGCAGATCCAGATGGAGCTGGGACGCAAGGCCACAGACAAGGAGATCTCCAACAAGCTCGAGATCGACAACAACGAGTACATCAAGTACAAGCGTGACTCGAGCGCGGTCTCGGTCACAAGCATCACCCGCAAGTGCTACCAGTCCGAGGGCTCACGCGAGCTCCGCGAGATCGATGTGATCAAGGACGGGCACCAGACGAGCCCGGTCAAGCTGATCCAGCGTCAGGACCTCAAGGAGCTGATGACCAAGGGGCTCACCCGGGCCGAGCGGTTGATCGTGGTCTTGTACTACTACGAGGGCATGACGATGAAGGAGATCGGGACGACCCTGGATCTGTCCGAGTCGCGCGTCTCGCAGATGCACTCGTCGATCTTGGCGCGGCTCAAGGCCCAGATGCAGCACCGGATGCGTGAGCTCGAGCCGATGAAGTCGGTCTGATCCGCGATGAGTTGACAATATGAATGCTCTCTCTCGAGACCGACCGCTTGTGTTTGCGGTCGGTTTTTTTATTGGGTTTGGGATATCGGCTTGATGATCAAACGGGTCGAGCCTTGACTGGTGTATGTGCATCGATGCCTACATCGCGATGGGGAGTAATCTGGGGGATCGCCAAGCGCACTTTGCCCGGGCGATCGAGCTGATTGCCCAGCTGCCCGAAACCGCCATCGAGTGCCGATCGACGGTGATCGAGACCGAGCCGGTCGGGCCAGGCGATCAGGGGCGGTATCTCAACGGCGTGGTCATGATCTCGACCAAGCTCATAGCCAAAGAACTGCTGTCAGCACTGCTCGAAATCGAATCTTCGATGGGGCGCGATCGGGACAACGAAGTCCGGTGGGGGGCTCGGGTGATCGATCTGGATGTGCTGGTGTATGGGGACCAGGTTATCGACGAGCCGGGGCTGAGCATCCCGCATCCGCGATTGCACACGCGGGCGTTTGTGCTTGAGCCGCTGTGCGAGTTGGCCCCGGATCTGTTGATCCCTGGGCAAGAAAAAACACCCCGAGAGATGCTCGGGGTGCTCGAATCAACGGATTGATTTTCTGAACCTGCTTTAGCCAGCTTCGGCCCGTGGGTGAGCGTCCTTGTACGCGTCTTCGACGCGTGAAGTGGACAGGTGCGTGTAGACCTGGGTGGTGGAGAGCGACTGGTGACCCAGCAGCTCTTGCACGCTGCGGAGGTCCGCGCCGTTGTCGAGCAGGTGGGTCGCGAACGAGTGACGCAAAGTGTGCGGCGAGATCGTCGGGTCGAGCCCAACCGAGCGGAGGTACTTGTCGAGCTTGCGGCGGACGGAGCGCGAGGAGAGTCGGCTGCCGTGCTTGTTGAGGAAGAGCGAGAGCGGGGTTTCGCCTGCGTCGCGGGCGGCCCAGATCGGCGCAAACTTGGTGTCGTTGGCCATCAACTCGATGTACCGGCGGATCGCGCCCAGCGCGTGCGAGCCCAGCGGCACAATGCGTTCCTTGCGTCCCTTGCCCCGCACATGCATGGCCTCGTTCTCAAAGTCGAGATCGTCGTGGTTGAGCCCGACGAGTTCCGAGACGCGGATGCCGGTGGAGTAGAGGGTCTCGAGCATCGCGCGATCGCGTCGCCCGAGCACATCGTTGTCATTGGGAGCGGCCAATAGCTGTTCGATCTGCTCGATGGTGATGGCCTTGGGCAGGCGTTTGGACTGCCTTGGTGTGCGGATCAGGGTCATCGGGTTGGTGTTGGTGTACTCCAAGCGGTTGCCCCACTTGTAGAACGAGCGGAGCGTGGCGATCTTGCGGGCCAGGGTCGCGGGGGAGTAGGACTGTTCGCCCAAGAACCCGAGGAACCCACGGATCAGGTCCGCGTCGGCGTCGCAGATGGTGTTGGTGATGGTCGGACGGTCGATCTGCCCGGCGATCTCGTTGGCGCTGTTCGTGCGTGACTTGAAGGCCAGTTCTTCGCTGCCCCGGTCGATCTGCACGCCGGTGTCTTCGACGATGTAATCGATGAACTGACGCAGGTCCGCGCCGTAGCAGCGGGCGGTGTAGGGCGAGAAGTGACGCTCGTCGGTCAGGTACGAGGAAAAGCTCTCAGTGATGGGTAGGGTGGTCATACGCGAACTCCGGGGGATCCGAACTGGATCTATGCTTTGATAAATGGCTTGGGACGGTGATTCAATGGTGCTATCGGTCGTTGGATTACCCGGCTGAAGGCGTATCAACATGATGGTGGATAACTATTTCAGAAGCGATCATTTCCGCATCGCTCCATGTAAGGGGTGTGTTTGTGTCGTCGGCCAGCTCGGCGAGGCGTTCGAGCAGATCACCCGTTTCATCAGGCGAGCAGGCGAAGCGCCAGAAGTGGGGCGGGCGTTGGAGGGTGACGCAGACCATGTTGCCGTCGGCGTCGTCGATCGATTCGGCGCGTGCATTCACGCCGGAGCTCACCTTGGGCTCGGGGATTGGTCTTGTGGATTGGTTGCGTGGCTGGTCTGGTGAATGACCAGATGGGTGACCAGTTTTAGGATTGGGCCGTTGGCTCATGATGCACTCCGTTGCTCACGGGGCATCGGGCCCCGTCATCTGCTTGGGCGCCTTGCGTCGCGTTGCTGGCGCGACAGCCGGAGCCATTCCTCATCAATCAGCCGCCCGATGGTGTGGTGGGCGGCGAACTGGGTGTACAGTTCCATGCTTGCGGTGTAGATCCGCCAGGCGAGTGCCGAGCGTTGGCTGCTGCGTCCGTCGGCGTACGATCGGACCGCCATGAGCACGCCGTGATCGCGTGCGTCGAGGTGTTCTGAAACGACGGAAACGGGTTCGCCCGAGAAGGACAAGCCGTCGAATGTGCCAAAGTCGCTGAACGCGCCGGTCAGGGCACGCGAATCGAGCTTGGTCTGCGATGCGTTGGCCATCGCGCCGGGGCGGGCATAGAGGGCCAACGCCAGCCCAAAGACGGGCGGGTCGTAGGGGTCATACGCGGTAATGGATCCGGCGAGCACGGCATCGGCGCCCAGGTATTCGGCGATTTTGAAGGCGTCGGCCGAGGACTGGATGCCGTTGGTGAGCCCGAGCGAACGCAGGGCTTCGATAGAGCGATTCACGGGCAGGCAGCGCACCCCGCGGATGCCCTGGGCGGCTGCGACGATGGCGTCACCCGTGGCGAGCTCATCGGCCAGGGAAGTCCCCGATTCGTTCATCGGGGGGATTACGGCCCAGAGCACATCGCCCGAGGTCGTGTCGTACGGCGAGACGATCACCCCGGGGGGGAACATCTCGTCACGGCTCTGGCTCATCGAGCAGCCGCCCATCGTGATCGGTGAGATCAACAATAGCGCTGCGAGAAGAACCGAAGCAAGCATGGTCTGTGCACTTGTCATGGCGTCCTGCCGATTGCAAAGACGGGCATCCATTCCCGTCCGAAGATCAATCCCGGACACGAGCGTCCGGGCGAAGCATGCCCCGCGTTTTTCAACACGGGGCGTGGGTATGTGTTAGTTGTCGTTTGGTGTCGGGACCGTGGCGAACGAGTCGGCCAGGTCGGGCATTGTCACGCTCGCGGCTCGGATGGCCGGCGAGAGTTCCATCGACCACAGGTGGTCCTGCCCATCGAGGTTGGACACAAAGTAGATGTCGTTGTTGCGTCCCCAAACGGGCATCAGATCGATGGTGTCGCCGTCGGTGAGCTTGATCTTGCCGGTGCCCTTGGTCGAGATCATCCAAATAGTGGATGAGTCCGGGCGGGCGGTGTTGCCCTTGGACCATGACTCGGAGTTGGGCACGGCTGCGAAGGTCACAAAGTTGCCGTCGGGCGACCACGATGGGTTGATCAGGGCTTGGTTGGGCGCGGTCGCGAGTTCGGTCTCGCGGCTGGCGGTGCCGGGGTTGGGGTTAAAGTCGAGCGTCCAGATGGAGAAGGCCCGATCGCCGCGTTCGCGTGAGCGTTGGAACAGGATCTGGTCCGCGCCCGCGAGCCCGGTGCCCGCTGCGGGGCACCATTCGGGGAAGAGCCCGAACCCGATGAACTGGGCGCCGTTGTCGGCGAGCACATCCTTGACCCAGATCTCCCATCGCCCGGACTGCTGCCCGAGCCGACAGAATGCGATCTGCTGGCCGTCGGGCGACCAGGTCGGGTGGAGGTCGTTGGCGGATTCGTTGGTGAGCTGGACCACCTTGCCGCCCTCGAATGGCATGATGTAGAGGTCCCACGAGCCGCTGCGGTCGGAGGCGAAGGTGATGTAGTTGCCGTCGGGTGAGATGGCGGGCATGACATCTTGTGCGGGGTCATCGGTCAGGCGGGTGACGACGGAGCCGTTGACGGATTTGATGTAGAGGTCCGCGGTCGGGCGGTGCTGGGTGGATGCGAAGATCAGGTGCTGGCCGTCGGGGGTGACGATGGGGTCAAAGTCCGACCCAGCGTATGAGCTGGTGACTTGGCGGACATTGACGGTCGAGCGGACCGCGTCGCCGGTGGTTTCGGAGGGGAGCTCGACGCCCATTGCGTTGGCGTAGACGAAGGCGGAGATATCACCCGAACGCAGGGCGGCGGGGGACTCGGTGTCATCGGTGAAGTACGGGTCACGCTCGACGGGGGTCTTTGCGTCTGCGGTACCCAGCTTCATCTCGAACTCATCGTTCTTTGTTGAGCTGGCGCTCGAAGTGCCTGAGCCGATGGTGTTCGAGCTTGCAATGAGCTGCTGGTTGTTGGTCGTCGCTGGCGTGCTGGTGTCGGTTGTCTTGGTCGGTGGGGTGAAGGAGCCTTCGTTGGTCTCGGCGCTCAGGGCGTAGTCGAGCGTGGCGCTCGAGTTGCTCTTGAGGGTGGATGGCTGGTTGGTGTTGGCTTGTGTTTCGCTGCCGGCGACAAAGTAGGTATTGCTGCGTCCGGTGCGTCCGTTTTGGTTTGCGTTGGTCTCGTAGCGTGCTTGCTCGCTCTGGAGTTGTGACTGCTTGTTCTTGTTCCAGAAGCCGGCTCGCTTCTCGCCACAGCCGGCGAGGAGGGTGGCGGTGCCCGCGAGGGCGAGGATGGTGAGCGGGCGGAGGTTTGATTTGAAGGATGGTGTGTGGGTCATCTGGGTGAGCCTCTGTTTGAGCGCGTGGCGGGTCATGTTCGGTCGGCGGGCTCCGCCCGGTCGTCCTGTCCTTGCCCGATCGCTGGTGCTCGAATCCCGAGCAGCGGGGCGTGGGGGGCGTGCAATGCGGATCTCCGATCCACGACAACGCACGCCCGTGATGATCCCTTTATCGGACTGGACGGGTTGAAATCTTGAAGCTCGATAACCGCGCCGGGACCATTCGGGCAAGAAAACTCGAAATTTATCATTTGCGGTGGTGAGTCGGCTCAAAAAAGATGTCGGGCGGACCCCACCACAGATCCGCCCGACGCGAGCTTGCGCTCATCTATAAGTTGTTTGGCGTTGGATCGCGTCTACACGATCGGGCTTGGTCTCGGTCGCGGGCTCAATGGACCCGCTTGCGGCTCATGATTGAGGGGGTATCGCCCGGGCGGTCCCAGCGGGCGTGGGGGCCGCGGGGTTGCTGGGAGGAGATCAGGTGGTCGAGGTAGGTGTCGAGCGAGCCGCGCTCGAACTGGTCGAGGTACTGGGCGGTCGCGGAGTGGTTGATCGAGATGATCTGATCGACGACCTGCTCGCGGGAGAGCTCGACGCGCGGGGCGGTCGGCAGGTCGATGGTGGCTTGGTCGGATGCTTGGGTGTGGTGCCTGGTCCAGGAAAACAGATCGGTCATGGTGAGTCTCCGTACTCGGTGGTGTGCTGTTTGGCGGCACAGGCGATGAGATCGCAGCCTTGCTTTCTCCCCTGTGCTGGTTCGATATCGGGAGGTCTGTGCGCAGCCGAAGAGCGGATAACGCACGCGGACCCACGATGGCGTCAAAAAACTGCGCACGGGGCGCAGGATTGGCACGGCCTACATCTAGCCGAGGATCAAGTGTGAACTGGTTGTGGATAGATCGTTCAGCCGGCGCTGATTGGCGTCGTCGGCGGGGCGTAGCGTCCCTTGGCCCGCAGCACATGGGCGATCGCCTCGCGCGCGGCCCCGTGCCCGCCGGCTTTATTCGTAACCAGATGGCACGCGGCTTGGACTTCGGGCTCGGCGTCGCTGGGGCATACGGAGAACCCGACCCGCTCGATGGCCGGTAGGTCCGGCCAGTCGTCACCCATGTACGCGATCTGCGCCGCGTCGATCCCGGTCCGCTCGATGAGCTGGTCGAGGGCGTGGGATTTGTCCTTGGCGCCTTGGATCACCAACTGGTCATCGACGCCCAGGGCATTCAAGCGATGGGTGAGGGCCTGGCCCGATCGTCCGGTGATGATCGCGATGGGGAGACCGGCGTCAAGCCAGAGCCGGAAGGCGTAGCCGTCGCGGACATTGAAGCGTTTGGTCTCCGAGCCGTCGTCGTGGATGTTGATCGAGCCATCGGTGAGGACGCCATCGACATCGAAGGCGAAGAGCTGGATGTTTTTTAGGTCTGGTTGAGCTGAGGACATCAATCGTCCTCCACGAGCTTCATCGCGATCAGGTCCTGCACATCGAGCATCCCGATTGGTTTGCGATCGTGATCCACGATGGGGATCTCATCGGCCCGGTACTCGCGGAACATGGCCACGGCTTGGCTCGCCAAGGCATCGGTGGTCAGCGACTTGGGGTTCTTGGACATCACCGCGGAGAGCGGGGATTCGAGCTCGTCGGGGTTGCGGAGGACCAAGCGGCGGAGGTCCGAGTCGGTGAAGATCCCGCTGAGGGCGCCGGTGCTGTCGGTGACAAGCAACGCGCCGGGGCGGCGTTTGATTTTGGCAGCTTCTGTGAGTGCATGGGCGACGGTGTCGGTCTCGCTGGCGATGGGCAGGTTCTTGCCGGCGTGAAAGCGGATGAGCTCGGAGACGGGTTTAAGCAATGAGCCCAGCGTGCCGCCCGGGTGGCGGGCGTGGAAATCTTCGTTGGTGAACGAGCGCCGACGGGCCACGGCCAATGCCAGGGCATCCCCGATGGCGAGGGCCGCGGTGGTCGAGGTGGTGGGGGCGAGGAACTGGCCGTCGCCGGCTTCGTCGGTCACCAAGGCTTCGAGGGTGACGGTGGCGATTCTCTGGAGTGAAGATTCAGTCGTCGAGCCGTTGGCGCTGGTCTTGGGGCCGCGGGTGATCGCGATGATCGGGAGCTTGTCTTGACGCAGGATCGATGCGAGCCCGATGAGCTCGGCGGTCTCGCCCGAGTGGCTCAGGCAGATGGCGAGATCGTTTTTGCGGAATCGACCGAGGTCACCGTGGGCGGCTTCGGTCGGGTGTACGGCGTGGGAGGTGATCCCGAGCGATGCCATGGTGGCGGAGATCTTGGCGCCGATGTGCCCGGACTTGCCCAGCCCCGAGACGAGCACGGTGCCGCCGGCGTCGGCGCAGCTGACGATCAAATCGACGGCCTGCGTGAACCGCTCGTCGACTTGAGCCGCAAGCGTGGTGAGCGCGTCGGCTTCGTGCTCGAAGGCTCTGGTGATGAAGGCGCGTTCTTCGGCTGATTTGGTGGTCGTCGATGGCATCATCAAGGATATGCAGACCAGCGTGGGCATGCGCCCACACGCCGACCAGCAGCTGATGAGGTGCGGTTTACTTGCTCTGCCCGCTGCCCATGCCCGGAGGCATGATCGCGTGCGGGGTCTCGGCGGCCCGGGTGATCAAGGTGATCCCGTCGGGGAGCGCATCGGAGATCTGGGAGACCACATCGCCCTCGAGCTTGCGGGAGAAGGCGGATCGGCGGGATTTACCCATGATCAGCGTGTCGCAGCCGTAGGTCACGGTGTAGTCGAGGATCTCGTCGGCGATGGACTGGCTGGTGACAAAGATCGGGACGAACGGCACGCCGGCCTCGTTGGCGAGCATCGCGGTGGTGCCCAATGCTTCTTGGGCGGCTTCATCGGTCTCGATGCGTGGGGCCTGCCCAGGACGCAGATCGAGCACGCGGATCGGACGCACGAAGATGGCAAACAGGGTCGCGTCGCGGCGCTTGGCGACATCGACGGCGTACTCGGACTGGTATCGACCACGGGCCGCGAGCATGATCTTGGGCTTGTCGGGGTTGATATTGATCGTGATGCTCTGGAGCATCTTGAGCCAGCCCGTGTGCGGGGCGTCGAGGGCGTCTCCGGTGTTCTTTGCGGCTCGGGAGCTGCGGATGGTGCGGACCCCGAGGGCCATGGCGACGAGCGTGCCGCTGAACATGGTCGAGACCGGCTGGGTGACGGCGATGGTCATGGAGATCGAGAAGAGGAAGAGCCCGAGGATCCACATCAGGATGCGCGAGACTTTGCCGATATCGAGTTCCTTGTTGTACGCGCTCGAGAGGAGCGTCACGGTGATCGCGCCCGTCACGCCGAGGACATACAGCGATGCGAGCACCGTGACATCTTGCTCGATGATGATCACGGCGATCGGGATGAGAACCGAGATAATCAGCCCGACCCAAGGCACACCGGAGTAGTTGAGCTTGGTGAGCGACTTGGGGAGCTCGTTGTCTTGGCCCATCGCGAAGAACACGGAGACCATGGCCATGATGGCGGTGTTGGTGGCGCTGAGCAGTAGGAGCCCGAAGGTGATCCCGGCGATGTTGCCGAAGACCTTGCCGGCCCCGTCGCCCATGGCGTTGGTGGCGGTTTCCTCGGCGATGATCCGCATCGAGGCGTTGGTGTACAGATCGACCTCGTGCTGGTGGGACTCAATAGTCTCGTAGGCGTGGAGCGATTCTGGGGAAAGCACTGCGAGTTCTTCCTCGGTGAGGGCAAAGCCGGATTCGATGCTCAGCTCGCGTCCATACTCAGCGGGCAGGGTCTCGATAAAGGCCTGTCGGGTCTCCTGCAGGCGGATCTCGTCGGGCGTGTGCATGTCGATCATCGAAGTGCTCAGCACGGTGAAGCTCAGCCCAGCGAGGGCGAGCCCGAAAACCATGTTGAGCCCGACGACCTCGAGCGAGACGGGCCAGATCGTCCGCTTGGATTCTCTTGACACGGGCTGCTTCATCATCCCGGTCATGTTGGCGACGGCTTCGACGCCGGCCAACGCCAGACAGATCTTGGTGAAGTTCACCCACGCGTGCCCGGCGGAGGTCTCGCGGAAGTAGTCAAACGAGATCGTGTCGATGCCTTTGATGAAGTAGGGGATCGACATCACGGCCATGACCGCGGACACGCCAAGGGCCACCAGGGCGATGATCAGCGCGAACTTGCCGGCGCTTTTGGCACCCAGGTAGTTGACGCCGCCGACCAAGACGATCGCACCGATCGAGAGCGGCAAGACCAGATGGTGGGGGACATGGAAGTAATGGAAGGCTTCGATGACGGAGATGGCCGCCGTCATGATGTACCCGGAGAGCAGCAGCGTTGAGCCCACCACCGAGAGCGTGGGCGAGAGCTGGCGGGCGGCGGTGTAGACCCCGCCGCCGTCGGGGAAGCATCGGCAGATGATGGTGTATGCCCACGAGACCGCGAGCATGAGCAGCCCGATGGCCGCGAGGTAGACCACCGATGCGTGCGCGGTGTAGAGGAATGCGAGCCCGAGCACATAGAGGCGCGAGGTGCCCCAGTCGCCGTAGAGCAAGGGGCCGGCATGGATCCAGCGCAGATTTCGAGGGCGTGAGTCGGTGACGAGCATGGGGTGAGTCTATGGACTGGATCTATCGAGGGGCAATGACGGATCAAGAAGGAATGCGGGGCGGTCGGTTGGATGGCCGGGCATCTTTCTTGTGGGCGGGGCGGTCAGCGGACGGTTGCGTTTCTACCCTTGGAGCGATGAACGAGATTCCTTTCCATCACGAGGGCGAAAATGAGGGCGGCTATGCGAGCGAATCGCCCGACGATTACGCGGCCAACGCCGAACATGATGAACTCCCGATCGACCAGATCCCGGACTTTATGCCCCCGCCTGGACCAGAACATGAGCCAGAGCCCCTTCAGGCAGCGAGCCAGAACCCGGCCCAGATTGCCAATCCGATCCTCGATGGGCTGACGGACTCGCAGAAGCAGGCGGTGCTGCACACCGAGGGTCCGCTGCTGATTCTGGCGGCTGCCGGTTCGGGCAAGACCCGCGTGATCACGCGCCGGATCGCCCAGATCATGGAGCAGGGGACGCCGCCCTGGAATATCCTCGCGCTGACCTTTACGAATAAGGCCGCTGGCGAGATGCGTGATCGAGTCACCGTCCAGATCTGCGGCTCGCTGCCGGAAGAACAGCGCGGCCCCGACGGCGAGCTGATCCGCCAGCGGGTCGATCCGCGGATGCGTGGGCTCACGATTACGACCTTCCACTCGCTGTGCGCCCGCTTGCTGCGTCGCTATGCCGAGCGGGCGAATATCCCGGGGCTCAAGCCGGACTACACGATTTACGATTCGTCGGATCAGATGTCCTCGATGAAGAAGGTGCTCAAGGAGATGAACCTGCAGGCGACGAACTGGCCGCCGCGGACGGTGCTCTCGGCGATCTCGAACGCCAAGAATGAGCTGCAGGACGCCAAGACCTACGAGGCCAACGCGTTCGACTACTACTCCAAGCAGATCGCCAAGATCTATCTCCGCTACGAGGCCAAGCTCAAGCAGGCGGGCGCGATCGACTTCGATGACCTGCTGCTCTATACGGTCAAGGTGCTCGAATCCAACGCCGAAGTCCGCACCGAGCTGGCGACGCGCTGGCGGTACATCATGATCGACGAATACCAGGACACGAACTCGGTGCAGTTTAAGTTGACTTCGCTGTTGACCTCTGCGCCCGCGCCGCTGCCGGGCATGGAGAACGAGCCCGCGCGACCCAACATTTGTGTGGTGGGGGACCCGGACCAGGCGATTTATGGCTGGCGCGGGGCGGACATCTCGAACATCCTGGACTTCGAGGATCACTACCCGGGGGCCAAGACGATCTTGCTGGGCGAGAACTTCCGCTCGACGGAGTACATTCTGGCCGCGGCGGACACGCTGATCAAGAAGAATGACAAGCGACGCGACAAGCCCCTGTACACCAGCACCGAGGGCGGCGAGCCGATCACGGTGGTGCGGGTCAATGACGAACGCCACGAGGGCGATCTGGTGACGGATTACTTCCAGCGTCTGCACGACGACGAGGGTGTGGCGTGGAAGGACATGGCGGTGTTCTATCGCACCAACGCGCTCTCGCGTGTGATCGAAGATTCGATGCGGACGGCCGGGATCCCCTACAAGATCGCCCGGGGCACGGCGTTCTTCGATCGCGAAGAGATCAAGACCGCGATCGCGTATTTGCGTGTGGTGGCGAACCAGGCCGATACGGTTTCGTTGCTGCGCGTTGTCAATACACCCACGCGCGGGATCGGCAAGACGACCCTCGATGTCATCCAAGGGGCGGCGATCCGGGCGAACATTACACTGTTCGAGGGGCTGAGCCGATCCAAAGAGCTCGGGCTCTCGCCACGCGCGGTGACCTCGGTGGATAAGTTCGTCACGATGGTCAACGAGTGGACCGGGGGCGGGTCGTTCATGGGGGCGTCGGTCGCGGGCACGCTCCACGAGCTTGTCGAGCATGTGATTACCGAGTCGGGGCTCGAAGCGCACTATAAGAAGCAGGCCAAAGCATCGGGCTCCGAGTCCGACGAGGAACGATTGGACAACCTGAGCGAACTGATTACTTCGGCGAGAGACTTCGAGCGTGAGTACGACCCGGCCAATGACCCGGCCGCGTTTACGGATGTCGAATCAGCCAGCGAGGGCGAGATAGGGCAGGTGCCCGAGTTGCTGGCGATGCTCCGGGCGTACCTTGAATCGATCGCGCTCGTCGCCGACGCGGACGCGGTGGACACGACGATGGGCAGCGTGACATTGATGACGCTCCACGCGTCGAAGGGCTTGGAGTTCCCCGCGGTGGCGATGATTGCGCTCGAGGAAGGCACGCTGCCGCACTCGCGGGCGAACGAATCGCAGGCCGAGCTCGAGGAAGAACGCCGGCTTGCGTTCGTCGGGATTACCCGGGCGATGAAGCACCTGCAGATCACCAGCGCGAGCCGACGGACGGTGCGTGGGATGAGCGAGCGGACGATTCCGTCGCGGTTCTTGGGCGAGATCGGCTCGATGGGGATAATTCAGTCCGATCACACGGACGCCGACTTCGGCGGCAGCGAGTATGACGATGCATTCGCTCCGTCAACACGCTCACCCGGCTCATCGAGCGGCTCATTCCGAAAGGGCTCGTTCTCGCAGTTCTCGCCCGACGCCAAGAACAAGGCGGATCTGGAGAAGATCGATCGTGCCCGCGAGCAGCGATTAGCCAATGTGGTCCCCCGCAAGACCATGTCGCACAAAGCCGCCCCGCCCCGCCCGAGCATCGCGGGCTTGACCAAGGGGGCGTCTGGAGCAGGTTTGGGAACGGGCCAAGACGCGTCGGCGGCCTATCCCCAAGGCTCGCGTGTCCGCCACCCACAGTTCGGCGACGGCGTCGTCATGAAGACCACCGGCGGGTCCAACGCCCGGGTGATCGTGGAGTTCAAGTCGGTGGGGCGGAAGACCCTGGTGCTCGAATACGCCCGGCTCAAGCGGGTATAAAAAAGCCTTACTTCGTAGAAGTAAGGCGATGAAGCAGCTGACGATTAGACTTCGCTTAGCGGCGTCGGCGGCCTGCAATGAGTCCTGTTGAGCCGAGGATCAGCAGCGTCGATGGTGTCGGGATTTGCTCAACGGTGATCGATACGCCGCTCGTATTGCTGGCGCGGAGATCGAAGAGCCCGTCGCCGCCGAGGCCAATATTCAAACCCTGCCAAACGGTGTTTTCAAGATCGCTCGAATCGGTGAAAAGTTGCCCGTTGTTGATTAAATCAGTGAGCCCGTCGTTGCGTTCAAATCCGATCCAAGTGAACCCGGAGCCTTGAACTCCATCGGCTTCATTGAACATTTCGATACTGTCGCCGACAAAGTACATTTGGGTGCTGTAGTCGTGATCAAGCGTATTCCCGTTGAGGCTTATGGACGCCGGGAAGCTCAGCCCGTAGATCGCGAAATCACTCGTTGCGTCTTGGGCCGGGGTGTCCGAGTCGTAGGTGATGGAAAACTCCCAAGCATCGCCGACGCTTGCAGCGTATTGGTCAAGCCCCCATGCGGTGCCGGCGAATGGATCGTTTCCTATCGTGCGGGTATCAACGACTGAATCGAGCATGCCTGCGAATGTAAGCCGATAGAGGTCGGCATGGGCCGCCCCGCTGAGTGCGATCAATGTGACGATAGCGACTGATTTATTGTTCAAAGCCATATCTCTCTCCTCTGAATATGTTTACGTCTGCACGAAGATCACTGTACTGAGAACGAATGAAGATGTAAAGAGCGAATCTGCCTTGTTGCAAAGAATGACGAGAGTTGCTTTGCGGGATGCCTCCGATTTGTTCCTCCGATGCTGTGAGTTGAGTTGCGGATTCGCAAGTGCGGGTATGGGCGGGGCGACCGTGCTCAGTGTGTTCCTGCAGGCCCATTGGCCCAAAAACATCGTTTCAAGCCATTTATCATCGTTCTCTGGTGGGCGATCAGCGTGAATCAGGCCTGGATGGTGGCTATGATCTCCGACGATCACCAGTGGGCGATCTTACACAACTCAGGTCGGCGGCTCGTGCGGCAGGAAACCCTGCTTCAGTGCTCGCGGCGGAAGGAAAAGAACCATGCCATTACCAGTTGACGAAAAAGCACAGATCATCAAAGACTTCGCACGCAAAGAGGGCGATTCGGGTTCACCCGAAGTCCAGATCGCGTTGCTCACCGCCCGCATCAAGCAGGTCGCGACCCACCTCAAAGAGAACAAGGGTGATGTCCATAACCGGCGCGGCTTGGTGATGATGGTTTCGCGGAGGAACAAGCTCCTGCGCTACCTCGCACGCAAAGACCGCCCCGCGTATCTCGATACCATCAAGCGTCTTGGCTTGCGTAAGTAAAAAACGAACTTGACCCCGCGTGTCTGAAAAGACCCGCGGGGTTTTCTTGTAGTACGGATATGGAAAGAAATACTCGGCCCGATGCGACAGCTTGTCGTGAATGAGGATGGGCCGAATCTGTTGGCGATCCAAGCGATCGGGTCATTGGAGGCTCGATCACGGATCAAGCGGGCACCTCACTCCCGCAACCGGCGCAGCTCAAACAGAATCAGGGCTCGCCGCTTATATTGGAAGGCAAAGAAAAATGACAGACTCAAACACACCGACCGTCGTTGAAAAAATGATCGGCGGACGCATGATGCGTATCGAAACCGGGCAGATCGCCAAGCTCGCGACCGGGCATGTCCTCGTCTCGCACGGCGACACCGTCGTCGCGGCTTCGCTCTCAAGGGCGGCTCCACGCCCGGGGCTCGACTTCTTCCCGATGCAGGTCGACTACCGCGAGAAGCTCTCGGCCGGCGGCAAGTTCCCCGGCGGCTTCCGCAAGCGCGAAGGCGCACCGAGCGAGAAAGAAATCCTCACCATGCGGATGATCGATCGCCCGATCCGCCCGCTTTTCCCTGACGGGTTCATCGAAGAGATCCAAATGCAGTGCTGGGTGATGAGCCACGACGGCGAGAACGACGCCGATGTGATCGCGGGTACCGCGGCCGCCACCGTGCTCTCGATCTCCGACGCGCCGTTCGAAGGCCCGTTGGCCACCGTCCGTGTTGCGCGCATCTTCACCGAAGACGGCGTCGTCCACATCATCAACCCGACCAACTCCCAGCTCGAATACTCCGACATGGACATGGTCCTCTCGGGTCACCGCGACGGGATCAACATGATCGAAGTCGGCGCGGCTGAAGTGCCCGACGAAGAGATCTTGGCCGCCATCGAGTTCGGCATCGAAGAAGGGATCACCCCGATCCTCGACCTGATCGACGAGCTTGTTGCGAAGGTCGGCAAAGAGAAACGCCTGGGCGATCACATGAACCTGATCCCCGACGATGTCATGGCCGAGGTGACCAAGCTCGCCGAGAAGGACCTGACCAAGGCCCGCCAGATCAAGAGCAAGAACGAACGCGGCACCAAGGTCGGCGAGATCAAGGCCAAGATGCTCGAAGAGCACTTCGCCGTCAACGACTCGGGCACCCCGGGCGAGTTCGAAGCCTCCAAGAAGCGCAAGGGTCAGGCCAACGAGGCCTTCCGCAAGCTCGAGAAGAAGATCACCCGCAAGCTGATCGTCGAGAAGGGGCTCCGTGCCGATGGGCGTGGCTTTAAGGAACTCCGCCCGCTGCATATGGAAGTCGGCAAGTTCGCACGCACCCACGGCTCGGCGCTCTTCCAGCGCGGCGAGACCCAGTCGCTCGTCTCCGCCACCCTCGGCACCGGTCGCGATGAGCAGGTCGTCGATGGTCTGATGCCCGAGTACTCCAAGAAGTTCTACCTCCACTACAACTTCCCCCCATTCTGTGTCGGCGAAGCCGGCCGCATCATGGGTCCCGGTCGTCGTGAGATCGGTCACGGTGCACTCGCCGAGCGTTCGCTCATGGGCGTGCTCCCGACCGCTGAGGACTTCCCGTACACCATCCGCCTGGTCTCGGACATCACCGAGTCCAACGGCTCATCGTCGATGGCTTCGGTCTGCGGCGGCTGCCTGGCACTGATGGACGCGGGTGTGCCCATCACCAACACCTGTGCGGGCATCTCCGTCGGGCGTTTCACCGATGAGAACGACGAGAACGAAGTCTTCGTCACCGACATCATCGGTGAAGAAGACTTCTTCGGCGACATGGACTTTAAGGTCTCGGGCACCCGCGACGGGATCACCGGCATCCAGCTCGATCTCAAGGCTCGTGGTCTGGTGCTCTCGCAGGTCGAAGAGATCTTCGAGCAGGCACAGGTCGGTCGCATCGAGCTCATCGAAGCCATGGAAGAAACCATCGCGACCCCACGCGAGCAGACCTCCAAGTACGCTCCGATGATGATCCAGCTCAAGATCGAGGTCGAGAAAATCGGCAAGCTCATCGGCCCGGGTGGCAAGACCATCCGTGCTCTGCAGGACAAGTACAGCGTGAATGTCGATGTCGAAGATGACGGCACCGTGATGGTCTCCTCGACCAACCGCGAGAATGTCGAGAACGCAGAAGCCGAGATCGGCGCTCTGTGCGAAGATGTCCGTCCGGGCACCATCTACGAGGGCAAGGTTGTTTCGGTCAAGGACTTCGGTGCCTTCATCGAGATCGCGCCGGGCACCGACGGCATGTGCCATATCTCGGAGCTCGCCGATGGATTTGTTGACAATGTCAACGATGTCGTTTCGGTCGGTGATATGGTTAAGGTCAAGGTCATGCTCGTCGACGACCAGGGACGCATCAAGCTCTCGATCAAGCGTGCCGACCCGAACTTCGAAGAGAAGAAGCGTGGTGATGGCGACGGCGAAGGCGACGAGGGCGACTCCGAGAAGCCGCGCCGGCGTCGCGGCGGTCGCTCGCGCCAGGGTGGCGAAAAGGCCTCCGCCGAGTAATTATGGCCGAATCCCGGGGGATTCAGCCAGCTGAATGATGAAAATTAGCCCAGCGAGAACTTTTATCTCGCTGGGCTATTTGACGCGCCGGTATATTTTGGTATGCTGGGACATGATTTGCCGCCTCGTGTGGTAGTCTGGGCAAGATGAGTTCTTCATCGAGCCTGATAGTCAGCGCTGTCAGCGTCCATGGGACTCGATCAATACTTTGTTGATCGGATGGATGAAGGCTCAAGCTTCCTCGGCACCACCCGGGGGAGTTCACACAAGGGGTTCTCTCTTGTGATTCCGTGACACAAACACGGGAAGCCGAGCGACGGCAATGGAGAAAGGTCCGGGGCAACCCGGGGGTGTGACATGGATGACAATGGTGACAAATCTGATAACGGAACTGCAAATCGCGGGGACACTCCGAGCGACAGGCTGATTCAGACCATGGGCACGGTGAAGTGGTTCGACCCGCGAAAGGGCTTCGGATTCATTGTCGGCCCAGACGAGCAAGACATCTTTGTGCATTTCACGGTCATTGAGGGGGACGGCTTCCGTGTGCTCAAAGACGGGGTCGAGGTCTGCTATGACGCCGAGTGCAACGATAAGGGCTGGCGGGCGACCAAGATCTATGGTGCTTCTGAGGAGAAGGACCAGGACGACGACTCCCCAGAAGTGGTGATCCCGCGCAGGACCTATTCCCGCACCCCACGCCGGTAGGCTTCGCATTCCGATAGATACTTGTCGTTCAGCGCGGAATTGTTGCAAGTACGCGTGCAATGCGTCAGGCGACGCTATATTATGAGTTGAGCTCTCCTGCGCCGGGTGGGGACTTGGGCATGCCAGCACTCGCTGGTGTCGATGCCGGGAAGAGCTTGAGTGGCCGTGAGATGTGTGTTGTTTCCGTTGAGCGCCCGGCTCTGGAGAAGATGTTTTGCGAATGGACTTGGCATCGAATCCAGTCATCGGTGCTGCCACGGCGGATACATCAATCAACTGGATTGTCGGGGTGTCGATGGGGCTGCTGGTGGGCTTGGTCATTGGCGGAGCGCTTACCTACATGCTTGCTGCGCGAAGGCTTCGGCTCTCTATCGCCCGTGTGGATAAAGCCCGCAAGCGGGCCCAGGCCGCGGAACATCTGGCCGAGATCGGTTCGATGACCGGCGGGCTCGCCCACGAGATCAAGAACCCGCTCTCGACCATCGGGCTCAATGCACAGCTTTTGACTGAGGCCATCGAGGACCTGCCGATCGAGGAGCAGGACCGCTCGCGTTTGGTCCGTAGGCTCGATGCGCTCGGGCGCGAGACCGAGCGCCTGCGTGGGATTCTCGAAGATTTTCTCGAATACGCCGGCGAGCTGCGTCTTGCGTGCGCTCTTCAATCGATCAACACGATTGTTGAGGAGCTCGCGGATTTCTTCTCGCCGATGGCCGAGGGGGCCAATATCCGTTTACGCGTCGAGCCCGATCCGTCGGACCCGTGCACGCTTGTTGATTCTGATCATCTCAAGCAGGCCCTGCTCAACTTGATGCTCAACGCCATGCACGCGATGCAAGCGATGGAGCCATCGGAAACGGGCACGCACGAGATCATCGTCCGTGTCATGCAGGGTGTTGACGAGCACGCGGGCGACGACGAGCACGGGCACAAAGTCGTGCGGATCCATGTGATCGATACCGGGCCGGGTATGGACGACGAGACCCGCTCGCGGGTTTTTCATCCGTACTTCACGACCAAGTCCTCGGGCACCGGGCTCGGTTTGCCCACGGCCAGGCGGATCGTTCAGGCCCACCACGGGATGCTTGAGCTGCACACCGAGCTTGGCAAGGGGACGGACTTTGTGATCACGATCCCGATGTTTGAACCAGATATGTTTGAGCCTGTACACACAAGTTAATCAGAACTCAATGCCTTGGCGATGCGTTCGGCTGCGATGCAGAGCTCTTGATTTGTGTTGAGCAGGTCGGGGCACAGGCGGACGAGCCACTGCCCGGTCTTGGGGCACGGGCGAGCGTCGGCGTTGATGCCGTTGGCTTTGAGCCTTTCGATCGCGTTGTGCTCGTAACTGTTTCCATTATCGGTGGGGATTAGCACGAACGAGCCGTGGTGCTGCAGGACGCGGGGCTCGATGGCGTGCTTGGTGAGTTCATCGCAGAGAAACTGCTGCTGGAGCAGGGTGTAGTGGCGCAGGCGATCAACGCCGATGGCTGAGACCAGTTCGAGCCCCGGCCCGGCCTGGAAGTAGACCAGCGCGGGGGGCGTGGATTCGAGCCAGGCGTCGCCGCCGGCTTCGTACTCGGGGAGTTCGGTGCGTCGGTAGGCGAAGGTGTCCTGCTTGGCGAACCAGCCGGTGTCGATCGAGAACAGGGAGTCCGAATCGGGCACGCCGCCGGCTGTTGACAGATGCTTGGGGTTGACGATCAGGAAGCACGCGCCCGCGCCGCCCCGGGTGTACTTGTAGTTGCCCGCGATCAGGAAATCGGCGTCGAGATTGTCAAAGTTGATCTCCATGGCCCCGAACGCGTGGTACGCGTCGATGAGCACCAATGCCCCGTGCGCACGGGCGGCTTCGATCACCCGATGCAAATCAGGCACCAGCTGCCCGGTGACAAAGCACACCATCGAGCAGACGACCAGGTCGGTCTCGTCGGTGATGGCCGCGATGAGGTCGTCGCTGTGGTAGAGCCCTTGCTCATCGGGTTCGACCCATCGCACATCGGCCCGCCCTTTGTGGGCGGCGGCCTTGAGGTTGAAATCGATCGAATCGAACTCGCCTCGGGTGGCGACAATGTTGGCGACCGGATTTTTGGGATCGAATGGCAGCGCGTTGATGACCGCCCGCAGCCCCTGCCCGGCACTGGTCTTGGGGACCACGGCGTCAGCTCGGCTACACCCAGCGATGTCGGCGATCAGCGTGCGGTAGTGCTCACGCTGCTCCATCCACGGGCCCCACGCGTCATCGAGCCCATCGAACCAGGCATCGAGGGCACGGCTGACCTCATCGGCGACCGCGTCCATGGGGCGACCGAGCGAGTGGTTGGCGAGGTAGATCTCGTCCGTCCGCTCATTGCGGGCGAGGACGCGCGAGAAAAGCGGATGGAGATGCTCGATGATCGAAGATTCACTCAGTGGTCCATCGCCGAGCTTGGCCACGGCTTGGGCGATCCGCTCTGATGAACTTTTTGATGATCTGGATGGGTGTGGGTTGGTCATAGTTAGAGGTGTGTGCGGACTTCCCAGAGCTCGGGGAAGAACTGGTGATCGACCATTTTACGGAGGAAGTCCACGCCCGACGAGCCGCCGGTGCCTCGTTTGAATCCGATGACGCGCTCGACGACTTTGACATGGCGGAAGCGCCACTGCGAGAACATGTCCTCGACATCGACGAGTTTCTCGGCCATCTCGTAAGCGTCCCAGTGCTCCTTTGGATGCGTGTAAATCGTCTTGAACACCTCGAGCACGCCCGGGTGCGACACATGGTGCTTGGTGATGTCCCGGTCGAGCACTTCCTGCGGGATCGGCATCCCTCGGCGGGCGAGCAGACGCAGGAACTCATCATAGATACTCGGGGTGTTGAGCGTCTGGGTCAGCAGCTCGACCGCGCCCGGATCGTGCTTGTGCACCGGGATCATCTTGGCATCTTTGTTGCCGAGCAGATATTCGACCACGCGGTACTGGATCGACTGGAAGCCTGACCCGGTGCCCAGGGCATAGCGGAACTGGGTGTACTCCGACGGGGTGAGCGTGGCGAGCACATCCCACTGGCTCAAAAGCTGCGACTGGATGTGCTTGATCCGGGCGAGGATCTTAAACGACGGGGCGAGCCGGTCTTGCTTGATGTAGCCGAGCGCCTCGTGCATCTCGTGGATGATCAGCTTGAGCCAGAGCTCCGAGGTCTGGTGCTGGATGATGAAGAGCATCTCGTCGTGGTGGGGCGGGTCCGAGTGGATCTCTTGGCAGTCGAGGAGCTTGTCGAGCCGAAGGAACTGGGTGTAGGTCATTTTGTCTTCGAGATCGGTGTGGATCGTCTCTTCGATATGGCGTGGGCATGACATGGCGGCGTTCCTTTGTCCGGGGGGCGGATGGTGCCCGCCGGCGAAATTGGTCGATAGATGAGTGTACGCCCCGGATCGCAAGTGGGCATTTGCCCGTCGGCGTCATATACTCAAGCCACCGATTACTCAACCCATCGATGACCGCTCCATTTCGCGTCTGATTACTATTCAGGTCGCCGAAGATCACAAGGGACCCCGCCATGAAGATTGCATGCTCAACGATCGCCTGCCCGACCTGGACCATGGAAGAAGCCGCGGCCAAAGCAGCCCAGTTCGGGTACCTCGGGGTTGAGCTGCGGAGCTTCGATGACCAGAGCGTCGAGATCGCGTCCGAGCCCTTCGGGATCGAGCCCGAAGCCATCCGGGGCATCTTCGATGACGCGGGTGTCGATTGCGTGTCGTTCGCCACGAGCATCAAGTTCGACAAGATGATCAACCCGCCTGTGGTTGGGCGGATCTTCATGAACGAAGAATCAGGCGTGAGCGATGCCAAGGTGTATGTTGATCTCGCGGAGCGTTCGGGCACCGAGTTTGTGCGCGTGTTTGGGAATGACCTGCCAGCCGCGGAGCCCAAGGCGTGGAGCATGCGCCGCGTGAGCGAACGGCTCAAGCTCGCAGCCCAGACCGGACGCAACACCGATGTCCGCGTGCTCATCGAGAACGCGGGATCGTTCGCTCGCAGCGAGGCGCTCTTGGAGCTGATGGAAACCGTGGATTCGATGTGGCTGGGCGCATCGTTTAGTGTGCTCGCGTCACTGCAGGCCGGTGAATGCCCGATCGACGGCGTCAAGCTGCTCGGCGATCGGATCAAGGTCATCAAGGTCTGCGATATCGATCGCGACGGGAACCCGACCAAGCTCGGCGAGGGCACACTGCCCATCGACAAGCTCATCAAGGTGCTCGCGGAGATGAACTACGACGGGTGGATCGTCTACGAGTACCCGCAGCTCTGGCTCGACGATGATGCGGCATACGATGCGGACGCGGTGCTCAAGCACGCCAGCGGCATGCTCTATGGCTGGATCGAAGCGGCCAAGACGCCGTGCGCTGATTGCTCTTGCTGAGCATGCCGACCCTACGATGTGGGTGTGGGTCCATCGGAATCTCAACAACTCGGGGCTGATCTGATCGAGCGGGCGCAGGCCGCGGGCTTTGCGTGCGCGGGGATCGCCGATGTCGATCCGAGCCGCCATGCTGCGGGGCTCATCGAATGGCTCGACGCGGGCATGCACGGGACGATGGCGTGGATGGAGAACTACACCGAGCTGCGGACCGATCCGGGCAAGCTCATCGAGCACGCGCAATCGATCTTGGTGGTGGGGGATGTGTATGCTAGCCGCGATGACAACCAAGACCCGCCGATCGAGCCCGGTCGCGGCAAGATCGCCCGCTATGCGCGCGGCAAGGACTACCACATGCTGATGAAAAAACGCCTGATGGCGCTGGCCGACGACCTGCGAGCGTTGCATCCGGGGGCGTCGTTCAAGGTCTTCGTCGATACCGCCCCGGTGCCCGAGCGCGAGCTGGCCCAGAGGGCCGGGATCGGCTGGGTGGGCAAGCACACGCTGATCATCCATCCGAATCTCGGCAGCTATCTGTTCATTGGTGGCATCGTCATGTCGCTCGATGCCCAGGCGCCTGCGACTCAGCCCACCATCACCGACCACTGCGGCTCGTGCACCGCCTGCATCGACGCGTGCCCGACCGATGCGATCACCGATCATCAGGTCGATGCCCGCAAATGCATCAGCTACCTGACGATTGAGCACCGAGAACCGATCGATCCAATGCTCGCGGCCAAGATGGGCGACTGGATCTACGGCTGCGATATCTGCCAAGAGGTCTGCCCGCACAACTCGCCCAAGATGAGCTCAGTGCTCGGGGCGGAGCCCAACAGCGCATACAAGTCTGAGCGGGCGAGCTTTGATCTGCTGGAGGTCATCAACTGGACCGAGGACGATCGGCGGGCGGCCTTCGTGGGCTCAGCGATGAAACGGGCCAAGCTCGAGATGATGCAACGCAACGCGCGGATCGTTGCAGAGAATCAGGGGGTTCAGCTCGCTGATTGAGTGGTCTGATTCGGCATAAACCGAGCAACCAAAGCGCCGATCAGCAGCACCCCGACGCCCGGCCCGAGCCAAATCGTGTGGCGTTCCATGAAACCGATCCAGTACATCGGCGTGGCGATCACGATCGCGATCCACATGATGGTCAGGGCGGCTTTGGCGGCGACTTTTCCGAGCACGATTCGGTAGAGCACATAGGCTGGCAGGACGAGCCCGTAGGCGCTCAGGAAGGTTCGGTAGACAAGCTCGCCCGCGCCCAGCCCTGCGTGGTCGGGGACGCGGGTGATCAGCATGCCAAGGCCGCCGGCCAGGAAGAGCATCGCGAAGAACAGCGACATCGGGGGCACTTTGCCCGGGATCGTCCGTATCTGATCGAGGTGCGCCCGGACGGTGAAGATCCATTGGCACATGATGTGGACGAGGATCAGGGATCCGATCCACAGGGCCGCGATGGCTGGGTATGGGCGATCGTTGAGTCCCGCGATGATCAGCCCCGAGTATTGCGTCGTGAGCACGATCATCAGGGCGAACATGAGCACGAACCCGATGGTGAACCCGGCGCGGCCGTTGGCTTTGGTGTCGAGCTGCTGGCGGGCGTGGTGGAAGGTGATGTCGAGATACGGGCACAGCAAGAACCCGAGCGTGCACACCGGGATCATCCAGAGCCCGCCGGTGGCGGTGTTCTGCGTGGCCAGGAGGATGTCGCGTGATTCCATCGCGTCAGGTGTGACGAGCGTGACGATCAGCACCCCGATCGAGAACACGATCAGCAGCATCGCCAGCACATGCATCCGCCCGAACCGGGACGCCCGCCCAGAGACCACCGAGAACGCGATCGCGACGGCGCCCACGCCGATCAGATAGTTGTCGGGCAAAGGGAAGGATTGACGGATGAAGCTGCTGATCCAGACGATCCAGAAGACATGGAACGCGAGGGTGATGGTCGAGAACCACCAGACGGCCTGCGGGTGACGCTCGACCATCGAGACCGATGCTTGGCGCGAGGTGAGCACCCAGCCCATGGCCGCGGCTCCGAGTACATTGGGGATCGCGAAGATCAGGAAGCCCGTCCAGCCGAAATCACGCAGCAGGATCGCGGGGAAGAACATCCCGATGCACCAGGTCCACGAGCACGCGAGGTACGCGCCCCAGAGGATCGGGTTTCTGCTTGTTGGTTGCCCGGGGGTGCCTTGGTCGCTCATTTGGAGGGGCTCATTTCGAAACTGGTTCGAGATTAGTTTGAGTCTTTGTTCGAACTCTTTTTCGGATCTTGGCCGCGGAGTTTTTTGGCCTTGTGGTGGGCCTTGGGCGTCACATGGAAGGTCGCGGTGCAGCGTCCGACGCGTTTGGGCTTGGCTGGCTTGTCGTCGCCGTCCTGCTCGACCTCGTCCTTGAGCTTCTTCTCGCTCATGGGCACGAGCACTTGGACAATGTCCATGCGGACGGCGATATTGAACTCCTCGCCCGTGGCGACGAGGGCGTGGATATCGTCGAGCGGGGTCATGCGGTACTCGGCCGGGCCGTGGCACGGGCGGAGGAACTTGTACTCGAGGTGCTTGCAGACGACGGTGTAGTCGCCGCCGCAGACGGCGAAGACATAGTTGCCCCCCGCGATCTCGGAGTTGCCCAGCAGGGCAGCACCGGCCATCGCGTTGTACCAGTTCTTGTTGAATCGGCGGAAGGGCAGCGTCGCGCGGTAGGTGCTCGCGTCGGACTGCATCGTGATGCCCGAGCGGAAGGCGTAGGGGAGCCAGATCATCGAGCAGACACGGTTCCAGAAGTTGTTGCGAGTCGAGAGGTTGGAGATAAAAGCCTCGGCCCGTTCAAACAGGGTCCGCTTGGGCTTCTTGATTTTGAGGGGCTTGCCGGTTTTGGGATCGATCGGAGTGTCCGCGCTGGGCACCGCACCGGCGCTGGGCACCTCCCCGCGATGCTCACTGGCGCTCGCCGAGGTTGATTCGGGCGTCTGATCGCTCGATTCCGGGATGGGGGTGGTGGTATCGGTGCTCATGCTCTGCGTGGATTATAGTGCCATGGATCCGCCGATGGCGTGCCTTGGCGCATCCTTCTTGGGGTTCTGATCAAGCTGTTTTCTGCCAAAGTTTCCGAGTTCTGGATCAGGACTCTTGTGTGAGTGTGTACCACCCGTTTTCGTCGCTCTTGACGCGGAAGCACGGGCGTTCGCTTGGATCGTGATCCAAGACCAGCACCCAGTCTCGCTCGGCGGCCTCTTTGAGGAACCATTCCTTGGTGATCATCGACGAGTACGGCTCGACATCGTACGACAGCGAGTACGCCTGCCCGATGTGGTAGTGCGTGGGCATGACATCGGGGGTGAACACGATGGTGCGTCCCTGATCATCGGTAAACAGCACGGCCTGCTGCCCCCAGGTGTGCCCGGGGACAAGGAAGACATGGATCCCTGGGAGGACCTCGCTCATGCGTTCTTCGAGGGTGGGCTTGGGCATATCGCCGCGTGATGGCTTGCGGTTGAGCGGGAAGGCGCGCTTGGAGTCGATGAGGCGCAGGCGTGGCTTGCCATTGGGCAGCGGGAGCTTGTCGTCCTCGAATGGCAGGATGTGATCGCGGTAGTAGGTCTTGGTCATGACCGCGTCGTTGTTGCGTGCATCGACCCACTCTCGGCGTTGGACGATCAACTCGGCGCTGGGGAATGTGAACTTGATCGCGGTGCAATCGCCCGAGGCCGCGCCCGGTTTGGTTGCTTCCCAGTCGGCGGTCTCGCCCTCGCGTGCCCTGCGGGTCAAGCCGCCGGCGTGATCGAAGTGCAGGTGGGTAACGATCGTGGCTTCGATATCGTTGACATCGACCCCGGCATTCGTGACCTCGGACTCGATTGTCCGCCCGTCGAGCCCGAAGATGGTGGACATCTTCTCGCTCAGCTTATCGCCGGTGCCCGCTTCGATGAGGTAGCGGTGGGGCTTGCCGGTGGCTGGGTTGGGCTCGGTGGATTCGAGCAAAACGCAGTTGTGCATGAGCTGGATGCGGTTTTTGTCATCGCACTTGATGCTGCGTTCCCAGACGACCTTGGGGATGACGCCGAACATGCCGCCCCCATCGAGGAGGAACTGGCCGGCGCGGAGGATGGTCCATGTGTATTGCATGGGAGTAGGGTACGCCGACCGATGATCGGAGCTATGATTCTGGCGTATCAAAGGGCATGAATCTGGTGCGTCGGGCACCAGAGTGTCGAGCAAGGCAGTAGCTCAGCAAGCGGAGCGGGAGATCATCGGTATGCAGAGCGAAAATAGATCGACATGGTGTGTGGAGGCGGTTGTTCTGGGCTTGGCCCTTTTGATCGTGGGCGGCTGTGACCAGTCGGCTGCGAACGATCAGGCGAAGATGGACCAGATGCAGAAGCAGATGGATGATATCCGCAGTGATCTCAACGACGACATGCAATCCCAGCTCGACGAGGATGGGATCTATGCAGCGGATGAAGATTACATCGATAGCATGGCGAGTGTGATCGAGGACGCCGCGGCCAACACCTCGCCGGAACAGGCCAAGGTGCTCCAGAGGCAGGCGGGCCTGCTCCGCGAGCTCGAAGCGATCATGGCGCCCTACAACACGGCGCTCGCCGATTTCATGGAACTCGGGGGCATCGATCCCGTGACGATCACGGAGCTCGGGCATTTCGATGTTCGGTTCGATCTGATTGATCGCATGGCCGTCGCCAACGAGTCGATGGATACCAAGATCCCGAGGCTGATCCGCCAGCTGGGCAATATCGAAGGGCGAAGCATCGTCACAACCCAGCAGCAAGTGGATCTGCTGACCCAGATGCGAGAATCGGATCGTGTGCTCTTCGAAGGCATGACCCAATATCTCACACTGCTCAAGAACAACTGGAACCTCTACGAGCTCGAATCGGCCACCGGGTTGCTCATGTTCGCCGAATCGGTTCCCGATGAGACCATCGATGAGATCAACCTTGCTCTGGAAGTGATTACAGAGCAAGGTGTCAAGCAGGGGCAGATCCAGCAGGCGATCCTGGACCTCGATCAGCCCTGAGCGAGGCCGAGTAAGCCCACGATTCGGCAAGACGCACCACGCTATAATCATGCGTTCAACAAACAGAAACTGGTACTGTTGGCTCACCCAAAGGCTGACGATGAACTTTGGAAGGCTTCGAGATGAGATCAACACGAATCAACGGACGGACGACACTGCTCGCGGCGGGCGTGCTGGGCACGCTGGCGATCTTGGGCGGCTGTGATTCAAAGGACACCCCAACACCCGAGCCCAAGAAGAGCCCCGGCTCATCGATTCTCGACGATGCACCCCCGGCCCAAAGCAATGAGAGCGCTGGCGATCTGGTGACCCGCTACGAGCAAGCCGCAGCTGACGCTGAGGCATCCTCACCAGAGGATGCCCGGGCATTCCTCGCATCCGCCGAGACGCTCAAAGAGATCCAGGCCGTGGTGTCGCCCTACGAATCCACGATTAAGGACTTCATGTCGTTGGGCGGGCTCGATGCCAACACGATCAACGATGAGACCCAGTTCGAGCGCCGTATCTCGCTGGTCAACGGGCTGATCCGAACCAATGAACGCATGGCGACGGAACTCCCGCCTTTGATCGCCCGGCTCGAAGCCAGCGCCGAGCCCGCGAAGCTCGCGATGAAGCTCGAGCTGCTTGATCGCCTCCGCCAGGCGGACCGCTCGATGTATCAGAGCATGCTCGGATATCTGAAAGTGCTTGAGCAGACATGGGGACTGTACGGCGTTGACACAGACGGCTCGATCCAGTTCAGCCCGGATGTCGAGCAGGCGCTGATCACGGAGTTCAATGAGTACGCAGCGAACATCCAGGCGATGGCCGGCGAGCAGGCCAAACTCCAAGAAGCGATCGGTGCGCTTGATCGTCCATAAACGAGCGGCCTGATCTAAGCTATTGAAAAACCGCCCCATGAACACTTGGGGCAGTTTGTTTTTTGGAGTTTGAAAAGCCGATTCGATGTGGCTCAGAGCCCGTCGTGGCCGGCCATCATCTTGAGCATATCGACACAGCGGTTGGCGTAGCCCGCTTCGTTGTCGTACCAGGAGACGATCTTGAAGAAGTTGCTGTTGAGTTCGATCCCGGCGGTCGCGTCGTAGATCGAGGAGTGCGGATCGCCCAAGAAATCGGTCGAGACCACGGCTTCCTCGGTGTACCCGAGCACGCCCTTCATCTTGCCCTCGGCGGCGGCCTTCATCGCGGCGTTGATCTCGGCCATGGAGGTCGCCTTCTCGGTGCGGAAGGTCAGGTCCACGCATGAGACATCCGCGGTGGGCACCCGGAAGGACATCCCGGTGAGCTTGCCGACGGTATCGGGCAGGCAGAGCCCGACGGCCTTGGCGGCGCCGGTCGATGCGGGGATGATGTTCTGGTACGCGTTGCGTCCGCCGCGCCAGTCCTTCTTGGACGGGCCGTCCTGGGTGGGCTGGGTCGCGGTGGCGGCGTGGATGGTGGTCATCAGGCCTTCGACGAGCCCGAAGTTGTCCATGATCACCTTGGTGATCGGGGCCAGGCAGTTGGTCGTGCACGACGCGTTGGAGACGATGGTGTCACTCGCGGGGTCGTACTTGGCGCAGTTGACCTTGTGGACGAGCGTCTTGACGCTGTCTGGGGTCTTGGTCGGGGCCGAGATCAGCACGCGCTTGCACCCGTTGTTGTCGATGTGCTTCTGGGCGTCTTCGCCGGCGGTGAAGAACCCGGTGGCTTCGAGGACATAGTCCACGCCCATATCGCCCCACGCGAGCTTAGCGGGGTCGCGCTCGGCGCTGGTCTTGGTGACCTGGCCGTTGACGGTGAATGAGTCTTCGCCGGCGGTGATGTCGGCGGGCTTGCCGTCGATCATGAAGCGCCCGTGCATGGTGTCGTACTTGAGTAGGTACGCCAGGTTGTCCGCCGGGACGAGGTCATTGATCGCGACGACCTCGATACCGGGTGTGTTGGCCGCGATGCGGTACACGAGCCGACCGATGCGTCCGAAGCCGTTGATTCCGATTTTGACAGTCATATTGGTTCCATCCTCAAACTTGGTGTGACGGGTGAACGCCCGATTTTTTGGAGCAATGGGGCGTGTGATTGTGAACTGGATTTTAGGGCCTGATTGCGGCAACTTCCCCTTCTTGGGCGGTGTTGCTCAAAGATGATCGTCAATATCCGAGAGCACCCGGGGCGGGAAGGCCGCCCGCAGGGCGTTGCCCACGGCGAAGACATCGATGACCTCCTGCGAGACCGCGCCCCAGACCGGCGAGAGGATGCCCATGGCCGCCAGGATCATCCCGATCATGCTCAGGAGCATGCCCCCGATCGCGGATTGGAGGGCGATCTTGCGCATATGGCGGGCGATGTGGAAGAACTCGTCGACGCGTTCGAGCGAGGAATCCATGATGACCACGCCGGCGGCTTCAGTAGTAATATCAGATGCTTGCCCGAAGGCGATCCCGACGGTGGCCAGCGACAGGGCCGGAGCGTCGTTGATCCCATCGCCCACGAAGCAGGTCCGGGCGGATTGGGATGCTTTGCGTACGATTTCGACTTTTTGTTCCGGGGTTTGCCCGCCGTGGACTTCGGAGATGCCGACCTTCTTGGCGAGGTACTCGGATTCGGAGGTCCGATCGCCCGAGACGAGCATGATGCGCTCGTAGTGGTGCTTGTCGGTGAGGTGGCGGATGAACTTCGCGCCGACTTTTCGTGGCTCATCGCGGAACTGGATCGTCGCGGCGTACTTGCCATCCACCGCGACCACGCACTCGAGCCCCGCGGCTTGCTCTGGCAGGTGCTCGCTGCTCTGCGGGTCGAGCTTGGCCATGGTGGTGCGGTTGGTGATCAGGACCTTGGCGCCTTCGATGATCCCGCTGAGCCCTTCGCCGGGTTTCTCGGAGACTTGGGAGGGCTCGGAGATCGACGCGCCGTTGCGTTCGCCCTCGGCGATCAGGGCATCGGCCAGCGGGTGCTTGGAGTAGCGTTCGAGGGAGACCACCTGCGAGAGGAGTGTCTTTTGATCGATGGCCGGGGCGTAGCTGATCTGGGTGACGGTGGGCATGCCGTAGGTGAGGGTGCCGGTTTTGTCGAAGATGATCGTCTTGCAGGTCTCGATGGTCTCGAGCACACCGGGATCCTTGATGATGATCCCGCGTTTGGCGCACATCGAGATGGATCCGATGATGGCGACCGGGATGGCGATGAGCAGCGGGCAGGGGGTCGCGACGACGAGCACCGCCAGAAAGCGGGTGGGATCGCCCGAGATCATCCATGCGAAGAGGGCGAGTGCGACGGCGATGGGGGTGTAGAACGCGCCGAGCTGGTCGCCGAGCCGACGCATGCGGGGCTTGCGTTGCTCGGTCTCCATCATGACCTGCATGATCTTGGCGTAGCGCGAGTCTTGGGCGGGCTTGGTGGTCTGGATGGTGATGGCGGACTCGCCATTGATCGCGCCCGAGAACACGGACGACCCGGGCGCTTTGGACATCATGTACGGCTCGCCCGTCAGGTACGACTCATCCATCACCCCGTGCCCGTCGATGACGATGCCGTCGACGGGGGAGGTCTCGTGGGGGAAGATTGTCACATGGTCGCCGATCTTCACATCATCGAGGGGGACATCGGAGATTGAGCCGGCCGATTTGATGTGCGCGACCGAGGGCATGCGTTTGGCGAGGGCCTTGAGCACGCTCGACGCGTTCTGCACGGCGTAGTCTTCGAGCGCTTCGCCGCCCGAGAGCATCAGCACCACGATGCTGCCGGCCAAGTATTCTTCGAGGATCACCGCGGTGACGATGGAGATCCCCGCGAGCAGGTCGGACCCGAACTCTTTGCGGAGGGCCTTGGCCAGCAGGTCGAGCACGAGGGGGATCCCCCCGAGGACCAGGCAGATGAGCAGCGGGAGCCGATAGTTATACTCAGAAGCATCGAGCCCGAAGCGGAGGACGAGGTGGGCGATGATCGTGACGATCGCGATGATGGCGATGGAGATCTCGCGGGTATGCCAGAGGCGTTTGAGGAGGCTCATTGGTGCTCCAATTGGTCGTGCTTAAGCGGTGCTCGCTTTGGCCATTTCGTAGCGGACGACGCCCGCCACCACGGTCATGATCGGCTTGATCGACATGCTCCATCCAAGGAACGGGATGTTGCTCGACTTGCCGGCTAGATCGTCTTCGCTGAGCGTCCATTGATGGTCTGGATCGATCAGCGTGATGTCCGCCGGGCCTCCAACACTCAGCTTGCCGAGCCCCTGCTGATCGAGGTTGCACAGCTTGGCGGGGTTGATGGTGAGCAGTTCGATGAGCTTGGGCAGGTCGATGTGCCCGGTCTCGACGAGGGCTTTGTGGTAGAGCCCGAGGGCGGATTCGAGCCCGATGATCCCGAACGGGGCGTCGGCCATCGGCTGGTTCTTCTCGTCCCGATGGTGCGGGGCGTGGTCGGTCGCCAGGATGGTGATGACGCCGCTGGCGACGCCCTCGCGGAGGGCTTGCATGTCGGACTGTTCCCGCAGCGGGGGGTTCATCTTGGCCGCGGTGCCGTGGGTTTCGATGGCATCGTCGCAGAGCAACAGATGATGCGGCGATGCCTCAGCCGTCACGGGCATGCCGGCTTGCTGGGCACGCTCGACGAGCTTGACCGATTGACCTGAAGACATATGCTGGATGTGGTATCGGCAGTTGATCCCCTCGTTGAGCATGATGTCCCGCTCGATGATGAGCTCTTCTGCAATCCTCGGCCATCCCTTGTGCCCCAGTCGCATCGAGACGGAGCCCGCGTGCATGACGGCGCCCTTGGTCAGCGTGAGCTCTTGGCAGTGCTGCATGAAGGCTTTGCCGGTGGGGGCGATGGTCTGGAAGACGGTGCGCATCATGGCGGCGGATTCGATGACATCGCCATCGTCGCTGTATCCCACCGCGCCGGCCTGCTCGCATAAGGAAATCTCGGCGAGCTGCTGCCCTTTGCGTCCCTTGGTGGCGGCTGCCACGCTAAAGACCCGGCAGCTACCCACGCGATCGGCCTTCGAGCGGATGTACTCGACGATCTCGGGTGAGTCCAGGCATGGATCGGTGTTGGGCATGCAGCAGACGCTTGTAAACCCGCCCGCGACGGCGGCCTTCGTCCCGCTCTCGATGTCCTCTTTGTGCGTCTGCCCCGGATCACGCAGGTGGACATGCGGATCGATGAGCCCCGGAGCCGCGATGAGCCCGTCGGCGTCGATCACGCGGTCCACGCCCTCGCGGGTAAGCCCGGGCCCGATCTGGGCGATGACCCCGTCTTGGATCAGGATGTCGGCCTGGGCATCGAGCCCAGAATCCGGATCGATGACCCGGGCGTTCTGGATGAGGATCGAGGGGGCGGTGGGGGTGGTGTGGCTCATATCCAACGATATGCCCCGTGTGCGGTGAAGGCAGATCAATGATCGGATTGTGCACTGGGCAGGCGAGGGTTGATGCGCTATGCTTACCCCCGGCCGAGATGATTCGGCCCACCGCGGGGTGTAGCGCAGCTTGGTAGCGCGTTTGACTGGGGGTCAAAAGGTCGGAGGTTCGAATCCTCTCATCCCGATTTAGAGAAATAAGCCCTCCGACGAACTCGTCGGGGGGCTTATTTTATGTGCGACTTTTATGTTCGACCGTGTACACATCGTCATCATTCGAAGAATTCGGGCCCCGCCCGGTATGTCGTTGGGACACGGACCTGACTCATCGCTCAGGGTTCGGGTGAGTCAGTGTCCGGCGCCACGCGTCGATTGCGGCGTTGCCCGTTTCGGGGCTCGTCGCCCATCCCATCTCGCTGCCCGTCACGCTGTCCTTGGCGTTGCCCGTTGCGCGTTCTATCGGGCTGGCCTTCGCGCTGTCCATCGCGTGGTCTGGTTTGCGGGGCGTTGCGTGGGCCGTTGTGCCCACGGATGTCAAAGCTTGGGTCCGGCTCGCCGCGGAAGAGGCGGGGGACGAATGGATAGTCGTTGCTTGCAACATAATAGTATGTGCCGAAGGGAAACTCGGGTGTGGGGCCGGTGCGCCCGTTGCACTCGTCGAGATCGCCGGAACCTTCGATATACTCGAAGTCTTCGTCGTAGGTCCCGTCGTATTCGCCGGATGGGGCATCCTCTGGGCGATCGCCTGATTTGAGCTGATAGCTCGGCTTCAACATCACGATCTCCCCTTCGGTGCTGTCGGGGTCCTTATAGCCGTACGGGCCGTAGATCGGAAATCCGTCCGCGGCCCAGCCGACCAGCGTCATGCGTGTTTTATCGGTGACGAGCGGGACCGGCACGCCGTGGTAGTGGTACGAGCCGTTGGGCTGGACATGGGCATGGTTGGCATCAAGCCCGAGATTCCGGCGGTTGGGGTCCGCCGCTTCGCGCCAGCCGGATTCGGGGTCGTCGTTCCAGAAGCCCGCGGTGAACGGGTCGAAGAGCACGCCGTTGATCGCGACGCCGAAAGGCTGGCGTTCATACACAATGGGCTTGTCATTGAGTTTCGGCGTGATGGGCACACGCAGGTGGTAGTCCTGGGCCTCGATCGCGTTTGGATTCCCCGGACCGGGGAAACGGCCGGTGTCGTGGTCGGGCAAGCCGTTGGCTTCGATATAGCGATACCCTTGACGCATTTCAATCGTCACCTTTGATTCGCCCGGAGGTGGGACATCCGCTGCGCGTTTCACTTTGGGCTGTTCCTCCTCCTCATGTCCAGGATGGGCCATACTTGGACCCGCCAACGCGGAGAGGCAAACAAGGACCACGCCGACGCCCACGAGTTGACGAGGGGGTGTGTGCTGGTTGTTCTTGAGACAGTAGATTTTTTTGAGGTTCATGGCATCCATAACGCCGGAACATGAGAGCGATTGCCGACCGATCACAAATTATATTTCTCCCAATCCCAATCTCCTCAGCGAGTGTGGCAGGATCGTTCATCATTGAGGAAGTTCAGGGTTTTTGAGTTCCACATGCAATGCAGCGTGTGCTAGCTCGTTGATCATCGACGCGCCAAGCCGGCACACTCGAAAACAGGATTCTTACATGCAAAATCGACTTGTCTCACTGCTCAGTCTCGTGATCTTGGCATCCTCAGCCGTAGCTCAGCCCCGTGAGGGCAACCGTGGCCCCCAGCAGCGGGGAGGTTCTGTACCAACTGAGGGCGTGCTCGACGCTGGTCGTTTGCCCGATCTGCAGGCATTTACTGAGGATGGTACGCCCATCAGCTTGCGAGAGCTGGCCTCGGAAGGCTATCTCGTCCTGAAGTCGGGATGCCTCACATGCCCAAAGTTCCATGCGAGTTCGCGAGAGTTCGAAGCCGCGGCCGTGGACTATGAGCCAATGGGCGTCACATTCTACTACTTCTACAAGAGCCTTCGGCATCCAGAGCTCGGCGGATATGTGGAAGCGCAAAATCTAGAAGAGCGATTGCTCCATATCAAGGAGGCGCGTACCAACCTTGGTACCCGCGTGCCGTGGATCGCAGATTCGATGGATGACTCGCTCAGGGTTGGCCTCCGATCTGGCGCGAACTCTGTCTATCTCGTTTCTCCAGAGGGCGAGATTGTGTATGCTGCCGGAGAGTATGACGCCGAGGCCTTTCGCGATGCGCTGACCAAGGCGGTTGGTGAACCCAAGGAGCGCACATCTGTCCAAGACTTAAATCTACCCCGCTTGGAGCGAAACCGTCAGATCAACGAGACAACCGACATCCGTGTCGAGCGTCCAGTCGGGATGACGATCCTCGAGATCCAACCCGTTTCTCCGGAGGATACTTACTATGTCAAACTCCGAGCTGAAGCCGATCGAGAACTGCTTCGCTCAGGGGGCGGCAAGCTGTTCATTGGGTTCTATCCTGACCCAATCCATGGCGCGAAGTGGAACAATCTGACATCTCCTATGAAGTATGTTCTCAGCGCACCCGATGGATCCACGGTCACTCCCGCCGAGGCTGTGGCGCATCGAGGTGAGGGCGAGACGGATACTGAGCCTCGTCAGTTCATGATCGATGTCTCAGATCTTGAGCCCGGCGCGACGATGAAGCTGAGCTTGCATTATTTTGGGTGCACAGACGATTTTTGCAAACCCCTTACGCACGAGTACCTGATCCGGCTTGCCGCTGAAGATCGGGCGGCGAGCACCTTTGGATTCCGTGGAGGTGAACGATCTGGTTCTCGCGGCAGGGGTGATAGGCAGAGGTGAGATTGAGTAGCACATATGCACTGTGGATTGCGGGAGCCAGTGGCAGTCCGCATCACATGCACTCGATGCATTGCTATGTGTGCACTCAATCTGACCAGAGCGTGCCTGGGCAATATTCGGATTCTTCATTGAAGCCAGCTAGAGTTTTTCCAACGCCGTCGTCGGAGTCCAGTTGATCAGCTGGATGAAGCTTTGAGTCCGTCCCGACAAGTTGGATATGCCGTGAAAGAAGAACACTCGCTTCCGGCATCCAGAATTCGGTCTGGGGCTGGAAAAATACAACTGGTGTCCTGTCACCCTGATTCTGCGAATCCAAGAACTTAAGGCTTTGCCTCGTCACCGAGCGCCAAGTCAGTGATCGCATGCCAGCGGTTTTTACCCTGCCACTTGAAGAGCCACAGGAATGTATGTCTGGTGGTTTCGCGGATGCCCGATGGCGTCGTGATCAGCTCGCGGTGCTTGCCGAACGCGCCCCAGAGGCTCGAGTCGAAGTCATGCTGTGTAATGAGTTGCTGATCGCCGTCGTATTGGCTGATTGTGCCGTTGACGAAGCCGAAGAGTGGGAGGTATGAATCGATATCGGCTTCGATGAACTCCGCCGGTGAGTCTTCGTCGTCTCCCTCGGCGAAGACATGCAGGTGCGAATGGACGAGTGGGAAGAGATTGATTTCGTACAGTTCTTTCTCGCTTGCTTCTTCATCGGCGTTCACACGATCGAGCTCATCGACGAGCTGTGTGATGCGAGACGGGCCGTTGGCCGCGGCTGCGAAGTCGTAGTTGTGCGAAGCGCACCCGGTCATCGCGATGCCCGCGATCAGTGTTCCTGCAGATGTATAAGCCAGTTTGTAAAATGTACTCATGCTATTTTTCTCCTTGGAGTGTTCTTCGTTTCCTCGATCGCCTTCGGCGAATCAGGTATTCGGCTATTGAGAGGTGCAAAACCCATGCACCGGATTGAATGCTTTCGTCGAGGGTGTCGGAGACCTCGCCCAGGACAATGTAGAACGGCAAGATCAGCACAATCAGCGTGCCCGCCGGCATAGCGACCGCAAAGGCACGGGTCATCCAGTCTTGGTGCCTGGCGAAGTCCCTTCGACGAATCGCGAGGATCCCGAGCACGAGAAACAAGGTCCATAAAGGCCCAAAGACAATGCGCCCGTAGTAGAGCACCGGCCCACGCGCCTCGGGGTGCAACAGCGTAAGCCATGTGCTCGATAATGCAGCCGCGATGCCGGCGAGCACCGCGATTTTTCCGGCATTGCGGTGCCATCTGGGGTATCGCTTGCGGAGGATAGGCAGGATTTGTATTGCGCCGAGGACATAGAACACCGCCGCGCAAGTCACATGGATAAACAGCGGCAGATTGTCAACACGATCTCTGTGGAACACCGGTGCCCAATCCCACTCGAGGATGAGGGTGGTCCCGCGATATACGCCGGCCGCTAGGGGGATCAGGCATGCGAGGAACAAGCCGACATAGGCGAGTCTTCGCTTGATCGATCGCTCTTTGCGACGGGCTGGTTTGTCAGTTGAATTCATTTGTTCTCTGGTATCTCATCCTCAACGATGAAGACCTCGTCGAGTGGTTTTCCCAGAGCCCGAGCGATCAAGACCGCGAGTTCGAGACTTGGTGAGTACTTGGATTTCTCGATCGCCGCGATGGTCTGGCGGGTCACGCCGACTCTCAGAGCGAGCGTTTGCTGGGTCATTTCGTCGTTGTCGAATCGGAGCCGACGGATGGTGTTGGAGATCTTGAGCTTTTCCATTTCACGCTCCGATCCGATAGCTAGAAAGCCTGACCACATTCCCGAGCAGGTCACCCGCGGCACAAGACCCATAGAGCAGGGTCAGCCCGGCCACCGCCGACCATCCTGTAGCGAGTACGAAGATCATCGTTATGTACCCGATCCCCGTCGAAATCAGCGTGACATACAAGCCGCGGAGCTGGAACTGGCGATCGCGTTCATCAACGAGGTTCTTCGGGTTCCTGTCTTTGGACAGCATCGAGAACAGCGGGTTCAGCACGATCGTGAGCACGATCGCCGCGGGGATGACCCAGACAATTGCTTGGGCCCACACCATCGTCGCGTTATCGCCCGATAGTGCCCCGGTTCCGAAGAGTTCTGCGAGCCGGAGCACGACATAGCCATTGAGCAGAAGGTTGATGACGATGGCGATAATGCTTGCTCGTTCTTGTTGGCACATGACTTGGGACCTCGATTATGAAGGCTCGTGGTGTGAATGAATGCGTATCGAGTGTTCGCGTAGCTTAACGCAATGTCAAGTAAAACGAACATATATAACAAAAATAGGTAAATGTACGGTGTACTCGCTAAAACGGCAAAACACCCGTGAGTGGATTGGAGTTTGAATCTACATCCACGCTGAACCGAGCGATCCGATCTCGATTCAGGCCCAGCGACCGACTCGAATGGGCAGGTGTCCTGTCCATCGATTTGTGAGGGAGGCGAGACTGTGTTTGACCTAGAATGGATCGAGGCAAGCTTCAAATACCAGTATCCGAATAGAAGGAGACCGCGATGTCTGATCACGCCAATGAGAAAACGATTGAGCGTCTTTCGGTGCTGCTTGCGAGCACATACACGCTCTATATCAAGTCGCACAACTACCACTGGAATGTCACCGGCCCGATGTTCTCGACGCTGCACGCGCTCTTCGAGTTGCAGTACACCGAGCTTGCAGCCGCGGTCGATGAGATCGCCGAGCGTATCCGGGTCTTGGGCGCTTACGCCCCGGGCAGCGCCAGCGCGTTTTCCAAGCTCAGCAAGATTGCAGAAGAGAACGGGCACCCGAGCGCGATCGAGATGATCCAAAGCCTCGCATCAGATCAGGGCACCATCGAATCGGTGGCGCGCGATGTGATCGAAGCCGCGGAAGCCAACGGGGATCAGCCCAGCGTTGACCTCGCCATCCGCCGCCAAGAAATCCACGGCAAGAACGCGTGGATGCTCAAGAGCCATCTCGAGTAGTAGTGCCCAGGCTGTAGCAATCCGCTCGCCGCGTGATGCAGTCGCCTGTCAAAATTGGACTGGGCACAGCTATATGCTGTCAACATTTCAACGATTCAATTGAGGAAGTCGAGCAGCGCCTTGTTCCAGAGGGGGAAGGCCTCGATCTGGGGGCAGTGGCCGATGCCGGGGAACTCGATGAGTTGGGCGCCCGGGATAGCTTGCTGGGTCAGCTTGCCCAGCTGGGTGTAGTCGCCCATGGTCGCTTGGATTTCGGGCTTGGCGAGCGGGCGTCCCACGGCGGTCTTGTCGCGCATGCCGATGACCAGACGCACCGGGACGCTCAGGCGTCCAAAGTCGTGCACGACCGGCTGGTTGACGATCATGTCGTAGGCGAGGGCCGAGGCCCACGCGACGACGGGGAAGTCGGGGTGCTGGGTCATCCCGGACGCCAGCTCGGTCAGGGCTTCGTACTCGGGCTTCCAGTCGCCGTCGTAGTAGAACTTGCGTTGGTAGGCGCGGATGCCCTCGGGCGTTTGCTTAAGCTCACCGGCGTACCACTGGTCGGGTGTGCGGGGCGGCAGCAGGGCGCTGTAATCCTCGAGCCCGATGGGGTTGACGAGCAGGAGTTTTTCGGTGGCTTCTGGGTAGAGCAGCGCGTAGCGCGTGGCGAGCATGCCGCCCATGGAGTGGCCGACGATCACAGATTGGCCGATCCCGAGAGAATCGAGCAGTGCCCGGGTGTTGGCGGCGAGCTGAGCAAAGCTGTATTGATACGCGCCGGGCTTGCTCGATTTGGCAAAGCCGATCTGGTCGGGGGCGATCACGCGGTACCCGGCCTTGGAGAGCGAATCGATCGTGCTCGCCCAAGAGAACGCTCCAAAGTTCTTCCCGTGCAGGAGCACGACCACTTTGTCTTGGCTGGGCCCCTCGGGTGCCACATCTAGGTACGCCATTCTCACTGCTTGGCGCTGGCTCTCAAAGGTGTAGTACTCCACCGGGTATGGGTACTCATAGCCAGTTCCCTCAGGATCGAACGGCCCGGCCTGCACATGCACAGAGTCAGCGGCTGGCGTGTCGCGGATCTGCGAAGAGGCGCAGCCGCCGAGCGTGTAGGGCACGATCAAGAGGGCGAGGAGCAAAGTGAGCAGACGCATGGTGGCGGGGTATTTCATAGCCTGAGTGTATGCACGCAATGGCTATCACCGAATGGGTTGGGTGCGTCCGTCCCGAGCCCCGTTCAAGGGGCTAGAGTTTAAACCTGCTCGTTCTATCAACTTGCAGCGTGCATACTCTCGTGAAACAACGGAACTGGCAACAGAGGAAGGTCATCGCGATGAAATCAATCGTTGGCGCATTGGTGCTCGGCTCAGGTATCCTCGGGTACACTGTTCACGCTGTGGGCTCGACGCCCGAGCCGGTTCAACACATAGAAAGGCAACCCATGCAACTCGGCGCATTCTCGGTCAGTCTGGCGGTCAAGGACCTCTCGGTCTCCATGGCCTTTTACGAAAAGCTCGGCTTTCAACAAGTCGGCGGCGATCCGGCGCAGAACTGGGTTGTTTTGGGCAACGATACCGCCAAGATCGGGCTCTTCCAGGGGATGTTCGAAGACAACATCCTGACCTTCAATCCCGGTTGGGCGCAGGATAAGACCGAGCTCGAAGACTTCGACGATGTCCGCGCGATCCAGGCCCGGCTCAAGGCGGACGGCGTTGAGCTGCTCGTCGAAGCAGACCCAGAGAGCGACAGCGTGGCGCACTTCGTTGTTCAAGACCCCGACGGCAACCAGATCTTGGTCGATCAGCATGTGCCCAAGCCATGAGCAGGCGTGTGCTCGATCAAGCTCTGCCGTAGATTCATCGCTATGCGTTGAGCGATTGGTCACGGCGAGTGAGGATCGGGCATCCACGCAAAGCAATAGTGGGGCGATGCAGCAACGGGTTGTTCTTTCTTTTGCTCTTATTCACTGCGCCATCGTTGGGTTAAAACTCACCGGGCAGCAGCCGCCTGCGACCGCGTCGCAGGACGGATCGCAGGAGTCTCAACCGTACACCGAGTAAACGGTTTTCGCCGCGGTTCTTGGGCGGTTTGCTATGTACCGGGTTTGCTGATACATTGGGTGCGACAGGGGCCGATTATGGAACACGATCCGTCGATCGAACAAACAGATGCAGGCGAACAGCCAGATCCTGAACAACCAGATCTAGGCAAGGGGGTCGGGTATCGGCGTGCAGTCCTTGTGCTGTCGATCATGTGTGCCGCCGCCTTCGGGGTTTTCGGGGGGCTCGGGGCGTTTACATTCAGCTATGGCGAGGGCACGGCCTATCTTCAGAATAACCCCGCATCGTGCGCAAACTGCCATGTGATGCAGTCGAGCTACGATTCGTGGACACAGTCGAGCCATCACGCGGTCGCGACCTGCAACGACTGCCACCTCCCGCACGATGTGCTGGGCAAATGGATCACCAAGGCGGACAACGGCTTTTTTCATTCGCTCGCGTTCACCACCAACGAGTTCCATGAACCCATCCAGATCAAGGATCGCAACCGGGAGGTCACGCAGCACGCGTGCCTCTACTGCCATCAAGACTTTGTGAACCACATGCTGCCTGCCCAAACCGGCGGGGAGATGCAGCGGTGTGTCCATTGCCACGGCGATGTGGGCCACGGCGCACGAGAATCCGGCTTTGGCCCGCGCGACTAAACCCCTCAGTTAAACGTCCCAGAGATTACACGACGAGAAAATCACAGCTGACCATCACAGCTGTTCATTTCAGTTAGGTGCCCCATGAAACTCCAGAAACTCAACCAGCCCAACGCTCATTCGCATCCACGCCGCCCCGGGCGCATCATGCTGCTCTTGATCGTGTTCTTGGTCGCGGTGATCGGTACGCTCGGGGTGACCTGGGTGCTCGTCACGATGTTCGGGCACAAGCAAGAGGCCCGCCAGGCCTATGTACGCACGGCAGAAATCAACGAGATCAGCACCGATCCAGAACCTTGGGGGCAGAACTGGCCACGCCAGTTCGACGGGTGGAAGGCGACCGCCGGCGACAAGTTCTACGGCGGGGCCAGCGCGATGCCTCAGAGCAAGCTCGATACGCACCCATGGCTCAAACGCCTCTATGCGGGCTACGCGTTCAGCATCGACTACCGCGAAGCCCGCGGCCACGCCTACATGCTCTACGACCAGGGCGTGACCGAGCGCGTGACCAAGAAGTCGCAATCCGGGGCGTGCCTGCACTGCCATGCCGCCAACTCGGTGATGTACCGCCGGGTTGGGCTCGAGGCGATGGGCCTGCCAACGGACGACGAAACACTCGGCGCCGAGTTCAATATGCCCGCGGTGATCCGCGGTTTCCAAGAAGTGAGCCGGCTCCCTTACGACGAGGTCCTGGCCTTGGTGATGGCTTCACCCGACGGCACGCCCGGCGAGAACGAGCCCGTCGTGCCCCAGGCACCCCTGGGCGGGTTTACCGGCGAGTTCAAGGGCGAGCCGGTCCCCGATGATCACCCCGCGATTGGCGCGGGCGAGGCCCACCCGGTCTCGTGTATCGACTGCCACAGCCCCGACACGATGTCCATCCGCGTGACGCGCCCGGGGTTCATGCTCGGCATCGCGGCCCTCGCCGAGAGCAACGAGCCCACGCCGCACCTGCCGAGCATCGAGCAATGGCGTCGCGGCGATCGGAAGACCCCGTACGATCCGAACATCGACGCCACCCGCCAGGAGATGCGTTCGTTTGTCTGCGGCCAGTGCCATGTGGAGTACTACTGTGCCGACAAGGACACGCTCGAGTTCCCCTGGGGCCAGGGGCTCAAGATCGAACAGATCGAGGCCCACTGGGACGAGAAGAAGTTCCCCGACGGCTCGGCGTTCTATGACTACACCCACGGCGAGACGGGCGCGAAAGTCCTCAAGGCCCAGCACCCGGAGTTCGAGCTCTGGAGCCAGGGGATCCACGCACGCAGCGGCGTGAGCTGCGCGGACTGCCACATGCCCTACGAGCGCGAAGGGGCGATGAAGATCAGCAGCCACAATGTACAGAGCCCGCTGGCCAACATCAACAACTCCTGCCAGCACTGCCATAACGACAACGAGTCCACGCTCCGCGAGAAGGTCGAAACGATCCAGGGGCGGACCGTCAATCAGATGGAGCGAGCCGCAGCCGCGATGACCGAGATGCTCGACGCCGTCCTCGAAGCCAAGGCTGCGGGGGCAAGCGAGGAGCAGCTGGCTCCGGTCTTCGCCCTCCAACGCAAAGCGATGTGGAGGCTTGATTTTATCAGCAGCGAGAACTCGCGCGGCTTCCACGCCGATCAGGAAGCGATGCGGATCTTGGGCGAGTCGATTGATTACAGCCGACAAGCTCAGGCGATGGCCCTGCGTCTGCGTGCCCCAGAGACGCCGAGTATTGACCATCTCCCCACCGAACCGATCCAAGGCGTGACGCCGAGCGATGGGACCAGTGGAACCAGCGAATCAGATTGAGCCAACAGAGCGTGAGCGTCGCATTCATAGAGGGCTTGTCCCATGGAGCTCTAATCACGGAAAGGAATCCCATGCAACTCGGCGCATTCTCGGTCAGTCTGGCGGTCAAAGACCTCTCGGTCTCCATGGCCTTCTACGAAAAGCTCGGCTTTCAACAAGTCGGCGGCGATCCGGCGCAGAACTGGATTGTTCTGGGCAACGGGACAACCAAGATCGGGCTCTTTCAAGGGATGTTCGAGGACAACATCCTGACCTTCAACCCCGGCTGGGCGCAGGATAAGACCGAGCTCAAAGACTTCGACGATGTCCGCACGATCCAGGCCCGGCTCAAGGCGGACGGCGTTGAGCTGCTCGTCGAAGCAGACCCAGAAAGCGACGGTGTGGCCCACTTCATGCTCCAAGACCCTGATGGCAACCAGATCTTGGTCGATCAGCATGTGCCCAAGCCCTGAAACAGTTCATTGGGAACAACCATCAAGTTTCAGACCCGAGCTTTGAGAAGAAGCGAATACCAGGAGGCGTTCCATGGTCTTTGAATCAGACACCAGAAAGCTCATCGACGAGAGTGTGCTTTGTTGGCTTGCGACCGCGGATGAGTCCGGGCAGCCGAATGTTTCGCCGAAAGAGATATTTTTGCCCTTCAAAAATGATTCGATCATCATCGCCAACATCGCATCACCCAATTCCGCCAGGAACCTCCGTGCCAATCCCAGGGCCTGTGTGAGCTTTGTCGATGTGTTCACCCAGCGTGGGTATCAGGTCTCGGGATCGGCTCAAGTGTTACGCAAGGGCGACGAATCATTTGCAGAAGCTGAGCAAGCACTCCTCGAACTCACCTCCGGCAACTTTCCGTTTAAGGTGATCTTCCGCGTGATGGCCCACGAGGTTCGTGAAGTTGTCGCGCCCCGGTATCGGCTCTTCCCGGAGACCACCGAAGAGGAGCAGGTCGCCAGCGCCATGAACACCTACGGGGTGCAGCCCCGCGTGTCAGAAGCATAAAGGATATCTGCAGGGCCATCCCAATCAAGCAAGTGCGGTGATGCTCGCTGGCTGCGAGCAATGCCCTCATGGCTTCGATCACTCCAGAATCCGCGGGCCAAAGAGCAGCCCAACCATCGGCTCTTCTTCAGGCTTGCAGAAGATGTATACAAAGTCTCCCACACGCAGGCGGGTCGGGCCGCGAGCGGGCAGCAGCGAGTCGCCCCGGACAACGAGCAGGACCGAAGCGTCCGCTGGGAAGACTATCTCGGCAAGCGTCGCGTCGCACACGGTGGTCGTGGAGCTGGCGCAATAGACATAGACCTCCCCGCCGAGCTTTCGTCGGGAATGAATCTCGAGCACCGCAGCCGGCTCGGGCTGGTGGGGGTCCTCAAAGCCCAGGCGGCGGGTGATCGGGATGATGCTCGCGCCCGGGGCCAGGGCGCTGAACACGACAATGAAGAACACGATGTCGAACACCCGCTCGGCGGCCGGCACACCCGCCATGATCGGGATCGTCGCCAGCACGATGGGGACTGCTCCGCGGATGCCGATCCAGCCGGTGTAGGCGATCTGCTTGCGTTTCCATCCCAGCAGTCCAAGGCAGGCCGCCACCGCCGCGGGGCGGGCGACAAAGGCAAGGACAAGCCCGAGCACCAGCCCGATACCGGCGACATCGAGGAGCCGACTCGGGAATGAGAGCAGCCCGAGCATCAAGAACATCGAGACCTGCGCGAACCACGCCACGGCGTCGTGCACGCGCGTCAACCCGGCCTTGTAGGGCAGTGGCCCATTGCCCAGCACTGCTGCCGCGGCGAACACCGCGAGGAATCCGCTGCCGTTGACCACCGTGGCGATCCCGAAGGTCAGCGAGGCGATCGCCAGCGTGGCCGCGGGATAGAGCCCGACCGTGGCGAAGTGGGTGTTATTGAGCATCCATCGCCCGAGGTATCCCATCAGCACGCCGACCCCAGTGCCGATCGCCAGTTGCATGGGGACGAGCACAAGGAGCCACCAGGACGGCTGGGAGTTGGTCATCAACGCCTCGACCAGCGTCACCGTCAGGATGATCGCCATCGGGTCATTAATACAGGATTCGAGTTCGATCGTGCTGCGGAGTGGTTCCTTGACGCGGACGCTCCCGCCCCGGAGGACCGCGAAGACCGCCGCGGCATCGGTCGAGGAGACAATCGCCCCGACCAGAAGCGCCGCGCCCCAAGACAACCCAAGAAGCTTGGCCACGCCAGAGACCAGCGCCGCCGTGATCAGCACACCAACCGTGGCCAGCAGCCCCGCGGGCACAAGGCTGGCCCGGATCGACGAGTGGGCGGTGTTGAGCCCGCCGTCGAAGAGGATCAGCACCAGGGCGATCGTGCCGAGCCGGAAGGCGAGCTCGTAGTCCTTGAACTCCACGCCCCCGATCCCTTGGGACCCACCGAGCATGCCCAGGACCATAAAGAGCAGTACCACCGGCACACCGGCCTTGTTGAGTGTTCGGCTAAAAAGCACGCTGCACAGAATCAACGCCCCGAAGACAAACATCAGGATCGCGGTGGCCACAGGCTCGGTGGTCGTCGTGAACATGTGTGATCATTAGGGCAATTTGGGCCAAAGAACATCGATTCCTTGGAAAGCTTATTTTATGAGATTTCGCAGCCGAGCAAGCGTGTGCTCTTCGATCAGATCGCGTTGTGCATCGTCGAGCGACTCGTCCGCGCCGATCCGCTGCAGACAAGTTTGATATGCTTGCAATGCGCCTTCCAACTCGCCGAGCTCGTAGCGGACCTGCCCGAGCATATCCCAAGCGCCCGCGTCATCCGGATAGAGCCCAGTGATCGCTTCGCCCAGAATCAGCGCCGCTTGAGGATCAGCAAACTTCAAGAGACCCTTTGTCAACTGGATCAGCCGATCGCAGTCTACCATCGGATCAGCCTCATCTTGGATATGGGCCTTTTTATAGTGTGCAATGGCGTTTTTCGCATCTCCGAGCAGCAGATCCTGCACGGGCCAATAGTCGTCCGCTGTCATCCGCATCGCGAGTTGATCGGGGGCCATGCTCATCGACATCGATTCGACGGCTCCGGATTCATCGCTCTGAAACTCGACATGGAACTCGGTCCCCAAGATCTGGAATCGATGCTCACCCAGTGGCACCAAAGGCATCCGCGGGTACGGCAGCTGCTGGATCGTCATCTGCTCATCTTCGACGGTGATGAACGCGACCTCATCAGGCCCGAAATCGTAGTGCCCGGCGTACTGATGAATTTGCTCAGATGAGACGGCAGCCTGTTCGAGCGGGTCGCCGACCATGCCCGTCCAGCCGTAGACATGAGCCACGGTGCGGATGATATCTCTGCAAAGCTCGAACCCCGTATTACTGTTGGTCATGACGATCACCCCGTTGCCGCCGATGAAGCTGGCGCGGAAGTCGCACTTGAATCCCTTGTTTGAGCCCGAGTGCTCGAACCACTGCTCGCCGCCGAAATCATCGATGAACAGCCCGAGCCCTGCTCTGCGGAAAGCGGGGGTGAGCATCTGCTTGCCTGAATCAGCGTTGAGCACTCGCCCGTCCTCGCCGCCGGCGACCCGTTGAACCTCGAGCACGAACCGGGCGATATCGCTCGGGGTCGTCCAGAGACCCGCGGGGAACTGTTCTGGGTAGACATTGGCCCCGCCCGGGATGCGACGCCCAGCGTAGTCATGGGCCGCACTGTGATTGGGCCATGTGTCTTCTGATATTGGCTGTTCATAGGTGCTCCGTGTCATCGAGAGTGGAACAAGCACCTGCTCTTGAACAATGGAATTGAAATCTTGCCCGGTGATGTCCGTCATGGCCACCTGCAGCATGGTGCTGCCGCCACCGGAGTAGCGGTACCGCTCTCCGGCGGGCTCGATCTGGCGGAGCGCCTCGCTGTTTCCCCGTCCCAAGAGCAGGTCGACGGCCGTAGGGATCTGCTCGCCGACCCGATAACCAGCGAATCCATCAACATTGAGCCCGGCGGAGTGATTGAGAATCCTTCGCGGCGTGACTTCATCACCAAACTCAGACTCAGGGAGTTTGAACGATTTGAGAAGTTTATTGATCGGAGTATCTAGATCGAGTCGTCCGTCTTGGGCGAGCCGAAGTGCAGCAAGTGCAGAGACAGGCTTTGAAATCGATGCCGCCTGAAACAGTGTTTCGGTCGTCACCGGGAGTCCGCTGGTCTCATCACGCACGCCGTAGCCCGCGGCCCAGTCGATCTTCCCATTGCGGATCACCGCTACGCTCACCCCCGGGACTTCGAGGATGCGCATCCGTTCCTCGATATCAAACCCGTGTCCTTGTGCCCAGGCTCGAGTGAGCAAGCCCGATTCGACGGCCGCCTGACGGGCTTTGGCGCTATCGAGATCGGGCGATGCAGCGTCAGGCTTCTGCGATGCGGAGCAACTGGAGCAGGTCAGCAGCAAGAGAGCGATAGACAGGCGGAAGATCATGTGTGTTCCTTGCAGAAGTGTTTCCAGTAAGTTGCCGTTCAAAGCATGCTGAGCAATGAACAGCACACTCCCCGCGAGGGCGGGGGCGTGCTTGTTCTTCAGTTAAAGCTCGAATTGGTTGCACCCCGCTCGATAGACGCGATGCAGGGCTGCATGCGCTCGCTTCGGTGTCACGGCTTTGAATTAAATCTCGGTGAGGATAGTCGACAATGGCAGGCGGGACTTGGGTAGCTTGGCGTTGTAGTCGTTCTCGGGATCGTGGTACCCGATGGGCACGACCGCCAGACTTGAATACCCCCGCTCGCGCAGTCCCAGCAGTTTGTCGAGGGCGCTGATCTCGATGCCCTCCATCGGGGTCGCGTCGATCCCCAGCGTGGCGACGCCCAGCAGGAACGCGCCCAGGTTCAGGTACACCTGCTTGTCCATCCAGTGCTGAACATCCTTGTAGTCCTGCTTGTGCAGGTTGACGAACAAGCTCCGCCCGCCGTGCATCTGCTCCTTGAACTCCGGGTTGCCCCCGAAGCGCCCGTCGGCGTCCTCTTGTTCGAGCACGCTCAGCAGGTAGTCTTCTTCGATATCGAGCTTGCTGCAGAACACGATAACATGCGACGCGTTGGTGATCGAGTTGCGGTTGAACGGGTAGAGCCGATCGGTGGACTGGGCGATCAACTCCTTGCCCTCGTCGCTCGACGCGATCACAAAGTGCCAAGGCTGGGCGTTGGTGCTCGAGGCGCTGAATCGCAGCAGCTCCTTGATCTTGGCGATGTCCTCCTCGGAGACCTGCTTGGTCGGGTCGTAGGCCTTGACGGTGTGGCGGGATTTGGCGTATTCGGTGATGTCTTTGTTCATGGCGGGCTCCCGTGGTTGGGTGAATAGGTTTGTTGACGATTGGCATACCGTACACCTATGCTTCGATATCGGCAAGTACCCACAAAAATGTAAGTATGAAGATTCTTTGACACCGCTGCAGAGCCGCCAGGGCTCTCAAGCCCAATCCAAGGTGCACCATGGCGCGGAAATACAACTGGAAAACCGGATGCGATGTCGAAGCGACGCTCAGCGTTATCGGCGGTCGATGGAAGCCCATCCTGCTCTGCCACCTCATGGGCGGCAAGAAACGCTTCGGCGAGCTCCGCAGGCTCACGCCCAACGCGACCGAACGCATGATCACCCTTCAGCTCCGCGAGCTCGAAGCTGACAAAGTCATCTCCCGACATGTTTTCGCCGAGGTGCCCCCGCGGGTCGAGTACGAAGTGACAGACTATGGGCGTTCGCTGGACCCGATCCTGTGCTCGATGCAGCAGTGGGGCAAGGCATTCAAGGAACGCATGCTGCAGGAAGAGTCAGCCGAAGAGCAGGTCGGCCAGCTCTAGTTAAGTCAATGAGAAGCAGGCGGGTTGTCTGGACTCGTAGTTTGGACTCGTCATTTGGGTTCAGGGTGCGAGCGAATCGAGCTGGTTCTGCCAATCGCCGGCCTGTGCTCGCGTCTGCTCGATGAGTGCCTCAGGCAGCTTGGCCTCGACCGTAGGCAGCGCACCGATCGCCAGTTCGTGCCCTCCAAGGCTGCTCAAAAGAATCCAGAGATACGCCCGCTGATAGTCCACCTCGACGCCCTGCCCATTGAAGTAGAGCACCCCGAGATTGTACTGGGCGTGGGCATGCCCCTGTTGGCACGCGAGCCAGTACCAGTCCTTCGCCAACTCGAAATCAGGCGTTGAGCGGTTGTTGTACATCGTGCCCAGGTGGTTCTGGGCATCGGCAAAGCCTTGGGCCGCAGCTTTTTCGAGCCAAGAAATCGCCTCGGTTTCGCTCTGGTTGACCCCGGCGCCCTCTTGGTACATCCGCCCGAGGTTGTACTGCGAAGTGTCATCGCCCTTGTCGGCCGCCCAGCGGAAGAGCTCCGCGGCTCGCTCGTCATCACGCTTGATCCCGAGCCCCTCGGCGTACATGCGTCCGAGGTTGGCGTGGGCCGCGACGACTCCTTTTTCGACGGCCAGCGTGTACCAGAAATTGGCCTCTTCGTAGTTCTCTTCGCGCTCGTAGAACACCCCAAGGGCGAATCGTGCCTGCGCATTGCCGTCTTTGGCGAGTTTGGTCAGGCGTTCGAGCCCTGCAGTGTCACCGGCTTCGAGCGGCGAGTACGGCACCCCGCCGTCGGCTTGCGGGACTTTGAGGATTTCGTTGTCCTTGGACTCAGAACATCCGCCAAGCCCCATGCCCAGCGTGGCGAATACAAGCAGGCCAATCAGGCATGAGGTGCAGGTTCGCTTTATCGATGGGTGGGTGGTGTGCATCATGGGGTGTCTCTCGGGCGGCTTGGTAAAGTTTTATCCTATCCAATATCTGTCAAGCTGTGCAAACACACATAAACTAATCGTTCCGGATCTGAAGGCAGTTTTGAAGGATATACCGATGAGCGATCTCCCCCCATGCCCGGCGTGCAAAGAAGAATACACCTACGAGGACGGCACACTCTATGTCTGCCCGTCGTGCGCCCATGAATGGTCCGCAGCCGGCGAGGTGCAGCCACAGGCCGGCGAAGAGGACGACGGACTCGTCCGCGATTCTAACGGCAATGTCCTCGAATCCGGCGACACCGTCGTCGTGATCAAAGACCTGAAGGTCAAGGGCTCGTCGCTGGTCGTCAAGGGCGGGACGAAGGTCAAAAACATCCGCCTCGTCGATGGAGATCACGATATCGATTGCAAAATCCCGGGGATCGGCGCGATGCAGCTCAAATCCGAGTTCGTCAAGAAGGCCTAAGACCCGAGCGGGCAAATCAGCAGCAAGATTGATCTGTCCAAATGGTTCGCGGGAAGTTGCGTGATGCCCCCGAACGCCCCGTGATCTTGGTATATCATTGGGCATGGAGATGACTATGCAGACGAATACCGCCCAACAGCCCGCCGGCACCCGAAAATCAGCCTGGCTCCTCGACCACGCCAAGGATGTCTACACCCAGACCGGCGAGGACGGGATCCTCGAGCAGATCCTCTCGATGCTCCCCGACACCGACCAATGGTGCGTCGAGTTCGGCGCGTGGGACGGCAAGCACCTGTGCAACTCGCGCAACCTGATCCTCAACAAGGGCTACAGCGCCGTGATGATCGAGGGTTCGGAGGCCAAGTCCAAAGAACTCACGCAGACCTACAAGGACTACCCGGGCGTGATCCCGATGAACGCCTTCGTCGGGTACACCAAGGACGACAACCTCGACACGCTGCTGGCCAAGACCGACATCCCCCAGAACTTCGACTTCCTGTCGATCGATGTCGATGGCAACGACTACCACATCTGGAAGGCGATGAGCACCTACCAGCCCAAGATCGTCTGCATCGAGTACAACCCGACGATGGCCACCGGCGTGCACTTTGTCCAAGAAGCCGGGCCCACCGTCATGCACGGCTCAAGCCCGTCGGCGATCAACGCCCTCGGGATCGACAAGGGCTACACGCTCGTGTGCGTCACCGATCTGAACTTGATATTCGTCAAGAATGAGTACGCGGATCTCTTTGAGATCGCGGACAACTCGCTCGAAGCGCTTCGTCCCAACGAGGACTTTGTCACCCACATGTTCTGCGGCTACGACGGACGCATCCTCCTGCAAGGCTCCAAACGCATGCCTTGGCACGGGATCGATATCAAGCCGCCGATGATGGAGCAGATCCCCGGATCACTCCAGACCTTCCCCGACGACTACAGCTTCATGCAGAAGCTCCGCTTCGGGATCTTCAAGACCATCCGCAAGATATCCGGCTTCAACTAAGCCGATCGAGTTTGTCGATCTGTTCGAGAATCAGCCATGGAAAATCCATCGCCCTCAATTCACGCCGATCGGGTCTCGATCCGGCGCGCGGTGCCAGCTGATCTGCCCGCGTTGTATCGCCAACAGCTCGACGCCGACGCGGTGGCGATGGCGGTGGTCTATGCCCGTGATGAGCAAGACTTCGCGGCTCATTGGGACAAAAACTTCGCCAATCCCAGCGTGGCCGCGATGGTCATCGAGCTCCAAGTCGATGGTCAACTAACGGTGGTGGGCCATGTCACTCGTTTCTGGATCGCGGACGAGGGCTTTGTCGGATACTGGGTCGATAAAGCCCACTGGGGCAAGGGGGTCGCGTCGCGGGCTTTGGAGTTGCTGCTGGAGATGGTGGATGAGCGGCCGCTGTATGCCCGGGCCGCGAGCTCGAATGTGGGGTCGATCCGGGTGCTCGAAAAGTGTGGCTTCGATCTGATCCGTCACGAGATGAGCGAGGACGATGGGAAGTATCCGGTGTGTGAAGAGGCGTTCATGGTGCTCCGCTGAGGGCTTGGGCAGGGTTCATCCCCGGACGCGTGTGGCTGGTATAATCCGCGAAGCGCCGCTCGGCGTTGTAGCAAGGTCTCCAAAGCCAACGAGGAATCCGCATGCATCCAGCCAAAATCCCCGCACCCGAGGCGTACGAACTGCTCAAAGAGGGCAACCAACGGTTTGTGGCCGGGACGAGCGCACGGATCCACCGCACGCACAAGCTGGTGGATAACCAGGAACCGTTCGCGGTGGTGCTGGGCTGTTCGGACTCCCGAGTCCCCCCCGAGATCCTGTTCGATCACGGCGTGGGCGACATGTTCGTGATCCGGCTCGCGGGCAATATTGTGTCGCCGATGGAAGTGGGGAGCGTGGAGTTCGCATCGATCAAGTTCGGGCCCAGGCTGGTCGTAGTGCTCGGGCACACCTGCTGCGGCGCGGTGTCGGCCACGGTCGAGACGCTGATCGAATCAGAGTCGAACCCCGGATTGAATCTCGTCGCTGATCTCTCGGAGGGGATGCAGACGATCGTCGAGCACATCCGCCCGTCGGTGAATCTCGATGCGCCCCACGAGACCCAAGAACAGACCAAGAGTGTGATCTATCAATCCATCGTGGACAATGTCAAGAACTCGGTCCGCCGACTCCGCGATGGCTCCGATGTGATGCGCGACCTGATTGCCAACCACGGCGTGATGGTTGTGGGCGGGGTGTACAACCTCGAGACCGGGGTCGTTGATTTCTTTGATATCTAAGCTGGCAGCTGGCCAGCTTGTGAGGACGCAGCCGAAGCGGTACGATGATCGTCGATGCCCGACGCCCGTTTCCATCCGAGTCTCGATTTCAAGAACGCCTCATTCGCGGGTCGCTTGATCGATCGTGTATTCGCGGCCATCGATCCGGGAAGAACACTTCGGACCAAGCTTGATTCAGTCCGCCACAATCACCCCACGCACATCCTCGCGGTTGGCAAGGCGAGCGTCGCGATGACCCACGCCGCCATCGAGCACCTCGGGCCCCGGTTCGCCCGCGCGACGGTCATTACTAGCGACGAAATCGCTGCAAGAAACCAGTTCAAGAACAAGTTCGTCGAGCTGCTCGTTGGGGATCATCCCTTGCCGGGGGCACGGAGCCTGGAATCTACCCTCAAACTCATCGAGCATGCGCGGTCAATACCCAAGGATCACCATGTGCTGGTGCTGATCTCGGGCGGCACCTCGGCGATGCTCTGCGGGATTGAATCGAGTGAAGCACTCGATCAACTCGTCGCCCAGACGGACCAACTGATGCGGGCCGGTGCTTCGATCCACGAACTCAATGCCATGCGATCCAAGCTCGATCCGATCAAGCTCGGGGGGCTGGCCAAGCACCTCGGGCAGCTCAAGACTGAGCAGATCCGCGTGTATCTCTTGGGCGATGTGATCGAGCAACCAAACGCCCCGCTCGAATCCGTGATCGGCTCGGGTCCGATGTGGGCTCCGACTAGGGCTTCAAAAATCGAACACATGATCATCGCCGACAACCACACGGCCCTCGATGCGCTATGCGCGTATCTCGCCGGCGAGGGCATCGGGCTCTCGCACATCAAACGCCGAGCCACGGGCTTTGCCAGCGATGAAGGCGCCCAGCTTGCCCAGGCACTCTTGGCCAGCGACAACCAAGTGCCCTGCGCGGTGTGCCTCGGCGGCGAGCCGACCGTGCGTGTCGGAAATAATCCCGGGATCGGCGGCCCGATGCTCGAATTGGCTGCCAGTGCCGCCGTGGAACTCAACGGTGCGGAGTTCCCCTGGACCGTGATCTCGTTGGCCACCGATGGCGTCGACGGCCCCAGCGGCGTCGCGGGCGCGGTCCTAGCCCACGACATGCTCCGCGATCCCGATGCGATCGGGCAACTCAAGTCCGCCATCGAACGACACGAAACGCTGGGCATCTGCGATCAACTCGGAGCGACCATCCGCACCGGACACACGGGCACCAATGTCAATGATCTCGCGATCGCAATCCATTGGCCGAGTAATCACAGGCATAAAAAAACGGACGAATGATCGCCCGCGAGTCGGTCTATGTCTTCGTCGATCAGCGGCGGTAAGTAATCCGCGCGCGAGTCAGGTCATACGGCGAAATCTCAACAGTGACGGTGTCACCGGGGAGGATCCGGATGTAGTGCTTGCGCATCTTGCCTGAGATATATCCGAGGATCTCGGACTGCTGTTCATTGGGCAGGCGCACCTTGAACATCGCGTTGGGCAGTGCTTCCACCACAATCGCTTCCATTGTAAACTTATCGTCTTGCTTGGCCATCGAGTTCGTGTTCTCCTAAGTGTTTACGGCTCCGAGTCAAAGAATAGGGTACATCGGGCGATAAACAAGCGATCGCCCGCTGTCTGCGCCCGAATTGAAGCGAATTCATCCGATTTGCGCCCGATAGACCCGGTTTTGTCGGGTTTGATCCCTGCGACGCACCCCGCGCGTGCATCGAGCGTTTACATAAATCGATCGAGCGAGAAGCGGGTCGGCTCGCCCTCGAGCATCACGCCCACGGCGTGCCTCGCCGTCTGATACCCCATCGACATCCCGTGCCCGGTCAGACCGCCGCAGTACCAGATGTTCTTGTTGTCGAGCGTATGGATCGGCACCTGCCCGATGATGGGCATCCCATCTGGGGAGAACCCCATGATCCCCGACCAGCGTGCGGTGATGGTGTAATCCTTGGTGAGTAGTTCTTTGACGAACGATTCGAGATGGTTCTGGACTCGATCGCTGATCCCATCAGCCGCCGTCGCTTCGTGCTGGGCGTGGTAGGTGCGGGCGCCGCCGAAGATAATCTGTCCATCGGGGGCCGAGCGGACATACTCGGAGCCGTGGTTGAGGTAGTAGGCGTATTCCAGCCGAGCGTCACTGGGGTCCGTGGGCTTGATCGCCAGCATCTGCCCCCGGTTGGGGGTGACGAGCCCGTTGAGCACGGGGATGAGCTCTTCGCCGTAGGCGTTGGTGCACACGAGCACACGCGAAGCGATGACATCGACGGATCGCGTCCGCAGCGCGATCCGGTTGCCGTCGTCCTCGATGCGGAAGACCTCGGAGTTTTCAAAGATTGGCGTGGTCGTCAGGCTGGTGCTCAGCAGCGTCACGAGTTCCGTCGGCGAGCACACCGCATCGTGCGGGTTGAGCAGCCCCATCGTCGGCTTGCCACTCCGCCAGAGCAGATCATTGGGCGTGGGGGATCTTGATTGGTCACCCTGTGGGTCGATGAGCTCGCTGTGGAACCCGTCCTCTTGGAGCATCTCATGCGAGCGGACGAGTTCTTCGTGCTCTGGCTCGCCCATCGCAACGATGCACGATGGTCGGCTCGCGTACCCGCGCGTGGATTCAAGCCCCAGTGCCTTGAGCCCGAGCAGGTTCTGCTGCGTCCAGTCCCACAAGAACTTGGCGGTGTCGCGTCCGAGCTGATCGCTGGCGAGGGCGTAGTTCTCGCTCGCCCCGCGGATCAGGTACCCGGCGTTGCGCCCCGAGGCTTTCGATCCTGCGTAGTCGGCTTCAAGGATAATCGCCCGCACGCCGCGGGCTTCGAGCTCGAGGGCCGCGCTCAGCCCCGTGATCCCCGCGCCGATGATCGCGACATCGCACTGCTCGGTCGTGTGGCGGGGGCTTCGTTGCCAGAGTGATACGGTCATGGGCTGCCCAAGGCTGGAGGTGAGTGATCAGTCAACAGCCGCCAGTATACAGGCAAACCTGAATCAGTGATCAACTTTGGATCCGAGTGTCGGGCCGACCTCAGCGTAGATCTCGTCGAGCTTCTCTTGGGTCTTGGCTTCGATGTTCAGACGCAGCAGCGGCTCGGTGTTGGACTTGCGGATGTTCATCCACCAGCCCTCGTCATCGAAGCAGTCCACGGTCACGCCGTCGAGCTCATCGATATCGCCGCGATCGCCGTAGGTCTCCATGATCTGCTCGAGGGCCATGTCCGCGTCTTCATTTTCAAAGTTGATCTCGCCCGACTGCACATAGCGCATCAGCGGCTCGACCATCTGGGACATCGGCTTGTCCGATGCCGAGAGCACCGAGAGGAAGGTCGCCATCGCGATCGCGCCGCTGTCGGCGTTGAAGTTCTTGCGGAAGTAGAAGTGCCCCGAGAGCTCGCCCCCGAAGATCCCGTTGTGCTCGGCGAGCAGCTGCTTCATGAACACATGGCCCACGCGTCCACGCAGGGCCTTGCCTCCGAACTTCTCGATCTCTTCCTTCACGGCTTTGGTCGAGCGGAGATCGAAGATGATCGCCGCGCCCGGCTTCTGCTCGAGGAAGTAGGGGACCAGCAGTGCAGTCATGATATCGCAGGGGATAATCCGCCCGGTCTCGTCTACAGCGACACACCGATCGGCATCGCCGTCGAAGCACAGGCCCAAGTTCGCGCCCTGCTTGACGACCTCGGCCTGGAGCTGCTCGAGGTTGGCCGCGACGAGCGGGTTGGGCTCGTGGGCGTATTCGTGCTTGGTGTTCTCGAAGTTCATCTCGATGATGTCGAGCCCTTCGGTGTCTTCGCCGTTGCGACCGAAGACCTTGGGGCACATGGTGCCGGCCATCCCGTTGGACGCGTCTACGACGATCTTGAGCGGGTTGGCATCGGTGTGATCGCCCAGGTCAAGGAACTTCTTGACATGCTTGGCGTATGCCTTCCACAGATCGCGCGGATCAACGCTGGTGCCGTCTTGCGGGGTCAGATTCTTGTCGACCATCGCCGCGTTTTTGCGCACGAGATTGAGCCCGGTCGATTCGCCTACGGGCTTGGCTTTGCGCTTGGAGATTTTGAACCCGTTGTACTGGGGTGGGTTGTGCGACGCGGTGACGACGACGCCCCCGGCGCAGTCGAGGTAGTTGATCGCGAAGTACATCATGGGAGTGTCGATCAGGCCCAGATCGATGACCGATGCGCCGGCGGAGGTCAACCCGACGGTGAGTTCCTCGGCCAGCTTGGGCGACGAGACACGCATGTCGCGTCCGATGATGACATTGCGCATCATGGGGGTCGATTCCCCGTCGGCCTCGGCTTCTTCGAGCAGGAACTTACCCGAGCCGCAACCGATCTGCCAGGCCATGCGATCGGTCAGCAGATCCGGGTAGATCCCGCGGATGTCATAAGCCTTGAATACGCGTCCGAGCATGTGTGTCTCCGTTCTCGATCGATCTGAGGAAGTCCGTTTATCTGTGTATTCCACCAGAGAACCCTCGGCTCCGATGGACACTGAGGATAGCGCACGAGCATCCGAATTGCTCCCCTCGATGCCTAAAACCGCCCTACACTCCCGTCCATGCTTGCTCGATACCGTCAACATCATCCCGGTTCTTCGCTCGCCCAGCTGCTGTTCTTTGATCTGTGCCGAGAATGTGCGTTGTTTGTGCTGGTGCTCTTCTTTCGGCTCAAACGCGTCGGGATCCACCATGTTCCGCCCCGTGGGCCGGTGCTGATCGTGGCGAATCACCAGTCGTTCCTCGACCCGCCGGTGATCGCAACCGGGATCCGCTCGCGCCAGAGCGATTTCCTTGCTCGGGGTGGGCTCTTTAAGTTTAAGCCCTTCGGTTGGATCATCACCAAGCTCAATACCACGCCCATCAAGCAAGGGGCCGGGGATTCGGGCGCGATGAAGCTGGTGCTCCAGAAGCTCAAGGACGGCAAGCTGATGATTGTCTTCCCCGAGGGCTCACGCACATCCGACGGCCAGATGCTCGAGTTCCAGCGAGGGATCGGGGTGCTGCTCAAGCGGGCCGATTGCCAGGTCGTCCCCGTCGGGATCAGCGGGGCGTTCGATGCGTGGCCCCGCACCCGCAAGCTGCCACGGTTGTTCACCAAAAAAATCGTCGTGTGCTACGGGCAGCCGATCAGCTCCCAAGAACTCATGGCCAACGGCACCGATGACGCGCTCGAAACCCTTGAACAGCGCGTCCACGAGCTGGTCGATCAGGCCCAGAGCTACCGAAAGTAAACCTGTTCAAAGAACCGGAGTATGATCCGCCATGACCACGCCCAGCCGACTGTCCACAACCCTCGCCGGAGTTGAGCTCGTCAGCCCGATCGTGCTCGCCGCGGGGACGGCCGGGATGCTCGACGAGATGGGCGAGCTGGCCAAGCTCTCACGCATCGGGGCGATCGTGGCCAAGTCCATCACCAAAGAGCCCCGAGCCGGCAACGCCTTCCCTCGCATTACCTTTACCCGGGCGGGCATGATCAACGCCATCGGGCTTGCCAACCCCGGGCTCGATCGGTTCGAGCAAGAGATCGCCCCGCGGGTCGTTGGGGTGGACACGAATATCATCGGCTCCATCGCGGGCGACTCGATCGAGGACTACTGCAGCGTCGCGCGGGTGATGGAAGCAACCCAGGGCATCCGCATCGTCGAGCTCAATGTCTCGTGCCCCAATGTGCACTCCGGGCTTGAGTTTGGTGCGGATCCAATAGCACTCGCCGAGCTCGTCAGCGCCGCGGCCGCTGAACTCAAAACAACCAAGGTCTTCGTCAAGCTCTCGCCGATCACGGTGGGGACGCCGCACACGATTGTGGATCTGGCGCGGGTCGCCCTTGAATCCGGTGCCCACGGGCTCACGCTCACCAACACAGTCCCCGCGATGGGCATCGATGTGCATACCCGCAAGCCGATCCTCTCGAACACCACCGGCGGGCTCTCTGGCCCGGCGATCCACCCGATCGTCGTGCGCCTGGTGCATCTGGTTCGGACGGGGCTTGCTCAGAATGGCAAGTTCGCCACTACCCCGATCATGGCTGCGGGCGGCGTGACGCGATGGGAGGACGCCGCGGAGTTCGTGCTCGCCGGCGCGAATGTCGTGCAGATCGGCGCGGGCAGCTTCGCCAACCCACGCGCCGCGAGCAAGGTGAGCAAGGGGCTGGACAAGTGGGTCGCCAAGATGGGCTGCGCGAACATCAGCGAGCTCGTCGGCGCGGTCCGCACAGAGTAAACAGTGCCTCATATACTACCGAAGAGTTGCATTGGCTCAGCCCTCGGGCCGCCCGGCTGGTTGCTCTGCCTGCTTCTGGGCCGGTTTGTCTGCGGGTTCCTCTTGGACGGTGGGTGTCACCGGGACGAGCAGGGTGCGTCGGCGGTTGGTGGGCGGGGCTTGATTCACGACCTGGGCGGTCGGGTCATCCATCGGAACAACCACGGCGTTGGCTTGGTCCGATTCTGGGCGCATCGTCACCTCTTCGGTCTTGACCGATGAGAGCAGATCAGCGAGCAGGCGGTCCTCCTCGGTCGTGAACGCCGCGGGGATGCCCTTGTCGTTGGAGATGTGATACAACGCGCCCACGACCTGCGAATACGACATCCCCAGCCCGGGGCTCGGGTCCTCTGGGGTGGGTGTGTGGGCGAGGAGTTGGACCAGTTCCGCGATCTCGCCCGGGGCGTCGTTCATCGTCGAGCGGGTCATCGTCACATCGTCGCGGTAGTACAACCGGATCGGCGAGCCGCTGTCTTCGGCGATGAGCATCAAGCGATCAGACCAGGCCGAGGCAAGCAGTGGCTTTTCGAGGGAGAGTTGATCGCCAAAGAGCACGATCCGCGGCTCTTTCTGCTGGGTCACATAGATCATCGGATCGCCGAAGGGCACCACATCGAGGAAGAACTTCCCATCGACGATCGACCGCCCGACCCCGCGCACAGGGTCCATCGGCACCCACACCTTGGAGAGCGCGTCGAGCTGGGAATTCGAGACCATGTTCCCGGGGCTGTTTGTGTTGTACGCATGAACCAGGCGGGCTCGACGCGCACGCAACGCCCGTTCCATCAGGCTTTCGTATGCTTCGATCCGCACAGAGAAATCGGGCGAGCTGAGCAGCTGGCGCAGCGTGTTGTCCACCATCGGGGACCGGTCGAGCGAGCTCAGCAGCTCCATCGCGTCGGTGCGGTAGCGTGAGTTGGTGTCGAGCGCGATGTCGCGGAGCGGGCGGATGACGCGTGAGTCGCCCAGCGAGGCGCCGGCCCGCAGGGCCGCGAGCCGGGGGGCGGCTTCGGGGTGGTTGTACAGGTCGTTGAGGAACGGGATCGATCGTTCGCCCAGCGCCTGCAGGCACCACGACATATCCCCGGCCAGGTACGGCTCGGCGAGCAGCGTCGTCGCGTACTTGCGGGCGTACACCTCGGGGAAAGACTGGTCGATCGTCACATGCGAGATCAGGTTGATGAAGTCCTGTCTGCGGTCTTGATACTCGCTCGGGATCTGCACAAGGATCAGCGACTCGTCCTTGCCGCGCGCGGTCAGCCCGCGCGGGGCTGGGAACGCGGAGTTGATCGCGCTGGCGATCTGGCGGGCGCGTTGGTGCGAGGGGTTGTCGAGGATGATCTCGATTTTGGTCGGGAAGGTCACGACCCCGCCATCGAGGATGCGCCCGATGTTGCGTGAGATCCCGTCGAATGAGCCGCCCGGCTCGGCGAACGGATTAATAAAGATCGGGCCCTTGGCGTTGCCCAAAATCCGCGCCTGCGGATCACCGAACGCGCTCGGCGGCCCGATCCGCATGTCGGTGGTCCACAAGCGACCGCCCTCGAGGCTCGTCGCGTTGATCGCGCGGACATACACATCGAAGCTCTCGCCCGCCTGCGAGCCCGCGGGGATCGCCGCCTGGATAATCACCGCGGCGGTGTTGCGGTCCTTGAGCAGCTGGCGGGGGCTCATGTTGGCGATCCGCGAGTTCTCCTGATCGTTGGCGATCGTCACGCCGTTGCGCCCCATCTCGCGCTCGAGATGCGCCGCGTACTGCTCGGGGATGGTCAGGCCACCCGTGCCGTTGAGCCCGACGACGAACCCGATCCCCGAGACGAGCGTCTGCTCGACCCCGCGGATCTGGGCCTCGGCCCCAACCGTACCTCGTAGAGACGACGGGATATCCCGGATCACACTCGGAGCGCTGATCTGCGCCTTGGGGATGGCTTTCTTGCGGTTCTTCCATCGTTGGCAGCCGCTCATCGGGCCCGAGAAAACAAGCACGGATGCGAGCGCAAGCCCGATCGCCAGCTGGCGGGGTGTCGTGTCGAATAAAGAAGAGAAGTTCACGGGGCGGGTCTTCACGGGGGATTCTCCGGGGTTGGCGAGGGTGCACGCTCATTGGCGTGCATGGTGCTCGGCGGGTGTGCACCGCCGGCGTGGATCGCAACGCGTATCCAAGCAACTGTTCAAGCGTCTGTCCAGCTTGATCGTAGTTCGATACGCACGCCCGGGCGTGATGTATCCATCGCACGAAGAAGAACTTCGTAGACGATCTAAATCTATCGCTTGAGCCGGGATTGAAAATCTCAGTGCAGAGTCGAGCGTCCAATTCAAACTCAGAAATCACGCGCCTGTGGAAAACTTCCAGCTGGGGGCAAAACTTCATGTTCGGGGTATGAAAAGGCTTTGGACGAGCCCTTCCAGAAAACCAGACCAAAGCGCAAAGAATGTAAACCATTGAGTAGGGCGCAGGTTGGAGCATTTGAGGCTCAGAACTGTTCAGATCAGGCCTGCGGAATCACACGCCGAGCACACCGGGGAGTCCGCCCCATACGACCAAAATTGTAGAATATTTCCGCCAAAGCCTACACACCATCCATTGTGTCTGATATGCTCATGGCCCGACGCATCATCGAGATATGGTGGGTCGGGTCAGGAAATGGGCGTTTGAGACCCAAGAGAAGTCGTTGTCAGATCAGGATTTGGAATCAACCGACAGGTTGCCCACATTCACACGATTTGGCCCATGCGATCTTGGAACCCAACCGCGCAAAGACCGCTCGATAGCGAGCAGGCAAGAAGCAGTGAGCCGCGAGAGCAGTTCGGTGTTCGTTCGAATCTGGTGTGTTGATCCCCGGCCCGTCATCCGTCGTGCATCCGCAGCTGACCCGTTCAGCCCGCCACGCGACGACCCTGGAGCCGATCGGGGCGCAGAGCAGATTCAAGACCCGCCAGTCTGTGGGATGGCACCAAATACGAATACGCCACGCCGATCGTGGCTGCATATCTATGCAGCCAAGGGGTATCGCTGTGGGTGTATGGCGTGCACACGGACGCCGGTGGATGGTCAAAGGTCAAAATTGGGAGAGCTCCTCAGCTCGTCGCGTGGGCGTGGCGGCTGGGAGCGAGAGACACACATAGGGGCACCGGACGCCCCGCATCAGTTCGTCAGCCGACTCGCGTCGGGCCTGATAGATGGAGCTAGCCGTGGCCGTACTTTGCGATACACAAATTGAACAACTCGTCGACATCAAACCATTCGAGAAAGCCATCAAACGCGATGGCACCATCTCCTACGGCGTGTCCTCCTACGGCTACGACGTCCGCGTCGGCACCGTCTTCAAGATCTTCACCCCGACTCCGCCCACCGGCGGCATCACGGTCGTCGATCCAAAGAACTTCACCGATGATCTGATGATCACCGTCGATACCGACAAGGTCGGCAGCGACCATGTCATCATCCCGCCCAACTCGTTCGCGCTCTGCGAGACCGTCGAGTGGTTCGATATCCCCCGCGACATCCTCGTGCTCTGCGTCGGCAAAAGCACCTACGCCCGCTGCGGCTTGATCGTCAATGTCACTCCCCTCGAGCCCGAATGGCGCGGCAAGGTGACCCTCGAAATCTCGAACACCACGCCGCTGCCCGCCAAGATCTACGCCAACGAGGGCGTCGCCCAGTTCGTGTTCCTCAAGGGCGATCAGGTCTGTGCCCAGAGCTACGCGGACAAGGCCGGCAAGTACCAAGACCAGGGCGGCTTGACGCTGCCGAAGGTTGACTAAGCATTGATGTTGTTAAAGGAGTTTTAATGATGCGCAACACACCATACCACTTATACGGATTGGCATGTGAAAACAAAATCAGAGAGGCAGTCGCAGACTTGGCGGGGCTTGACCTTAAACTGACTGAGCTCGAGCCTAACGAAGCAATATCGCGAATAGTCAATGAGCACGGATTGGAAGAAATTGAATTTGCGGATGGAAGTGAATCCGTAGTTTGCTACGACAAACCTGAAGAGCGTATTTATGTGAAACGCGAGCTAAAAAATTGCGGTGCGATAAAGATGTTGTCTACAGCAGGGTACATTCCATCTGTACCAGAATCGATGAACAACTACACACTCGGGGGGATGGACACTGGCGTGTTGTTTCAAATTTATGGTAAAAAATGCCATATAGAGATCGAGGCGAATGCAACTAGTCAGGAACATCTTGAACAAAAATCCAAAGCGATTGAATTCTTAGTGGCAAAATACAACGAGTTTGCGATTAGAACAAATGCTGAATTCACTCGGGCGCACAAGTCCACGATTGTTTCGATGATTGCGAGAGCTAAATCAAAACAGGACAAGCAAAACCAAACAATCAATGAATTGAAAGCTTCAGGAATGAAGGTCGATATTCACTAATTTTAACATCCAAATTAATTGAGAAGCACATGAAAATCACACGACGATTCACCACGGAAGGTACTGACCCGTTCGCATCCACCGAGTGGACCACGCGATCGAGTCGAATCACGAACCCGGACGGTTCGGTGGTCTTTGAGATGCCAGACGCCGAGGTCCCGGTTGGGTTCTCGCAGCTGGCGACGGACATCATGGTCAGCAAGTACTTCCGCAAGGCGGGGGTGCCTCAGCTTGTTGAGCAGTACGCCCTGCCCGGCGAGTCGGCCCAGCTCACCAACGACGACGGCTCGACCAAGACCGGCCCAGAACGCTCCGCCCGCCAGGTGATCCATCGCCTAGCTGGTTGCTGGAAGCACTGGGGCGAGACGCATGATTACTTCGACACCAGCGAGGACGCGACGGCCTTCTACGACGAGCTCGTCTACATGCTCGTCCACCAGATGTGCGCGCCCAACTCCCCGCAGTGGTTCAACACCGGGCTCAACTGGGCCTACGGCATCTCCGGCCCCGCCCAAGGTCACTGGATCGTCAACCCAGCAACCGGCGAGCCCGAGCTGGCCGACGATGCGTACACCCACCCCCAGCCCCACGCGTGCTTCATCCAGTCGATCAACGACTCGCTGGTGAACGAGGGCGGGATCATGGACCTGTGGCAGCGCGAGGCGCGGTTGTTTAAGTATGGCTCGGGCACCGGGACCAACTTCTCGAATCTGCGAGCCGCCAACGAGAAGCTCTCGGGCGGGGGCAACTCGTCGGGGCTCATGTCATGGCTCAAGATCGGCGACCGCGCAGCCGGCGCGATCAAGAGCGGCGGGACCACCCGCCGGGCTGCCAAGATGGTGTGCCTGGACATGGACCACCCGGACATCGAAGAGTTCGTCAACTGGAAGGTCCGCGAAGAGATCAAGGTGGCCGCCCTTGTCGAGGGCATGAAGGTCATCGCGGGTCAGAAGGCTTCCGAGCTCGATACAGAAACAGTGGGCGAGACCGCCGAACGGTTGGGGCTCAAGCTCGACTTCGACTTCAACGGCGAAGCCTACGGCACCGTCGCGGGCCAGAACTCCAACAACTCCGTGCGTGTCCCCGATGCGTTCTTTGACGCCGTGGACGCGGGTGGCGATTGGCAGACGACCTTCCGCACGACCGGCGAGGACGCCAAGAAGATCGACGCGAACCGCTTGTGGGATGATGTCGCCTACGCCGCGTGGCGCTGTGCCGACCCGGGCGTGCAGTACGACACGACCATCAATGCATGGCACACCTGCCCAGAGGCCGGGCGTATCAACGCGTCCAACCCGTGCAGCGAGTACATGTTCCTCGATAACACCGCGTGCAACCTCGCGTCGCTCAATGTGCTCAAGTTCTACGACGCGGACACCCGCGAGTTTGATATCGACGGCTTTGAGCACGGCGTAGATCTGTGGACGATGGTGCTCGAGATCTCGGTGCTGATGGCGGCCTTCCCGAGCCGCGAGATCGCGGAGCTGAGCTATGTCTACCGCACGATCGGGCTTGGCTACGCCAACCTGGGCGCGATGCTCATGCAAGCCGGTATTCCTTATGACAGCGAGCAGGGCACGACCATCTGCGGGTGCTTGTCGGCGATCATGACCGGTCGCAGCTACCGCATGAGCGGGTTGCTCGCCAAGGAGCACGGCCCGTTCGCCGGCTACGAGGACAACAAGGAGCACATGCTCCGCGTGATCCGCAACCACCGGCGGGCCGCCATGGGCGTCGCCCGCGACAGCGGCGAGTACGAAGACCTCCGCATCGCCCCCGTGCCCATCAACCACGAGCTGATCCGCGATCATAATGTATCGCTGGGCAACGCGATGGACCTGCTCCACCACGCGACCACTGCGTGGGACGAAGCGCTCGAGCTCGGGCAAGAGTTCGGCTACCGCAACGCCCAGACCACCGTGATCGCGCCCACCGGCACGATCGGGCTGCTCATGGACTGCGACACGACGGGCGTCGAGCCCGACTTCGCGCTCGTCAAGTTCAAGAAGCTCGCCGGCGGCGGGTACTTCAAGATCGCCAACGCTTCGATCGATCCCGCGCTCAAGGCGCTCGGTTATGACGAAGACCAACGGCGCGAGATGATCCAGTACATCCTGGGCACGCTGAATCTGCATGTCCCAATGCCCAAGTCTGTTTCAGATTCGACGGGCGTGTCGCTGGCGGCCTGGCTCACCGAGCAGGGCATGAACGAGGATGATCTCCAGCAGATCACCGATCAGCTCCCGGGTGCCTTCGAGCTGGGCATGGCGTTTAGCGCGTGGGGACTCAGCGAAGAGACCCTCACCCGCATCGGGATCGGGCCAGAGGTCGCCAAGGCCGATCCGAACTTCAACGCCCTCAAGTTCTTGGGGCTCAACAACGAGCAGATCAACGAGCTCAACCAATATGTCTGCGGCACGCAGACCATCGAGGGCGCTCCGCACCTCGAGGACGAGCACCTGCCCGTGTTCGATTGCGCCAGCACCTGCGGCAACATCGGCACGCGTCTGATCTCCGCCGGCGGGCACATCCGCATGATGGCCGGCGCCCAGCCGTTCATCTCCGGCGCGATCTCCAAGACCATCAACCTCCCGCACGACGCGAGCGTCACGGATATCCAAGACGCGTATCGCGCCAGCTGGGAGCTGGGGCTCAAGGCCAACGCGCTCTATCGCGATGGCTGCAAGCTCAGCCAGCCGCTCAACTCCAAGAGCGACAGCGAGAACGAGCTCGACGAGGACGAAGTGGTCGATTCCCTCGATCTCTCCGCGGCCCTCGACGAGGTCGCCGACGAGGTCGTGGACCTGGCCGAAGCGGTGAGCGACGAGAATGTCCGCGTGGTGATCAAGAAGGAAGTCGAGATCGTGCATCGCCCGATGCGTCGACGATTGCCCGACACCCGTCGCTCGATCACGCACAAGTTCAATGTCGCCGGGCACGAGGGCTACCTCACCTGCGGCATCTACGACGACGGGATGCCGGGCGAGCTGTTCATCACCATGGCCAAGGAAGGATCGACCATCGGCGGCTTGATGGATTCGCTGGGCACCTCGACCTCGGTGGCGATGCAGTACGGCGTACCCCTCGAAAGCCTGGTCAAGAAGTTCACCCACCAACGCTTCGAGCCATCGGGCATGACCACCAACCGCGATATCCCCTTCGCCAAGAGCTTGGTGGATTACATCTTCCGCTGGCTGGGCATGGAGTTCATCGAGGGCTACCGCGAGGCCAACGCGCCAAAGCGCCCCGAGAGCTCCAGCATCCCCAGCGAGACCACGCTCGTGACCCGGCGTATGGGCAAGGCCAAGGACAGCACAGCGTCCAAATCCTCCGATCGCACGATCGAGGTCAAGGACACCGTGATCTCCGAGACCACCGTCTCCGAGTCGTCCATCGTCACCGGCAAGAACACCAAGGTTGAGGTCTCCGAGACCAGCACCCAGCGGACGGCCAGCGCGACCCTCTCGATGGCCCTTGAGTCATCGGGTGATGCCCCGCCGTGCGATGTGTGCGGCACCATCACCGTCCGCAGCGGCACCTGCTACAAGTGCCTCAACTGCGGCAACTCGCTGGGCTGCAGCTAAGAGCCGGTGAAGAACTCACAGGACTTGACCAAGAAAGGAACCCCAACCACAAACCCCCAAGGGCGGCGGCCAGCCCAAGCCCACGCGTGCAAACACACGCACCAAGGGGACGGCCAGCCAAAAACGGAATGAACGCTGCCGGCTCCGGGTCATGGATTGATCCGCACCGGTCAGCCGATCTGGGACATCGCATGCACGGCGAGCACTTGCCAAGGAGCCATGCGATCAGCAGATATTCCCGAGGTGTGCACCAGTGAACGCTTGTGATGAGCCGCTGCCTGGGTTTGTGGTTTTCGAAAAACCGATCGGAACGACTGATTCAGAACCTCTGAAACCGATCAAGACATTTTGAGCCCCACCAGCGGAGATCGCGGCGGCACCATCCCTGCCACAAGGCCCGATCTCCGCCACTTCCCCCAGGCATGCCCACCACGGCCTGGGGGTTTTTTTATCTGCACCGGATTCTGCTACACTCAGAAGAGATGGACGCGCCTGCACAATCAACAACTAAGCAAAGGCTGCTGCTCTGGCTAGTCTTCGTCGTCAGCCTGTTGCTGGCGATCATGCTCCCTCGATGGCTCAGAGAAATCGTCTGGTACAACGAGCAATGGAGCAGCTGGCCCTACGGCGTGCGTTCGCTGGTGAACACCGCGTGGCGATTGCTCGCGGTCTTCGTTGGGTGGTGGGTCATGCGCTCGCTGTTAGCGAGTCAGGATCGACCAACGCTCGGGCTGCGCACCAGTTTCAGGCGTGGAATCAAGAGCTTTGCCCTCGGGTGCGCCTGCACACTGCCGATGCTCATCCTCGGGCTATTGGGCGATCGAGAGCAGATATCGTCGAAGCTCATCTACTCAACCATCGTCGCCGGCTTGAGCGAGGAGATCATCTACCGGGCGTTCGCCTTTGGGCTGATGGTGCAGGTATTTCGCGTCAAGCTCTGGCCCGCAGCTGTTGTGAGCGGCGTGATCTTCGCGCTCGCCCACCTCAATGTCGCTTCGGTGCGGGCGATGTCCATCGATGGATTGATCTTCTGGCTCGCCCTGATCGCCCTCGGCGGCGTGATGTACGCGTGGATCTACGCCCGCTCGGGCTGGAGCCTCTGGATCGTGATCGCGCTGCATTCGGCGATGAACCTGTGGTGGGGGGTGTTCGATCTGTCGAGCTCGCCCCTGGGCAGCTGGGGCGCGACGATGGTGCGGATATTGTCCGTCGGGCTGGCGGTGTACTTTGTCGTCTTTCGCAGTGCGTCCCGATCCCCGCCTGACGATGCGGAGACTACCATCCGCGCATGACCAGCCCCACCCCCAAAAAGCCTGCATCAATCGAATCTTCCGAGCCCATCTCTTGGGCCACGCTCCTGGGCGGCTGGATCCAGTTCGCCCAGCAAGCCGTGGCGTTGCCCAAGGACGAAGCGGGGCAGCGCTGGCGTGCATCGGTCTCGCCCACGATCGGGCTCCACGCTCTGGCGATGGCCCTCGGCGAGATCGACAAAGTGGACTTTGAAGAGCGCCCGCTCGCGATGGACAAGTCCGAACTCGGAATCAAAGCCCATGTGAGCGAGCTCAACGAAATCTGGAAGGGCGAGCCGATGCCCGAAACCATGGTCGAGCTGATCGAAGACGCCAAGGACGCGTGGGAGGCGGCCATTTATGAGGGCGTCGCGTGGGTTGTTTCTAGCGAGCGGTTCCAGTCGTTCCACCCCGCCCAGCTCGCAGAGGCCATCCTCGACGCGGGCTATATCGGCGAGGTCCTCATCTCCACCCCGGGCGTCGAAATGTTCAAGGGCGCACCCATCGCCATCGCTCGCAATAACTCCGGCGGCCAGCCCGAGGACGACATCCTGATGATGATCCAGGATTTCTTGAGCGCCTGCGATGGCGAGCTCGAGCACCCCCAGATCGTGCGTCCGGTGTGTCAGGTCTACCGCCAGTTCGATTTCCTCAACGGCGGGGCCGCCAAAGACATCGTGGCCGCCGTGACTGGTGATCTGCAAGCCGGGCAGCCCATGCTGATCCCCGTAGTGAGCGGCGGGGCGATGTGCCCGGTCCCGCTGCCGCCCAGAGCCGGCAAGCCCATGGACCCCGTCGAGGTGGTCTGGCTCGATGACGACTCGGATGCTGATCCGGGCTGATTCTGGCCCAGAATGACCCGATCCATTCGTGATTTTGAGCCATGGGGACTATCATGCAAACCCACGCGCACGCCTGCAACTGAGCGTGTGCTGATCAGATCAATACACCGAACAGAACCTCGAAACCAACTCTGATACGAACACAGAAAAGGACTCCTCCATGCCAAAGCGTGCAAAAATCTCGATCATCGGTGCCGGCAATGTCGGCGCGACCTGTGCTCACTGGGCCGCCCAGAAAGAGCTCGGCGACATCGTGCTCCTCGACATCCCCCGGGCCGACGCGCCCGACCAGCACATGCCCAAGGGCAAGATGATCGACCTGGGCTGCTGTGCTCCGATCGAAGGCTTCGATTCCTCGCTCACCGGCACCTTCGACTACAAGGACATCGCCGGCTCGGATGTCGTGATCGTCACCGCGGGCATCCCCCGCAAGCCCGGCATGAGCCGCGATGATTTGATCGAGACCAATGTCAAGATCGTCAAGTCGGTCTCAGAGAACATCAAGCAGCACGCGCCCGACTCGATCGTGATCCTCGTCTCCAACCCGCTCGACGCGATGGTCTACACCGCGTGGAAGGCCACCGGCTTCCCGAGCAACCGCATCGTTGGCCAGGCCGGTGCGCTTGACTGTGCCCGCTACCGTGCGTTCATCGCGTGGGAACTCGGCGTGAGCGTCGAAGATGTCCAAGCGATGCTCCTGGGCGGGCACGGCGACGACATGGTCCCGTTCCCACGCCTGACTTCGGTCCACGGCATCCCCGTTTCGGACCTGATGAGCGAAGACAAGATCCAAGCATGCGTAGACCGCGCCAAGGTCGGCGGCGGCGAGATCGTCAAGCTCATGGGCACCAGCGCCTACTACGCACCGGCACTGGGCACCATCCAGATGGCGGAGGCGATCATCAAGGACAAGAAGCGGATCATCCCATCCGCGGCTTACCTCGACGGCCAGTTCGGTCACAAGGGCCTGTTCGTCGGCGTCCCCGCCCTGCTGGGCAAGGACGGCGTCGAGAAGATCGTCGACTTCAAGCTCACTGACGAAGAGCAGGTGCTCTTCAACGAGTCCGCTTCGCATGTCGCTGATCTCGTCAAGGTCGTCACCGACCGCTTCCCAGAACTCGCATAAACGAGTATTCAACCGATCCACAAAGACACCCGCTCAATCAGCGGGTGATTTTTGTATATGCATGTTGGAGGTCTGGGGCTCGTGATCTACTTGCGTTTCTTTTTCTTCGCAGGCTTGGTGTTCACTGCATAGAGGTCGCCGACTTTGTTGACGAACTTGTTGCGCTTCTTCTCTTCACGCTCGACCAGGATATTCTCAGCATCCTCGCCCAGCGAAGTCATCAACCGATAGAAATACGGGGCAGACCCGAGCCAACGCTGCCAGCGTGCACGCATATAGAGGATGCTGATCGGGGCGATGATGGCCGCCGGGATGATGTAGAGCTTGATCGGGTTGGTGATCGCCATGATCGTGATCCCCAAGGCGATAAAGAGCATCACAAAGCCCGCGACGAACTGCCCGCCGGCCGAGAGCATCTGCTTGTGGATCAGGTTGCGTCGATCGGCGACGCTCGAGAACTTGGCCTCCGGATCGTTGCCGAGGATCCATACGGAATCCGGGTCATCAGGATCGAACACGACTTCGGGTTCTTCGTCCTCGGGCCGACTGATCGCGGATTTCACCCACTCCGGGTCGATGTCCGGGAGAAGTTCTTTGCGTGCTGGTCGGTCGTCCTTGGCCATGTCATGTCCCCACATGCGTTCTTTACCCGAATACATCGGTCGAGTGTTCCTAAATAATAGACAAACGGAGTATATCTATTATTCGAACTCGTCAAGAAACGAAGTGATAACCGCTGGGTTCATCATTTCTTGATATGTTCGATATCCCCGCTCAACGGCTCGGCTTCAGGTCTATTTCATCCCTGATCCGTGTTGAGTCAGCTTGATCGTGTATAGAACGATCTATAGCCATCCGTGTTGTACGGATTTTTATGCCGGGCGTTGCATAGTGATGAAAAGCACGATGCTCAGCCCGATGCTCAGGAGGATCGCTTCCAGAGCAATCGGTACCCGAGCAGGTTCCGCGCGTCCTCGCCCAGCGAGGTCAGCAGGCGGTAGTAATACGGGGTTGAATCCAGCCAGCGGATCCATTTCCAGATGCAGATCGGCAACAGCATCGGCGACGCGATCCCCGCGATCAATACAAGCATGGGCGATTCGATCGAAGCCGCCAGCCCGATCAGCCCACTCAGGCCCGTGATAATGAGCAAGGCGTACACAAACTGAGCACCGGGCGAGAAGAGTTGACGCGTGAGCGAGAACTGTGGGTGCTGAGCTTGTGAAGAGGCATTTTTGTTCGACTTGCTGTTTGATTCTGTGTACAAGCCGCCCCTTGCCTGGCGGTGGGCATCGGGCTGATCGAGATGGTCTGCGTCCAATCCATCCGGGAATGTAAACTCAGGGTCTTCGACGCCCTGAAGAATAATGCGTGCAGATTCCGCGGCTTCCGAGTCCCGCAGTGCCTGGCGGTCAGCCTTGATCTTCGAGATACTCCGAGGCCGGTATTCTTCAAAGAGCGATTCTTGTTGGCTCGGTTCTTGGTGGCTCATGGTATCGGGCCGCGCACCATCGGCGTCTCCATTATGGTTTTGTCCTGATCTTGGAGATGGTGGTTGTTCCATAAAACTGCCGCGATCGATGATGTCGATGAAACCGCGCCCCTTGCGAGTGTATACGGAATAAATCGGCCATCTGATCCCCTGTTCTGATGGTCTTGTCGTAGTTTTTTGATCGAGAAAGGCACTGGATAGGGCCTATGATGAAGAATCACTGTCAAAATGAACCCAAATTCCACAGGTTGAGGAGTTCCTGAATGTTGAAAGTTAGCTACCCATGTGTGCTCGGGGCGATCTTGCTCGCCGGCATGACCACCGCGACCGTGCAGGCGCAGGACGCGACCGCGCCCGCCGCCGTGCAGTACGAAGCCCCCGCGCCCTACGCCCCCAGCTGGTCTGACAAAGAAATCGCGGCCATCGCGACCCAGCTCACCGGCACCTGGTCCCTCAAAGCCGCCAGCGAGGACGGGGCCGATGTCTCGATGAGCATCACCCCCGCGCCCGTCGATGGCATGAGCGACACGCTCTATGTCGAGAGCGTCTTCGCCGACACGCCATGGGAGCCATACCGCCAGTCGATGTTCCAGCTCTACCGCTACAAGGGCGAGATCCGCCTGCGGACCTACGAGCTCGCGATCGGTGACAGGGCCCAGGGCGTGTTCAACGGCATGGGCGCCGCCACCGAGATCTTCCCGCCGATGGCCGCGGACAACCTGATCGCCACGCTCGATCTGGAGCTCCAAACCACCGAGACAGGATTCTCGGGCTCAACCCCATACCCATACCCGACCGGTGTCGGCGGTGCGGTCGAGATGACCTCGAGCATCACGCTCGATGGCGATGCCCTGCATGTCGCTGATCGTGGATTCGACGCCGACGGCACCGTCGTCTGGGGGGCCAAAAAGGACGGCGTCGCCAAGTTTGTTCGTGGGGATGCATACGCAACCGCGAGCCGCACGCCGGACGGCATGGTCCTCATTGATTACATCAGCGATGCGGTGGATGTCGGTCCGGAGCCCACCATGGGCGATGAGCTCCATGTTCATTATGATGGCTACCTGAGCAACGGCGTTGTCTTCGATTCGAGCTATGCACGCGATATGCCCTTCGTCTTCACCTTCCCTCCGGGTGCCCGTGCCATCACTGGATGGGGCTTGGGCATGGAGGGCTTCGCGATGGGCACCCATCGCAAGATCTGTATCCCCGGCTACCTCGCCTACGGCGAGCGTGGCAACCCACGGGCGAACATCGGCCCCAACGAGCCATTGTTCTTCAACGCTTTTATGGCCCATATGGAGGAAGGCGAAGCCCCGTCGGCCCAGCCAGTCCCGTCTCAGGTTGATCCACATGCCGGGCACAACCACGACTGATTAGGCTCCGATTTTTCGAGTTTCATCCCCCACAAGCGATGCCCCGGCATCGCTTGTTTTCTATGATCCCTGCCCATGAGTTCAACAGACTTTTATTCAGTCATCGGTGTGTCCAAAGCCGCCGACGCGGACCAGATCAAGGCCGCGTTCCGGGCCAAGGCACGCAAGCTCCACCCGGATGTAAGCCAAGACCCCGACGCGGGCAAGAAGTTCTCCGAGCTCAACGAGGCCTACGAGGTACTCTCGGACCCCGAGAAACGCGCCAAGTACGATCGGCTCGGGCACCAGCAGTATGTCTCCGGCCAACCCGCGGCCCACGCCCGCGCCCAGCAGGTCGAATACTCCGATCTGGGCTCGATCATCGACGCCATGTTCGGTGGCAGCGGCGGCGGCGGGGGCGCCGGCGGCTTCGGCGGGTTCTCTTCGGGCTTTGGCGGCGGGCGTCCTCAGCGACCACGCAAGGGCCAAGACCTGCGCCTCGGGCTGACGGTCACACTCCTCGATGTGCACAATGGCGCGACCAAACAGATCTCTGTCCCCAGCGGCGCAGGCTACAAGTCCATCGATGTCCGTATCCCCAAGGGCATCAAGTCCGGCGGCCAGCTCCGGCTCAAAGGACAGGGCGCCGAGAGCCCAACACCGGGCGGGCCCGCCGGCGATGTCATGCTGAGCATCAAGATCGCCAAAGACCCGCAGTTCACACGCCATGATCCAGAGGGGCTCGATCTCACGCTCGATCTGCCACTGAGCATCGCCGAGGCAACACTAGGCGGCAAGGTCGAGGTCCCGACCATCGACGGGCGCGTCGTGATGCTCAACATCCCGCCCGCGACCGAGAGCGAATCACGCTTTCGGATCGGCGGGCACGGGCTCAACGGGGCGTCGGGCAAGCGGGGCGATCTCTACGCCAAAGTCCGAATCGTCCCACCATCAGGGGCCCAGCTCACCGATGCACTCCGCGAGGCGCTCGTCGAGATGCAGGGGGAATCACAAGGCACAAAGGACGACCAGCCGGTGGAAGAATCCAGCGATTAAGTCGGTTCTCGATCGACCCAGCCAGTGGAATATCGCCTGGTCCCCGCGGCATACACCTTGCAAGAGCACTACACTCATCGGTGTGGAAACGGGTGTTTCTGCGATCAGATCGGAGGGGTCCGCGTGCTCAGGCAAAGGCATAACCTGTTTGTCACCTTGTTTGGTGGGCTCGATGCCGTCACGATCAGTGCCTCGGCTGCGCTCGCGTTGGTGATCCGCACGCATCGGTTCGATCAGCCAACCCCGAACACGCTCGAAGCGTTTGTCGAAGAATCGCTCCTGCTGTTCGTGGTGCCCCTGACGCTGCTGACCATCATCTCGTTTCGGCTCTACAAACCCCGACGCGACAAAGCCATTCTGGGCGAGATGGGGCAGGTATTTAAGGCCTCCTTTGTCTCCGTGATGCTCGTGATCGTGGCCCTGTGGGCGGTCGGTTCGGCTCGGCTCGACGCGGTCGGTCCGCCGCCCGAGCAGTACCCCGGCTGGCGATTGGCCACCGATCCGCTGCGTTTTCAGCTCCTGATCCTGGGTGCACTGCTGCCTGCGATGATCGGCTCGTCGCGCATGGCGCTGCGTCTGGGGCTGCGATCCATGCGGAAGCGGGGCTGGAACATGCGCCATGTCGCCATCGTCGGCGTCGGGCGTCTGGGCCAGATCACCGCCCGCACACTGACGCGCAACTCTTGGACCGGGATCCGCGTGGGCTACTTTATCTCGCACCACGAGCAGACCGCACGCCAAACCTGCCTGAATCTCCCCGTCGAGGGCGGCATTCGCGAGCTCGAAGCGGTGCTCGAAAACAAGCCCGTCGATGTGGTGTACCTGGCGATCCCCAGCGCGATGTCGGCCCAGCTGCCGGCGATTCTGCGTCGCCTGGAGCGCTTCGCCGTCGATGTGCGGATCATCCCGGATGTACATCCTCGCTATTTGCCTCAAAATATGGTGATTTCCGAGCTCGAGGGCATGCCCATCCTGAGCTACCGCGAGAGCCCGATGGCCGGTGTGGGTGGTGTAGTCAAGCGAGCACTCGATATTCTCGGAGCATGCGTCGGCATCGTGCTCTTTGCACCGATCATGGGCGCGATCGCGCTGCTGATCCGGCTCAATAGTTCCGGGCCGGTGCTGTTCAAGCAACAGCGCGTGAGCCTTGGCGGGGGCACCTTCCAGATCTGGAAGTTCCGCACCATGTCTGATGACCCCTCGGCGGCTGGGAATGGCGACGGCGAATGGACCACCAAGGACGACCCCCGGATCACCCGGCTGGGGCACTGGCTCCGCAAAACCAGTCTGGACGAGCTGCCTCAGTTCTTCAATGTGCTCCGCGGCGATATGGCCCTGGTCGGACCCCGCCCAGAGCGCCCCGAGCTTATCGACAAGTTCCGCGAGGACTGGCGCGGCTACATGCTCCGCCAGCAGGTCAAGGCGGGGATGACCGGGTGGGCACAGGTCAACGGGCTCCGCGGCGATACCAGCCTGCGCAAACGCCTGCAGTACGATTTGTTTTACATCCGCAACTGGAGCGTGTGGTTCGATCTTCGGATTTTGTTCATGACCATGTACCGAGGATTCATCCATCGGAATGCGTACTAACACAACATGAACAGGTTAAATATTGGTGTTTTTATTTGGACGACATCGAGAGCTAGGGTTGCGAAATCAGATCAAATGCCGTATAACTGGTGCAGATAACGAAAAACCAGCCGGCATCATGTGGATGCTTGCTGATCAGTGTGCGGTTTATTCGCAGAAATCAAGGGCAAAGTGAACGGGGATTCCCGGAACCCTTTGCGGTTTGCGAACGAATAGACACACGAACGAATGGTCAAGGTGCCACTTTCGCTCTTCCATCCTCCGGGGTGAATCGAGTGCTCGGGCATCGGAACTCAAACAAGTCAGTGCTTCAAACCGCCTTTGGAGTTCAAAATCGCGGTTCTTGGGCATATTGACAGATGGAGGTCGTCGTGGAAAGACGGAAAAACGCATTTACACTCATCGAGCTGCTGGTGGTCATCGCGATCATCGCGCTGCTCATCGGGATTCTGTTGCCAGCCCTCGGGCAGGCAAAGCGATCGGCACTCAATGTGGTTTCGATCAGCAACATGAAATCACTCAACACTGGGTCCGCCAACTACGCCGCGGATAACTCGGATCGCATCTACAGCTACACATGGCGTGGCGGCGTGTCCTACATGATCCCCGGCGTACCCAAGGCCAAGACCGGTACCGATGACGGCGATGCGGCCGCTTTCCAGAACATGGACATCCTGATCCGTGCGACTGGACGCTCGGCGGGTGATTACAGAATCATCAAGTTCCGTGGTCGCCTCCCTCACCGGCGCTACTCGCACTTGGTGCTCCTTGACTTCCTGACCGATGTCCAGCCAGAGCCCATCGCAGCGAGCCCGTTCGATCGCAACCTGCTTGATTGGCAGGCTGATCAGAGGGCCTACAAGGATGACCTCGCCGGCAGCAACCTGCCCTACGCTAATGGTGTTCCGGGCCCAGGGTACGACCAAGATGCACGCTGGGAAGACCTTGCAGTCCTCATGCGTTGGCCATTCGCTTCGTCCTACCAGACGGTGCCCGCAGCTTGGAACTCAGACGGGATCGCCGGAGCACCCACCTTTATCCCTGTTTCTGGCACGCCTCACCTTTTCCAGGATGCCCCTGGCGGTGCCCCGCTTGGACGCCGACGCTACACCCAGGTCGCGCATCCTTCGGGCAAGGTCCACACATTCGAAGAGTTTGATCGCTTCTCAGATAAGGACGGGCTCTACTTCGCCTACCCCGAAGCCAAGCCCAACCTCGGTTTCTTTGACGGCTCCGTCCGCTCAGAGTCGAGTGCGGATTCCAACCCAGGCTGGAACCCCGATACACCAGCCGATGAATGGCGTCAGCGATATATCCCACTCGAGACCTTCCCGCTTCCCAAGGACGGCTTAGAGGACAACACCGTCGAGTACTGCCAGCGTTTCCGCTGGACCCGTCACGGGCTCCAAGGGATCGACTACGGCGGCAGGGATGTTGGGCGTCGCCAGTACAACCTCCCACAGGAACCAGCCGAAGGCTGCGAAGTTGGCAACTGATCAACGCACCTGTTAGAGAGAAACACGAGTCCCCACCGCAAGGTGGGGATTTTTTTATGCGCTCAATGAGCACCAAGTGTGACGATTTCGATGTCAGGCTCAGGCTCAGGCGGGCAAGCCGATTGGTGGATCAGGCTCCACTGCTTGGCTGGTTATGCATGCTGAATCAGCAGTGCTCTGGGCTGCGTCGTGCCCATGGGGCTTGATCCGCTCTTACGGCTCGAGGCACCATCGATCAGCAGATGCCTGCTTTTGGTCGAGGATCAAGTAGGCCCAATCCCGGCAATGGAGAGGGGGATGATCGTGTTTGGTTTGAGCTCGGTTTGAGCTTTGGGCGAACTCAGGCGGCCGTGACTGCGGATGATCGATTCAGACACAGGATCGAGCTGAGCGATCAAGAGCTGAGCGATAAAAAAACCAGCCCGGATGGGCTGGTTTGGGGTGATCATTACTCAAGCCCTGTCTCAGGGCCAGTGTTCAGCAAGGGGGGTTATGGCCCGTTGTAGCGGGATCGGCGGATCTCGGCCTTGCGGGCTTCAATCTCGGATTCCCAGAAGGCGATATCGATGACATCTTCGAAGCCTTCAAGGATCGCGGGCATCCGCATGTCCTCGGCTTGGTTGAGCAGACGCTTGTAGGTACCAAGGTGCTTGGTCATCTGATTGAGCGCCGAACCCATCTGGCGGACATTGCCGCCCTGGAGGTTGGCTTCGCGGAAGAACGATTGGATTGTGGACATCAGGCGCGAGCGAAGCTGCTTGGACTTCTTCACATCACGAGCAACAATCTCCTCGGCTTCATCGCCAGCGTTGTCCCATGGGCCGATCTCTTGGAGTTCGGCGAAGTCCTCGAGTGATCGTCCGTTTTCGGTGCCCTGTACAATACCGTACTTGACGGCTTGGTTGTAGGTCAGCGTAAGGATGTCATCTGGGCCGCTGATGGTGTCGTATTCGTCCCCGAGCCCTTCGGTGCTGTCGTAGAGCTTCCAGGTGCCGTCACGCTGCTCTTTGGCGTAGAGGGCGGATTTGGAGAGCATCATGGCCTTGATCACATAGCCCGAGTAGCCCTGGCCCTCGGCTGCAGAGGTGAGCTTGTTGGCCCAGATGGAGTTCATTTTGAGATCCACTTCGGCGCTGCCGGTGGCGTTCATGGTGTAGACCACCGCGCCGCCAAAGTCCGAACCTGGCACCATGGTGATGGTGTCGCAGTTGAAGGCCGGCCAGATCGAGGCGCTAATGGCGGACTCGATGAGCATGTGCATCTTGAAGTACCCGCGGTACTCGTTCATGATGTCCACGATCTCTTTGGCTGCCCAAACTTCGCCGCCGCCCGAGTTGATCCGGAAAACCACATCGGTGACGCCCTGTTCTTTGGCGTATTCGAGCGAGTTGGCGATGCCCAGCGGGTAGATATCCTGCCCGAAGGTGCCGTTCATGGGGACCTCGAGGATGAGCTCGTAGCCATCGCGCTTGAGGATCTTGTTTTCTTCTTCAGCCGCGGACTCCATTGTTGGGAGTTTGGCCGGTGTGGATACGGTGCCGGTACCCGAATCGGTGCCCGAATCCGTGTCGGTCACCATATCTTCGTCTTCAGTGATCGATTTGATCATCCGGCGATCGAGCGTGATCCGGGTCGAGATGCCGTGCACCTTGGTGTCCATTTCGACACTTCGGCGGGTCTTGGAGATGACGGTGCCGTTGTAGACGGTGCCGTCACGGAGGATGACCTCGTCGCCGATGGCGAACGCGGAGAACGCACAGATCGCACCGGCGAGTGCCGTGATTTTGAGTGCGGTGTACGATTGGCGGGCCTTGGAGCCTCGCTTTTTAGTTTGATTGTTCATGCACTGATACCTCTCGTGGTGAATAATTGTGCTGGTTGACCCCTGTAGGGTATCAGGAATCGCCCGATTTGCCAAGGTTGATGTTCGTTTTTTGCACGAGTTTTGGGCATAGTCTCCAGAGCGTAAAGGCTATGATCCCCGGTGAATACACGCTTTGATGTCATTGTGGTCGGTGGTGGGCACGCCGGGGTGGAAGCCGCATGGGCGGCCGCGAATCGGCTCGGCAAACCAGGAACCAAACCCGGCACCCAGCAGGGCTCGGTGGCGTTGGTGTCGATTGATGCCTCTAAAATCGGCGTGATGAGCTGTAATCCTGCAATTGGGGGGCTTGCCAAAGGGCAGCTCGTCCGCGAGATCGACGCGATGGGCGGCGTCATGGGGCTGCTGGCCGATGCCACCGGGATCCAGTTCAAGGTGCTCAACACCTCCAAGGGCTCGGCCGTGCACGGGCCGCGCTGCCAATCAGATAATATTGCATACGCCCAAGTCGCCCAGGCGATGATCAGCGATCGCCCCGAGATCGAGGTGATCGAGGGCACGGTCGAGTCCATCGAGACCCAGCCAGCGGACAACCAAGCAACCGCCACACAAGCGGTCACAGGCGTGCGGATTGTTCAGGATGGGCAAGAGCGGGTCCTCGAATCGCCCACTGTGGTCGTCACGACGGGCACTTTTATGTCCGCGTTGATGCATATGGGCGATCAGCAGACCGAAGGCGGTCGTCACGGCGAGAAAGCGGCGACCGGGATCTCCCGCTCGCTCAACGCCCTCGGCTTCGAGCTCGGGCGGCTCAAGACTGGCACGCCGCCGAGGCTCGCGATCGATTCCATCGAATGGGATGCGCTCCCGGTCGAGGTCGGCGACGACGAACCCGTGCCCTTCTCTGAGCTCACACCCACCGGCTGGCAACTCGGAACGACCAACTGTGACCGGTTCCCGCTGATCGAGCAGGTGACCTGCCGACAGTCAAGCACGAATATCGAGGCCCACGACATCATCCGCCAGAATCTCGATCGCGCGCCGATGTTCACCGGGCAGATTGAATCCCAAGGCCCGCGCTACTGCCCGAGCATCGAGGACAAGGTTGTTCGGTTCCACGAACGCGACGCCCACGGTGTGTTCTTGGAGCCCGAGTCACACAGCTCGGACTGGGTCTACTGCAACGGCATCGCCACGAGCCTGCCCAGCGATGTGCAAGACGAGATCATCAAACGGATGCCCGGGTGCGCGAATGCCAAGATCGTGCAGTATGGGTACGCCGTGGAATATGACATGGTCCGCCCACACCAGATCTACACCACCGGGCAGACCCGCGCCGTGCGCGGCTTGTTCTTCGCGGGGCAGATCAACGGCACCAGCGGGTATGAAGAAGCCGCGGCTCAGGGCTTGATCGCCGGGCTCAACGCGGCGATGCTCGCCGACGAGGGCGATGCGTATGAAGGCTTCTCCTTCGGACGCGACGAGGCGTACATCGGGGTGCTGATGGATGACTTGGTCACCAAGACACCGCGCGAGCCGTATCGCATGTTCACGAGCAGGGCGGAGCATCGGTTGATCCTGCGGGCCGACAATGCCCCGGACCGGTTGACGCCCATCGCCCATCGGCTTGGGCTGCTCGATCATGATCTGGGCCAGCAGCGTTGGGCCCTCTATACACAGCGTCAAACGGTACTCGAACACGGGCGGTCGCTGCTCGATCAGACCCGCGATGGCGACAAAACCATCGCCCAGCGATTGCTCGACCCGGACTACACGGTGGACAATCTGATCGCGGCTATCGAGCCTGCACTGGGCGAACAACCGGCGGGCATCTGGCGGACGCTGCACTCGGACAAACGATACGAGCCGTACATCGAACGACAGAAGGGGCAGATCAAACGGGCCTCCGAGATCGAGCATCGTCCTTTGCCGGACTGGATCGATTACACTCAGCTCGATTCGATGCGGACCGAAGCGCGCCAGGCGCTCAGCAAGTTCCGCCCGACGACCTTCGGGCAGGCGTCGCGCCTCGAAGGGGTGACGCCGGCGGATGTGACGCTGCTGAGCGTGCTCGTCAAACGAGCGCGGGCGGCCCAGCGTGAGCTCGCCAGCGAGTAGCCGACGGATTTTGAAAATACCCGATCGGTTTAGCCGCCGAGCATGCGGATCTCGTCGCGAAGGATCGCCGCGAGCTCGAAGTTCTCCGAGACGATCGCGGCGTCAAGGCGCTGTCGAAGCTCGGCCTTCTGGCTCACCGGCAGCTTGGGGATCAGCGAGTCGCGCATATCGTTGAGCATCGCGACCTCGCCCGATTCTTCGAACAGGTCCGCCTGGTCGATCGACTCGTAGTAGAGCTTGAGCGCATTGACCCCCTCGTCGATGGCGAGGATCGCGGCTTTATTCTCTTCGGTCTTGAGCGCTTGGCTTGCCAAGGATCGTGCACGCATCATCAGGATGTACGGGCGGTGCGATTCCATCGCGTAGCGATCGTCGGTGAGCTGGGCGTGGTTCGCGAAGAGATCGAGCACCCGTAGGTTGCGCGAGGTATCGCGTACGACTGCCTCGTAGTCTTCGAGCACCAGCATGGCGATGTAGCGGTGGTAGTACTGCTGGGCCTCTTCGCGGAGTGCCCGGCAATCGTCGGGGGTGAGGAACCGGGAGCCGCTGGATTCTTTGCGCTCGTGGCGCTCATGGCGGGCCTCTTCTTGGGCCTGCTGGGCATCGAAGTCCGTTGGCTCAAGAAACTGCTCTTCGTCATTGTCCTCGCCGTGAGCATCCGAATCCTCGTTCAGTTCTGCGGCATCATCGGCTTCGATCTGGTCCTGGTCGATCTTGGATTCGTGGTAATCGAGCAGCGAATCGAAGCCATGGGGGCGTTTGCCGTCGGGGCGGGCGTGGGCCTGCATCTGGAGCAATCCCAGATCCAGACGCACCTGGATCCGGGGGGCGCCGTCGATCCCTTCGATCACCCGGACGGTAATTTGACCCGGTTCAAAGGGCCATTCTTCGAAGAGTGGGGACAGGTCTCGTTCCATGAAATCTCTCAAATCGGGGCGCGGAATTGTGTATTATGCATCGGTTTTCGGATGATGCCAATAAAATTTCTATAGACCGATCATAACGACAAAAATGTCGGTTTATCTCTCTAATCGGTGCAATCGGGCAGGTCAATGCACACAAGTTTGTGAAGAAATTCCCCATACTTCAGGGATTTTCTGGTTCCGCCGATGGAACATTTCGCGTAGACTGACGAACGGAGATAGGGGAGGGATCTTTGTCCCCCCCGCAATCTGTTTTTTTTCCGGCAGCGCTCGCTGCGGAAAGGGTAGGGTAGGAAATTGAGTACAACTATTGGTTCGTCCGTATCTGGATCTGCTGGCTCCCGTTCTTCGGGAACTGGGTCAACGCGCTCCTCTGGGGTCAAGACTGCACTGCAGACTTACCTCAAAGAGATCAACCGTTACCAACTGCTCACGGCTGAAGAGGAGCGTGAGCTGGGATGGAAGATCATCAACGATCAGTGCCCGGTTTCGCGTGATCGCATGGTCAATAGCAACCTGCGTCTCGTCGTTTCGATCGCTAAGAAGTACACCAACCGTGGGCTCCCGATTACCGATCTGATCGAGGAGGGCAACATCGGTCTGCTGCGTGCGGTCGAAGGATTCGATCCAGCGCAGGGTGCACGATTCAGCACCTACGGCAGCTGGTGGATCAAGCAGGGCATCAAGCGTGCCCTGATGAACGCCAACCAGCCCATCCACATCCCCGCATACATGATCGAGCTGATCGCCAAGTGGAAGCTCCACTCACGCCTGCTCTCCGCCCAGCTCGGGCACGAGCCGACGATGGAACAGCTCTCCGAAGCGATGGACCTGCCGGTCAAGAAGATCCAGATCATCAAGCGCGCCGTGCGTGCGTTCAACGCTCCAAACCAGGCACCCCGTGATCTCAACGGCGAAGCCGTGGGCTTGGGTGGGCTGATCGAAGACTACCGCGGTGCGGCTCCTGACGATCAATCGCTGCGTTGCGAAGAGCTCGGGATCCTCCGTCGTCTGATGGAAACAATCGATGATCGCGAAGCCGATATCCTGCGTCTGCGTTTCGGGCTCGATGGCTCCGAGCCGTTGACCCTCAAAGAGATCGCGGCCGAGGTCGGGATCTCCCGCGAGCGTGTGCGTCAGATCATCGAAGAATCCCTCGATCGGCTCAACGAGCGTCTCAACGACGCCAAACCCAGCAAGTTCTTCCGGCGTGAAGAGCCCGTGTTCGAGGAAGTCGATCGCGGTGCAACTAATACCCCGAGCCTTGCGCACAGCGATGACGCCAAGCCCGCCAAGCACAAGGCCGGCTAAGGCCGATCAAACAAGCTCTATCTCTCTTCTGACGGCTCACGCGTGTGAGCCGTCAGTTTTTTTGAACCCGCCCATGCGATCCCGATCGTGCTAAGATGGTGTCTTTGAGACTTGTCCGGGGCATTGGAATATTCCGACAGCCGCCCCGGTTTGCACCCCACCAGCCCCGCCTCTCGCGGAACGCAGGCCAAGGGATACTGGCATGGGACACTGATTCAGGAGCTTTGATTTGACCGACACGACCAACACCGCAGATACATCCGACACCATCCACAAGGTGGTCATCATCGGGTCTGGGCCTTCGGGCTGGACCGCCGCGATCTATGCGTCGCGGGCAAACCTAGAGCCCGTGGTCTATGTCGGGGTCGCCAAGCAGGACCCGGGCCCGATCCTCCCGGGCGGGCAGCTGATGCTCACCACCGAGGTCGAGAACTACCCCGGATTCCCCGACGGCGTCGCGGGCCCAGAGATGATGATGAAGTTCGAGCAGCAGGCCCGCCGATTCGGCACCAAGATCGTCGGGGAGGACATCGTCAAGTGTGATTTCTCCAGCGATGGCTCGCCCCATGTGCTCCATACCTCCGAGGGCAACACGGTGCGTGCGCACAGCGTGATTATCTCGACAGGCGCGACGGCCAACTGGCTCGGGCTCGAGAGCGAGATGAAACTCGCGATGGCCGGCGGCGGCGTCTCGGCGTGTGCGGTGTGCGATGGTGCATTGCCCGCGTTCCGCGACCAGCCCGTGGCCGTCATCGGCGGCGGCGATACCGCGCTCGAAGAAGCGACCTACCTGACTAAGTTTGCCTCCAAGGTATTCATCATCCACCGGCGCGATGAGCTCCGCGGCTCAAAGGTGATGCAGGAACGCTACTTGGCCAATGACAACGCCGAGGTCATCTGGAACAAGGTCGTGCTCGAGTGCCTCAGCACCCCCGATGAGCATGGCTATGAGAAGCTCCACGCGATCAAGCTCAAGGACACCGTCACGGGTGAGGAATCCGAGATGCCCGTCAAGGGCATGTTCGTCGCCATCGGGCACACCCCGGCGACCAAGTTCCTGCGCGAGACCGGGCTTGAGTTCGATGACGCGGGCTACATCGATCTTAAGACCCGCAAGAGCCACACGAATATCTCTGGCGTGTTCGCCGCGGGCGATGTCGCCGACGCGGACTACCGCCAGGCGGTGACAGCCGCGGGCATGGGTTGCCAGGCCGCGATCGACGCCGAGCACTGGCTCGGGGATCAGGGGCTCAACTGAGCCGATCAGCACTGAGTTGATGATTGAGGGTGTACTATAAAAAACACCCCGCTCATGGCGGGGTGTTTTTTCGTTAGAACATTGAAGCCTGAAGGGTCAGACTACTCTTGGTACTCAGCGAGGCGCCCGTTGAGCTCGGCGATCGCATCCTTGTTGGACTTTGGAGCCAAGGCGAGGGCCTTTTTCTGCCATTTGATGGCCTGTTCGGTCTGGCCCATCTTGAAGGCGGCGAGTGCGTAGGTGTCGAGGAGTGACCAGTCCTTCCACTGGGTCTTCTCGCACGCGATGGCGATGGCTTTGTGGGCAATCTTGTAGTCGGCTTCGCCGATATTCTTGGATTCAGCGGTGAGGATCATCCACGCGATGGCGTTGAGCCCGCTTGGTTGTTCGCCCAGGTGCTGATCAATGAGGATGTCGGCGATTTGGCGGGCGTCGCCAAGGTTCTTGCCCGACTGGACTGAGCTTGCAAACTTTTCAAAGGCGGCTTTGAGGATGCCTTCTTCTTGAGCGGCCTTGGCGGCGGCCTTAGAATCGAAGTCGCCGCTGATGACCTCGGCGAGTGGCTCGTCGATGGTGGCGGGGTGCCCGATCCATGCGACATGGCCGGTGCCGTCAACGATGAATGCTGCCGGGATGCCGTTCTGGCCCGCGGGGCGCATCCAGTTGTCGGCCATCGCGCTGCCGTCCTCGACAGCGACGGTGTAGCTCATGTTGTCGCCCTGCTTCGCGACGAATTTCTCGACCTTGTCGAGGCGCTCGCCCATGTCATCGACACCTTCCCAGATGTTGACGCCGATGAACTTGACCTTCTCGCCGTGATCGGCTTGGAGCTCTGAGAGGTGGGGGAATGCGCGGATACACGGGCCGCACCATGTGGCCCAGAACTCAACGACATAGACCTGGCCGCTCTCGAACCCGTTGACCGAGTCACCCTTGACAAACTTGGCGATCTGGAGCTTTGGTGCTTTGGATCCGATCGTAAGCGCGGGGGCTGGGGGAGCCTTGACAAAGTCGGTTAGCTTTGGCTGGGCCTTTTGGGCTTGCTTGGTCGCTTTGTGATCCGGCTCGACGCCGAAGGCCGAAGAGCCGGCGACGATGGTTAGTGCGATGGTTGATGCTGCGAAAATCCGTTTCATAGGGCGTACTCCTGGGGTTGAATATCAAAATCCGTCTACTGATACCTTACCGCCAGGCAGGGGGGGCGGTTGTCTGAATTCAGAAGAAATATCGGTCGAAAGTGCTCAAATCACCCTAATAACGGGCTGGGAGGTCGCATTCGCCCAACATTTTGAACCCTTTTCGGCGCAGGATCTGTCCCGCGAGGGTCGGATCATCGACCGCGATCGCGATCGCTGGGTCCTCAGATGAGTTATGGATGAGCGGATACGCGAAGGCGATGTTGATCTCGGCGCCCAGCAGATACAGGCACAGCTTGGAGATCGAGAGCCCGTCGGTGAGCTCGACGAGCAGGACCTCGTGCTCGGAGAATGGGAAATGATGCTCGCGGAGGATCTTGCGGGCCTCGCCGGCATGGTTGGTGATCAGCCTGACCACGGCGTGGTCCGAAGCCTCGTGCACCGAGATTGCGCACAGCGCGACCGGGGCCTCGTCGAAGTGCTCGGTGAGGTCGAGCATTTTGCCGACCTTGTTGGACAAGAACACACTGAACTGCACGGCCGTGGGGGGGCAATAACCTTGCGTGGTGTCCAACGGGATCGGGGCTTCGGTCATGGTCGGTCTTTCCCTTCCGTGGGTGTGTTTGTCCCCCGATTGGGGATGGTGGGCCGCGTGTCGTGCATGCCCGTGCGAACTCTATTCAACTGTATATTCATGCTTTGTGCAACCCAGAAAACGAAAAACACCCCGGTTTTCACGGGGTGTTGTGGTTGTTGCTGTGTTCGCCTGTCATATCGGGCGAAATCGGCCTGTCATTGGCTTGTCGTCAGCCTGTCATCGGCCAGTCGTCATGAATGGACCGGCCGCGATCGCAGGGATCAAACGGAGAAGCTCGATCCACACCCGCAGCTGCTCGATGCGTTGGGGTTGCTGAAGACGAACCCACGCCCCATGATCTCGTCCTTGAAGTCGACGACGACGCCGGACAGGTAGAGCAGGCTCTTGGGATCGATGATCATCTTGATCCCATGCTGCTCGAAGACTTCGTCCGAGTCCTTCTGGGATTCGGTCAGGTCGAGCAGGTAGCTAAAGCCCGAGCACCCGCCGCCCTTGACGCCGATCCGCAGGCGGACCTTGTCGGTGTCGAGTTCCTGGGCCGCGATGATGGTCCGGACCTCTTTGGCGGCCAGCTCGGTCAGGATCACGGTTTGTTCTTGGGTGGCTTCTGCGCTCATGGTTGTCTCCGATCGATCAGTATCCTGATTCTGTGCACTGAGTGTCCATTGCGAACAGGCTCTTGGCATCCGCAGGTTTCGATTCTAAGCCCTCGATTCATACTGGGCTCTTACATTGCCGGTCATTGGTACAAACAGCACCCATGCCGGTTCTATTCGCTTCGTTATCGGTGGCTATCAGCCGTTCTTTTGCTTGTAGTCGGCGATGGCGGACTTGATCGCGTCCTCGGCGAGCACCGAGCAGTGGATCTTGACCGGTGGCAGTGAGAGCTCTTCGACGATCTCGGTGTTCTTGATCTCGAGCCCTTCGTCGAGGGACTTGCCCTTGAGCCATTCGGTCGCCAGTGAGGAGCTGGCGATCGCCGAGCCGCACCCGAAGCACTTGAACTTGGCGTCTTCGATGAGCCCGGTCGAGTCATCGACCTTGATCTGCAGCTGCATCACATCGCCACACTCGGGCGCGCCCACGAGCCCGACGCCGATGTCAGCGCGTTCGTGGATTTCTTTCTGGGTCCCGAAGGTGCCCACATTGCGTGGTTTCTCGTAGTGCTCGATGACTTTTTCTGAGTAGGCCATATCTGTATCCTTTCAGGGGCTCTTAGTGAGCAGCCCATTCGATTTTGGTGATGTCGATGCCTTCGTTGTGCATGTCGAACAGCGGGGACAGGTCGCGGAGCTTCTGCACGGCTTCGATGATCTTCTCGGCGGCGTAGTCGATCTCCTGCTCGGTCGTCCAACGCCCCATACTGATACGCAGCGAGGAGTGTGCGAGATCGTCGCCGACGCCCAAAGCTTTGAGCACATAGCTCGGTTCGAGCGAGGCGCTGGTGCAGGCCGAGCCCGAGCTCATGGCGATCTCTTTGAGGGCCATCATCAGGCTCTCGCCCTCGACGAACCCGAAGGAGATGTTGGTCAAGTGGGCAAGGCGCTTCTGGGGGTGGCCGTTGATCTGGACGACATCGAGTGCGCTCGTGACCGCGTTCTCGAGCTTGGTCCGCAGGGCGAGCAGGCGTTCGCGCTCGGAGTCCATGTCCTGTGCGCACAGCTCGCAGGCCTTGCCGAGCCCGACGATGCCGGTGACATTGAGCGTGCCCGCGCGGAACCCGCGTTCCTGGCCGCCGCCTTCTTGCAGGGCGGTAAGGCGTACACGAGGGCGACGACGACGGACATAGAGCGCGCCCGCGCCCTTGGGCCCGTAGATCTTGTGAGCCGAGAGCGAGAGCATGTCCACATTGTCGGTCTTCACATTGGTCGGCATCTTGCCCACCCATTGCGTCGCGTCGGTGTGGAAGATGATCCCCTTCTCATGGCAGAGCTCGCCGATCTGCGGGATCTCGTTGAAGGAGCCGATCTCGTTGTTGGCCCACATCACGGTGACGAGGATGGTGTCGTCGCGGAGGACGGCTTCGATCATCTCGCGGGTGACAGTGCCGTCGGACTTAGGATCGATGAGGGTGACATCGAAGCCTTCTTTTTCGAGGCGCTTGCACGGATCGAGCACGGCTTTGTGCTCGTGGATCACCGAGATGATGTGCCCGCGCCCGGTCTGCCCGGCGGGCTTCTTGGCGTACATGTTCGCCCCGCCCTTGATGGCCAGGTTGTTGGATTCCGTCGAGCCCGAGGTGAAGATGATCTCCTTGGGGTCCGCGCCGATCAGGTCGGCAACCTGCTGGCGCGCGGTGGTGATGGCGTTCTCGGCATCCCATCCAAACGAATGGTTGCGTGAGCCGGGGTTGCCGAACATTTCGGTGAAGTACGGGAGCATGGCCTCGACCACGCGCGGATCGCACGGGGTGGTGGCGGCATGGTCCAGGTAGATCGGGAGTTGGGGCGCTTTGACGCTCATCGTCAGACCTCGCATACATGATGACCAATGGATGGCCATCGGGGTGCTGTTTGGGGGCGATATCCGGACATTGGGGTCCTGATATTTAGAATCATTCCAAATATATGATAGGCTGTCTCGATATTTGAAGCAAGGATGATCGGGGCTTGTCCGCTTAAATCAGCGCGTGATCGTGGGCGATGGGACGCCGATTATTTGGGCTTGATGTACCGCAGCTTGACGCGGTTGCCCGAGTCGTTGAAGCTGACCTCAGTCATATAGGCCCGCATTAGCATCACGCCGCGGCCCGATGGCTTGGAGAGGTTCTCGAGCAGCGTCGGATCGGGCAGATCCGCGGGGACAAAGCCCGGGCCCTGATCCTGCACCGCGACCTGGATATCGCTGGCGTCGACGCGGTATTCGATGCGGACGGTGGTGGAGGGATCGAGCCCCTCGTGCCCGTGCTCGTAGGCGTTGGTGATGGCTTCTTCGATGGCTAGGCGGATGGCGAAGATGGCGCTTGAGCCGTAGCCGAGGGTCTGGGCGTTCTCGAGGATCTGATCGATGAGCGTACTGATCTTGGCGCGATCGTACGCGAGATCCACCGTGGTGGCTCCATCGATTTGTGTTCCTCGATCACTCATAGAAGTGAAGGCTCCGCCTGAAGAGTTGGTGATGAAAAATAGAGTACGCAAAGCGGTCGGGTCGGGTCGCTGGCCTTGGGTTACCCGGCCTTGGGTCGCCCTGCTCTGCGATGGTGGGTCAGCCGGCGATCGCGGCCTGGGCTTCTTCGGTGGTGTCGTGGATGTTGAAGAGCTTGTTGAGGCGCGTGATCACGAAGACCTCGTAGATCTGCGGATCAATATTGGCGAGGTGGAGCTGGCCGGTTTTCTCGCGGATCTTGTTGTTGATGGTGATCAGGGCGCCAAGGGCGGCCGACGAGAGGTGATCGACATTGGAGAAGCTGATGAGCAGCTTGGGGGTGTCGGTCCGCTCGATGACCGCGGTGATCTCCTCGTTGATCGCCTGGATATTGGCCTCGTCAAGGATGTTGCGGTCAACGAACTCGACCAGTGTGGTCCCGTCGGTTTCCGAGATTCTGAGTCGTGAGTCGGTCATCTGTGCGTGTCCTTTGCAGAAGATGGGGGTTGATTCGCAGCACATACTATAGAGCATGATTCCATCATGGGCACGCTCACCAGCGGGGTGTTTGGCGAAAAGAAAGGAATGCGGAATGTATGTATAAAAAGGGACACACGCTCGCGTGTGTCCCTTTGGGTTGATATCAAGCGTTGAGCCTTAGCGTCCGATCTGATCGAGCAGGCCCGGGAAGTTGATTTCTTCTTCTTCGCTCTGGATCAAAATGGTTGGCTTGAGCAGGACGAGGAGGGTCTTTTCTTCCTTCGAGTCGATCCGGTTGGAGAAGAATCGGCTCAGGATGGGGATCTTGGAGAGCACGGGCACGCCGGTCTCGACCTCGATCTCATCGATCACACGCTGACCACCGAGCAGGACGGTGCCCTGGTCGGGGATGGTGACGGTGGTGTTGATCTGAGCCGCCGAAACGATGGGGACCTGGATGGTGCCTTCGAAGGGAACACCCGCGCCGCCGACGCCGCCGCCCGTGCCGCCGCCCGCACCGCCGTTGACGGTGATGTCACGGTCGGAGTCAAAGTCGATGGTCGATTGGGTGGTCTGCACGGTGAGGGTCACATAGCGACGGTCCGCCGAGGCGACGCCACGCAGGTCGATGACCACACCCGATGAGATCGGGGTGATGGTCGGGTCGAACGCACCGGCACCCGAGCCGACCACGGGGGTTAGGTCGGAGACGAAGGTGGTCTGGGTGACGACCGCGATGAATGCTCGCTGCCCGTTGGTGAAGGTGAGCCTTGGCGCGGTGAGGTTCACCGAGCGCTGGTCCGCCTGTGTGGCTTCGACGAGGAAGTCCACCTGGATATCGTCGAGGAATCGCCCGGTGACGCCCAACGCGGGGTTGAGGTTCAGGATGGTCGAAGCGAATCCACTCGTCGATGCCAACGCGTTGGTGAGCCCGAAGGAGTCCTGGGCTGCGCGGATCGGGGAGAAGCTGTCATTGGGGGCGGTGGGGCCGACCGGGAAGGCGATGCCGCCGTCGATCAGGTTGCCCTCGTCATCGAAGAAGTCCGAGAGCTGGACGGTTGGGTCCGCGGTCTTGGCGATGTTGTAGGCGGTGTTGGTGTTGAAGTAGACATCGAGGTCGAAGCCGATCTGCTCGAAGAAGTTCTGGTTCACCGAGAGGAAGCGGGTCTCGACATTGATCTGGACCGCCCGCTGCTCTCTGAGCTTGTTGAGCAGCCCGATGATCGCCCGGTGGTTCTTGGGGGTGGTGCGGACGATGAAGTGACCGTTGAGTTCGGTGAGCGAGTTCTCGCCGCCGACGGTGATCCAGTTGTCCGGGTCAACATTGCTTTCGAGGAGCTCGACGATCGCGGCGACGCGTTCATCGCGTGGAGTTTCCTCGAAGTCATCGGCGCCGCCGGAGAACGGGCTGCCGCCCTGTGTCTGCAGCGCCTGCTGGAGGTCAAACTCGGGAGCGTTGTCGAAGTCGGGGACCTCGAAGAGCAGGTCGCGGATGTCGTAGGTCTCGAGGGTGGTCTCGCGACGCAGCACCTCGTCGGAGGCGATGGTCAGGATCCCGTCCTGGACCGCCCAGTCAGCCGGCGCGGTCGGGTCCGAGACCTTGGCGAGCACGCGATCGAGCAGCACGGAGATCTGGACATTGCGGAGCTTGAGTGTCACCGGGGTGTCAGGATCGACGCCGATGTCGGCCAGCGATTCCCAGTCCATATCGATATCGATGTTGGTGGTCGCGCCGATAAACCCGATGACTTCCTCGAACGGGTTGTCGTTGAAATCGATCGGCATGCGGGTGTCACGCATGGCGGTGAGCACCGAGCGGTTGACCTGTGAGTCAGCGAACTGAAGGATCTCGTTGCGTCTAAACGAGATGGCGGGCCAATCGTTTGGATACTCGATCACGCCCTCGGGGGCGATCATGCTCCGCTGGCCGTCGAGCGACTGGGTCGCGTAGCTGCGGGACTTATCGCCCTGGAGCAGGTAGTTCTCGCGGTAGATGATTGTTTCTTCGATGATGTCCTTGAGGATCATCCCGCTTGGGTTGTTGGGATCAAGGAACAAGATCGAGTCGATGACCTCGAGGGCTTCTTCGTACTTGAGTTCCTGCTGGAGTGCGTTGACACGCATCAGGTTGTCGAGGATCTTGGCGTCGCGTTCGCGTGCACGCTCTGCGGCCAGCTCGGCGGTCTCTCTGGCGAGGCGCTGCTTCTCGGCTTCGGCTTCGCTGATGCGGAGCTGGTTCTCGCTGGTGTTGATCTGGGTGATCAGCCCCGCGATGCTCTCGAGGTATGCTTCATAGGCGGACTCGGACATCGAGCCGCGGGCACGGTTGATGGTGAGATCCGCTTGGGCCGCGAGGTTGCGGGCCGAGCTGGTGTCGCCTTCGAGCAGTGCCTGGTTCGCCTGGGCGAGGTAGTTGTTGAACGCCGCGTCGGCCTGCTGGGCGACGAGGTTGTTGGCCTCGGCTGTGTCGACCAAGATGTCGTTATCTGGGCCACCCTGCGAACCAAGCTGGACCTGTGCCTGGCTCCGACGATCGTTGGCCAGCGCGAGTTCCTCTGAGGAGACATAGGTCGAGAAGTTGGAGACCACGCTCGAGTAGAGCTCAAGGGCCTTATTGAATCGGCGTTCTTCGAAAGCGATGTTCGCCTGCCCGAGCAGGCTCTGTGCTTCAAACCTGCGTGCGGCGTCGAGCAGGTCGATCTCTGGTTCATCGGCTGCCGGCTCGGCTGCGGCTGGCTGGACCAGCTCGATCTCGATCGCCTGCGGCTCATCTTCGGGCTGGCCAAGGTAGGTGCCGGTGCGTGAGCTGTCTTGCTGGGCATGGGTTTGCTCGGCATGATTCATCAGCCAATCGGTGCTCATCCCGGATTCCGGGGCGAGCATGCCCATGGCAGGTCGGTAGGACCCGAAGGATGCCCCGCGGGTCTTCTCGAGCTTGGCGAGCCGATCGCGGTAGTTGTTGAGTGTGCGTGTCTGGGCGGTGTTGAGTTCGAGCCCGAGCTGACCGATCCGGGTGATCAGGGTCTTGGCCTGGGCGTAGTCGCCGGTATCAAACGCGGTCGTCGCGGCGTTGATCACGCTGCCGACCCGGGGGCTCGCTTCGCCCTGGCGATCGCTGACCCGCTCGAGGATCTTGTTGGCAAGCTCGACCTGGTCGCTGTCGGACTTGGCCGAGCTGATGACGGCGTTGGCCTGGCGTGCGGCTTCAACGAGGTTGTCGTTGGTGAAGGCGAGGTCCGCCTTCTGGAGCATGATGTCGAGCCGGTTGGTTTTCTGAATCGAACGCTCGATGTTGGCGAGCATGGTCCAGAGGCGCTGTCCCTGCTCGTCGCTGAGCGTGGCGCTCTGCGGGGAGTCCTGGAGGGCCAGGAGCATGGCCCGTGCGCGGATCAGCTGTTTGTCGTTGATCAGCGTGTCGGCTTGGGCGAGCACATGGTCCGCGTCGGCGGCGACGGCTGGTGCCGGTGCGTTCGAGCTGTGAGCGTATGCGGTCGAAGCGCCAACGCCAGCGAATGCGATGGAGGCAAGAAGCAGTGAACGAACTGAACGATAAGTGGTGGGTGACATCCGGATCACTCCATGTATGGATCGTGTATAAGAAGCAAGAGGATCAAAGACGATCTTCAGGTTCCCGGGCGAGCAGTCAACGCGTCCATGCACCGTTTGCACGGACTCCGCTGAGAGAGTAAAAAATGCGATGGTTGATCAGAAAGATAGACCAAGGCATGCTGTCTTCGTCGCTTGAGCGACGCGTACAGGGAGACGACCATATCGTGGTTTCACCAGAATCGCAATCCCTGCCGCAATGAGTTTATCCTTTTTGTATCGAAAATGTGCTGAATTCGATTTTGCCTGTGTGCGTCGCGGTGCGTGCCAGCGACCAGAACAAGCGTGGACGAGTGTCGATTCATCGAAGGATGCAGAAGCGGGGCCGCACCGTCGATGCCTCGTGAAGCACTGTACGATTCCCTCGCGATGCGGTTCCACCTGTTCATTGATGTTGTGCGCACTCGATCAAATTTCTGATCGGCGATCCGATCCGAAGGGCTGGGTGCTGAGCGGTTCAGGGTTCGTCGGAGGGCTCGGCGTGCTCGATGAGATGGATTCCTAGCAGGGCGTGCTCGGTTAACATCTTCTTAGAGAATGGTTTAGCCTTCGGGTTCTTCTTCATCGCGTCCTTGATCCCATCAGTGCTCAACCGGTCGGCGGTGATGATCACGACATCGAGCCAGTCGCCCTGCCCATCGATCGTGCTCATGATCCCCTGCTGGGCGATCTCCTCGGCTTGGCGCAGTGAGTCGGTCGTCAGGTACACCTCGGCGTACTTGTCGTCAGGGGTTTGGTCGGATGCGTACCGCACCAGGCAACGCCAGGGTGTAATTCCCAGATCATTCCCGTCGTCATCCACATTCGAGTCCGGATCGACATTGAGAATCAAGCGCCAGTAGTCGCGCATCCGCTCGAGGATCTCGTCGCCGGTGAGCAGATCGGGGCGATCGGGGGAGGTGACCAGGATCGCGCGGTGCTCGTGCGAGGCCGAGTCGGCCCCCGCGGGCTCGTCGCAGGACTCGAGATCGAAGGCCGCGAGCAGCTGCTCGATCTGCTCCTTGAACTTGGTCTCGACCCGGATGGTCATGATCTTGTGCTCATCGACGAAGACATAGAAGAAGGGGTCCTCCGTGACGGCCCCGAACCCGACCATGCCGTCCTCGAAGAAGAACGGGCGGTAGGTGCGGATCGCGTCGATGACCTTTTCCTTGCCGATCGGCTCGTAGGACATAAACGGATCGATCTCGCGGTATGCATCGTGCCCGATGTAGTCGATGATCGGGTAGACCCGCCCGGGCATCATCGCGAACGCCTGGTGCCAGAGGGCTTCGATCCGGTCGATGGGCACCACGATGTCGAAGACATACTGATCGGGCCAGGCCTCCCAGTCGCCCATCTCTTCTTCGTTGTCGGCCGGCTCGAACTCCGATGAGTACCCCGCCAACGGGGTCATCGGCTCAACGGGGTAGACCCCGAGGGGGAACTTGAACCCCTTGACGGCTTTGCGTTCGATGGTCTCGTCGATCTGGCAGGTGGGCATGTGGTGGGTCTCGCGTCGGCTTGAGATGCTCGGGGGGTGTACAGAAAAGGATAGCAATCTCTGTGCGTTCGCGGGCACCAATTCTCTCGAGAACCAGCTAGATCCGGGCGCCTCGGGGATATGATTCAGTATGCTTGATCCGACCCAGACCAACTCCGCCGACGAATCCTCCTCGCAGACCACCCTTCTGGCGATCGCCGTGGGCAATACCCGCACGCGAGTAGGGGTGCTCCAGGGGCGAGAATGCGTCAAGGCCCAGTCCATCGCCAGCGATGACGCTGAGGCCATTGCCTCCTACGCATCGTCGCTGTTCGAAGAGTTCGAGTTCATTAGCGACGAGCCGGTGATATTGATGTCAACCGTGGATCAGGCAGCCGCCGATACGATCGAAGAGACACTCCGCGAGCGTTTCCGGTGGTCGTGCTACCGGATCGGGCGCGATCTCGATCTGCCAATCCGCCACACGCTGACCGAATCGGGCGAGGCCACGGTCGGTCAGGACCGCCTGCTGTGCGCACTGGGCGCGTTCGACATTGTCAAGCAAGCCTGCGTGGTCGTCGATATGGGCACCGCGATCACCGTGGACTTCATCGACGGCGAGGGCACCTTCCACGGCGGGGCGATCATGCCGGGCGTACGGACCATGCTTCGCTCCCTGCATGAGAGCACCGCCCACCTCCCCGAGATCAAGTACCGCAAGCTCGATCCCAAGTCTTCTGAACCCAGCAAGCAGACTGACGACGCGATGATCCTGGGAGTCACCGCCAGCGTGAGCGGGGGCATCCGGTACCTCGCCGAGCGCTACGCGCAGTTTTATGAAGGATATCCACAAATCATCGCCACCGGCGGCGACATCGGCGTGCTCGAAGACGACGAACTCATCGAGACCATCATCCCCGATCTCCAGCTCCAGGGCATCCGGATCGCGTGCAAGGCCTTCCTCAGTGGTGACGACGAGTTCGATGACGATGATCAGACGAGCTCGGACTAAGTGAACAGCTTCCATTCCATCGAGACCCCGACCCACAGCCCCGGTGCGATCGCGATGATCCGCGTGGTGCACCCGGACCCTGCAGCCATCGGGCTCGTGAGCCCCGAGATCGGCTCGGTGCGTCTCGCCAAGCTCTTCGAGATAGATGAAGGGGTGATCGTTCGGTGGGATGCCGATTCGATTGTGTTGATGCCCCATGGGGGCGTGGCGATCGTGCGGGCGATCTCTCAGCGGCTCGCCGAGCTCGGTGTGCCGATCGGTCATGAGCCTGATCCGCGGGCGATTTATCCCGAGGCTGAATCGGAGATCGAGGCGTGGATGCTCTTGGCGATCGCGCAAGCCGCGAGCCCGGGGGGGATTGATGTGCTGCTCGACCAACCTGCGAGATGGAAGAAGTCCGGGATCGAATGCATCACCGATGCAGACGAATGTATTGAGACAAGCGATGCGGCGAGTTTGAACCGGTTCATCACCCCGCCGATCGTCGCGGCGGTCGGTCGGGCCAATGTCGGCAAGTCCACGCTGATCAACGCGCTCGTCGGCGAGCAGGTCGCGCTCGTCGCGGATATGGCCGGTACGACGCGGGACCATGTCGGGGTGCTGGTGGATCTGGGCGGGCTGGTGGTGCGCTGGATGGACACGCCGGGCATCGACGAGCGGATCGAAGGCGGCGAAGAGATCGAGCTAGCGACCCGAGTCATCGGGCAGGCAGATCTGATCGTGCAGTGCATCGATGCTGATGGCGATTTGGGCACGCTCGATCCCCGACTCATCGCTGCGATCGCACCGGGTGTGCCCGTTGTGCGTGTCGGTACCCGGGCAGACCTGGGCGAGCACGCATGCAGCGTCGATGTGCGGGTCTCGCTGGCGCAGGCTGCTCGATCACAGAACATCGAAGCGCTGGTGTCCACCCTCAAAGAGACCCTGGTGCCCCAATCGGCCATCGACGATCCCCGCCCGTGGCGGTTCTGGGATGGGCTCAGCGTTGATGCGACAACCACCGCCCCCCGTTGAGGGGCGGTTCTGGCGGGTTGGTGGTGCTTTAGACGCTCGGGGACGCTACGATTGCACCCGCTCATCGGCGATCAGGCGATCCCGGACCAAGAGCGATCAAGCAAGGCAAAGGGATACGGCATGGACGATCGGCAGACTCAAATTCGTGAAGGCGCAGGGCTCGAGGACTCACGGCTCAATGAGGAGTTTGTCGAGTTTCTCAAAAAATGGAGTTCGCCCGTGCTCATCGTCCTCGCGTGCGCCTCGCTGGCGTGGGCCGGGATGCAGTTCCTCGAGCGGAAGAAAGTAGAGAAGCTCAACACCGCCTTTGCCCAGCTCGACGAGACGACACAGGGCGGGAACCCCTCGCCATCGTCGCTCAAAACAGTGGCCGAGGAGTACAAGGGCGTGGGCTCGGTCTCGGCCATCGCGCTGCTCGCCACGACGGACATCTACATCAACGCCTCGGTCAGCGGGATCGACCCCAGCGGCGAGATCGACCCGCTCACCAATCAGCCAGTGATGCTCGACGCGGACCAACGGAAGGTCTACCTTGACGAAGCTGGCAAGACCGCTAACGAGGTGCTCGCGATGACACGCGATGTCGCGGGCAAGGAGCTGCTGGCGATGCAGGCGATGAGCCGACTCGCCTCGATCAATGAGGGCAAGGGTGATTTCGACGGGGCCAAGGCGATGTACGAGAGCCTGGCTTCGGCTGCTGCTTCAGCGCAGTTCCCCTCGATCGCCAACATGGCCAACGCCCGGATCGCGAACCTTGACTCGATCAAGGACCTGCCCGCGCTGCCCAGCGACGCGGACCTCGTCCCGCTGCCCGGCGAACTCGGTCCTACATCTGTAGATCGCGAAATCCAGCGGTTTAATGAGCTCATGCGCGGCTCGGATCCGGAAGTCGAGAGCGACCCGATCGCGGACCCTGACGCAGAGCCTGCCCCGGGGGCTGACTCGGCTCCAGAATCAGATACGCCGTGACCGATTCGGGTTCCAACCCGGAAGACCGATCGTCCACTGAAACAAACTGCCCCTTCATTCTCCCCGGGGGCAAGGTGGACGGCGACGCGGTCCGCCAAGCCTACATCGATGCGCGAGCACGCGGCGAAACAGATTTCGTGGTGCGCGTGCCCTTCGAGATGATGCGCGATGTCAAGGATCGGCTCGATCGATACCTGACCTCGCGGATCACTTTTATGAGCCGGAGCCAGCTCCAAGCGCTGATCGACTCGGGCGGCGCGAGTGTGAATGGGAAGCAGGCCAAAGCCTCGACCAAGCTGCGGCTTGGCGACACTATCCTGCTCGATATCCCCAAACCCGCCAGCGGCGACATCGAGCCCGATGACATCCCCCTCGATGTGCTCTACGAGGACGAGTACATCGTCGTGATCAACAAGCAGCCCGACATCATCGTGCACCCGGCGCGAGCCGAGAACCGGGGGACGATGCTCAACGCGCTCGTGCACCACTTCGAGCAGGTGGCTTCGGGCGAGCTGTCCACGGTCGGTGAGGAGTTCGCTCGCCCGGGCGTCGTCCATCGGCTCGATCGCAACACATCGGGGTGCATCGTCTTCGCCAAGAACGATCAGGCCCACTGGCAGATGGGCAAGAAGTTCCAAGAGCGCGAAGTCGACAAGCGATACCTCGCGGTCGTGCATGGTTGGGTCGAACGCGACGAGCAGCTGATCGATCTGCCTCTGGGCCCGCATCTGTCGCACGCCAAGGGCTCACGCGAGAAACGCGTCGTCCGACACGATAATCTTGGCAAGCCCAGCCAAACGATTTGCCGGGTCCGCGAGCGCTACGAGCTGCCCGGGATCCGCAAGGCTTCATCGACGCGCAAGTACTCCCTCGTCGAGCTTGAGTTGCTCACCGGGCGGACGCATCAGATCCGTGTGCATCTCTCGCACCTGGGCCACCCGATCGTGGGCGACGACATGTACATGGGCAAGCCCGTGCTCCGGGCCGACGGCAAGGCCTTGATCACCCGCCAGGCGCTCCATGCCTCGCTGCTCTGCTTCACACACCCGATCAGCGACGAGACCAAGCGCTTTGTCGCGCCGGTCCGCGAAGAGATGCACGCGTTGATCACTCATCTGCGGGCGACTGGGACGGCCACGCCCGTTGAGATCGAGGGCGTGATTTCGATGGGGCTTCTGGGATTGCAGAGTCCAGAGTGAGCGTCCAAGAATCTGCCCAAAGGTCCGAAAAATTCATGGTTTTGGTGGCAGCCTGCCCATTCTCGCTGTCTATTTGGTCTGAGCCCTCATCGCGTGCCCACGGTGCGCGGTCGATCGGGTGAATACAAGTGCAGTTTCTTCCGGGATTTGGGATGGCTTTGTCGTCACCTAAGTCGCGAACAGGAGGGAAGATAGAGATGAATACAGTCAACAAGCTCAGTCTGATGAGTGCGTGTGTCGGGATGTGTGCAGCCGGTTCGCTGGCGGGTGTTGTCTTCGATACCTTCGATGCGGATCCGGGCTCTGCGGGGCTCGGCGATCGCGATTATGGCAGCTCGATCACCAGCGATCCGTTCGGCCAGGGCGGCAATTTCACCCTCGATACCGCGTTTGCCTCAGGTGCTGATACCGGCGCGATGTTCTTCAACTCCGGGATCGGGGCCGAGCAGAACGCGTGGATTTCGTACAGCAACGCGGGCACCGGGCTCGATCTCGATGCCGGCTCGATGGGCCTGACCCACTTCGAGCTCGATTTCTTGCTCGCCGACCAGGGCTCCACGGTCAGCATCGTGCTCTCGACCTACGACGAGTTCGGCGCCTCGATCGGCGAAGCCATCCTCGATGTGCTCGTCCCTGCGGGCGCAGGCACCACCGCGAGCTGGGCCATGGCCGATTTCACCGAGAGCTTCGGGAGCTTCGATGCTTCGAACATCGACGAGATTTCGATCAGCTTCAACGGAGGGCAGAGCCCGACGGCTTCACTCGATTTCGTCGCCACCGAGTTCCGTGGGGTCGTGCCGACGCCCGGTACCTATGCGTTGATCGGGCTCGGCTCGTTCTTCACGATCCGCCGCAAGCGATAAGTCAGACCACAATTCGACCCGTAAAAACACCCCGCTTCGTCCGGGGTGTTTTTCTTGGGTTCGTCATGTTCAGGCTTGTTCTGATTGCTCGTTGAAGAGCCCGCGTCCGGAGTGGAGCTCTTCGTGATCAAGCAGCCAGCGTTTGCGTTCGACCCCGCCGCCGTAGCCGTGGAGCGTGCCGTCGGCGGCGATCACCCGATGGCACGGGATCAGTATCGAGACCCGGTTCTTCCCGTTCGCCAGCCCGACGGCCCGCGCGCCCCCGGGATTGCCCAACTGCTCGGCGAGCTGCCCGTACGAGCTGGTCTGTCCATAAGGAATGGTCAGCAGCGCATTCCAGACCTGGAGCTGCCAGTCAGTGCCCGGCGTATCGAGCGGGAGGGTAAAGCTGGTGAGATCGCCCGTGAAGTATGCGCCCAGCTGGGCTTCGAGCTCGTCAAGCAGCGGGTGATGACCGGGCTGCATCGTGCATCCGAAGGCGGTTTCGAGTTCTTCAGACTCACGCGAGTGGCGTTCGGGTGAGCCCATCTCAAGCAGGCAGATCCCTCGATCGGTGGCCGCGGCGTGCATCGGGCACAGCGGCGTGTTGATCGTGGTGTGGATGAGGGCGGTGGTGCTGGTTGTGGTCTGGTCTGTGGTTTGGGTTGGCATACCAAACAATACCCGCCCGTCGGGCGGATTGTTCGACGGGCGGGTGGTTTTGATGGATCAATTTCCTTTCTTGGTTCCATTCTTGGAAGACTTTTTGCCCTTGCCTTTCTTCTTCCCCTTCTTGGACGATTTGTCCTTCTCGGGCAGATGCGAGCTCAGGGCGGCTTTGGCAAAGTCCTTGGGGACCTTGGCGAACCGATGCGAACGGGTGTCGAGGATCTCCGACTTCTTGGTCTCATTGAGAACGACCACGAAGGGCAGGCAGACTGCGATCACCTTGAATGGCAGGTCGTGGTACACGGGTCGGGTCACGACCTGCGCGACAACCACCTGAGGCGGCCCGGGCGCATCGCAGCTGCTCATGAGCACCTGCGACTGGCGGTGCAGGGTCATGACATAGGTCCCGGCTTGGATGTCTTCGGGCGCGAGCGAACGCGCGAGGGTGGGTGCTTTGATCATGGCGATTTCCGGTTTCTGAGATAACATCCGGGCGCATGTGATAACACATCCGCTCGGGATCGCGGTTAAGACAGAACGATGACCAATGGTGAACACACGGAAAGCCCTGAGCGGGTGCGCGTGCACACGATCAAGAACCGCGTGATCCCGGTTGGGGCATCATGCCTGTTCTGGCTGCTGGGTGGATTTGAGTGCTGTTTTTCAGCGGTTTGACACGGGCGATCGACGCCCAGCGTCGAGGGTCAGCCCATGTGTGTATCAAGTTTGAATCGGGTTTCGATCATGGGGGACTCCTGGGGGCGCAAACTCCTTGCGCGACCTCGTGGGTGTTTTGTTGGCGCGCAAAGTCAAGAAGTCAACGAGTGACTTCTAAAAAATAGCAATAAATATGCAAATATAGATTCGGTCGTTAGCCGATTTGGGTCTGCCCGTTCATGTACGGCACGAGGGCTTCGGGGATGGTGATCGAGCCGTCGCTGTTCTGGTACATCTCGAGGATCGGGATCAGGATGCGAGGGGAGGCCGCGACGGTGTTGTTGAGCGAGTGGCAGAAGGTCGTCTGACCCTTGCCCGTCTCGCCGCCCGGGCGGTAGCGCATGTTTAGGCGTCGGCACTGGTAGTCATAGAGCCTCGACGCCGAGTGGGTCTCGCCGAACTCGCCGGTCGGTGTGCCGTCGTTGTCCTCGTCGCCGCGACCGGGCATCCAGCATTCGATGTCGATCATGTCGGCGTTCTTCGAGCCCAGATCACCGGTGCAGCACTGGAGCAAACGATGGGGCAGCTTGAGCGCTTTGAGCAGCCCCTCGACAAAGCCCATCATGTCCTGGTGGTGCTGGCGAGATTTGGCCTCGTCGGCCACATCGATAATGACCTGCTCGACCTTGTCGAACTGGTGGATGCGGTAGAGCCCGGCGGTGTCTTTTCCGGCGGCTCCGGCTTCGCGCCGGAAGCAGGTCGAGACCGTCACATACTTGAGCGGCAGTTTGGACTCGTCGAGGATCTCGTCTTGGTGGATGCCCATAAGCCCGACCTCGCCCGTGCCGGTGAGGAACATGTCGTAGCCGCCGCCGCGGGCGGTCTCGTTGATGTGGTACGCCTGATCGCGCCCGCCCGGGAAGAACCCGGTGCCGACCATGGCTTCTTCGCGGACCAGCACGGGCACGCTCATCGGGGTAAATCCGTTGTCGTTGATCATGGTGTTGAAGGCGAACTGGAGGATCGCCTGGTGCAGGCGCATGCCGTCACCCTTGAGGATGTAGGACCGCGAGCCGGCGATCTTGACCCCGCGTGGGTAGTCCACCAGATCGTGCATCGCGCACAGCTCGATGTGCGTGCGGGGCTTGAAGCCCTTGTTTTCTTCGAAGCTCTTGTCCCAGTCCCAGCTGTCAGGGGCCCACAGCGAAAGCTCGATGTTGTCGTCGGCCGAGGTGCCCACGGGCACATCGTCGTCGGCGGGCTGGGGGATCGAGAGGTGGATGGCGATCAGCTCGGGCTCGATCTCGGCGATCTGGCTGTCGAGGGCGCTGATCTGGTCCTTCATCTTCGCAGGAGCCGATTTGATCTCATCAATCTCGGACTGGATCGCGGGTTTTTCATCGTCGCTGGCGCCCTTGAGCTTGCCCATCAGCTGGCCGATCTTGGGGCCGGTCTCCTTGGAGAGCTTGTTTTGTGCGGCTCGCAGGGCTTCTTGCTCCGTGAGCAGGGCCCGGCGTTGCTCGTCGAGCTCGATGAGTCGGGGGATGTCGACCGTGACATTCTTCTTGGCGGAGCCGTCGATGAAGCGTTGGGGATGGTCGCGGAGGGCTTTGAGATCGATCATGGGCAGAGTGTAGGTTCCGGGGATGGATTCGTCGGCTGGCACCGGGGATTTCTGCACGCCCGCTCTGTCGCCCGTACTATTGTGGAAGATGAGTTCGGAACCGATCATTTCGATGTGGGTGGTGCTGCCGATGGCGAGCGTGGCGCTGCTGGTGCAGGCGGGGTACCTGATGGTGCTCAAGGAGCTGCCCGATGGTGCGATGCCCGCGAGCCGAAAGCGGATCAGGACGGCGTCGGGCTGGATGAGCATGTTCGCCATCCCGCTCTCGGCCTACGGCTTCGGGTTTGCGACGATGGACGAGCCGAGGGTCTTTGTGATCGTGTGGATGGTGGTCATCGGGCTGATCGGCGGGATCCTGATGCTCGCCGGTCTTGATTCGATCAACACGATGCGCCTGCATCGCAAGGCCAAGGAGTCGCTCGATGTCGAGTACCGCCAGTCGCTGCGGCTCATCAAAGAAGCACGCGAGCGGGACGAAGGCCATGACTAAGCCGGTGCCTTCTCCGACACGCATCCCCAACTTCATCACCCGCCCGATGTCCTGGGCGTACGGGCTGGGGATCGCGCGGGTGAACAAACGATTCGATCGTGGCGTGGGTGTGACCAAGCTCGAGGTGCCGGTGATCTCGATCGGGAATCTTTCGGCCGGCGGCACGGGCAAGAGCCCGACGGTGCACTGGGTCGCCCGGGAAGTGCAGAAGCTGGGCAAGCAGCCATTGATTGCGATGCGTGGGTACAAAGCACAGGCGGGTCAGATGGGCGACGAGGAGCGCGAGCATCGGGCGGCTCTGCCCGGGGTCGAGGTGGTCGCCCAGAGCGATCGGCTCTCGGGGATACGCTCGAAGATGCAAGCCGGGGCCCCTGTGGATTGTGTGATTCTGGACGATGGGTTCCAGCATCGACAGATCGATCGTGATCTGGATATTGTGCTGATCGATGCGTCTTCGCCCCTGTACAGCGATGCGTTGTTGCCACGGGGGTTCCTTCGGGAGACCTCGGACTCACTCGCGCGGGCGGATGCGGTGCTGATCACCCATCGCGAGATGGTGGGGGATGCCGAGCTCGCGAAGCTGACCCAATGGGTAGAAACCCAGATTCCGGGTGCTCCGGTGTGTATCTCATCCCACGATTGGGTGGGTATGCGAACATACAAAAACGCTCACGACGCGTACGGAAAACAATGCTGGACGGAGGGCCCATGCCTTAATCAGCTGCCGGCGGGGGCGCGGGTGCTCGGGGTCTGTGCGATCGGGAATCCGGAGGGGTTCTTCTCGATGATCGAGCAATCGCAGGCTGAACTTGTCGGTCGGATCGCGCTGCGAGATCATGCCGTGTACGATGATCGCACGGCTCAAAATATCCTCGAAACTGCGGCCAATAGCGGGGCGGACTCGATCTGCATGACACGCAAAGATTGGGTCAAGGCGGCTGATGGATTGCTCGGGCAATGCCCTGTTCCCGTGTGGGTGCCCGAGCTCGGGATCCGGTTTGAATCTGGGGATTCTGAGCTGTGCGAGCTGATTTCAAAGCTGTTTGGAGTCACCAGCTCGGGTGATCAGAGCGATCAATGATCTGATGAAACTTGAGCAGAAAACTGGCCATAAAGACAGTTCAGCGATAGAATCCATTCGCTCTCGCGCCCCAAACTGCAGTGGGTTGACCGCAGTCTACAGCTTGTCGCTGTCACCATTTGTTCAAACGGAAAACGCACACGATGTGCGATGAATACACTGCAAATGCGTGAGCTTTGCCGTTCTGTGCTCGACCCTCGTGGGTCCCCAGAAGGCAAGAAACGAATGAGGAAGCCCCGTCTTAGAGATGGAGCACGGAAACACTAGAAGGAACACTATGAACAAGTACGCAACCAGACTTAGTGCAGGGCTGATGCTCGCCGCCATGCTCGGCGGGTGTAGCACCACCAACACGGTCCCCGAAGAAAACAACAACGAGGTCGTCCGCGACAGCGAGCCGGCACCGGTCCGCAGCGCCAACACCTGGGGCTACTACTCCCCTCGCCTGGGCGCCAACGAATCGGCCTCACGCATGGCCTTCCCGACCGGCGATCCAAAGAACAGCGCACTGCTCGTTCACCAGGTCATGCCTCAGGAAGTCCGCAAGGGCGAAGACTTCGATTTCTCGTACCATGTCACCAACCTGACGAGCGGCCAGCTCCAGAATGTCATGGTGATGATGAACAGCGCCACCAACCTCGACATCTCCGATTCGCAACCATCGGGCGCGATGAGCGATGACACCATGAGCTGGGCCATGGGCGATATCGCTGCTGGCGAGACCAAGGTCATCCGCCTGACGGGTTCGGCTGAAGAAGTCGGCATCGCGTCGGACTGCATCACCGTTTCGTACAACAACTTCCTCTGCGCGACCGTCAATGTCGTCGAGCCAGCCCTCGCGCTGACCAAGACCGCGACCGCGACCGCGCTGCAGTGTGATGTCATCGTCATGCGTTATGTCGTCACCAACTCGGGTTCGGGTGCGGCTTCCAATGTCGTGATCAAGGACACCCTGCCAAACGGTCTCGCTATGGCTAACGGCTCCAAGGCTGTGAACATCCCTGTCGGGACACTGGCTGCGGGCGAATCCAAGGCATACGAAGTGCGTGCAAACGCATCATCGACCGGTACATTCGAGAGCCCAGCGATGGCCTCGGCCGACGGCGGACTCAAGGCCAACGCCGACGAGACCACCACCGTGGTGACCGCACCAGAAATGGCTGTTTCGGTTGAATGCTCCGAGACTCAGTTCCTCGGGCGCAACTTCACCTACAACTACTCACTCGAGAATGTTGGCGACGGCGTGGCAAACACCTCGACCGCTTCGGCAACCATCCCAGCTGGTTCGACCGTCGTTCGCACCAGCGACGGCGGCCGCGTCGTGGGCAACAATGTGGTCTGGGACTTCGGTTCAATGGCTGCTGATGCATCCAAGAACTTCTCGATGACCGTCAAGGCATCGAACCCGGGCAACTACACCTCGACCGTCACCGGCAACGCTTCGTGTGCTGACTCGGTCGCTGACAGCTGCACCACCGAGCTCCAGGGTATCCCCGCGATCCTCCTCGAAGTGGTTGACATCTCTGACCCCGTCGAAGTTGGCCAGGAGACCACCTATGTGATCACCGTCACCAACCAGGGTACCGCTGCTGACACCAACATCCAAATCGTTGGTATGCTCCCAGACGCTCAGTCGTTCGTCTCCGCTTCCGGTGCAACCACCGGCTCGGCTTCGGGCAAGACCGTCACCTTCGCGCCTTCAGGCTCGTTGGCACCGGGTGCTCAGATCAGCTGGCGCATCACCGTGCGTGCAGATGCTGAGGCTGACTCACGCTTCCGCGTTGAAATGACTTCGGCTCGCTTGACCAAGCCCGTCATCGAAACCGAAGCCACCAACCTCTACAAGTAATCTGCTTGAACAGCGATCACGGGCATTGCTCAACGATCGCCGCTGAGTAGATCACGACAGGTTTTACGAGGCACCCCCGAGGAATCGGGGGTGCTTTTTTATCCCCGTGTGGGCGGGGATTTGTCAAAGCTCAGATAATCTGACAGAACCACCGATTCGCTGAACCGGAATCGACCGCCTGCGGTATATCATGGCGAGCGACTCTCCTACCAAAGATCACCTCGCCCCAGTATGAACCCAACCCTCCCCCATATCGAAGATCCCGATGCCTTGCCGATGGTGATCCTGGCGAGCGCCTCGCCCCGCCGGGCGGCCATGTTCGCGCAGATCGGCATCAAGCACCGGGTCCAGCCCGCGGTCGTTGATGACGGCGAGCTCGCGCCGGGGATGGTTGATCCGTTTGAGTGGGTGGCCGCGCTTGCGTTTCTGAAGGCTTCATCTTCTGTAGGGACGATGGGTGCAGACGACATGTCGTTGAGTCCCAGCGAGATCGGCACGCTTGGCACCTTGGTCATCGGGGCCGACACGGTGTGCGTCCACGACGGGGCGATCCTCGGTCAGCCCGAGACCCGCGAGCACGCCAAGGCCATGATCGAGTCGATGTCCGACGCGGTGCACACGGTGCTGACCGGCGTCGCGATGATCGACCCGCTCACGGGTCGGCGTGAGCTCTTTGTGGACGAATCGGTCGTGACGGTTGGCCCGATCCCTGATCTGGAGATCGAGACTTATCTTGACTCCGAGCAGTGGCGGGGCAAGGCCGGGGCGTACAACATCACCGAGCGACTTGCGGCTGGGTGGCCGATCACCTTCACGGGCGACGAGACCTCGATCGTGGGGCTCCCCATGACACGGACCATCGAACGCGTGGCTCAGTTCTTTGTGGATTAAGCGATCGTCAAACGGACGATTACGCGGCCCGGGTCTGCGACTGCTGATTGAGCACACGCCATGCGTTTCGGCTCGGCACCAAGAGTTCCTTGGGTACGAAGCGCTCATCTTTGAGCAGCTGGACTTTGTCGAGCGTGATGAAGGTCGCGAACTTGGCGTCGGCTTTGGCGTCCCAGAAGGAATCGTCGCCGAGCACGCGATCGTTGTAGAGATCCTTGAGTCGATCGATATCTTCGTGATCGAGCCCTTCGTATTGATCGACCCGGTGCACGATCGCCTTGGCCGCCACGCTGTGGGAGGTGGGCTTGATGTACACAATGTCCCCGGGCTCGACCCTGTTGAATGGGGCGCGTCGATCGACCCCGAGGCGCGCTTCGACGAGTTTGTGCCCGCTCAAGATGGGGGCGATGTATTGCCTGTGGACAATCATCAGGTGCGTCTGGGTCGGTCGTTGGGTCGGGCTTTGAGCTGATTGGGATGCGTGCGGGTTCATACCTTCTCTATCGGACGATCCGGGGCAAACCTTTGCGTGGAGCCCAAAAGAGCCCGAAACGCTCAGGAAATCCGAAAACGCCTCGATTATGAGTTTTCTACGAGTTCTTCATCTTCTCGATGGTATTGGTCGTCGAGAGCCCGTCGATGAGATCGAGGATGACGACCTGCCCGCCGTTGGCGTGCACAAGCTCATGGCCCACAACGGTTTCGATCTCGTAGTCGCCGCCTTTGACGAGCACATCGGGCTTGATCGCTTCGATGAGCTTGATCGGGGTGTCCTCACCAAAGAGAACGACCGAGTCCACACATCCGAGGGCGCTGAGCACATGGGCGCGGTGATTCTGGTTGTTGACGGGCCGCCCGTCGCCCTTGAGGGCGCGGACGGAGTGGTCGTCGTTGATGCCCAGGATGAGCATGTCGCCGAGATCGGCGCAGCGTTGGAGCAGCGAGACATGCCCGGCGTGGAGGACATCGAAGCAGCCGTTGGTGAAGACGATTGATTTATTGGCCTTGCGAGCAGCCCGAACCTGCACCATAACCTCGTCGAGGGTGCGGGCTTTGCCGAGCCTGGCAGTGTGCTGGGTGAGCAGGTCGTCGTGGATCTTTTCGACCGGGATTGGGGCGACCCCGAAGATCTCGACCTCGAGCCCAGCCGCGGCGTTGGCGAAGCGGACTGAGTTGACCCAGTCGAGCCCGTTGGCGCGGGCGGCGGCCAACGCAGCAATCATCATATCGCCGGCACCGGTCACATCGTACACCTCGCGGGCAACCGTCGGCACATGCACGGTCTCGGGGTCGCCGGCACGCACAAAGACTGCGCCCTGCTTATCGAGGGTGAGCACGACGGTCTCGAAGTGGTTGGCTTCGAGTAGCGTGCGGGCCAAGTGCTCGCGGTGGGACTCGCGTGAGTCTTCGCCGGCTTTGATCCCGGTGGCAAGCTCGGCCTCGGTGCGGTTGGGGGTGATGGCGCTGGCGCCGTCGTACTTGGAGTAGTCCTTGATCGGTGCCGGATCGACAAAGACGGGCACGCCAGCGAGCTTGGATCGCTTGATGATCTCCTGGCACAGGCGCTCGGTGCACACGCCCTTGTTGTAGTCCTCGATGCAGACGATCTTGGTGTGCTGCGTGTCTTTTGTGAGCGAATGATCGAAAGCCGCGAGGATCTGGTCTTCGATCTCCGTCGAGATCGGCTCGGTCGATTCGAAGTCCACACGGAACATCTTCTGAGCGTGGCGACCCTGGGCGAGCCCGATCAGGTTGCGTTTGACGGTGGTGGGGCGTGAGGGATCGGCGATGATCCCGGCGGTGTCTACACCTTCGTTTGTGAGGGCATCGCTCAGGAGCTTGGCCTCGGGGTCATCGCCGACGACACCGAGCGCGGTGACGATACCGCCCAGGGCGATGAGATCGAGCGAGAGGTTGGCCGAGCCGCCCGGGTTGTTCTCTTGCTTGGTGACGCGGAGCACCGGGACTGGCGCGTCGGGCGAGAGCCGAGTGGCTTCGCCGCTCTGGAGCTGGTCGAGCATAAAATCGCCCACAACGATCGCATTGAAGGTTTTCCAGTCGGCGAGCGTCGTGAGGAGTTGATCCATGGGGAGATCGTAGGGGCAAAGCGGGACAAAAGAAAAACCCGCCTGAGCGGGTCTTGTGTGATCTCTTGTGTGATCAAGGTTGGATACCAGGCTGATTAGGCGTGGCAGTCCGGGCAAGCCGCGGCGGCCTTGGCCGCACAACCAGCACAGCATGGGTTGCCTTCGGTGCACTTGGCGCATTCGAATGTGGTGTTGGGGTGGGTGCATGCCGAAGCCTGCTCACCCTCTTTGTCACAACATGCTTTGGTGCAATCGCCGTCGCACTTCTTGTCGCCCTTGCTCTTGCAACATGGCTTGGTGCAGCCATCCTTGCAGACCTTGGCACCCTTCTTGCAATCGGCCTTGTCGCAGGTGCTTGGATCGCAGCTTGCGCCGTCGGCACACTGTGCGGTGTTGCACATCTTGTTGTCGGTGTCACAGGTCTGGGTGGACGAGCAGCCAACCATGAGGGCCGAGAATGCGAGAACGCCGAAGAGTGCAATTTTGTTCATCTGAGATAACTCCGTGTGTCGGTTTGGGTTTGGGGAATGCCTGAGTCTTTCAGACATGGGGAAGTACTATGACAGACGATCGTCCAAAAAGCAAGCCCGATTGCACGATTCCGGACCGCTTTATAGCAAATCTGGGCGTCGTTCTTTCGTGCGGGCCAGGCGTTGTTCGAGTCGCCACTTGGCCACCGCGTCGTGGTCGCCGCTGGTGAGCACTTCGGGGATGGCCATCCCCTCCCAGACCTTTGGTCTCGTGTAATGTGGGCAATCGAGCAGCTTGGCGTCTTCGGGCAGGTCGAGCTGCTTGAGGATCTTGGGGGCGATGTCCGAGCCGTCGGGGTTGGTGGTCTGGGCGTGGGAGAAGGAATCCTCGATCGCTGAGTCTTTGTGCCCAAGTGCGCCCGGGTGCACGCGGGCGATCGCGTCGATGAGCACGAGGGCCGCGAGCTCGCCGCCCGAGAGGATGTAGTCGCCGATGGAAATCTCGAGTGGCTCGAGGCGTTCAATCACGCGTTCGTCGATGCCCTCGTAGTGCCCGGCGATCATCAGCAATCGGGGCTTGGATGCCAACTCAATCACCAGCTCCTGCGTCAGCGGCACGCCCTGCGGCGTCAGCAAGATCCGCACGGGGCGTCGCTTGTCCATCTGCTCCACCGCCTGCACCGCGTCCCACACGGGCTGGCAGGACATGACCATCCCGGGGCCGCCGCCGTAGGGGCGATCGTCGGTTTTGGTGTGCTTGTTGGTGGTGTAGTCGCGGATATTGGTCGCGTGAACGGAGATCAAGCCGTTGTCTTGGACGCGTTTGGGGATCGAGACCCCGAGGGCGGCCGGGGCTTGGTCGCTAAACATCTCGGGGAAGGTGGTCAGGATATCGATCCGCTGGGGCGTCATGCGGGGATGATAGTCAGAAATCCGACAAGAAATCGCCGTAAACAGTGCCCTGAGGGTGGATTGTGGGGGTGAGCGAGCGAATCATTGAGACCCGACGAATACAGACAGGGCCAGCCGTTGGACCAGTCGTGGGAAAAAGCTTGTGCATCAGATTGTTTGAACAATCGCACAGGTTCCGTCGGGTTCACCCTATCCCCTTGTGCATTGGTACGAGTGGGCTTTGAAACTTCAGGAGAATCATTATGGTTCGTATCCGCATGCAGCGTCTCGGACGCACTCACCGCCCATTCTACCGGATCAACGCGATCGATCAGCGCACCCGCCGCAACGGTCGCGTGCTCGAGAACCTCGGCTACTACGACCCGATGGTCAAGGACGAGGACAAGCAGATCGTGCTCAAGATCGAAGAGATCAAGGCATGGCTCGCCAAGGGCGCTCAGCCATCGGACACCGTCCGCGACATGCTCGGCCGCGCTGACATCCTCGACGGCGAGATGAAGTCACAGTGGGAAGCCGACCGTGCACACGCCCTCGCAGTCGGCAAGTGCAAGAGCGCTGTCAAGACCATCGAAGCCGCGATCGCATCGATCGACAAGATGGCCGAGGAATCCGAAGCGGATCTCACCGCGTTCTCGAACACTTGTAAGAAGTCACTCAACATGGCCAAGAAGACCGTGGGCCCCGCGCAGACCGCCAAGGCCGAGGGCCTGGCTGCTGACGCGACCAAGGCACTCGAAGCCGCGACCAAGGCTGACGCATCCGCCAAGCCCGAGCCCGAGCCAGAACCAGCGGCTGAAGAAGCTGAATCGGCCGAGTAAGTACACCGTTTCGGCGGTCAAATCCAGATCAGATTATCGGAGTTTCTGCTTTGCAGAAGCTCCGTTTTTTGTATACTCAGCGTGGAATCTGGTTCTTTACAACGAATGAGGGGGAAAGATGCGAATCAATCGACTGTTGCGTGCTTTGGGTGTTTTGGGCGTTTCAATGGCTGCATGTTGGGGCACCGATGCGGGTGCGGACCCGTTCATATTCCAGGGGCAGCTCAAAGACGCGGGATTCCCGGCCAACGGGACCTACGACATCAACTTCCAGCTCCGAGACTCGGCTGTTGGCGGAGTGCTCATCGGTGCGGGCGTGGATCTGCATGATGTGCCGGTGGTTGACGGGCTGTTCACTGTAGAGCTTGATTTCTTGGTCGACTTCGATGGCTCAGATCGCTGGATACAGATCAATGTCCGCGATGGGGATTCGGTCGGCGGATACACCGCGCTGAGCCCGCGCCAGCCGATGCGTGCCGCGCCCGAGGCTCAGCACGCGAAGACCGCCGATGCGTTGGTCGATCCGGATTGGTTCCAGGTCGGTGGGAACCTGACTCACGGCGATGGGAACGATCGGGTGTACATCAACCGTGATGGCCCGACAACCTTTACCGAATACTTTGGTGTGCATGCTGATACTTCGAGCTACGTCGGCATGATTGTCTCTGGGCTAGAGGACGCAAGCCCGTACTATGGATATACAGAGGGTGGACAGCTCCGCACCTATACCTATTACTCATCATTCGATAACTCGTGGAATGTCTGGCACAACGGGGCAGAGCGCCTTATCTTAGATTCCTCAGGCCATCTCTTTGCGCAGAATGTCAACGCCACCGAGTACAGATATACATCCCCCAAGACACGATACACATCCGTGAGCGGAAATGTGTTCAGCACTGGCACCGGGAGTTACTCCTCATCACTCGGGCAAGGTGGTGCATACATGACTCAGCCCGGTACGCATGTGCTCACGGCTCCCGTGTCGCTCCCCGATGGCGCGATCGTCAAGAACATGCGTGTATTCTTCGATGATACCGCCCCCAACGATCTCATCATCAACTTAGCTTATCAGGGGCACGGGTCGGGATTCTTCACCTATATGTCCACAGCGAGTAGCGCAGGGCTCAACGGCAACAACCTCGAAATCGATGGGGTCAACCATGCGAGTCAGAGTGTTCTCACTGTGAATCATCAGATCCGCAACTACCATGTCCGTGCGTACTGCTTCGGCTGGCCTGGAAACACAACCATGCGGATCAGGAGCGTGCTGATCGAATACACCGTGGACGAAGCGGACTAAGCAATGTGCTGGCACCGGCGATCCAGAGGGAATCTAGTTTCATAACGCGTTGAGTTGAGGAAGAGGAATGAATATCAAAGCAACTTGTGTTGGCGTGGCGTTGTCGATCGCTGCAGCCAGTGTATCCGCCGAGCCGTTTGTGTATCAAGGGGAGCTCAAGGTCAACAGCCAGCCCGCTAACGGTATCTTTGATCTGAGCTTTCAGCTCTTGGATGCGCCTACCGGGGGCACTATTATCGGCAGTCAGTTCGCAGCCGAGGATGTGCTTGTTGAGGATGGCTTGTTCTCGGTTGAGGTCGATTTCTTGACGGAGATGAACGGCGAAGACCGCTGGGTCGAGGTGTTGGTCCGGGAAGGCGATTCCGAAGATCGGTTCACCCGTCTGAGCCCGCTCCAGCCGTTGCTCGCCACGCCCAAGGCCCAGCACGCCAACACCGCCGACACCGTGCTCAACCCCGCGTGGTACGAGCTGGGCACGACCCTCCGCCACGGCGAAGGGACTGATCGCGTGATAATCAACCGCACGGATGTGATTACCGGGTCGGAATATTTTGGGGTGCACGCGGATATCGCGGGCTATGTGGGGATGTATACCTCGGGGCTCAAGGGGGCGCTCCCGTTCTACGGCTACGCCGCCGACGGGGATGTCCTCGCCTACACCTACTACCAATCGTCGGCCAATGCCTGGCGTCTGTGGAGCAACAATGCCGAGCGATTGCGGGTCAACGAGATCGGCGAGCTCGAGGTCTTCAATAGCATCATCGCCGAGGGCGAGGTCCAGGGCGATGAGTTCGTCTACACCGCCCCCAAGACCAGGAGGATCGCGGTCAGCGGGGATGTGTTTGTGCCCACGAGAGATGTTCCGTACGCCAGCGGTATCGGTTTGCCCGGGGCGTTTATCGCCGAGTCATCCCCGGGCGGATCGATGGTTGCACCGATCAACCTGCCCGATGGGGCCACGCTGGTCAGCATGACCGCCCATTGTACGGATGTCGTCGCTGGAGAGTTGAGTGTGCAGCTCGTTGCTCGGAACCACAACACGACGACGCACCAGACCGTGTTTGAGGTCGACACGATTGGGCTCTCGGGCTTCACGCTCCGCCCCAGCGACCTTACGCCCAACTCATTGTACGACCAGGTGGACTATGAACGGTATCATTACAGCCTGATCGTCCACGGTCAGGATTGGCCTGGCGATACCTCGATGTGTATCCGCAGCGTGGTGGTTGAGTACACCATGGACGGTCCCGGCTGATTATCGCCCCGCGTTAAGAGAACCCGGGAAGTGGGTCAGCGCCAATCGATGACGATCTTGCCGAACTGTTCGCCGGCTTCGAGGCGCTCGTACGCCTTTGTGCATTGATCCGGTGTGAACACCTGATCGACCACGGGCTTGAGTTTGCCCGCGTTAAACAGCGACGCGACTTCCTTGAACTCGTCGTTGGAGCCCATCGTCGAGCCCAGGATCCGCAGCTGATTCCAGAAGATCCGGGCGAGGTCCGTGGTCGCGTCTGGCCCGGTGGTGCACCCGGGGGTGACATAGGCGCCGCCGCGGGCGAGGGACTTGATGCAGCTCAGGTGGGCCGCCTTGCCCACCGAGTCCACGGCCATGTCCACGCCTCGTTTGTTCGACCATGTGCGCACATCGCGCGACCAGTCCTGTCCTTCATCGAGGATCGTGTGATCGGCGCCTAGCTCGATGGCTTTGTCGAGCTTCCACTGGTGGCGCGAGGTGACGACGACCTTGCAGCCCATGTGCTTAGCGATGCTCAAGGCGCTGGTGGCGACGCCGCCGCCGATGCCGGTGATGAGCACGGATTGCCCGGGGCGCAGATCGCCCTTGGTGACCATCATGGAGTAGGCCGTCAGGGCGCAGAGCCCGAAGGCGGCCGCCTCGATCGGGTCCGCGTCGTCGGCGATGGTCGCCAGGTTGTCCACCGGGCAGGCGAAGAGCTCGGCGTGGGCCCCGAAGTGGTGCTCGCCGATGAGTTCGTAGTTGGGACACATCGATGATGCGGGCGGGTCATTGGGGCGTGCCCGATCCGGGACGACGACTGCGGCGTTGTAGATCACACGCTTGCCGATCCAGGACTCATCGACGCCTTTGCCCACCGCGATGACCTCGCCGCAGCCGTCGCAGCCCGAGACCCGTGGGTAGTCGAGCTCGAGCCCCGGGACGCCTCGCCCGACCCAGAGGTCCATATGGTTGAATGCCGAAGCGTGGGTGCGGATGATGGCCTCGCCCGGGCGGGTGGTCAGCGGATCGACCCAGTTGGATTGCAGGGTAATGTTTGGGGCGACGGGGTTGGCTTGCTTGGTGACGACGATTGCTCTCATAGGGGGAGTCTAGGTGCGTAAAATTGCTCTTGGAAGCGATATTGGGAGGAATCGAACCCTCGACTTTGGGGATAGGCGGGCCTATCCTTGCCGTCCGAGCGCCGGTAGCGGTGCGGGCTTAAAGGATTTACGACATGGGCAACCAGAACATCATCGAATCGATCAACAGCGAAGCACTCAAAACGGATATCCCCCGGTTTGATGTCGGCGACACCATCAATGTGCACATCCGAATCGTCGAAGGCGAGAAGGAACGCATCCAGGTGTATCAGGGCACCGTGATCCTGCGCAAGGGTCGTGGCATCGATGAGAACATCACCGTGCGTCGCATGGTCGGTGATATCGGCGTCGAGAAGACCTGGCCGATCAACTCACCGTTGATCGCTCAGTTCGAGGTTGTCCGCCGTGGCGATGCCCGCCGTGCCAAGCTCTACTTCCTGCGTGATCGCGTTGGTAAGTCACGCCGTCTCCGCGATCGCCGTCGCGGCATGAAGCATGTCGAAGGGCTCGCGACCGTTCATCGCTAAGCGATCGGTTGACACACAAGCAACTCAACAAGCCTCCGATCGGGGGCTTGTTTTTTGTTGTCGGTTCTTTGTTGTAAACTGAATCAGATCAGCTTCATGTCGTTGAGGGCCGGGAAGATTGAGCGCCATTCGTTGACGGCGTTGGGATCAACTTTTGCGCTGAGCACGGCTTCTTCGTCGCGCAGCTCGCCAATGATTTCGCCCTTGGGATCGACGATGATCGACGAGCCGGAGTAGGCGAGGTAGGGGTCGTTGCCGGTGCGGTTGACGGCGAAGATATAGGCCTGGTTCTCGATCGCCCGGGCGATGCACAACGCCCGCCAGTGGGGAGTGCGCGGGGCGGGCCAGTTGGCACCGAGTGCAAACGCCTTGGCGCCCTGCTTGGCTCCAAGGCGGAAGAGCTCGGGGAACCGCAGGTCGTAGCAGATTGCGGGGCAGATCTGCAGGCGCTTGTCGCCCGAGTTCCAGTCGTAGTGGGTGAGTTCGTTGCCGCCGGTGTAGGCGTCGGACTCGCGCCCGAACGAGAACGGATGGACCTTGGCGTACTCACACATGATCGACGCATCGCCCGGGGCGGTGACGGTGACGCAGTTGTGTGATTTGCCCGAGCCGGGATCGTGGAGCGCGCGTGAGCCATGGATCAGGCAGCCGGTGGAGTCCGCCAGATCGTGTAGGAAGGCGAGCGTTTTCCCGTCCTGGTCGTTGGCGACTTGAGTGTTGAGCGTGAACCCGACATCGAAGAGCTCGGGTAGAACGATCAGATCGCCGGGGCTCAGCGGGGCAGTTTTCAACAGCGATCGCACGCGGGCGTGGTTGGCCTGTTTGTCTTCCCAGACGATATCGAGCTGGACGAGATGGACTTGCATCCGGGACTATAGGGCACAGAGAACCCGTTGAGGGCTCAGAATCGGGGTTTGGGCGTGCTCCGCGGGTTCTAAACGCCCCAGTTTGACAGGCGGTGGCATCTCGGTTATAGTTCGAGCAAGAGAATGAACTCCATGACCAACACCCTCAAACAGAACAAAGCGAAACAGAGCAAAGGCAGTGATGCCCGGGCGATCGCTTTGACTGTGGAGAGTAGGTTCTAAGAGACCCATTCCATTGCAAGTCGTTGATCAAAGCCTCGGGTGTAACCACCGGAGGCTTTTTTAGTGTCTGGACTCATCAGACACGAGGCACAATGCTCGCCGCTCTTGACGGGGCGCGGGTCACAACTCATCACACGGGTAGTTCTTTTCCATATGTTCACCCGAGTGGGGTTTGGGGTCGATGGTGGCACGGTTCGAATGTTCGAGCCGTGCCCCATCGGCATTTTTATGTAGATAGGGCTAGCGCATCTGGGCAACACTTCATCCACTCCGGCTGGTTGTTTACGATCGATCTGGGCACTCAAGCGGGTGAAGATGATCTGAGCGCGGACGAAAAACGCGGGCTATAGAGTATATAAAGACATCGTTTTGTCTTTATATACAGCTGGAAAGATATTATCTCGCCGGGCTGCACATCAACACAACAACCTGATATGGTGTCCCTGAAGGAGTGTGTGCGTGGCGGATGATTCCGGATTGCCCAGTTCAGTTGCATCAACCCAGGCGGCGTTTGTGTCTGCCTATTTGCAGTCCGTTCGTGCGTTTCGGGGGGTGCTGATCCAGGCCTTTGGTGCGCTCGGGATCGACTCGGCACGCCCCAGAGAAGCCGCCCGACAGCTTGGGCTCGATAAGTCGCTCGTCTGGAAGCTTACTCGGGTGGTCCATGAGGATGAGCCGTTCCGCATCGCGGGGTTTATGCCCGGCGCATCGGGGATGGGCATGGTGACCCGAGCGATGGAAGCCTCTGGGGTCAACCAAGAAACGCTCGCGACGATCATGCAGGCGTACCAGCGGTACCTTGAGATGATCGAGCTGCACGCCGGGGATCGCGAGACACTCGAGCACATGCTCTACGGCATGATCGGTGGGGGCGACGAGCGGTTCCGCAAGAGCAGGCAGTCGGCGTACAAGGGCAACTGCGGGATCTGGGGGGTACAGTCTGCCACGCGGGTGAGCACGCACTTTTTGGCGATCAACAAGGACAACCCGGGGACGATCGATCATGCACAGCTGGTGGGGCTGCTCGGGTTCCAGCGTCTTCGACCGGGGCCGGCGTGGCCAATCTTTCAGTTTCATTCCTACGAGGACACCGGCGGCGAACTCTCGGCTTCGCTCCAGGCGATCGAAGATGAGCCCGACCCCGCGTTCCCGTTTTATATGAAGGGGAGCAGCACGGGCCAGCTCCCCGAAATGATCCGCTCGACGGATCCTGGGTCTATCAGCTATGAGTTCGGCGATGGTCCGATCGGGAAGACCGGGATGTGCGACGCGTACTTCGGGTACATCGACACGCAGCCCAAGCCGCGGTATCAAGACGAGCACAATCGGCTGGGCGAGCTGCTCTGTATCGTCAACACCCCGATCCAGACGCTCGTGTTCGATCTGATCGTCGAACGCGAGCTGGGCGAACAAATCAAGCCCGAATCGTTGATCTATGGTCGTGCGACCGGGCCCCGGCTCGGGCACGAGCTGCGCGACCAGCGGACGCTGGTGCCGTACACCGATTCGCTCCAACGCCTCGAACCCGGTGCCCATATGCTCACGACCCCGCACGCCCCGAGCTACAACGCGGTGGGGGAGAAGGTCATGAAGCGGATGGGGCGGTCCTTCGAGGACTTCGTGTGCTGGCGTCTGGTGATGCAGTACCCGGTAATGCACTCGACGGTGGCGATTAAGTTCGACCTGCCGGAAGGGTGAGGCGGGAGACTCGTGCCGGCTACAGGGGATTCCATTGAAGAGCGATCGAGGGATTCGCTGACTCTCAGCCATTACATTTCGAGCGACCAGTTATCGAGTCGAAAGCCATCAACACGCCATTGCTTTGTATTCGTTTCAAGCGTCTCGGTGCCGTCGAGTTCGTGAAACATCGGGTCATCGATCAAGATTGCGGCGTGCTGATATGGGGTGTGTGTCTGTGAGTGCGGGGCCGTAAGCCTTGGGATGATCACGCCCGGGATGGCGATGCACATCGCGAGCACAAGCAATGCCCCGCCTGACACTTGCATGCGGCGCAGGCTCCGGCGTCGACGCACCCCTAGCCGCACGGCCTCGGGGAGGTCTCCGGCGTCGACTTGGGTGTGTGTGTTTATGAAATCAGTATCAAAATCTGTATCGTTCATTGTGCATCTCCATATTCAGCCATGCTCAACTCATCGCGGAGTTTGTTCATCCCCAGCCGAGATCGGCGGGCGACGGTGTTTCGGTTTAGGTCCAGCACCTGGGCGACTTGATCGATGCTCAGCCCGCCCAGATACCGCAGTGAGATGACATCTTGCTGATCGGCAGGGAGCCTTTCCATTGCGGTGAGCATCGGTTCGACACGGTTGTCCTGTGGTGTCTGCTCTTGAACTTCGAGTGCTCTTCTCCGTGCGTTCTCGCGGACCTCGCCTCGCCCGTAGTTGAGCGCTTCGTTGCGTGTCGCTCGATAGAGATAGGCGGTGGCGTCCTGGATGTCTTTGAGTGAGCGCCGTGGGAGCTTGAGCACTTTGAGGAACACGCTTTGCACGACATCTTCCGCGGCGCCCCCCATACCAGACGGGAGCGTGACCCGGGCGTACGCGATGAGTCTGGATGCGACGAAGCTCCACAGCTGTTGAGCCGCGAGCTCGTCGCCCCGATGCATACGGAGCATCAGTTTTCTCGTATCCGGTTCTTCCATTTAGTCGTTGACCTGTTCGAGGAGTTCGAGGACCGATTGTGTCTGGTCGATGAACTCTTGATGAGAAGCAAACGCACGGGTCATGGTGGCGCCAAGAAGCTCGGTCAACGGCCCATACTCACCCGCCTGGACCTTGGACTCTGCTGCTTCCAGGGCGACCGCATCATCCGCGTCCCAAGCGGCGATCACATCGCCGTAGTAGGCGGAGAAACCACCGAGATCGAGCAGGATCTGTGAACGGTTCATGCTCGCGATCATCTTCGATGGCGGTGCGTCGCTCGCCACATTCATCTGATTCAAGACCCATGTGCCTGGATCAATTTCTGGGAGATGCGCGAGGATGTACTCGCTGATCATCCGCCATTCGCCGACGATTGCATCGCGCATCGCGAAGCGGTCTTCAATCCCGCGTTCTTGGATGGTGGTGTGCACGAGCTTTGCGCCGCTTGCGTCGAGCTGATTCTCGTCGATGAGCTGCGTGGTCAGGTTGTTGGCGAGGTTATCGATCGCCATCCCAACGAGTGAGCTGATCAGTACCCGATCACCCGAGACCTGCCCGCTCATCCGGTAGAGGGCCGCGATACGGACGGCGGCGTCTGCCTGCTTCCCGTCTTGCGCACAGCGGAGCGCATCGGCGGCCAAGATCTTGGAGGCCGTTCGCATCTTGCCCAGATGGGGGAGACTCGCAAAGGGGCCGTCTTCATACGCGATATCCCAGTCCGCGTTGCCCATTCGAGAAGCATCGAGCAGGGCCTCGATGGTGCCGCTGGACTTGGCGAGCAGCTCGCTCCCCCCGTCTGCGAGCTCGACGCCATCACCATCGATTTGCAGTACGCTCTGCGTCCCCTGATCCATACCCGCCCAGGCCCGGTAATACGCCAGAGCTGTGTTGGATGTGGTGTCAACGCCTGCAGATCCGATGCCAGTTGCTAGGCCCAATGCCGCGATCATTATTCCGTTTCGCATGTCTAAGTTCTCCATATCGCACCATTGCGATACCAGTATGACACCGCCGAGCCGGCAGTGTGTCACCCAGAAAATGAAAAACTAGAAGGAATTCGACTCGACCGCGTTGTCGGCTCTGGCGTTCGACGATCAGCTCTCATCGAGCTCCGGAGGTCAGAATCGAAAAGAATGAGCCTGGAGGGACTCGAACCCTCATGGGTTTTACCCCGGCGGATTTTAAGTCCGCTGCGTCTGCCAATTCCGCCACAGGCTCTTGGTGCGGTGTCCAGTCCGGATTCTAGACGATTGATGCCGCCAAAGATTCGGGGTGCGAACATTTGGTACGCATCGGGCGTAAGCGGTGATCAAAGGTGCGCCAAACTGCAAAATTCGACCCCGGGCGAACCTTCAGATTTGCAATTCACGCTCAGCACGCAAGAATGAATTGGGTCTGAGTCCCAATATCCATCAATCAACTCGACCCAAGCGAACATTCGCACAGGAGCTCCATATGAACACGGGTGATCCTCACGGAGAAGCGGTCGCGGCCTCTTCCAAATGGCAGTCCTCAAGCGCCGGGCGCGACTCATCGCACAAGCGGATCGACGAGATCTACGCCAGCGATGTATTCGACGAGCGCAAAATGCGCGAACGGCTCCCCAAAAACACATTCAAAGCCGTCTGCAAGACCATCGAGAGCAAGGGCAAGCTCTCGACGAGCGACGCCGATGTGATCGCCACGGCCATGAAGGACTGGGCGATCGAACGCGGCGCGACCCACTACACCCATTGGTTCCAGCCCATGACCGGGCTCACCGCCGAGAAGCACGATTCGCTGATCATGCCCGATGGCGACGGCGGGGTGGTCTACCGCCTCTCGGGCTCCAACCTGATCCAGGGCGAGCCCGACGCGTCGAGCTTCCCCTCGGGTGGGCTCCGGGCGACCTTCGAGGCCCGCGGCTACACTGCCTGGGACGCGACCTCGCCGGCGTTTATCGTCCGCGGGAAGAACTACGCGACCCTCTGTATCCCGACGGCGTTCGTGAGCTGGAACGGCGAAGCCCTCGATAAGAAAACCCCGCTGCTCCGCTCAATCGATGCGCTCGAAAAGCAGGCGATGCGGATCCTCAAGATCTTCGGCACCGACGAGGGCGTCAGCTCCGTCCGCTCAACCCTTGGGGCCGAGCAGGAATACTTCCTGGTCGATCGCAACCTCTACTTCGCCCGCCCGGACTTGGTGAGTTGTGGGCGGACCCTCTTCGGGCTCGTCCCTCCAAAGCACCAGCAGCTCGACGATCACTACTTCGGTTCGATCCCGCCGCGCGTCAACGCGTTCATGGCCGAGTTCGAGCTCGAGCTCTTCCGCCTTGGTGTGCCCGTCCAGACCCGTCACAACGAGGTCGCCCCCGGGCAGTACGAGATCGCGCCGCTGTTCGAGAAGACCAACATCGCCTGCGATCATCAGGCCATCCTGATGGACACGCTCAAGCGCGTCGCCGGGCGGTTCGGTTTCTTCGCGTGCCTGCACGAGAAACCATTCGCGGGCGTCAACGGCTCGGGCAAGCACAACAACTGGGCACTCTCGACCAACACGGGTATTAACCTGCTCGATCCCAAGAACGAGACCCACAACAACATCCAGTTCATGACCTTCCTGTGTGCCGTGATCCGGGCGGTGCACATCCACGGCGACTTGCTCCGCGCGACGATTGCTTCGGCATCCAATGATCATCGGCTCGGGGCCAACGAAGCGCCGCCGGCGATTATCTCGATCTTCCTGGGTGATATGCTCGCCGACCTGATCGACCAGCTCGAAGCAGGCACACCCAACCGGACCATCAAGGGCGGGGAGCTGGACCTGGGCTCGCGCACGCTGCCCGATCTCCAGCGTGACTCGGGCGATCGCAACCGGACGAGCCCGTTCGCCTTCACAGGAAACCGCTTCGAGTTCCGGGCGGTGGGCTCAGCGTCATCGGTCTCGTGGCCCAACACGGTCATCAACACCATCGTGGCCGAGAGCTTGGATCACATCGCGACCAATGTCGAAAAGCAGCTCGGAGCCAACCCGAGCGAGACCAAGCGAGACCAGGCGGTCCGCAAGGTGCTCCAGGCCTTGATCCGTGATCACAAGGCGATCCTGTTCAATGGCGACAACTACACACAGGAATGGGCCGATGAAGCCGAAAGACGTGGCTTGCCCAACCTGCGGACCACGGCTGACACGATCGGGGTGTTTAAGGCCGCCAAGACCCGCTCCGTATTCCGCAAGTACAAGGTGCTCTCCAAGTCCGAGCTAGGAAGCCGGGCGGAGATCTTCGCTGAGAAGTACATCACCGAGATCTCGATCGAAGCCGAGCTCATGTGCATGATGGCCCGCACCATGATCATGCCCGCGGCCATCCGCCACCAGCGGAACTTGGCTGAGGCTGTAGGGGCGACCGAGGGCGTTGGGGTTGACTGCTCAACGCTCCGCGGCGAGCTCGAAGAGTTTGTAGAGCTGGTCTGCCGATTCAATGATGCGCTCGATGATCTCGAAACATGCAGAACAATCTCTGAGGGCAAGCACTCGACCCAGTGCGATTACTGCCGCGACCGGATCATCCCGTCGATGGAAGCATTGCGGGCCTTGGGCGATGAACTCGAGTCGTATGTTGAGTCCGAGCTCTGGCCGATGCCTGTATACAGCCAACTGCTCACGCTCCGATAAACTAAGGCGAGATCCATTCACTCTTATTCACCCGTTTGTTTCCAGGCGGGTGTTTCTCTGTCTACATCGGCACAGCGTGATCGGTCATATATAAGGATTGGTCAAGGGCAGTGCGGCTCGATATCGGGCGTTGATACGGATGGCGGGGGGGTATCTCGAATATCTTTCCCTTCTTTCCTCGCTTTCCAAGCTTGCCAATTTGACATTAAGCACTGAACGAAATCGAGTAGAACTCGGAGGATCACAGCGATGCAACTCAACACCACTCCACTCACCGGGCTCCTCGGGGCCATCATCATCTCGGCAGGCCTGTCCTCGTCACTGGCAGCCGCCAAGGACAGCACGGACACAAGCCCCAAGCCCGCAGCCGCCGAGCCAACGAACGCATCAGAGTCCCAAGAGTCAGAAGCGCCCGTAGGAATGGTCGAAGTGCGCATCAGCATGCCCGACGGACGCACCATCGTGCAGTACGAGCCAAAGCGAGCCTCATCGGCTCGCTACACCAGAACAGTACCAACACGCGTCACCCGCACACTCCCCGATGGTTCGCGGATCAGCTACGCTCAGCGGGGCAGCAGCGCGAGCGGCGGCTCATCGAGTTCTTCGGGGGCACACGGTTCTGCGAGCCAGTCGAACAGCGGGGGATCAGGAGGGGCGGGTATGTCAGCTTCAGGGGGCGGTTCATCGGGCGGCGCGTCATCAGGAAAATCTGGTGGTAGCTCAGGCGGCGGTGGCGGCTCGGGTAGCGGTGGTGGTGGAGGCTCAGGTGGTGCGGGGCTCACACCACTGAGTGCGGCATCGGGCACCGACATGGGGTCGGTCGGTGTTGGGCACCGCGCGCCGCACCGGGTGCACACCGTGGGCGATGCCGTGCATGAGGACGATGGTGCGGTCGGCGGGCAGACTGTCGAGTTCGCCGAGACCGGGATGGGCGGGCAAGTGATGGGCAACTCGGTCTATCTCACTGGCGTGCAACTCGTGCAGTCGAGCGGTTCATTCGACACCGTTGAGGGCACCTCGATCGGTGGGGACCTGGTGATGATGAGCAGTATGTTGCCCGCGAGCTCACCTCTCGGTGGTGGGGTCGCAGATCCCGGGTCGATCATCCTTGATTTCGAATCAGGCTCGGTGGTGGACCTCGTCATGTTCTCGAAGCCGGCAGATAACTCCAACCCGATCCGTGAACGCCGAACATGGAGCGTGCGGATTCGGTAAACCCCGCATAACGGGCGGATACAGGCCACCTACATGCATACAGAGCACGCAGCCAACCCCGATCGATCGGGGTTGTTTTTTACTTGACTCAAAGGTCAGAATTTGATGAGATTCGTGCCACATTTGGATACGGGCGATCCTCAGCGATCATGTCATCGTACTATGCACGCCTGAGCCGGGTGATCGAGAGATCGTTCGGCTCGGTGTTTCGTGCGCAGTTCCTGCGCGTGCATGGCGCGTGCATGGCGCGTGCATGGCGCGTGCATGG
>TARA_R110002072_G_scaffold81897_1_pt1 | contig 183718 bp, 153 predicted proteins | sample TARA_R110002072 | Tara Oceans TARA_R110002072 (sample SAMEA4397118) | marine metagenome | biome: Polar Biome; feature: [SRF] surface water layer (ENVO:00010504); material: water (ENVO:00002006), including particulate matter (ENVO:01000060) such as... | depth 5 m
AAAATGGATTGGATCAATTCCCCCAACTTTTAGGACTGATCCAAAGTTAGAGCGGGCTGTCCATCAAAAAAAAGGCATAAAAAAAGCGCTAAAGTCGTTAAACTTTAGCGCTATGCAGAGGAAGAGGGATTCGAACCTTTTTTACATACTTGTTCAAAAATAGCCTCATATGTTCAATTGAAAGCTTTTATGTATGGTTGAGTGTAGGTTTTGCATAGCTTTGACCACTTTTGTACGACATTTTCGCTACTTAATTCGCTACTGAAAATTCCATTTAGTATCTTTCTCACCTTCAAAGATAAGGAAATGGAAGCTACAGTAAGATTTGTATTAAGGCACGATTTAGAGAACAAGAAGGGCGAGCAACCCTTGATGTTGGTCGTTCATTTGGGAGGGAAAAGAAAGTTGATTTCTTCAGGAATAAGATTAATTCCTGATCTGTGGTCTGCAGAAAAGCAAGAGATCGTTGATATGACAGCAAAACAAAAAACACAGCTAGAAAAGAAATTTGGGTCTGCTGTACCTCCAAAAAGCTATCTCCTCCAATATCAAGATGACTTACTTGAAATTAGAAATAAGGTCAGGCAAGTAGAAGAAGGGTTCCGAGCAAGGGATGAACCTTATGATTTGGATATGTTGGTGACGGAAATCAAAGAATCTAAAAAGATTAAAATTAAGAAAAGTGAGCCAACAGATTTAGTATATGACTTCATTGACCAATATATCCAAGAAAACGGACTGACTAGGGCAAAGGGAAGTATGGTAGTCTATAAATCTTTGAAAAAGCACCTTAAAAATTTTCAGGAAAAATCGAAGTCTGGTATTCGATTCGAAAACATGGATTATTCATTCATGGTAAGTTTTCAGAACTTTTTGGTCGACTGGAAGGAAGTTCACCCTAATACTGGCACAGTTAAAACTTTGAATAATATTACGATTGCAAAACAATTAAGCACACTTAAGACCTTCTTAGGATATGCCAGAAGAAGAGGAATAAAGGTCCATGATGGCTATAAAGAATATTCAATTAAAAAAGATCGTCTTGAGGTAATTGCGCTAAATCAAAAGGAATTTGATGCGTTATATGCTCTTGATGTAAATTCAAATTCAAGATTGAGTCAGGTGAAAGATATTTTTATTTTTAGTTGTGTAACAGGCTATAGGTTTTCAGATTTGCTCCAGCTCAAAAGGGAGCATATCAAGAAAAATGATATTAGGCTTACAATCACAAAAACGAAAGAGCCTTCTATTGTCCCTCTTACAAGGATATCCAGAGAAATTTTGGAAAAGTATGAGGAACGGGTTTTACCTCTACCTATGATATCGAATCAGAAGTTTAATAAATACGTCAAAGAGCTTTGCAAACAAGCTCAAATTAATGATCCAGTCGAAATTATCAGGTATAAAGGAGCTGTAAGAGATGCCAATATTTATCCCAAACATGAGCTTATAAGTGCACATACAGGAAGGAAAACATTCGTAACGTTGTCACTTGCTAAAGGGATTCCGGCAGAAGTTGTAATGAAAATTACTGGCCATTCAGATTATAAAAGCTTTAAGCGATACGTTGAAGTAGATGAGGATCGAAAAAGAGATGCAATGAGTCTCGCTTGGGACTAAACCAATTTTGTAAATGAAAAAATTTGACACCAATATTTCACTTGGTCAATACAAAGCAAAAGAATCATTCTGGTATTTTGATGAGCTCCCCGAAGAGGAGAGAATTTTAGCCTATAGATTAGGCTGGGAGATTTTTGATGAGAATAAAATGTTCTTTGCCGATTTCTCCTCATTTCATAGAAGGAAAGGATTGATACTCCAAAGCCTAGGGTATTTAATTGCTTTGACACTTTTCCTCTCTGTGTTTTTTATCGTCTTGGTACATCCGTCGGATTTAAAATATGCCTTTGGAGGATTCGTTTTGGCTGGTTCACTTATGACATTCATAGTGATCATGGGTAAATCCAGAAAAAACCTTCGCGAGACAAAGCGATTTTTTAATTACATAGATCCAATTGACAAACCGGAAAACTTTAAAGCATTTCAAAGTCTTGAGCTTAATGACGACGAAGGAGCTGAGACATTCTATTCCAATTTAAGGAAAGGCAACGATTACCAGGAAGAGCAAATTGAAGTAGTTGAATATGATAAAACGGTTTCACTTCTCGCCATTGAATTGATGCTTGGGGAATTGGGAATTCTCAATGATCTTAAACAAAGGCTGCTCCATAGCGATAGAAGTATCAAAAGCGGAGCATTTGATAAGGTGGTATCGAACGTCGTGGGTGGAACGGACAGAGGGATCCGCGATTATTTTTCAAAAATTTCACCAGAGATTGCTGATTCCAGTAACCTAAGTCCGAAGCGAAAAGAACAACTGTTTAAAGTAAAAGAGATTTTTAACAATGCAGGACTAAGGGAAAAAGCGGTCTTTATCGACGATTTTATACAAGAAAGAGCAAATTTATAGCCCAAATTACTTTTTTGGATAGTATCCCACTAACTATCCAAACCCATTTTTGAGCAGATTCGGCCATTAACAAAACTAAAGCCGAATATGAACAATGTAATCTTAAGCCCTATAGACAAAGGGCAACTTATCAATGAAATAGCAGAAGCTATTGTCTGCAAGCTATCCAACATTTCTAACCCTACTCAACCAGAGGAAGAGTTCATCAAAATTCCAGAGGTGATGAAGCTCTTAGGTAGATCCCGCACAACTATAAATAACTGGAGGAAGGAGGGGTTTCTAAAGGAGCACATGATAAACAGCAGTGTCTATTTTAAGAAATCTGAGGTTCTCAATGCTGGTCGTCAGCGAAATCCTAGAAAAAAATAAAGCGAACCCTTTCGAATTCGCTCAATTTTCTTGTGGATACAGTATCCTGTTTGACAACTTAAAGATACTGTTTCTGCATTCACTTTCAAACTCTTACATGCAGAACGATGAAAAAAAACGTCCATAGTACTAAATCCAATGATCCTCGTCAAGAGGGTTTCTTAATAATTAAATCAGCTAATCAATGGATAGATGAAGCCAAAGATAAAGCCATTCCAAAAAAGATATTTGGGCCATTTTGGTATGAGGAAGAGCTTTGTATTCTCTTCGCTGATACCAATCAGGGAAAGTCACTACTCGCAGTTCAAATCATAGATAGTATTACTAAAGGTGTTCCAACACTTGGAGTAGAAATGGATCTCAAAGCGTCCAAGGTGATATATTTTGATCTAGAACTGACGGCTAAGCAATTTGAAATGAGGTACGCCCAATATGATAAGGGTAAGGATGTTTTGTTTGATCATTTTGAATTCAGTGAGCTTTTCCTTAGAGCAGAAATCAATCCCTACGGGTTTGAAGAATCCATAGAAGAATATGAAGCTTCTTTATTCAAAGAGATCGAAAATCAAGCTTCCAATTCCGGTGCAACCATTTTGGTGATTGATAATTTATCCTGCGTGATTTCGGATAATGAAAAAGCCAGGAATACAACTCCATTTCTGATACGTCTCAATAATCTAAAAAAGATGTATGGATGGTCTATTCTGTTAATTGCCCATACCCCTAAAAGGAATCTGTTTGCTCCCATCAGTAGAAATGACATACAGGGAAGTAAAAGCTTCATCAACTTAATTGATTCTTGTTTCGCAGTCGGAGAAAGTCAAAAAGACCCATCGGTTAAGTACTTGAAGCAAATCAAGGTTCGTTATGGCGCTTTCGAATTTCCATCTGAGAATGTGTTGGTCTGTAAAATTGGGAAGGATTCGAATTTCAGCTCTTTCAAGTTTTTGGAATTTGGGAAAGAGTCAGATCATTTAAAGCAGCTCAATCCTGCGGACAGATCTCAGATGAGGAGAAAGGCATTTGAGCTAAAAAAGGAGGGGAATTCCAATGTGAAAATAGCCATGGAACTTGGAGTTTCTGAAGGTGCAGTGAGGAAGTGGTTGAAGCAATTTGAGCTAGACGACTAGGCCCGTTCGAAAAATCCGAACGGTACGAGGGGTACGAGGAGTACGATAAGTACGAATTTAACGCTTCAAACCCCTCTTTTTCTTTGTGATGAATTCTAGAAATAGCTGGCAAAAAGAAGTAATATAAGGTTGCTATTAGGATTAATTAAAAGTATATTTATGTATAGATGTTTTTATATAAAAATGTAAATATGTTTAATTATAATGAGATAAAAGGTTTAGCGGTGCGAATCAAGCAAGATTTTCAAATAATAGATTATTTCCATAGTTTGGTCAATTCTGGGTTTCTCAAATATGAAGGAATCAAAGGGAAAGAGCATTTTTTCGGTTTTCTAAGCCAGCGAACTGGATCAATTGCAGTGGATGACCGCGCGAACGTGTGGTACGATCATTCTGCAGGAAGAGGAGGGGATATCATTGAAGCTGTCCAGGTTTTTGAAAATAAGACCTTTCCTCAGTCAGTTCAAAGACTATCAGGGTCAGCTCCCGAAAGAATTATTACTCCCAGGAAAAAACCTAAGCCGATTCCGAAAATTGAGATTGAAAGAGTTGAGGAAGTCTCCCATCCAACCTTACTGAATTATATAAGAGAAAGGGGGCTAGGGCCGGAGGAGATTTCATCTTTTGCCAAGGAAGTGCATTGGAAAAACAAGGGTAAGCAATATTTCGCTGTCGGCTTTTCTAATGAGTCAGGGGGCTGGGTGCTGAGATCTTCTATTTTTAAAGGAAATATTCTGGGAGGAGGTATCTCAATCGAAGTCTTGGGTAGTCCTGCAAGGATAAAAATCTTTGAAGGCTGGTTTGATTTTCTTAGTTACTTAAGACTTTCTAGAGCCACGAATTTCAAAGCCATCATTTTAAATAGTACTGCCAATCTCAGTTTACTCTTAATGCTGGATATTTTGAAAGAGTGTGAGACAATTGATCTCTACCTCGATAATGATGATGCTGGTGACATGGCTACAATTAATTTTATTAGAGTTGCTCAGATGTATCGGTATTGTCTAGAAAATGTTTTGAATACCGATTGGGATTTGGAGGCATTGAAAGGTTGTAGAGGCAAGATTGGGAAATTGCTTGACAATTTGAAAATTAGCAGCGTGGATGCAAAGGGAATATGGATGATCCACACGGACGTTTCTGATCAAAGAGGCTTCTATGAGGGTTTTGAGGACGTGAATGCATTTTTAACAGGTGGGATTCACAAGTGACTGGTTTGTTTAGTGTGCTAAGGTAGAATAAAGATGAATCCCTGACTTTGTATGTTTTGAAGGGTGAGTTAAGGAATTGTTTTCTGGTTTTTACAATGAGGGACATTACCGATTCAAAAACTTAGGTTTACTCTTCAAAATTTAGATCCCTCTGTTCTTATTTATGTTAAAGTATTCTTATTTTCCAGAATAATTAGGATGTGAATAAGCTGTTTGAGAAATGTATACTCGCTGACGTGAATTATTGGAGGTGATATTTATTAAAATTGAACTGAGAGTACAATCGCTAAGAAAATTCTAGAAATGATGTATGTGCTACTCTGTAACTTTAAGCTTCCTAAATTTTGTTGGTGATTGCCCTACAATTCTTTTAAAGGCGGTTGAAAAATAGGATGGAGTTTCAAAATTTAATTGGTAGGCGATGTCACTAATGTTGTTTTTCTGATCCTCCAATTCAATTTTCGCTACTTTAATTTTCTGCCTAAGTATGTATTCGGCTGGAGGGACTCCCAGTTCATTTTTGAACTTATGCTTGAATCTAGATTCAGAAAGATTGCAGATAGCTGCTATTTGTTCAAGGTTAAGGTCATTGTGCAAATTTTTAACTATATGATTGCAAGCAATACTTATCGCAGTAGATAATTTCTTTTCTTTTCGGTCAGAACCAAGATGTATGACATGTAACAAAAGCGTAAGGATATTGCTTGAAATCTGCAGTTTGTTAAATTGGTCATTTTCTAGACTGCACAGTTTAAAAATACTTTTCAATATACTTTTCACCTCTTTATCAGCCTTAAATTGAACCTCTGTGAGATTGAGTAAGCCATCAATTAAGGCAATTTTAGCCTCTTTTGACAAATTTAGAACCTCATTTTTCTTGCTGCTCTTAATATTTACCAATAGCCAAAATAAACTTCCTTTTTCTTCATGAAAATTTTCAGTCCCATGAAGTTGTCCAGGTTTCGTGATAAGAATATCCCCGCCTCGGATCACATACTTTTCATTTTCTATAGTGTAATTCTGGATTCCCTTATCCAAAAAGCATATTTCTATCATCTCTTTATGTGAATGCATTGGGAGTTTGTCTTGGACATTTTTGTAATTATAATGGCCTAATGCAGCGACAAAGTGAATTCCAAATTTGGAGAAATCAATGATAGTCCGACTCTCTGTGCTCTTCAAATCAATTATTTCCATATAATATATTTTACATTTTAACTATCAACATTTCAAATGTTAAGGTATTAATATGTTTGAATTTGTGCTACAATATTTAATGAAATGACATTATTTCGAATGTTCCCTTTATTTGATCGTAATGTTAATTTTCTTCTTTCCATCACTCAAATTCAATTGAGGGTTTTGAGAATAGTCCATATTATGGTACCGACTTTTATCAAAATTTGGGAAGGAAAGAGGGAGTAAAATTTATGTCAAACTCAAATTATTTCCCTATGGAACAAACTTTAACTACTGGTAGGAAACTAGGGTTTTCTATCCTTTTACTGCTTCTCAATTATCAGATAATATTTGCCCAATCAGATAGTTTAAACTCCTTTAAAGTTTTTGGAAATGTTGTGGACCAAAATCAACAGCCAGTACCATACGCTAATGTGCTAATCAAGGGGACTACCAAGGGAACTTTAACTGATGAAAATGGCGAATTTGAATTGCTCGTTCCCGAAGGAGGAATCGTTGTTATCTCTTTTTTGGGATATGCATCTGTGGATCAAAAAGTAAATCGAGACACTCCGTCTTTTAAGATAATCTTGCTCCCTGATGAAAGCGAGCTATCTGAAGTAGTGGTCACAGCTCTTGGGATAAAAAAGGAAAAAAGAGCTATAGGCTATTCTGTTGACCAAATCCCTTCCGAACAGCTTAATTCAACTGGTGAATCAAATGTACTTCTCAATCTATCAGGCAAGGCTCCGGGGGTTCAAGTATCTGGTTCTTCAAATGGTGTAGATGGTTCGCCAAGAGTAATAATAAGAGGAGTCACTTCCTTGTCTTCAGATAACCAGCCTTTATATGTCTTGGATGGTTTGCCTTTATTAAGTAATAGATCACTTTCTGAAAGTTTGTTTTCTCCTTCTGGTGGAGGTGGTGATTTGGGAAATCCGCTTTCAGATATAAACCCAAATGACATTCAAAATGTGACCATATTGAAAGGTGCTAGCGCCACGGCACTCTATGGATCAAGAGGTGCAAATGGTGTAATTCTTATTGAAACAAAGAAGGGAAAGGAAGGTCAAAAGGGTTGGGGAGTGTCAATTTCTACAAGCGCTACTTTTCAAAAACCATTAATTTTACCTGAACCACAGTTAGAATATGGGCAAGGATTCAACGGAGAGTTTAACTATGTTGATGGCTTGGGTGGGGGCACTAATGAATCTGAAACCAGACTTTGGGGGCCTAAGTATGAAGGACAGATTATATCTCAATGGGATCCCCAAACTGGAGGAGCAATAGAAAAACCATGGTTACCATATGGTTCAAATAATCTGGAGGATTTTTTCGTTACTGGGCATACTTTTCAAGAGAATGTTTCTCTTACGCATGTGACTGAATCATCAAATATGAGGTTGTCACTAGGACATCAAGATATTAAGGGTATTGTTCCAAATACAGGATTATCGAGAATAACGGGAAGTATAAATTCTTCCTTCAAAATGGGCGATAAATTGACTCTTACTTTTGTAGGAACAGGATCAACTATGAGCAGCGAAAACCGTGATTTTTTCGGTGGCTCTGGTTCTTTCTCCCAAGTTTTATTTCTTCCTACCAATATTGATATAAATGACCTTAGAAATTATAAGGATGAATTTGGGAATAAAAGAAGCTTCTATAGAAATGGGCCAAATCCATACTGGGATTTGTATGAGAATTTAGATCCTGTAGAGCGTAATAGATTCAGTACTAGTATAGGATTAACTTATGCAATATCTAATGAGCTATCTATTCAGGGTAACTTGTATCAGGATACGAACTTGTCTGATAGTAGAACAATAAGAGCAAAAGATATCTTTAACCTTGGTAGCTATTCTGAGAGTTTTATCAAAAATAACGAAGTAAATGCTGATGCTCGAATTAATTTTAATAAGGAAATAAATGCGGATTTGAATTTGAGTGCAATGGTAGGAGTAGCTATTCGTAATGAGCAAAGCATGACAAAATATGCGAGTTCTGTAGGAGGTCTTGTAGTCAGAGATATCTATAATTTGGGGAATTCGGCGAAGCAACCAGTTGTCTCTAATAATCGAACAGAAAAAGAAGTTCAAAGTGTTTTCGGTTCAGCTGAATTAAACTATAAGAGTATTGCGTTTCTAACCATTACAGGTAGAAATGATTGGTCTTCTACACTTCCGCGAGACGAATGGTCATTCTTTTACCCGTCATTTTCAGGAAGCTTTATTTTCACCGATGCTTTTAATATGAATAGTTCTTTGCTTTCATTCGGAAAGCTTCGTGGTAGTTGGGCACAAGTAGGAAACGATACACAACCATATGCCTTGAACAGGTATATAAATAGGAACACAAATTCATATAATGGACAGCCTGTTCTAGGATTACAAAATGTGATACCTGCAACTTCTTTAATTCCAGAACAATCTACCTCTTTTGAAGTTGGTGGTGAACTTTATTTTGCAAAAAACAAAATCAGACTTGATGTTGCATACTATAATAATAAATCTGATAATCAACTAGTCCAGGTAGAAAATGCTTGGGAGCGTGGAGCAAGATATGCCTTTATTAATGCAGGAACTATTGTAAATAAAGGGGTAGAGTTTAAGTTGGATATTAAAACTTTAGATCGCCCAAACCTCACTTGGGATATTAATTTGAACTTTTCTAGAAATAGAGGTAGTGTTTCCGGCTTTCCTGAGGACTTGGTAAACTTTAAAATAATTGGGGCTTGGAATGGGAATGAGATCAGAGCTACAAATGGTGAACCTTATGCTCACTTAGTAGGATTTGAGTACTTTCTCGACTCACAGGATTCTTACGATAGATTAGATCGCCAAAAAGCAGATTATTTGGCATATGGCTATACACCAGCTGAAAATATTTACGGAACGGGTGAAATCCTTACTAGAAATGGTCTTCCAATGACAAATACCTTTAGGGGTGCTGGTTCAAATTTGGGGATAATTGCTCCTTTGGACTGGACGGCTGGTATAAGTAATACTTTTAGATATAAGAATGTTCAACTTAATTTCCTTTTTGATATAAGAAAAGGTGGGCATGTAATTTCTACAACGAGCCAATTAATGTCTAGGTATGGCCTGTTAGAAAGGAGTGTTGGAACTAATGAACACGGTGTGGATAAGCGAGCTTCTCTAGAAGATGGCGGTGGTATAATTGTCAAAGGAATAGATATAGATACCGGCTTGCCAAATGCGCTCCCTATTAGAGCGCAAGATTTATATTCTCCTTACATATTACCTACTTCTGATTTTACACGAGACGCAACCAATATTAAGCTGAAAGAAGTTTCATTAGGCTATAGTTTTAATAGAAAAGTTTTAGAAAATATTGGAGTTACAGGCTTACGAATTTCAGCAGTGGCAAGAAATATTTTAATTCTAAAAAACAACCTTGATGGAATAGATTCCGAAACTGCTAACCTAGGAAATTTAAATAATGGGTCGGGTTTCGAGTATGGATCTCTTCCAAATACGCGCAGTTTAGGTTTTACTCTTTCAGTTGACTTTTAATTTGAAATCCATAAAATTATGAAATATATAGGAAACAATTTGTCGAGCATCTTGTGTGTCATGCTTCTTGGAGCAACTTCTTGCACGCAAGATTTTGAAGATATAAATACTAACCCAAATCAGCAGATCATAGGAAGTAATTCAGGGTTACTTTTGGGAGCTCAATTATCCTCTTCGTCAGAACTTGTAGATAATGTTCGTGGCTATAATAAAGGGTTGGCTAAATGGGTTCAATATTACACAACCAGTTTAAGTGCAAATGAATTTATCCCTGTAAATCCTCGGGGTGACTACAATGACTTTTGGATATACCAGAATCTGATTGTACAATCATTACCTGCTGTCGAAAGAGTGCTAGATAATACTGCAAATGGTGATCAACCTAACTATAGAGGGGCTGCGTTGGTCATGAAAGCATGGATTTATGAAAACATTACTGAATTATGGGGCCCAGTACCATTTAGCGATGCACAGTTTGGCGAAAAGTCAGAGGAGGAGAGATATAATAAACCGAAATTGGATACCCAAGAAGAAATCATGAAAGGTGCATTGATTATTTTGGAGGAGGCTAACGATACATTTGTTCTTTCTGGAAATCAATCGATAGCAATAGAAGCGGCATCAGACGCATTTGCAGGAGGAAATATATTGAAGTGGAAGAAATTTGCTAATTCTTTGAGACTACGGATTTTGTTACGACTTTCTGATGTTGACCCAGCATTTGCTCAATCTGGAATAGAGGCTATTTATAATGATTTGGACAGTAATCCAATCATGGAAAGTAACAACGATAATTTTGGAGTTAATTATGAAAGTCCAACCGGATCCTTTCCTGATCCGTTGGCTAGGTATTCCTTAGATAATGGGTTTGCTCCAATTGCAAGTTCTGGTTTTGTAAATATTCTTGGAGAAAGGAAAGATCCTAGAATGAAAGTACTTTTAGCTCCTGCTGTAGGCTATAAATCAACGGAAACGTACGTTGGTGTTCCACCAGCTTTTGACCCTTTGAATCCTTCAGGTTTCACCAGAATAGCAAGGGATTCAGTTAGTTCTTTATCTAGTATGTTTGTTTCAGTCAATTCGAGAAACATTATGAATTTTGCAGAGGTGAAATTCATTGGTGCAGAAGCATCTTTGAAGGGATACAAAGTTGGCTTTTCTTCTAAGAGCGCATATGATGACGGGATAAAAGCGCACATGGAAGAAATTGGGAATATTGATGAGGAACAAATCAATAATTTTATGAAACAAGATATCATAGTTTTTAAATCTGATACTGGTTTTGAGCAAATTATAACTCAGAGATATATAGCCCAATTTGGTCAAACAGTAAATACATTTTCAATGATAAGGAGGACAGGTTTGCCTAAGTTGGATTACTTTAAAATTGGTGCAAATGCAGATTTAGGATATCCTGTTAGAATGCAGTACCCAGAAACATTTGCGAATTTCAATAAAGAAAATTTTGATGCTGCTTTGCAGGGTGTTGATATTATTGGAGCTGTTTTCGGGGATAAACTTTGGTTCGCACAAAATGCCCCTGATGTTAAAATGACCGATAACCTTCAAACAGGACCGACTCTATTTATCTATTAGTTTCTAATTATCTGTTGGAGAATACTTTACGAATGATCATCTGTTCTTATGTATTTGCAATTACCAACCTTGATCAGCTTTCTTTATCGACTTTATAAGTAATTACTATGTCAATTTCTAATCATCGCCAATTCCACCTTTTAACAGCACTACTTCTATTATTGATCGTAGGAAGTACTTCTTGTTCTAGCTCAACTAATTTTGAATCAGAGGCCTACAACTTGATTGATCGGTTATTGCCTCAAAAGCATGTGGGGTCTTTTGTGTTTAAGGAGAGGAATGGAGATGATCATGAATCTGACTTTTTTGAAGTTTCCAGTGAAGGAGATAAAATTGTTATCGTTGGGAATAATACTGTCAGTATGGTTTCCGGCCTTTACTGGTACCTTAAAAATTACTGTGGAGTTCAGGTGTCAATCAATTATAACCAGGTAAATCTTCCAGATGAACTTCCAAAGCTATCTGAGCCTATTCAGGTAGATACGCCATTTGAGTATAGGTATTTATTCAACTATTGCACCTATGGGTATTCTATGCCTTGGTGGGATTGGGAAGACTGGGAGAAAATGATTGATTACATGGCGCTTCAGGGAGTAAATATGCCTTTGTCTATTGTTGGGCAAGAGGCAGTTTGGCAGAAAGTTTTTCTTGAATTAGGTATGAATCAGGATCAAATCGATGATTTTTTCGTTGGTCCTGCACACTTGCCATGGGGATGGATGGGGAATATTGATGGGATTGGAGGACCGCTCCCACAAAGTTGGATTACAAAAAGAAAGGACTTGCAGGTAAAAATTCTAACAAGGATGCGAGCGCTAGGAATGAAGCCTGTATTGCAAGGTTTTACTGGCCATGTACCAGAGGTGATGAAAGAAATTTTTCCAGAATCCAACATTTTCCAAATTGAAGATTGGGCAGGCATAGAAGGGACTTGGTTTTTGGATCCTACGGATCCTTTATTCAAAAAGGTAGGTACTTTGTTTATTCAAAAACAAACAGAATTATTTGGTACAGATCACTTATATGATGCGGATTGCTTTATTGAAGTTGATCCTCCTTCTAATGATCCTGAATTTCTAAAAGAAGTGAGCCGCTCGGTATATGAGTCTATGGCGGCAGCTGATCCAGAAGCAATTTGGGTTATTCAAGGCTGGTTCTTTTTCTTCAAAAAGGATTTCTGGCAACCAGAGCAAGGTGAAGCTTTCCTTGGTGCAATTCCTGAAAACAAAGCAATTGTCTTAGATCTATACGGTGAGAAAAACCCAACGTGGAAGCAAACAGATGGTTTTTATGGGAATCCGTGGATTTGGAATGTGATCTGCAATGAAGATCAAAAAGTGAATATGAGTGGTGACCTGCAGGCTATGCAAGATAATTTTCAAGAAGCCTTTAATTCTGATTTTAACAATAACCTAAAAGGTATAGGGGTGATACCTGAAGGTATTGGTTTCAATCCGATAATACAGGAGTTTATATTTGAAAAAGCCTGGGATCAGAGCAATGTTGATTTAGAGCTTTGGATTGAAAATTACGCTAGAAGACGATATGGATCGGCGAATCCTAAAGCTATTCAAGCGTGGAAAAAGTTATTGAACACCGTGTACGGAAGAACTAGGACTATGTGGTCTCCACTAATAACCACGCCGCGTTTAGTAGCTGCTGAGAAAATTCAAGAAGATATCCGACACGTTAGGAAAGATATAGACGTGACCGAACAAGATCCGTATTCTTGGGATTTTGATGTGGTGGAATTTCATGAAGCAGCTAAATTACTCCTTGAAGCAGCTCCGGAACTGTCTGGTAACCCTGCCTACCAATTTGATCTAACCCATGTATACAGAGAACTAGTTCATGCATTTTCGAATAGGTTGATATATGATGTTAGCCAAGCATATCATCAGAAAGATACTGCGAAATTAAAAAAATCTGGTGATGAGCTACTCAAACTTTTAGACGATTTGGAATCTATTACTGGCACAAATTCAAAGTTTTTGTTAGGTAATTGGCTGGAAGATGCTAAGGCCTGGGGAGATACTCCTGAAGAAAAAGCATTTTTTGAGAAGAATGCTAGAACTATAGTCACTATTTGGCAACCATGGAAGGAAGGAGGGTTAAGGGACTATGCAGGGAAAACCTGGAATGGAATGTTTTCTGGGTATTACAAGCCTCGATGGGAGTTGTTTTTAAGCTCTTTAACAGAATGCTTACTACGTAGGGAGTCCTTTGATTCCAAGGCGTATGACACAGCTGTAAGAGAGATTGATTTCGAATGGACTCAAGCCAATGACCTTTATTCAACAGAACCTACTGGCAATGTAATCGAGGTTGCGTCTAGAATTGAGAAAGATTATTCCATATATTTTAAAGTTAACTAATGAAACTATTTCGTTTACTATCCTTGTTTTTTGCGATTCTTATTGCAATACCTATTTATGGTCGGCAACAGAAAATAAATTCAGTTTCTATCCTTCCAGCACCAAGTTCTATGAAAGTTCTTGGTGATAAACTAACAATTTCAAATGGTGCTGAATTTAATATAAGTGATATTGAGTTGGCACCTTTAGTGATCCTTTTCAATGAGAGAATTCAGGCTTTAGGACTGAAGTCACTAAATATATCAGAAGGCAGTAAACAGGCAGAAATCCTATTGGAAATCAATCCGAGCCTAAAGAATGCAGAATATAAGCTGGATATCTCTGATAAGGTACACATTACAGCAGTGGATTATAATGGCATATCCAAGGGTTTGGTCACATTGCTTCAAGTGCTTGAAGTGAACTCAGATCAGGCAATTGAATTTCCTAAATTGCTGATTTCAGACCAAGCGGATTATTCACACAGGTCAGTGATGTTGGATGTTGCAAGGTTCTGGCATCCTGTAGAAACGCTGAAAGAAACCATTGATCTGTTATGGTTCTACAAGATTCCTTACTTGCATTTACATCTTACGGATAATCGAAGATTCACTTTTCCTCTATCAGCTTATCCTAAGCTGAAAAACACTTACCCTGATGGACAGCGTGCCACCTATACCTTAGAGGAAATGAAATCTTTGGTAGAATATGCCAAAGTACGGGGAATAGCCATTATTCCTGAGATAGAATTGCCTGGGCATTCGAGCATACTTTGGCAGCAATATCCGGAAATTTTTGGAAGTATAGATCCTGAGACCAATAAGCCGGTATTGCTATATGTAGTGAACATGGCAAATGAAACGACTTACTCAGCTATTGAGGAAATAATCAAAACAGTGGCAGAAGTTTTCTATACCAGTCCTTACATACATTTTGGTGGTGATGAGGTTTACCTAGAACCAATAAAGGGACTGCCGGAATATCAGGCGTTCACCAAGGAAAAGGGATTGAGTAAGGCCCAAAATGGCGATGTATCTGAGCTTTTTAGATATTTCATTAATAGAGTGAATGGAATGGTAAAAGCTACCGGTAAAAAATCTATGATTTGGGAAGGATTTAGCGGAGGTGAAAATGGAGATCAGACCATTGCGAAGGATATTAAAATTATTGTTTGGAATACGACCTATAATACTCCCCAGAACTTGATTGATCAGGGATATGAAATCATCAACTCGACCTGGCTTCCTTGGTATATGGTAGGAGCTATGAATATGGCTCCCGACCCAAAACTTGGGTATAATTGGGATGTCACTGATTGGAATCATTGGAATGAGGAGATAGCACCTATCCAGTTAACATCAAACAAAGGTATTATTGGTGGTCAGATATCCTATTGGGAGCAAAATCATTTTAAGGTAATACCAGTCCTTAGAGATCGGGTACCTGTGCTTTCAGAACGACTTTGGAATAACTCAAAAACAGATTATACTGATTTTGAGGCAAGACTGAAGCATACCGACAGTGTTTATGGGATATTATTTCACCCAGTGAAGATTGAAGTAAAAGGCTTAATTAACGCGAAAGATCAAAGTTTTGTCGAAAAAGTGGAAGTGCACCTATCAAGCGAGGTAAATGGGCAAATCCGCTATTCCTATTCAGATAGCTGGTACCTACCTGAGGCACAGGAAATGTCTAATTATTCTGATAAAATTGAACTTGATGAAAGTGGAATATTGACTGTTCAGCTTTTTGAAAATAATACACCTATAGGATTTCCTGAGCAGAAGTATTACAGGAAAATAGCTCCAATTTATAAGGTCACCATGTATGGAGGAGCTCCACTGCAAGGCTGGGAGTCAATGCCCGATTTCTCCGGACTGGACACTATTCTTACTACTTATGGAGGAAGAATGAATACTTCTCGTGTGGAAAAAATCAATGAGGAACTATTCGCAAAGGTCCAGCCAATCGGGCATATTGAAACCCGCTATGGAAACGTGTATAACCCCTATGCATTGGAGTTGAAAGGAGAACTGAATTTTCCTGAGACGGAAGAAATAACTCTAAAAGTATTGACGGATGATGGCCTTGTGGAACTAGCGGTTGATGGAAAGGTAGTTGCTGAAAGAAAAGAGATTGGGAAAAAAGCCGATGAATTTAAAATCTTGGTAGAGAAAGGGATGCATTCCTTTACGATCAAATACTATTATAGACATATTCAAAACCAGCTTAATATTCTCTATAAAACAGGTTCTATGGATGAATTTGAGCCATTTGAAAATCTCGTTTTGGAATCACAAGATTGAATACTAACTAAGCGATATGAAAAATTATATAATCCTCTTTGTGGGCATTTGTGTTTTTGCAGTCAAATCGTATGCATATCAAGACCCCAAAAACAAATCTAATAAGCCTAATATTATTTATATTCTTGCTGATGACTTAGGCTATGGAGATCTGGGATGCTATGGTCAGTCAGAAGTATTCACGCCTAATATAGATAAACTAGCATCCGAAGGCATGAAATTCAGTAGGCATTATGCTGGAGCTACAGTGTGCGCACCATCTAGAAATAGTTTGATTACAGGTCAGCATATGGGGAATACTACAATTAAATCTATCGAAAAACCTATACTTGCTGAGGACATAACGGTTGCAGAAATGCTGAAGACCGTGGGCTATCAGACGGCAGTGATTGGGAAATGGGGGCTAGGAACAGTTGGTACTACTGGTTATGCCAATTCACAAGGTTTTGATTATTCATTTGGCTATTACGATCAAATCCGGGCACATAATTATTACCCTGATTACTTGATGGAAAATGGTGAGAGATACCCTATTGGAAATAAGGTAATCTACGTGACTGACTCTTCGAATTATGCAGTTGGGATTGGAAGTGCGGCTATTGAAAAGAATGTTTATTCAAATGATTTATTTACTGAGAAAGCATTGGATTTTATTGGTGAAATTGCAGGAGAACCCTTTTTTTTATATCTGGCTTACACCATTCCACATGCAAATAATGAAAGTTTTCTGATCAACCAACATGGTATGGAGGTTCCTAATTCTGGTGATTACGCAGAAAAAGATTGGCCTGATGCCAAAAAATCTGGAGCCGCTATGATTTCAAGATTAGATTCTTATGTTGGACAGATCATGGCAAAACTTAAGGAGAAGGGATTGGATGATGAGACCTTAGTAATTTTCACATCAGATAATGGCCCACATCAAGAGGGAGGTTGGAAGTTAAATTTTTTTGACAGTAATGGAGATCTCAGAGGAATGAAAAGAGATTTGTATGAAGGTGGAATTCGTGTGCCGTTTATAGCAAGATGGCAAGGTAAAATTGGTGCTGGAAGTACAACAGATCAGCCTGTTGCTTTTTGGGATTTCTTACCGACTGCATGTGAATTGGCAGGTGTAACCGCCCCAACTTCTACAGACGGCATTTCTTATTTACCAACCCTTATGGGGAAATCCAACATGCAAAGGCAACATGATTATTTGTATTGGGAATTTGACACAAGTATTAAGAGACAGGCAATTATGAAAGGTGATTGGAAATTGGTTAGAATAGAATCAAGTAATCCTTCTACTGACGTAATCGAATTGTTTGATCTTTCAAATGATATTGGGGAGAATGTGAATTTAGCCTCTAAATATCCGGAAAAGGTAAATGGTTTTATGCATATACTTGAAAAATACAGAGATCAATAAAATGCATTTGGTATTTATAAATTGATAATGATTTTTACTAATTTTTTAAATTAAACTGTTAAGTGAATAAGTTAAATAATAGCTATGGGGTTAAAGAATAAAATAGGTCTATTCGCTGCGGTGTTATTACTAGTTGTTGTGAAACTATCTTTCGCGCAAGATATTGTAGGCTCCAGTCATTGGGAGCTTTACGAAGGAGGAATACTGCTAAATGCAATGGATGGTAAAAATATTCCATACAGTGATAATATAGAAATGTCAGGGGTAAGGGTAGCAGCTATAGTTAAGTATGCTATCGATACTTCTGGACGAATGGAGGTCAATAGGGAGATCTTTTTTCCACAACTCCATGAATTTAAAAAGAACGGTGATTCCTGGTTTCATGATTACCGAGCTTATCTAAAGGGGGAATTTTCTGACAAGTATTTACCTAAACTATACTTGAATAAGGAGCAAGTGGTACCAGGGAAGGTCACGGAAGTAAGGATAAAAGGAATGCTTACTGTGAGCCATGCTCCATCATCAGGTGGTCTGGCGATAGTTCGTACTTTTTTACCCTCAATGACAGAGCGATTATTTGAAGAGGTGTGGGAAATTAGAAATACAACGGATTCTGTTATGGAACTTACCTCAGCCAATATTCATCTGAATTTTGAGGATTTGGGTGCTAAGGGTATCTATAGCCGGCAAATTATAAGTGATCTACCTGCCAAGATTCTTCTCGATCCCAATGAAGTATATTCTTATGCTACTAGGTTTATGGCAAAAATGCAGGATGAGAGCTTCCCTCAGCAGAAGTTTACCTCTACAGTGCAGGAAAGAAATGATTTTCTGAAGGTGATGAGTAGTTCTTTGGAGCTTAAAACACCCAATCCTGTACTTAATCAGCTATTTGAGTTTTCCAAGATCAGAGCTTCAGAGAGTATCTACGAATCCGAACTTGGGCTAATTCACTCGCCTGGAGGTGGAAGGTATTATGTAGGTATCTGGGCCAATGATCAGGCCGAGTATATTAATCCGTTTTTCCCATACCTAGGGTATACGATTGGAAATGAATCTGCTATGAATACTTACCGGGCTTTCGCCAAAGAAATGAATCCTGAATATTCAAAGATCAGGTATTCATTTGAGGTAGAGGGGCTGGTGCCTCCATTTCTAAAAGATAGGGGAGATGCAGCTATGATTGCCTATGGTGCTGCACATTATGCATTGGCATTGGGAGACAAAAAAGTTGCTAAAGAATTGTGGCCACTAATTGAATGGTGCTTGGAATACAATAAGCGGCAATTAAATAAGGAAGGGGTGGTTCTCTCAGAGTCAGATGAGATGGAAGGAAGAATTGAAACGGGAACAGCGAATCTATCGACGAGCTCTCTTTATTTCGGAGCTTTGACCTTATCCAGTAAGCTGGCTTCAGCTCTGGACATACCAAAAAAGCAAGTTAAAGCCTACTTAGCCGAGCGCGATAAACTCGGTATTGCGATTGAAAAGTACTTCGGTGCTGATATTGATGGATTGCATACCTATAAATATTATAAAGAACATCAGGAGCTTCGCCATTGGATTTGCCTTCCTCTGGTAGTAGGTATAGAAGAACGAAAGGAAGGCACTATAGAAGCGCTTTTTGATTTCTTATGGACAGACAATGGCGTACATGTAGAGAAAAATAGTGATAACCCGGAAATAGGGAAGATCTTTTGGGATAGAGGAACATTATATGCCTTAAGGGGTACTTTTTTCTCTGGAGAATCCGAGAAATCCCTTGAGAGACTGGAGCAGTTCTCAAACAAGAGATTGCTGGGAGATAGAGTTCCGTATGTTGTGGAAGCTTTTCCAGAAGGTAGTATGGCTCATTTATCTGCTGAAAGTGCGCTGTATTGTAGGGTATTTATAGAGGGCGTATTTGGTATTCAGCCGAGCGGTTTTAATAGCTTTTCGATGAAACCTGTGCTTCCAGAAAAATGGGATACTATGTCCCTAAATAAGATCAAATCTTTTGGGGAGGATTTCAACATTGAAGTGAAAAGAGAGGAAGATAAGATTCAGGTTTTTGTCTATAGTAATTCTTCAGATTTTTCAAAGAAGTATATAATCAATCCGGGTGAAACCATTTGTGTGAAATTTAAAAATTAGTCAATATTCAATGATAAAATTATGAACCAAAAATTTTTGCACAAGGGCTATACCTCTATGGAAAGGTTGATCCCGTCAGATGAAGTCGAAAAGTTAAAAATATTATACGATGATCTGTTGAATGATAAAAAGCGTACTGCAGGCTTGAGAAGTGATTTGTCTGGTAATAAAGATTCAAAAGATCCTGCTATCGAGCGGATCATTCAAATAATGCGCCCAAGTTTAGTTGAATCCAAGCTACTTGACAGCATTGCATATGCAAGAGCTACCTCGTGGGTAAAGGATGTTTTAGGGGAGGATATGGAATTGGATTTTGACATGATGATCAACAAGGCCCCATTTACTAACACTGAAACTCCATGGCATCAGGACGCCGCTTATTGGATAAATCTGCCGGATAAAAGATCAGTTACTTGTTGGATTGCTCTTGATAAAGTGAATGAAGATAACGGATGTATGTGGTTTATCCCTAAATCTAGCAATGAAGAAATATTCCCACATCTATTACCTGATAACGGAGGCGCATTATATTGTAAGGTTGCAATTGATGAAGCAGAACCAATCCCCTTAGAAGCTGGGGGATGCACATTTCATGATGGATTTACCTTTCATTTCAGTAAGGGGAATATCACACCCAGCCAAAGGAGAGCTTTGATTTTGAATTTTAGACCTGCTAAAATGATTAAATTAGAGAGAGAAAATGGTATGGATCATACTGGACAGAGAAAAATAAGGCAATAGTGTATTGTCGCAATTTTATATTTTATTCGTTTTAACGCCAGTAGAATAGATTTTTTTATAAAGGTCGATGTTAGAACTATATATCGATTACGCTCAGAATAGATAATAAACTAGTTTGTCAATAGTCCCCATGTAAACTAAATTCAATATACATTAATCGGTTAATTGAATAAATCATATATAGAAAGTAAGTTGAAATGTGTTTTTAACAAAAAAAATGAATTTTGAAAACAATAGAAATATTAAACTAGTTACTGAGTCTTCTTCTTCATATGAAGATTTAGAATTAATGCAAATTGATGTTCTTTTGAGAAATATAAATTATGAAGATCAAAAGGTTGCTTTAGCTGTTCACAAAGCATTACCCCAAATTGAAGGCTTTATTAAAATATTGATTAATCGAATGAAAATAGGGGGAAAGCTGTTTTATATAGGTGCAGGTACTTCTGGTAGATTGGCAGAAATTGATGCTTTTGAGATTCCTGTTACATATGGTGTATCCTCTGAAATGATCCAAGCAATTTTAGCTGATACGAAATCAACAGATAACATCCCTTACGAAGATTTTGAAGATGACTAAGCATTAGCTTGGAGACAACTAGTAAAACGAGGAGCGTCAAAAATTGATACGGTTTTAGGGATTTCTGCTTCGGGGAGAACTCCTTATGTAGTTGGAGGTTTAAGAGAAGCAAGGGGTTATGGGCTTACTACAGCAAGTTTAAGTTGTAATTTATGTTCAATTATATCAGGTTTTTCAGACTTCCCAATTGAAATAGAAGTAGGTCCGGAGTTTGTCACGGGAAGCACAAGAATGAAAGCTGGAACGGTCCAAAAGCTGGTATTAAACATGATAAGTACTTGTTTAATGATCCAGTTAGGGAAGGTTAAAGGAAATAAAATGGTAAATATGCAGCTTAGTAATTTGAAATTGCAGCATCGTGGCGTACAAATGATTTTGGACGAATTTCCTAGTATTTCATATTTAGAAGCTCAGAATTTACTAAGTAAATTCGGCTCTGTTTCTAATGTCTTAAAGACCATCAGTTAAAATGGAAGAGAAGTTTTCTTAAATGAAACTATATCCCAGCTGAGTGCCATTATTGGATTGGCTTTATTTATCTATCCAAAGGATAGACGGACTTAGCCTGAGAGAACCTTATAAATTCAAGACAACTTGGAGAAAAAAATGCTGAAGAAGAATTAAAGAAATATTGCAACGGATGATAGGAAACACAAGGCATAATGAGTAGACGGCCTCGTTAACCATTAAATTGACGAGGTGCGCCTCTCACACCACCGTACGTACGGGCCTCGCATACGGCGGTTCGTAAAGCAAAGCATCATCGTCCTTTACACCGATGATGCCTTTCCGCTACTTTAAGTATAGGCTATCCCGCATGTGTGGGATTCCTAAACGAATTTTAGCTTCACAATACGTTCAGTCCTACATTAACTCGTGAGTTCTCCAATTTTACCTTTTCCGTTGTTCCCTAATGCCCTGTTAAATACTATGACTTCTGCTTACTTCTCTTGGACGTTCCAGATATCTAGTCCTTCCCTGCATCCTGGCCCTTCGCTAAAATCTTCCATCGGAAGATTTCTTTACGCTCAGTCCTCTCGGTAAGATGAATATCCTTGTGTCTATCGCTGCTCTATCTGCTATTTTGGCTTATCTCTGTTTCCAGAACTTGGGACTTCGGCATGATGTGTTACCTCTTCTAGCCTCATAGCCTCAGTATAGAGTTCCTGTTCGTCAGTACAGACACTGCAGTCGGTTTTACTTCAGTGCATACCTCGCGGTAAACCACCTAGCCACTTGCTTAGCTTAGGGACAGCCTGGCCCCCATGGCGGGAACTCCCGCGCTTAAGGGAATTTCACCCATTGGAACGACCATCTTTTTGGTCTATATTCACCTTTCAAGGCACTGGCGTTAGTGCCACTTAAAAACAATAAGGCATTCGATTCCTAAATCCCATAATGCTCCGAAACCGCCTTCAAAATCATGTCCACATGGATAACTTGGTTTCTCTACCAATCTCATATTTGAGTTTGTCAAACATAGGGGTTGGGATTCGAAGAGAATAGATTTTCACATCTTCGGTGTCAAATTCTTTACTGGAAACTTTTTCTTTTTGCTGTAATTCAGGTTCTGGATTGATCAGCATTCCGAGGCATCTTTGTTTGGTACCTAGGTTTTTATTGCCTTTGCTTGGGTCGTTTAGCTTCTTAGCCATTTAGTGCCCAGTTTTGTTTTGTGATAATTTCCTCAACTAGCATTTCGTAGCCCTTTGCTCGGTTGGATCCCGGTGCATAGTCAAATATGCTTTGTCCCTGCAGGTGGCCTTTTTGATTTCCAATAAATATATTCAAAGCCCGCTTGATGGGATCGACGAAATCCTTAATTTGGTCACATTAGAATCCCGAAGAACTGTGGACAATGGCGATATAGACGCAACAGGGTGGCGGGAGTTTATAACAATATGTGTTTTGTAGCATTGACATATAACTGTAAATTCTTGATTTATGAGAACTGACCAATCCGATTTAGATACGTTTGGCGAATTCTTTGTCAACAATACCATTGATAAAGGATTAGATAGGCTTTATGCGCTGCGAAATAGCAAAATCCAATCGCCAAGTATCGAAGAAATCAGAAACCAACTGTCAAATCTGAGTGAAGATGAATTTAAGGTTGTTGAGGATTAAGTAATAAACGTCTTGATGACAACCCTACACGATTTTCTCTTTCAACTGGAAGATAACTCCGAATCGATAAAGTTGATGATTAACTCCAAGGATATGTCAACCCTCTCGGATGGGTTGGCTGGAGAACTGTTTTCAGATGACGGATGGATAAATAAGCATAGTAACTATGCCAGCAGACTCCAGAACGAAATTTAAAAACGACCTCACAGCAAGTGCTATTAATGGGGTTTCATCAGTAAGGATAAATACGTGGGGGTTGGCAAGTCCACCACATGTTTTAATTTTAAATCAAGGCGTGCATGCATTTCAGATAGACAGGGCTAGAAGCGAAACGAAAAGTTGGTGCTTTCTATCCACCAGTTATCATAGCTTGGCGTTACCTGCCATATTAAGACGACAACGACAATGATTCAGAATTATCCAAACCCTTGGGACTTTCACAACACTGACAAGACACTTGTTTCGGCGGACAATAATCATAAGGTTGTTTTTTACGATCTGAACGAGATTGCAATGGGAGCTCCAATCGGCGGACAATGTTTTTTAGAGAATTCGGACAAGAAAAAAATAAAAATACACGATTGGTGCGGTGGACCACCCGCTTGGGAAACAACCGGACAATTATTAGCTATACCTATTTGGACACGAAAGCTTTTAAAAGGAACTGTTCAACAAATCGGAGTTTTGGACACAAGGATTATGGAACTTAAAATATTTAAATAGACATTCAGAGTTCTTGACATTCGTTCCTTCGACAAAATGACAATTTATGGATATGACAGCCCAAATCACAAGACCGAAATCTTAACTTTTGACATCGTAAAAGAGAAAATTGAGACAATAATAAAACTGATCTAATGAAAATTACAGCAGGTAAAAGACGTTAAATTCCATAATGCTCCGAAACCGCCTTCAAAATCATATCTCGCATTGACAACTTAGTTTCCCTGCCTATCTCATATTTTAGCTTATCGAACATAGCAGTAGGAATCCTCAGGGAATAAATTTTTACATCCTCAGTGTCAAATTCTTTACTGGAAACTTTTTCTTTTTGCGGTACTTCGGGTTCTGGATTGATCAGCATTCCTAAGCCTCTTTTTGAAGTTCCTAGGTTTTTATTGCCCTTGCTTGGGTCGTTTAGCTTCTTAGCCATGTCAGTTTCAGTTTAGTTTGGTGATAATTTCCTCGACTAGCATTTCGTAGTCCTTTGCTCCATTGGATTCTGGTGCATAGTCGAAGATGCTTTGTCCCTGCAGTTGTGCTTCTGCCAGTGATACATTAATCCGGATTTTGGTGTCGAATACTTTATCCTGCAAGTCTTCGGTTAACTTTTCTACGATGGTTTTGGTCAAAACTCTTTGCGTATTGATTTGGGTGATAAAAACTCCGCCGATTTCCAGATTTTCGTTCAGGTTTTCCCGTACTTCCTGGACAATTCCCAACAGCCGGTCAACTCCTTTGTAGGCGAAGTACTCTCCCTGGAGAGGTAGAAGGATTGTGTCACTCGCTACCATGGCATTTACGGTCAGCAGTCCAACGGAAGGAGGGCAATCTATGATCACATAGTCATAGTTTGGGCGAACTGTTTTTAGCAATTTGTTTAGTATCTGCTCTCTGCCGATTTTGGAAACTATTTCCATTTCAGCTCCTAAAAGATCAATAGAGGAGGGGACCAAATCTAGGTTTTCTGAAATGTTAAGAATAGGCAATTTTTTGTTTTCCCGGATGGAGTCATACACCGATTCCTCTGGATCTACTATCCCAAACCCCTCTGTAAGGTTTGCTTGTGAGTCGATATCTAGTAACAATACTTTCAATCCTTTTTTTGCCAGACCAGCACCGACGTTTATGGAGGAAGTCGTTTTGCCCGTTCCTCCCTTGTGGTTCATAATTGATATAGTTTTCATTGGCTTGAAATTTAATCCAAGATACAAAAAATCATTTAGGTAAAATGTATTTATATAAAAGTGTATTTATTTTCTACTGAGTTCAGCCTCTAGATTCTTGATGGTTTCGAGGTATTGTATTTTTTCAGTTGATAGATGATTAATTTCCTTTTGAAGTCTATCAATCTCCAATTTTAAGTTGGCGATTAAGGTGGGATCTGACGGGGAATGAATTTCATCTACTGGCATGAACATTTCTCCTTCACCGGATTCCAACCAAGTGATATTTACATGATGCTCCCTTTTAAGAAGGATTTTAATTTTTCCAGAGATATTATTTTTGCCTCTCTCAATATCTGAATAGCCAGCTTGAGTCAATCCAATAGAGGAAGCGAATTCCACTTGGGTTTTACTCAAAAATTTTCTAACAATTTTTAACCGCTGATTTTCAGTCATGAGCGAGTATCTCTATTAAATAAACTAAAAAACATGTTTTGAAATATCGCAAAACCATATATTTGTATATGTGGGTATATTCAAACGGAATAGTCCACTAACCTTTCACAATTTGGGCACTCTACGCGATTAGTAAAGACTACGTACTCTGGTTTATGCAGAGGGATAAGGCGTAGATCTATTTCCTTTTGTTGATTGATACGCTATCGATCTGTACAAATATATACTTATAAATGTATTTAAAAAGGAGGTTATTGGCGTTTCTCAATCAAGTCATTATTATATGTTGCTATATACTGATATATAGATAAGAATTTTCGGGATATGGCAAAATATAGCTGTGTATATGTCTGTATATCAAAATGATGGGGCGTTTGTTTATGGCGAACTCTTAAAATTTACCCATGTTTTTGAGACTAAAAAATACGTCTAGAGATTTACGAACGTTGAAGATATACCTTCGGGTTTCGCCCATTGTTAAATTGAAAAAAGAAGGTTGAGGAACCCTTTGCGTGTTCCATGCAAGTTGTGTATTTGTATAACAAATTCTGGCGAATTTTTTATCACAAACACTTACTTGCCATTTTCAGATTCTTCTCAGAATCATTCAAATGGAGGTATTTCACCTCGCAACTCGGTATAATTTTAATCGACTGAATCATGAGAAAATTCATAGAACAGGATAGAATAAACATCATTAATATATTAGTTAAATCTTTTAAAGGGAATAAGTCAGTTGATTTCGTAGTTGGCAAATCAGCCAAAGGAAAAGAGATCCTGATGGAATACAGCTTGGAAAATTGCTTGGAAAATGGGGAGGTATATATTTCTGACTCCGGGAATTCCTGCGTTCTTATAAAGTATTCTGACCAAAAAAGTAAGCCATTTAAGCTATGGGTTTGGGATCTGAAACTTGCCCTTCGGGGCATTGGGATTCCTAGAATTTCCAAAGTACTGAAAAGGGAATCAAGCATAGAAGAAACCCAGCCTAAGGATCCATTTTTGTATGTGTGGTTTATTGGGGTTCAGCCGGAAAGTCAAGGAATGGGAGAGGGGTCGAAGCTTTTAAAATCCGTTCTTGAAATGGCAAGCAAGAAAAACCTTCCGGTATGCTTAGAGACTTCCACAGAACGTAATTTCAAATGGTATGAGAATTTTGGTTTCTCAGTTTATGCTTCATCCAATCAATTTGGGTTTCCATTTTACTTCTACAGAAAGGAAGCGCTATGACGGTATTTGGAACGGAAATGCATTTGGTGACATTTATTTTTGTCCTGGTAGAATGCATCTTTTTTGTGCAGCAATTCATTATCTTTCTTCAAAGACCATCAGAGAAAAAGAGGTTGTACTACCTGATTTTACTCGGGCTTCTGATTATTTATAATGTAGCTGGTGGGCTATTTCCCGATCCTGATCTCTCCTTGCCCATCAAGATTCAGATGAATCTGGCTTATGGTTCGGGCTTTTTTATGGGAGCTTTCTTTCCCTATTATTTTTACAAGGCTTATGATATGGAGGAGATCAGATGGCAAGCTAAATACGGAGTTTGGTTGTTCTTGATACTTCCGTTTTTCTTGTTCTTCTGTGTTCTTTATCCCCTATCCAATGATCTCCCTAAGACACTGTGGTATGGGCTAGCCATTCCTTTAGGGTATGCTTTTTTTCTTGTCTATAAAATCCTGGCTTCAATCCGCGAGAAATTCAAAGACAATAAAACTTCCGCGGAAGCAATACTTACTTATTTAGCCATGTGCCCCTGGGCCTTACTTCCATTATTTAGCTACATAGAAGCTTCTCAATTCATAGAAGTGATTTTTACAAACTGTGGCTTTATCATCATCACCTTCTTATTTGTGAAGCAGGTGATTTATGAAAACAGGGAGGCCTTCGAAAAGTTGGAACGGTTTGACCTGCAAAAGGAGCTTGACACAGAAGGATTATTCAGTCAGTGGTGCACTGAAACGGGACTAACTCAAAGAGAATCCGAAGTGGCAGAGCAGGTTTCCCAGGGATTGACCAGCAAGCAAGTTGCTGAAGTACTTTTTATTTCTGAAAGAACCGTAAATAAACACCTCCAATCGATTTATCGAAAATCAGAGACCAAAAACAGGGTTGAGTTGATAAACTCACTAAACTCCTATTCATAATACATTTTAGAAAGGGAGAACCCTTCAGATAGGTATATGTGCGTATATGGAAATCCATTTACGCATATATGCCTATATCTCATTTTTGCGTAGTTCTAGGTATTTTTTTTCTCTTAGGCAATCAGATTCTTTACTCAAAATTAATTCGATGAAAGACAATGCTGCCACTTTGAAACTGGTCGCATTTAGGATTCATCCGAACCAGGAAGCACAGATTATAGCCGATTCTAAACGCCTAAATATCTCCAAAAGCGAACTGGTCAGGAGAAAGCTTAATGGTTCAGAAGCAAAGATCATTGACACTTCCGGAATCTTAAATGCCATCTCGAAAATTGTATCAGAGCAAGCCAGGGTAAACAATAATATCAATCAACTGGCTAAGCATGCGAATACCTATAGAGATAGGATTTCTCTAAAGCTCTTTCAGGATCATACTATACAGATGGCAAAGCATCTTGAATACCGGGACAATATGAATAAGGTTTTGAAACAGATTTATCAGGCAATCAAATGAGAGCTAAAATTCTATCCAGTACAAGTTCATTCAACGGGGTGACTTACAACACAAATAAAACCCAAAATGAAAAAGGGGAGCTTACACGGCTTCGGAATTTTGGCTATCTCCAAGATACCAAGGAAGTAGGGCCGAATGAAGTAAAGAACTTTCTGATAGCCCATTCAAACAGAAATTCCATTGTCAAGAAAAAGCAATTTCATGCTATGATCAGCTGCAAGGGCAGGGAGTATTCCAAAGAGCAGCTGACCGATATTGCCCATGAATGGGTGGATAAAATGGGCTATGGAAGCAATCCTTTTCTGATCGTTTTTCACAAGGATACTGCGAACAATCATGTGCACATCGTTTCCTCGAGAATCGATATGGAAGGCAAAAAGATCAGTGATTCATTTGAAAAACTGAGAGCTCAAGAAGCCATTAACGAGATCATGCGATTGAATCCCAGGCATGAAGCTGGAAAGGCTGTCGATAAGCTAAAAGGATTCCAATTCAGTACAAAAGCCCAAGGGATGATGATCCTGGAAAACTTGGGATTTAAGTTAAGAGAAAAAAATGAGCGGTTGGAATTGATCAAGTATGGTTCGGTACAGGGGTCAATCCCAATGTCAGAAATCCATCATAAAATTAAATCTTATGAAAAGGATAAGTCCCGATCAAATCAATTAAAGGCTATTCTTGACAAATACTCAAAGGTTTACCAAAGCAATCCAGCTCCACTTTTCGAACCATCTACAAGCAACTTAAAGCAAAAACATATTGGCTATCGCTCTGACCTTGGAGATTTTCTCAAGGACAAATTTGGAGTTGAACTGATCTATCATGGGAAAGAAGCCAAGACTCCCTATGGCTATTCCATCATTGATAATTCCAGTAGGGTCATTTTCAAAGGAAGTGAAGTGTTCCCATTGAAAAATTTGCTTGAGCAGGCAAGTGAGAATAAAGCCTACCAATCAAAGGATAAAATCAAAGATCTATCAATTGATAGGATTGGTGGAAAGGTGAAGCTCCAATCTGCCCTCAATGATTTTCCCACTGTACAAAAAGGCATGGAATATCATGCGCTTCAATTTGAGAAAAAGGATGGGGATTCCTATTTGAAAACTTCCGAGGGAGATATTCCAACCAAGGATATTCTTTCGGCAGATCAGCAGTTGGTGCTATCAAAATATTTCAGTGAGTCGGGAGAGCAATCCACCAATCAGAATCAAGAAGAATTCGATTTGATGCCAATGCTGAATATTGCTGATGACGTGGATGACGAAGCTGTCCATGGAAGGAGAAGAAACAAAAAACGCAAAGGAGATAATGAACTCACTAGATAAAAACTACCCATGATAATTCTATTCGCAAATCAAAAAGGAGGAGTTGGGAAAAGTACCCTGGCAACACTGTTTTCCAACTTCGCAGTGCAAAAAAGGGAAAGAAAAGTGAAAGTCTTTGACATGGATTTTCAGCAGTCTTTGTACAATAAATACCTGAATTCGGCTCAGCTGGAAAATGAAAAGCTGTACGAAGTAGAACTGTCAAGCATTCCCGGATTCAAGTCCATTCAAAAAAGAGCGAGCAACGATCCCACAATTCTAATGGTCATAGACCTAGCGGGGAAAATGGACGATGACAATCTGGTGCAGGTGTTTAAGGAATCCGAATTGATCATTTGCCCATTCTGCTATGATGAATATAGTGTGACTAGCACTTTTGAATTTTGCTATGTGGTTAAAAAGGTGAACCCGTCAAGCCGGATTATCCTGATTCCAAACCGGGTCAAATCATCTGTCAAATACGAAACACTGGATAGTGTCAAACAGGCACTAAGCCAGTTTGGCGAGGTGACTTCACCTGTCTCAGATCGGATTGATTTTCAAAGGTTGACTACCTCCTATACGCCAGAATCTTTGGTACCTATCCTAGATCCGATTTTCAATAAATTATTCGATGACTACATAGAAGCAGAATCCAAATGGGAAACGGAGACTACATAAACAAACTAGTGAAAGGTGTCCGGGGAGAAATTCAACTTCCAGAAAAGGAAGAGAAAGTAGTCACCGAGCATTTGGAGAAATATACTGAGATAAAGGAAAACCTTGACTTCATGAAGCTTTTGGACAGCATAAGAAATTTTGAAGTGAATGGGGGAGCTCACAGGTTAATCCGCATTGATGCGAGGACGGAGGGGATTTTAAAGCATGTGAAATCCATACTTAAAATTGACGTGACCACTTTTGTGAATTTTTTGTGCTGGGATTTCTTGGAAAACCATCCGGAGCTGATCAACAAAATCAAACAATCACCAAAAAGGAAAAAAGCATGAACTGGACAGATTTCTTCTTATACCTAAGCCTTTTCTATGTAATGTATTATGCCATAAATGTGGTGGTCGATGTCTTACGAAAACCACGGTTGTCCAAAGCAAAAGAAGGGGAGGGATACACCTTTCAAACAGATCTCAGTGAGTTTGGCGAGACCCCTACTGTCATAGAGGACGATGATACTTTAGATGCAAAACAGGAACCCGCTTTACCATCTACTCAAAAAGAAAAAAGGGTAAAAGGCAAGGAAGATTCCAAGGAAATTGAATTTGAAATCAATGAGGTAAACCCTACCAAATCAACGGGAGGTGTAACAAATATCGACTCCTTATTTGCCCTTGCTAAGGAAGGCACAATTGAATTGAAAAAAAGTATCGTGTACTCATGAAGGTGTCTCAATATCTGCTCATCAGCGTGTTTTTATTTCTCTTTTTGTTGAATTCAGAAAGCTTTGGCCAGTCCCCTCCAGGAGTGTCAGAATTTCAGGAAGCTGAGTCTGATATGAGAAAAATCTATGTAGCTCTTTCTCGACTCTCCTTTGCCGTGGGAGCGGTTTCAGGATTATTGGGAGGTCTCAGGGTCTATAATAATTGGCAGATGGGAAGACATCATATCGATATCCAAGTGATCAGCTGGTTCAGCGCATGTATTTTCTTAGCTACCATCGGCTTTTTTCTCAGCGGACTTTTCGGAGTTCCACTCACTTAAGAACTATAAATCCAATCATAAATAGTTAGTCAAAAATTTTCTTACCAAAACAACAAAGTCATGTTCAAAGGAACTACAAAAAAGATCGCAAGTGCATTTATCATGACGCTTGCTACCATTTCTGCAAAAGCCCAAGGTGTTCAGGGAATAACAGCAGCCGAATCCTCACTTCTTACTTACGTCGATCCCGTGGCCAGCCTTTGTTTGGTCATCGGTGCAGTAGTAGGAATTATAGGAGGAGTAAGAGTCTATATCAAATGGAACTCGGGAGATCAGGATATCAACAAAGAGCTAATGGGCTGGGGCGGTTCCTGTCTGTTTATGGTGCTAGTGAGTGTGATCATCAAGGCGTTTTTCGGAGTCTGATGGCCAAGCAATTTCCGATATATAAGGGGCTTCAAAAGCCACTTATATATCGTGGATTTCAAGGGAAGTTTATTGGATGGGGAGTTGGCTCCCTAGTTATAGGTGTCGTGTTGGGAGGCCTAATCGGAAGTTTGACAAGCATGGTTTTAGGCGGTGTAATTACTATATCAGTGATAGCAGCAGGCCTTTTCATCACATCCCAGCAACAAAAGAAAGGTTTGCATAGCAAAACAAAGTATGTAGGTGTATTTCAGTTCGCTACATCCTTAAAATCACAAAAATCATGTTCAAGAAAAGAAGGAATGAATTTAAGTTGCCCTATTTAGGAGTTGAAAATGAGATCAAGGGTTTTCATTGTCTATTCAATCTGAAGGGGGATTTTGGGGTGATACTGAAGCTGGATAATCCTGTTTTGCAATATTCCGCAGATTCATCCAAATACGATTCCTTTCATCAGCTATACACCAATCTGATTAAAATATTGGGGGAGGGACATTTGATCCAAAAACAGGATGTTTTTTCTAGAAAAACCTACAGCGAAAAATGCTCAACCGAATACCTACAGCAAAAATATGACGACCATTTTCAAGGTCGGCAATACACTTCGCTAAAAACATTTTTGGTTATCACCAAAAGAGCAAAAGGCAAGTACAATGAAAAGTCAGTGAATGACTTTATCCAGACACTCGGAAAAGTGACAGATCTTCTCGAACGCTCTGGGATAAAAGCTGAAGCGCTCAACAAAATAGATACCGACCGATTTGTTGGAAGGATTCTCAGCATGAATTTTCATGAAGAAAGAATAGTGCTTAACAATTTGCTGTCAGAAGAAACCCAAGTGGAATGTGGAGACCGGGCTTTCCGTTCAATCACCTTGGTTGACACGGACAAGGTGGAGCTCCCTGAACACGTCAATACACATTTGGAGCGAAACGACAAGGATAGTCTCAAAGGGTTCCCGGTTGATAACATGGGTTTTTTGTTCGATATACCCAATTTCCAAACCGTTGTTTACAACCAAGTCATTGAAATTATAGAGCAGAGACCAATCCAGACAAAACTTGAATTGAAGCGGAAAAGACATTCTGGAATGCCAGATCCGGCTAATGATATGTGTGTCGAGGATATTGATAGACTTTTGGAGGATGTAGCTAGACACAATCAACTTTTGGTCAACTGCCATTTTAACGTGGTCGTTTCAGCTAAGAAAGAACATATCCAAACAGCTTGCAATTATGTGGAATCTTCCTTGTTCCAGCAAGGGATCGTCACCAACAAAAACTCTTATAATCAACTCGAACTGTTTAGGACACTGCTTCCCTGCAATACTGCAGAACTGAAAGTGTACGATTACTTTCTAACCACTTCAGATGCTGCCTTGTGTTTTTTCTTAAAGGAATCATTAAACAAAGACGAAGAAAGCGGTTTTCAGATCCGCTTCACTGATAGGCAGGGGATTCCGCTGAAAATAGATCCAGCTGATTTGCCAATGGAAACCAACCGCATTAACAACAGGAACAAATTCGTGCTTGGCCCTTCTGGATCTGGGAAGTCATTCTTCATGAATGCTCTGATCGAGCAATACTGCATGTGGAATAAACGGCCAGATCCCAAATGGCTTATGGACGTGGTGATTGTAGATACGGGACATTCCTATTCAGGATTGTGTCAGTATTACCAGGGCAAATACATTACCTATTCCGAAGAAAAACCCATTACAACCAATCCATTTTCCATCTCGGAAGAGGAATACAACATCGAAAAAAAGGACTACCTCCAAACGCTTGTTTCCCTGCTTTGGAAAACAGCAGAAGGGACAGTCACCCAAGTAGAAGCAGATGTAATATCGAATACTATTTCAGGCTACTATTCTGCTTTCTTCTCTGACGAAAGCAAGATTGACAGGCTTTGCTTCAACAGCTTTTATGAATATGCTCTTGATAAAATCCCAGAAATCATTGAGCGTGAGAGAATCGGATTTGAACTGGATGAATTTCGGTTTGTCCTCAAAAAATTCTACAGGGGAGGGGAATTTGAAAGCCTCCTTAATGAAGCCGTAGATCAATCCCTTTTCACCGAATCTTTTGTGGTTTTTGAAATCGACAGTATTAAGGAGCACAAGGTTCTTTTCCCAATAGTGACGCTCATAATAATGGATGTTTTCATTCAGAAAATGAGGTTCCGAACCAAGTACCGCAAGGCTCTGATAATCGAAGAGGCTTGGAAGGCCATAGCCTCTCCTCTCATGGCGGGGTATATTCTTTATCTCTATAAGACAGTTCGAAAATTCTGGGGTGAAGCAATTGTGGTGACCCAGGAGCTTGGCGATATCATCGGTAATGCGGTGGTCAAAGATAGTATCATCAACAATTCCGATACGGTGTGCCTGTTAGATCAGACCAAATTCAAGGATAACTATTCCCAGATAGCTTCTCTGCTTTCTATCAATGAAAATGAGCGCAAGAAGATCTTCACCATCAACCAACTCAACAACCAAGACGGAAGGGGAAGATTCAAGGAAGTATATATAAGACGTGGCTCATCTGGTGAAGTGTATGGGGTAGAAGTGTCCTTATATCAATACCTAACCTACACCACTGAAAAGCCTGAAAAATCGGCGGTAGAAATCTATACCGAGGCATTCGGCGATTATCAAAACGGACTGGATGCTTTTGTTGAGGATTTTAAGGCTTCTCAGCTTTCCCTACACAATTTTATTAGAGAAGTCAATAGGCAGGGTAGCCCCTTAAAAGAAGCTTTGATTCACTCATAAACCTCATACAGCTATGAAACATTTGCATTTAGTCTTATTGCTAATCTTATCTGGATCTGCCTATGGTCAGGCGGTTTATGTGGATGTGGCCGTTTCAGGTGCTACAGCCGCTCACTCTGCAATCATAAATACTCAATTGAAAGCAACCAATGAAAGATTAACTCTGATTGAGCGGGGGCAGTTGGCAGTTACGGGAAACCTAACCATCGTCAATTCGATGCAGGACAAAATCTATAAGGGGCTTTCGGAGATCAGTTCCATTTTGAACAATCTCTCAAATGTCCGAGAAATAGCAAGAATGACAACTGCCATTTCAGGAGATTTAAGCGATGTGATCGACTTGGCAGGGGAGAATCCTGCCTTGCTTCTGTTTGCAGAAAGGAATGCTACCATGTTTCAGCAACGTGCAACTTCCTTGGCATTGGAAGTCAGTTCTTTTGTTCTGAAAGGAGGAGAAAATAACCTCATGGATGCAGGTGAAAGATCCAAATTGATCAACCAGATTTTGACAGAAATGGTGATCCTGAGATCCTACACTTACGGCATGTATCGCTCCATGTATTTCGCCCAAATGAAGGGATTTGTCAAAGCATTGAACCCTTTTCAGGGCTACATCAACGTGGATATTCAGCTTGCAAATGATATCGTAAGAAAAACCAAAACCCTTCAAAAATGAAAGTTTTTTGGACTTTTCTTTTCATCCTATTCGCACATATAGGAGCGAGTACTGCTCAAGTGAATGTTGCACTTCTTCACCAGTTGGTAGAAGAATCTAAATCTGAACACAATCTTCAAAAGGAGGCTAAAACCAACCAAGGCAAGAATGCAGTTAATGAAGAGGTTAACAACAACCTGGTCAATTCGGTAAAAGAAAAATACCGAACCGTCCAGGAGCGCTTTGCCAAACTGTCCATCGTTATTGATGCCATCGGCATCGGTAGCACAGCTTCACCTTTGGTGAACTCCATCATAGACAACCAACAGCAGATTGTCTATTACTGTAGGCAAGATCCGTCTTTATTGCTTTTTGCTATTGAGACAGAAAAACTTTTCGTCGAAAGATCCTACTCCCTAATGAATTACCTCATTGGTCTTTCGGCAAGTATTGGTGTGGTAAACCAAATGAAAGTATCGGAAAGACGGATTCTTTTCCAGCACATTATAGACGAGCTGAAGGACATCAACGGGCTATCCTATACTACTTCCAAATCCCTGCAGCATCATATAGAAAGAAAACTAGGAGTCAATCCCTATCTCGGGTATGTGGCAACAGAAAGAGCCATGGTGGAAGAAATCATTCAAAACGCCAAAACCCTTACACAATGAAAAAGCTATTTCTCTTTTTGCTGCTTATGGGTTCAGTACACGCCTATTCACAGACTTTGGTCTTTGATAGGAATCACTTTGCAATAGTGAATGCTAATGCCGCCATGAGGAATGTGAGCGAAATAGGCTATCAGCAATCATTAGATATCATCAAGCAAAACACCGATGATATCATTCTCAATTCTTCAAGCTTGGCTCTGGTCCAGACCATGATCGTCAATTCGCTGACCCAAGTTAATGAAGGATTTAAGGATGCAATTCAGGTAAAGATGATTGCAGAAACCGTCATGGATATCAGCTCTGTTTCCGCAGAGGCTTTTCAAATGGCTTCAGGTAACCCAATCCTTTTCCTTTTTGTCGAAGAATACACCGCTCAGGCCAAATCCAGAAGTATCAAGCTTGCGCTAGAAGTTTCAAGCTTTATCCTAAAAGAAGGCGATAAACTGATGATGAATTACAATGTCAGGGACGAGCTACTTAATACAGTCCAGAAAGAATTACAAGTAATTTTTGCCTTGGTTCTCGCTTCACGAAATAGCATCTATTGGTCAAAAACCAATGGTGCAATCAGATCCCTCAATCCTTACCAATCCTACATCAACAAGGATTTGGGCTTGATCAATGAAATTATAATCAAACAGAAAATTCTTACGCGATGAACAGATTACTAGCATTTTGGATCCTTTTTTCTGTTTGCTCCTCATTATCTGGACAAACCCTTATTAATGATAAAGCAATTGTTGCTCAACAGGAACGGATGGTTTTCAAACAATGGGATAAGGACAAATTTTATCCTGAAGCCAAGAGACTTCTAGGGATACCAACTAATCCTATGTGGTATACAACCTGGGCATTGCATCCTGACTATCCAGATTTAGACAGAAGACCGTTGTCTGCGGCAGGGGAACAGACCCAACGATTAGGTTTGGCTGCTGCCATGCAAATCTCATCGAACTACTACAAGCAGCATTCGGATACTCTCAAGAACTTGGCAAATACTGAAATGGCTCGCATATCAGGAGCACTTTCGGTAACAGATCCACTATACCAACTCTATTATAAGAAGGAGCTTAAACCTTTAGATTATCCTGACTCCAATGCTTTTCAAGGGATTTCTCAAGAGGTAGTTTCTTATATGACAGATCATGGAGCCTATCAATGGTATCTCAACAATATGGCTTCACTTTCCGAGCGATACGAATTTGCAAGGAGCCTTGACATGGAAAGGGGACAGCGAATTCTAATGTTTCACAGAATCATGCTTGACATGAGAGATATACTCAAAAAGTGGCAATACAAGCTGGATATGTCTGCCAATATGCTTGCATTCCGAAAGATGAACGATCGGAAAATAAACGGAGAAATAATCCTTTTAGATCCACCGAATGAAGTGGAAAGAGCGAAAAGAATTGCCAATAAAACCCAAGTGCTGAAATGAAATCGAGCATTACTCACGCGACCGATACTGGGATGATTATAACCTATGCGAGATTCCATCCCGTTTCCTTTCGTCACGGGACTGGTTATGGCCTTTAAAAGACAAATTATAAACACATGAAAAAGACACTAGCCGGACTTTCTGTTTTTCTTGGATTGCCCATCATTGGATTTGGACAATCTGTCAACCATGATGAGTACAAGGAGACTATCAGCTATTTGCAGGGAAACAGCATTTACGATAGAGGGGTGATGACCTTTTTTGAGGGAATGAGGGATTATGGCTTTGCTCATGCAGATCCTTTCATAAAAGACGCACAGACGTTAGCCTGTATTTTCATGTTGATTTTTTTCAGTCTGAAATGCTACGAAATGATGGCAGGGGACAAGAGGCTTGAAATCATGCCACTTTTAAGACCCTTTGCTTTGGTAATCTTACTGATGTGGTGGCCTATTTTCTGCCAAATCATTGCTTTTCCGACAGATTTAATTGCTACTAAAACAGAAGCTCTATTTGGAGCACAGAACGATACAAATAATGCTCTGAGGCTTGATCGATCGGCCTACATGGTTGAAATGGCAGACCAGCTGGTGGAATTTCAAGCAGTTACCGAAATGGCATCCGACCAGGCTCAGGAATCAGACGAGGATTTAGGAACTGTAATCGTGGACGGTGTAAAGGGCTTTTTTTCAGATCAAGTCCTAGGCCCAATCATGCAAATGAGAATCAGGATGCAGACCAGTATCCAACTTCTTGCTACCCAGATCATCGAATTATTGGCAATATGGATTCTCAGGAGTTGTGTCTATATCATCTTCATGATCCAGATTATTTATTCTACTGTTTTGGTCATACTCGGCCCATTTTCGGTTGTCGCGAGTATCCTTCCTGCTTTTCGGGATGCTTTTACTACCTGGATTGCCCGCTTCGTATCGGTCAATTTATACGTAGGTGTAGCTTTTCTGATTCTTTACATCACCGGGAGATTCCAGCAATACGCATTGGAAGTGGAAATTGATAAATACGAATACCTGCTTTCTACAGGCGGCGGAGCAGACAGGCTTGAAAAAATGGCTTGGTTAGCCTCCAATGGATTCCTGAGTTTCGGACTCGTAATAGTCGCATTTATTGTAAGCGCTATTGCCATTATGACTGTGCCTTCCATATCTACATGGATCATTTCCACGTCGGGCATTTCCTCAGCCGCATCTACCGCAGGAAGAATGAGCTCTTCCGCTACCAAATCAATTTCCAGAGCTAAACTAATCTAACCATGATCATCAAAAACATTGAATCGAAAATCAGGTTGGCAACTGTTCTTTCCTTGGGAAGCTTTCTGACTTCCATCATCATATGCGGATTTGTCTCAGCCTATGCCTACCAACAGGTAGCAAACGCCAGGCAATCCATCTATATCCTGGACAATGACATTCCCATTTTGGCGAAGCAGACCAATATGCAAATGAACAGACCAGCAGAGTACAAAGCTGCCGTGGATTTGTTCCACAGCCTCTTTTTCAACCTTACTCCGGACGATAAGCATATCGAATATCAGATGAGTAAGGCCATGTACTTTGTGGATGAGACAGGGGTAGGACAATACAACAATCTGAAAGAGAAAGGCTATTTCAATTCGATCCTATCGTCAAGCTCCGTGCTTTCCATCCAGACAGATTCCATTGTGATAGAACAGAATAGGTTCCGCTATTACGGAAAGCAAAAGATCGACCGTAGAAGTGCAAGTATTACGCGCTCGATCATTACAGAAGGCGAATTGATCGATATCCCTCGGAGTGAAAATAACAGTCACGGAGTTTTGATCACTAATTGGAAAACTATAGAAAATAAAGACCTGTCCAATGTTTCGAAAAACACCTTCTAGGGAAAGGAATACTACCGTATTCCAAGAGCTCAAAAAAGAGTTCTCCCCACATGTTGCCGCAGTTGACATTAAAGCCAATGTATTTATGAATAGGCATGCAAAAATCATTTTCCGTGTGATGATTCTATTGATCGTGGTCTCTTTCATTCTGAGCTTTTTCATTCTGAAACCTGAAGAAGTAGACCAGGGAGAAAACTTTAAAAAAGATCTGAATGCTATTCCAGAAGGGTTTCGCGGTGAATTTTCAGCCTTTCAGACTTTGTCCTCTAGAGCGGTAAAAATGACAGAGCTCAAAGCTGAGATTGACCGCATTATATCCCAGGAATCCATTTCCAAAGAAGATTCAGCATACCTAGAAAAAGCAATTGAACAATTGCAATACTTTGACAATCAACCGAAAGAAGATGAACATTGATTTCAAACAGCCAAAATACATTCTGCCGATTATCATGCTTCCTTTTTTGTGCTTGCTGTTTTACGGCTATAAATCATTCAGCAAGGACGGTCCAATCGAACCTTTACAGGGAGTAAGTGGCATTCAGTCGCAGGTAGGTCAGGCTTCTTCTCAAATCCAGAACAAAAAGATCGATTCCAAAATGGAAGCTTCCCGAGAAACCTACAAAAGGGCAACTGATGGATACACTGCCATCAAGGGGATTGAACTGGATGTTGAGGAATCCAGCCAGATCAAAAGCCTTTATAATGAAGAGGAGAAAAGACTATTGGATTCAATAGACAATGCCCTGAAAAACTCAGGTTTTTATTCAGACCCCATTAATGCATTAAATACAATATCGCCTATTACCCAAGCGACTCCTAGACAACAGGTCTATTCCAAAGAGGATGAAGAATTGTTAAAGGCCATCAATCAATTGGAGGGAAATAAGACGGCAGAACCATCCAACAAATATGAAGATCCAATGGATCTGTTTAAAGCTCAAATGGCTGTGATAGACTCCATTTCAAAAGCAAATGATCCAGCTTATCAAGAGCAACAGCAAAAGGAAAAAGAAGCTGAATCTGTCCAACAAGAAACTGAAAGGGAGATTTACCGAGTTCAAAAGTCCAACGGATCGGCAACCCTGTTCAATACTGTCACAAGAGAAAAAAAAGGAAAGTTTATTGAGGCGATCATTGATCAGGATATCAAAAACGGGACACTGGGAGCCAGATTAAGGATACGACTTTTGGACGATATCCTAATCGGAAACGCCATCGTCAGCAAGGGGACTTATCTCTATGCACTGATTTCTGGGTATCAAGCCCAGCGGGTGAAACTAACCATTTCCTCAGTGATGATGGGGGACAAGATCTATCCCATTGAATTGTCGATTTACGACGTGGATGGAATGGAAGGTTTATACGTTCCGGCCAGTGCTTTCAGGGAATTTTCAAAGGAACTCGGAGGAAATACCACCGGGGGAATGAATCTGACAATGCAACAAAATTCGGATGCAATGAGCCAGCTGTATATGTCAGCCCTGCAAAAAATGTTTACCTCAACCTCGCAAGCCGTTTCCAAAACCATCAAAAAGAATAAGGCCAATATCAAGTATGGAACTTCTGTCTATCTGATAGATCCTAATGAACTGCAGCAAAACGAAAAGTTGATACAAAACCAAAACTGATCTACTATGAACCTAAAAATCATAACTCTTATCCTTTGGGCTATATCGATTTCGAGCTATGCCCAGCAGAGCGGAACACTATTGAAAAGTCAGCTTCCCAAGATTTACATAGATGAAGATATTTCCCTTCATTTCCTTTCTCCTGAACCCATTCAATACGTAGACATCTCCACCAACAACATGATTGGCGATATCCCACTGGAAAACATATTTCGTGTAAAGGCAGTCCGTGACAGTGTTTCCAAACTTAACGGATACAACAAGTCGCTGGGAGTAGTTACCATTATTGGGCAAAAATTCATTGCCCAGTATGATTTATGGTATGCACACGACGAGCGTCAGCTCAAAACCCAGATTGAAATTCTTCCAATCAATACCAATCCTTTAGAAGTAGGTGAAATTCCAATGAGTGACCAGGAGCTTCGCTATTTTTCTATTGAAGCTTTCAAGGAGAAAAAGAAGAAAAACACGATCAAAAGTACTCAGTACGGAATCACTGGCCAGGTCAACAATATCTATACGGTGGACGATTATATTTTCCTTGATATTTCATTCAAGAACAAAACCAACCTAAAGTTTGACCTGGACCAGTTGAGGTTTAAGATCGAAGACAAAAAAATAACCAAGGCGACCAATGTTCAGTCCATCGAAGTAGAACCTGAATACCAGCTTTTCAATCCGGAAAGTTTTGAAAAGAAGTACCGCAATATTTATGTGTTCAAAAAAATCACCTTCCCCAATTCCAAGGTCTTTACCATAGAATTAGCAGAATCCCAGATTAGCGGAAGGATACTCACCCTGCAGGTGAAGTATTCGGATCTATTAGCCGCCGATACCCTATGAATGAGAAAAGAGAATTAAAGAGCCTTCACGGAACATTCCAGTTTATTGTTTATCTGATGGTGTTCATGGACATTCTGATGTTTGTCTATGCTCCCCAATTGATTGTGTTGGAAGGGATCGGGAAGTATCTAATACCCCTTTTCAACAAAATCCTAAACCTGAAAATCTACAGTAATGTACTGCTTGGCAAAATTGCCATTTTAGTAGCTATATGCCTTTCGGCCATCGGAACAAAATCCAAAAAGAACCTGGATCTAAACCCCAGAAAGCAGATTGTTTTTCCTTTGGCAATTGGGCTGATTCTTTTTTTTGGATCGGTTTATATCTACACGTTGGAAAACTCCTTTCTGGTAATCGATTATACTTCCATTGAAAACCTAGGCTATATACTGAGTACTTTCCTGGGAGCAGTGCTCATTCATACCTCTTTGGACAATGTTTCCAAAATGATCAAATCGGGTTTAGGCAAGGATGAATGGAATATCGAGGGGGAATCTTTCTTGCAGGACAAGAAGAAAATTGAAAATCCGTACTCAGTCAACATACCCATGAAATTCTATTTCAAGGGAAAAGTCCGTAAAGGCTGGATCAATTTGGTTAATCCATTCAGAGGCACTTTTGTAATCGGAACACCTGGTTCCGGTAAGTCATTTGGGGTGATCAATCCTTTTATCCGTCAGATGATCGGAAAGGGGTTTACCATGTGTCTATACGATTTCAAGTTTCCTGATTTAGCCCAAATTGCCTATTTCCACTATTTAAAAGCTCTGGACAAAAAGAAAAATCCAAACTTCAAATTCCATGTCATTAACCTGGATGGAGTGGAATATTCCAGAAGGATCAACCCAATAGACAGAAGGTATCTGAAAACGGTTGCCGATGCTTCAGAGACAGCAGAAGCAATTTTTCAATCTCTGCAAAAATCTGATTCAACGGGGGGAGCGGATAAGTTTTTTGAACAGTCCGCGATCAACTTTCTTTCGGCCTGTATCTTCTTTGTTTCCAGATATAAGGATGGAGAATATTCAACATTTGCACATGTGCTTGATTTCCTAAATAGGGACTATGAGGACATTTTCAACTGTTTGACCAAATATCCAGAACTCAGATCTATGGTGTCTCCATTCCGGAGTGCCTACGAAAAAAAGGTGTACAAGCAGCTGGAAGGTCAGGTTGGAACCTTGAAAATTTTCCTTTCCAGACTGAACACCAAAGAAACAGCATGGGTATTCAGTGGGGATGATTTTGACCTCAAAATATCCGATCCCAATCACCCTTCCATTTTAGTACTTGCCAACAGCACAGAAACACAGAGCATCACAGGAACCTGTTATTCAGTCATCATCAACAGGCTAACCAGACTGATCAATACCAAAGGGAATCTGCCCACGGCTTTGATTGCGGATGAAGCACCGACTTTTTATATCCACAAAATTGAAAACCTGATATCCACCGCCAGAAGTAATAAAGTAGCTGTTTTGCTGGGGCTTCAAGAATTGCCTCAGTTAAACCAGTTGCAGGGAAAAGAAACAGCTTCGACCATGACTTCAGTAATAGGAAATGTCCTTTGTGGCTCAGTCCGTCACAAGGATACTTTATCCTGGTTGGAAATGATGTTTGGAAAGCGAAAACAGCTGGGACAAAGTGTGTCTATTGACCGTGATAGAACATCGGTTTCCTACAGTGAAAAATATGACCCGCTTATTCCTGCAGGAAAAATAGCTTCTATGCATACGGGGGAGATTGCAGGAATAATAGCAACCGAAGGAACCCAGTTCGATGGGAAATATAAAACCTCTAATGTTCATTGTCGAGTTAATCTCAATATGAAAGAGATCAAGCAGGAAGAGAAATCCTATCGGACAACTCCGAAATATTATGACTTCAAAGGGAAGAAGGAAGAAATTCTAGAAAAGAACTTTGAAAGAATCCATCAGGAAGTCAATCAAATTATTGAGAGGCACAGAGAAATGGCTTCGATAGATTAATTCAGCATTCCTATGAACAAGATTCTTTCAGTTATACTCTTTCTTTTTGTTGCTCACCAGGCTTTTTCGCAATTCAATTCTATAGCGTTTCAAAAGAAGCTGCTTATTGTGAAGGTGATTCGGCATATACCCTACCAACCGAATGCAGAAAAGTCTGATTTAAAGTTTATATCCGAATTGATTCAGCCTGCAAAAAAGGAGAGGGGAGTAGTGCTTACATTTGCTCCGTTAGATTATTTTTTCATGACATCTAATTTCGGATTCCGCATCGATCCATTTTCAAAAGAGTACAAATTCCACAGAGGGATTGATTTAAAAACCAACAGATCAAAAGTCTATTCAATGTTGCATGGCAAAATTGTATTCGTGGGTAATGATCTGCTTTTAGGAAATTTTGTCAAAGTCCAACACGGAAAATACCAGTCGATTTACGGTCATCTTTCTCAGGTATTGGTTTCTCCAGGGGAGAATGTTTTGCCCGGTTTATTACTGGGGATTTCTGGAAGCACTGGAAGGGCGACTGGTGATCATCTTCATTTGACTATCAAAAAGGGAGATGAGTACATCAATCCAGTTCTTTTCATTCGGATGATATCGAAGCTTACTAGGAAAGAAGAGTTAATCACATATTTATCAAAACAATAATACTATGAAGAGCCAAAACGGATTACCTATGAAGGATTTGGAAATTTTCGGTGTCCTTAAAAACGGAAAATATACCATTCCTGAAAAAGAAGTCACTGCCCTGAAAAATGGGAAAATGACTGATATAGTGGAACTGAAAGGTTTAAAGAGTAAGGATATTCATATCGATAAAATGCCAGCAAGACTTTCCATTGTTAGGGGAGAAGATGGCAGTCCTGCTTTGCGAATAGATCCAGTCTATAGAGAGCCAAAATTCCATCCCGATCTGAGTGAGGTTGAACGGAACCAGCTAGTCAGAAAGGAACTGAACAACATCAAAAAAAGCTATGTGGACAAGGAAGGAAATATTCAGTCAGAAATCATCGAGTATGATCAACGCACCAAACAATTCCTTTCTTATAATCCTAGAGATATCAAATCCCCTCATCGTGTAAACGGTGAAGAACTCAACCCACAACAAAAGAAGAAATATAAAGAAGGAGACACTGTCCAGCTGGCCGATGGTACTGAGTTACAGCTTTCCCCATCTTCACCTAAAGGGATCAGATCAAATAGCGCAGGTTTAGTCCTTTCGGTAATGACGGATGGAGGATTGTCATACCTATTGATCACTGGGATAAAAAAAATGCTAGGTAAAGAAAGCCAGGAGGAAAAAGCCTACAGTAAAGGATATCTCCAGGCAATCAAAGAGGTTCAAAAGCAAGTAGAACGAAGAATAGCCAGAAATCCCAATGATAAGGATGCAGTCCATGATTTGAACAATATCAAGGAGGAATACTCTAAAATTTCTGCAGACCCTTCTTTACCCAAAGAGGTTCGGGATGATTTTGATATTCATAAAATCAAAGGACTGAACAGCATCGATACAGAAGAAGGAAGAAATCCAAGGAAACGCTCGGATGAACAGGACAATGACGTTGAGAGAGAAGTTTGATATTCTGACCCATAAGGGTGTTGAAAAAGATATTCAGTGCCTTTTTTCCAGATATGCCTTTCAAGATGGGAACGGGCAAATCCACTTTGACTTTTTTGATCATCAAGGACAACCATTCGATACTGAGATTCTAAGTCTTCAGCGAAATAAGAAGGCATCTTATGGGATTTCTGCGCTGAATCTTTCGGATAATGTACGTTCCGTTTTTGTCTCTGATTCCTATGCTTCTTTGATCTACTTTGTCAACCAGTACAAAGGAAGAATATCTTTTGAGGAAGCTGGTTTCTTGTTAATTGGGGCTGATTTTGACCCAAACCTAGTTAAGCAAGTTTTTGAAAAAATGCCTATAAAGGTTAAAGTAAATACGGTTTTCAGTTCATCGATTTTGGGTAGGGTGATGGATTGTAAAGTTCAGGACTTAATCCATGATCGAGCTTGTTCCTACCGATTGTCCAATGACCTTATTAAGTTCGAAAATGCAAAGAAAGTATCATCACAACCCATTCAGTCATTTTCGCTTCGAACCTATTGCATATCGCAAGGATTGAAGCAAACAGTCAGAACTTTCAAACCCAAGAAGAAAGCAGTTGAGTCATTTTACGAACTCAATCAACAGGCTTGGGACGTGTTTAAATAATATGGTTTTGCTATATTTATCGCTCAATATTCTTCCAATGACTAAACCAATTCCACAATGAAAAAACTGAATTACCTTTTACTTTTTGTTTTTGCCAGCTTATTCTTCGCCTGTTCCTCCGAAGATGAAGAACCCAAATTGGTGGAAAAAGACGTGACCATTGAAGTTGAAATGGGAGGAGATTATTATGATTACCTAGTGACTTTTACAGTTCATAGCATGCTTAGCGGAACATCCACTTTTGTTGCTCCCCAATTGGTAGAACCTTCCTCTCTTGCATGGACTCAGGTAGTTGAACAGGGGAATACATATTCATTGACCTATGAACCTTCGATGAGCATTATCGAGGTTCAATCCTCTTCCGATATCCATAGCTTGGGATTTGTGTTTAATACTGTTCCTTTGGAAAGGGAACCGGATGAATCTTTGGAGTTTTTGACTGCGACAATTCAAGTTTTGGCAGATGGGGAAGTTTATAAGGAATATAGTTATGAAGCTTTGCCTTCGGGGGAGACTTCTATTCCGGTTTCGGAAAGTATTACCATTTATTAATTCATGATTAATAACCTAATAAAGTAAAACACCCATTAAATCTTAGGATTCTTGCAAGAGATTACATGTAGCAAGGTTGTTTTGATCCATGATATCACGGATCTGAGTTGGAAGTTCATTTTTTGCGCCGTGAGGTACTATTCTCACTCCATTGATGAAGGCCGGATCTGATTCCCAGTCTACATTCTTTGACATGCGAACCCAGCTGTCTAAGGTATTCATCGGCGTATCGCCCATTACGAAGGTAGAACCTCCTACATGTGCGATACGGGTATTATCTCCTACCTTTTTAATATTCTGTTCCATGAAGTTCCAGGCGTTTTCCGTTGAAAGTCATGAGTCCAGGATGATAGAATCTGCGGTGCTCCATCGTATCGAGGTCTATATATTCCTCGATGTAGTCCGCATTCAGGAAATCCGCTTCTTTGGTCCGGTTCTTTAGCTGTGCATTCCGCACTTCTTTGATTCCCGAAGTGGCTTGCTTAGTCTCCTACCACGACATAAAAGTGAAGCTGAACGGAATCTTCCTCCTAGACAGCTCCCTCATCTCATTGATCGCATCATACACCGTTTTCTGGCTCATGATACTAAGATGGCGGATGGGTATTAGGGTAGAAAGGACAAAAAAAAAGGCTAATCGTAGCTTCACAAAATCATTTCCAAAATAATTGTAACCTCAATACTTACAAATAATATATGAGAATGAAACTTCAAAGAAAATGAAAATATTTTTTCTTACTGAATATCAATTGGTTATCACAAAATCAAAGAAAATTGTCTGAAAAGTTCATTAAAACGACTCTTCATTAAAAAGCCGGAAGTTATATTTGTTCTGACCCTAAAAAGGTAAAAGCCAGAGTTGGAGCTCTAGCTTTTTTAATAAATGTTTCACTTTAAATAAACAGCTTATGCTATCGAACAGCATCTTCTGGCTTATTGTTTTTGGCGTGATTAGTTCTATTAATCACCTAGATCAAATCTTTAAGCGAAACAAAAAGAAGGATTAATTCTTATTTTTGTTAAGTCCTTCGGGTTTCCCGGGGGACTTTTTACATTTCAAATGTAATGGTAAAGTAATTAAATACCCTAATAAGGGTATGAAAAGTTTTGCAAAAAGTAAGAAAAGTTTTGCAAACCCGAAGAATTTTATTGACCGTCTCCGACAGAAAGTAGCGTTTACCTCGCCCTTGCTTCACCAACATCCACTTCCTTAGCCCCTCTGACATTCCATCTGCGGGTTCTATGCATCATTATGTATTTGAAACTGTCGATTTGATTAACTATAATTCAAAAATGAAAGACTCACTAGCATTTGCAACACAAAACACAGAAGGTTTAAGTGAATGGCTAAACTATTTAGCAATTTTCATTTCAATTTCGGGTTTAATAATCTCATTAGGAGTATTCGTTATACACTTTCGTAGAGACAGGAGAGAAAGTAAAAATCTAGCAATAGAAAAAAAGAGAGCTCAGAAGAAGGTCAAAATTTCGACATCAAAAGTAAATTACAATTTTGATCAGGGTATTGTGCCTGAAACTAATGACTACTATGAGGACCATATAGTGACTTTTGATTATACTTTTAGAAATAACGGGAATCCAATGATTTATCCCGAAAGCGTCTTAATAAGTTTTCTTAAACCACTATTAGGAGAAGAAATAAAGGAATTTAGATTCAATGTAAACCCATCAAAAATGAAAATTGAAAAAGGAGACCAAATCACATTACGATTTGCTCAAAGCTTTGATAGTGTAGAGATTGCTGATTCTATACTTAAAAGTTCTGTTAAAATAAGGCTTGTTGACATTGAAGGAGATAGGTTTGAAACCCCACTATTTGCGTTGATTTCAGAAGAGTATTGATTCTTCGGCCTTATCTCCTTTTACATGCCGTCTCTAGGGCTTATGAATCATCAAGTATTTGAAGCTGTCAGATGGATTAGATACGTGGTTCTATATGACCTTCCAATCTGCGGTGAAAGAGCTTCTTGAGCTCGGGATTAACCTGCCATCTCACTATTTCTGGTTATGATGAGATAGGGTTGCATGGGTTTTGAGATCCATTCTGTTTGACTTAAAACCACAGAGAATTAAGGTGTGATTCCCCTTGATATACAGCTGTTTAATATAATAATCTAGTTGTAAAGTAAATTTCAAATTAAAAGGTCGAATAGAAAGTTGGCGAAAGAAACTTTTAAACCGCGTAAATAGAAAAGGTGCTTATGGATCGATGGTATGAATTAATTAACTATTTAGATATGATAGCAGCATGGGCTCAAGTTATAATCACTTTTATAGCATTATGTGCTGGATTGAATTATCTAAATCAACATAGGAATAAAATCAAAATTGAAAGGGAGCATAGATTTGCTGAGAAAATGATTGAATTAATTTATGCGATCGATTCTCAAATGGAAGAATTGTTCAAAGACAAAATTCTAGATAGTCCAGAATGGAAGGAAGAGGCTAAAAGGATAGATGAAATAACGGAGGGATTTACTCTGCTGGGATATCCTGAAATGCGATATTATTATCGAAGGCATTTGGTAGTCAAAGCCAACAAGGAAATAGTATATGGAAAAATTATTGCTTTAAATAAAGAATTAGCTCTTTACATAGGTTACTTTGATGATCATAGACTTAATTTTAATAGACAAAGAATGTTCTTCACTGCGAAAGCACTGATCGACTGGACGGTAGAGACATTTCCCAGATTAATGCAAGAAGAAAAGGGGTCGACGAATGAGTTTATCAAATATTTCTTTGAAACAATAGTTCCTAAATTTCCAGACACCATGTATGTTCAAAGTCCACAAGTTAAATCCTACGAGATATACCGGGATAAATTAACGGAATTAATATTCAATATTTTCAAAGATAAAAACTAACACTAGAGCTGCTTTTTTGTTCTGAAAGATAAATGAGTACCCTTCGGAGCTTTTTGAATTCCTTTTAATATTTAATTGATTTATATTTTTTCAGCCTCTAATTCTGGAGCGCTAGGTATTTCGATTTCTCCGGATAACCATAATTTCTCCTCTTCAGGTAATAATACTACGGGCATTCGAAGCTTAGTATTGTGGATTTCGCGCATAATGCCTTGGGCTTCGCGGGTAATAATAGTAAAAGTTGGAATAAGTTCACCTGTGGATTTATCTAACCAATGTGAGTAGAGCCCGGCGAATGCGAAGTAACCTGCTCCCTTTCTCCATATCCGATGTTTCTGCTTTTGCTTTCCTTTTGGATCCAGCCACTTCCATTCATAGAATCCTGTAGCCAGGATAATGCAGCGGTTCTCTGTGTAGGATCGAAAGGAGGGCTTTTCATGGATGGTTTCGATCCGGGCATTAAGCGTATTTTTTTGGAAGGAATTATCCTTCGCCCAGTGCGGAAGCAGCCCCCATTGATAGAACTGCACTTCTTCCGGTTTCTTATCTGTGACTACCGGAACATATGGATGAGTAAACCCATTCTGATCACCCGGTGTGAACCTAGAGGGTGTATCCGGATATCGATAGCGACCGGAAATATCCGCTGCGGGATCTTCAATTTGGTAGTTATAGCACATAATTAATCTGGATTTCTCTCTATTAGCCAAACCTCATTATCTTCGGTTTGATCTAAAACCAAACCACCATTTTCTAAGGTTCACTGCGCAAGCTCTCATTCTTCGGAATCGGTGATATAGTCTTTGAATTTCAGAACGAGAATCTGGCCATCTTTCGGGTTAAAGATAGAATCATCAATTTGAAAAGTTACCACGGGATAAGTAGGCTTATGGATAGTTTTCATAGGTCTAATTTATATTATTTCCGATATTAACCGGACTTTTTATACATCTTTTAGCTTATGGAAACTCGGGAAATCACGTTTCAGGATATCATCCTACTTAATAATCATGACTGGGATCTTGCCTATGATGTGCTACTCTTTCCAATTGAGAAAGGGAATTTGATCAAAGAGGTACTTGCTGGTGATCAGGTTATTTACCGATGCGATTCTACACTTAAGGATCATGAATTGGTTCATGCTCGTATATTCTCTAAGCAGAAATATCACCCGCCCAATGTCAATTTGCGTCCGAGAAGAAAACGTATTCCTCCAAATCATTCGGATAGGGATACGTAATTTTGGTCATGGATCGATCACTATCACCGAAGAATAAAGCGCTGCTTAAAGAGCTCGAGAATCTGAACGCTCGGGTTGTGACTAAGTTGGAAAAGATAGGATACTCAAAGGGTTGGGAGGAGCGGAAAAAGAAAGGGAATGATATCCGACTCCTTGTGGTTGAAGCTATTTTCAATTTAGAGCTACGTAGATTTTCCCGCATGGGTGATGCTTTGAGGAAGCTTGAGGCGCTAGGGTTGACTTTTTCGAATATATGATTTTCTCGAATCTAAGTTATGGTGCGTACTTCCCATTAATCCTTCGTTTGACTTGACTTATGTGCCGATGAATCCTTATGCCTTATTCCGGTTTTGTCCAATTGTATGCACAAAGGTCGAACTGCCTGTTAGCTTCAAAAAATTGAGGCTTCCAGCAGAATTTTCTAAAAACAGGGTTTCCTACAGACTACCTCCCGGTTTTCAAATTCTAATTTTTATCTGTTTTCCAGACCGTCCTAAATGACCTGCATAAATTTTAACTAAAACCAAAATAGTATGGCATTCTCAAAAAAGTACATCGGTAAAGGAAAGCAAGTTGAAAACATGGACATCGTGGAAGTGAGCCTCAAAATGGCTGAACTTCAAAACCACACCTTCGAATATGAAGGCGAAACCTACGTCAAGTTCAACGTCGCCAAACTGAAAGAACCAGATCAGTATGGAAAAACTCACACGGTTTATGTTTCTGTCAAAGAGCCGGAATCTGAGGAATCTTGATTAAAAAGCCCTTAGGGGCTTTATTTTTAATTCACATGAGTCCATTAGGCACCTTAACCTAAATTTATTTCTGTCACAAATCTTAATGAAATTTGTGACAGAAAAAGCCACCAACATTTGATGAGCTGCTCTCCAGTATAGAGAAACTGAAAGCTAGGCTCTCAAAACTGGATTGGGAGTTTTCGTTGGAGTCCCCAATTGGTTGAAGTAGCGTGAAAATACCCTGTACTGGGTATTTTTTTGTTGCTGAAAATCAGTTTATTGCATACTAGGTCATTTTGGGTGTTTAATTAATTGAATTTGGCTGGTTTCGGTATTTGCTCCTTCATTCTTATTTCAAATAATGTCTATTTCTGATATAAAAGAATTGGTGGTTGATTTTGATCTGGATTATTTGCCAGGGATTAGCTACCTGCCTTTTCATGCTCACATTCCAGTAATTCGAAAGGTTTCAATATCTAACCAAACTGATAAAAGTTTGACTGAATTAACCCTTACGATAGTCCCTTCTGACGATTTTTCCTCTTCATTTAAAACTGACATAGCCAATTTAAATCCTGGTGAAACCATGGAGGTTAAAGACCTTAACCTAAAACTGAAAGGCAACTTTTTCGCTACGCTGACAGAAAGAATGAGAGGGGCATGGACAGTCCAACTAGCGAATCAAGGACAGCTTTTGGTGGAGAAGGAATTTGATTTGGAGCTTCTTGCCTTTGATCAATGGCTTGGAGAAGGCTTAATTCCAGAACTGTTGACTGGATTTGTGTTGCCAAATATTCCCGAATTAATACCTATTGTAAAAAAAGGGGCAGAATATTTAAAATCTTGGACTGATTCTTCAGCATTTAATGATTATCAATCTAAAAACCCAAATCGCGTCAAAGCTCAAATTGGAGCTATCTATGCAGCTATAAAAAATCTGAACATTGTTTATCAGACAATTCCGGCCAGCTTCGGCGCACAAGGTCAACGAATTAGGTTAGCAGATCAAGTGCTTTCCCAAAAGCTTGGAAATTGCCTTGACTTATCTTTACTGTTTGCATCCGCACTAGAAAATATAGGTTTGAATCCGATCTTGGTGCTAATAGATGGACATGCTTTTGTCGGTTGTTGGTTGGTCGAAGATACCTTTCCAGATTCTGTGAATGACGATCCATCATTGCTTACCAAACGAATGGCCTCTGGTATTCACGAAATCTTAATGCTTGAAGCAACTTGCCTATGTGAAGGGAATCCGGCTTCTTTTGACAGTGCTATAGAAAGATCTAGGGGCCATTTTCTGGATCTTAGAAAGTTCAATTATTTCATCGATGTCAAACGTGCGAGGTTTTCAGGTATTTACCCTTTGCCACAGAGGAAATTCAATTCTGGTGAATTTGAGCTAGTCGATGATAGTTCATTTTTTACCCAGGCTGGGGAACCGATAGCACCAGAGAAGCTAGAGCAGCTCGCTCCTTTGTTACATTCTCACGACAAGCCTGTATTTGGGAAGCAGCAACTTTGGGAGAGAAAGCTTCTGGATTTGAGTCTTAGAAATAATTTATTGAACCTCAGGCTTACTCGTTCTTCGATTCAGTTCATTGATGTGCCTATAGGTGAATTGGAAGATTCACTTTACCAAGGTGAAGAATTTCAGATTCTACACAAGCCAAAGGATTGGGAAAATACGCTCAGAGATGAAGGAATTTATCAAGCTTATTCATCGAGTAACCCATTGAAGGATTTGGTGCTAAAAGAGTTTAGTCAAAAACGTCTCCGAGCGTACATTTCTGAAGAAGAGTTGAACTCTAGGTTGACGTTTTTATTTAGGAGTGCCAGACATTCCCTAGAAGAAAATGGAGCTAATACCCTTTACCTTGCTATTGGCTTACTGAGGTGGTATGAGAGTCCAAAAAGTGAGAAAGCCCGTTTTGCCCCAATTATCCTAGTTCCTGTAGATCTGATCCGTAAATCAGTTAAGGTTGGATATATTATTAAGGGGAGAGAGGAAGATGCTGTTCTAAATATCACTTTGCTGGAAAAACTTCGTCAGGATTTTGGACTGACGATTACGGGCCTTGATCCTTTGCCGTTGGATGATTCTGGTGTTGATGTCAATGCGGTGTTCCACATTATTCGCCAAGCGGTAATGAATATGCCTAGATGGGACGTTGAGGAGCAATTCTTCTTGGGCACTTTTTCATTCAATAAATTCATTCTGTGGAATGATATCCATAGTCATACTGATAAGCTAAAAGAAAGTCCAATTGTAGAAGGACTTTTAGAGGGGCAATTAAAGGAAAGTCTTCAAATTCTAGATTTAGAAAATCTCGATTTACATTACAAACCTTCAGATATTCTTTTGCCCATCCCTGCAGATTCTTCGCAGATGGAAGCTGTCTGTGCAGCGGTGGAAGGAAACAGTTTTATACTGCATGGCCCTCCAGGTACCGGAAAATCTCAAACCATCACCAATATCATTGCAAATGCACTCTACAGAGGAAAAAGGGTTCTATTTGTAGCAGAAAAAATGGCTGCATTGGCAGTTGTTTATAGCAGGTTACAATCGATAGGTCTAGATCCCTTTTGCTTGGAATTGCATTCTAATAAATCGAGGAAAGCTGAAATCCTAAGTCAGTTAAAAAGTGCAACTGAAGTAAGGCGAAGAAAACCTGGTTTTGACTTTGATGCGGAATCTGCAAGATTAGATTCCCTTAAGGCTGACTTGGATTCTGTTTATCAAAAATTACATCAAGAGACCTTTCATGGGATATCCTTATTCGAGATTTTTTCTAAATACATTCAGCATGAAGGGTTTGGTGATTCAATAACTATTCCTGATCAGTTGGTGTCTGAATTGGAAAAGGCCAATTTCCCATTATTCGATGATTTCTTAACCCAGTTGGCGAAGGCAGCAGAGCTCGCAGCTGACCCTTCACCTGATCATCCTTTTTTTGGTGTAAACCTTAAGACTTATAGTCTTGAATTGAGAGAGAAAATTCAGGATCTGGTTATCACTTTTATCCAACAGCGTTCGGAGTACATTGCTAGTTTTGAAGCCATAATTCGTGAATTAGGTATTTCTATAGATCTCAAGAAAACTGATAAGAAGAATTTGGAGAACATTGTGGGATTATTACTGGAGATGCCTCCCATTCCGGATCAACTATTTTTAGAATCGCATCCACAGAAATTAGCCGATGAGCTTCTTCCGCTCATTCAGATTGCTCAGGCTAATCTGGACATGGAAGAGAATATTCGAAAAGAGTATGAACCAAGTATTCTTTCAATAGATGCTGAATCTCTACATCGGCAATGGAAAATAAAAGAACAAGAGTGGTTTCTTCCTAGATTCTTTGGACTGAGAAAAATCAAAATGCTAGTTCAGTCTTACCTAAGTCACAAAGCAAAACTAGAGTCGAAGGATGTTGTCGAGCTCCTCTCAGGGATAGGCGAATTTCAGGTGAGAAAAAAGGCATTAGAAAACAATGAAAGTAATCTAAAGAATTGGGGAGTTTTTTCTGCATTAAGAAATAATGACTCCTTGGCTCAGTTGGATCAGATTCTACAAAATCTTCCTATTCTCCATCGTTCTATTGAGACAATCGCTGGATCCGCTTCCCAGATTTTAGAATTCAAGAAAAAAGTCATTGAAATCAACAACTCAAATTCAACCAAATGGAAGTCACTTTGTCGTGATCTGTTAAAGATTTCCAAAAAAGAACAATCTGCAAGAGAATCCCTAGAAAATGAAATGGGGACAGAAATAACCTTTCTTTGGAATCCCAATGCTGAATCAGGACTTCTGCAGGCCAAAGGCTGGAGAGATCATATCGAGAACCTCAAAGAATGGCATGCCTGGACTCTGGTGAAAACGAATTCAAAGACTTTTCATTTAGAGAATGAAATACAGTCTCTGGAAAAGCAAGGAATAGTTTCAGCCAGCTTGAAAGGTTCCATCTTGAAGGCAACCTATAGAAAGATGGCCATGGAATACCTAAGAGCTCACCCTGATTTAGGTGTGTTTTCCGGAGAGGCTTTTGAGTCCAGAATTCATGAATTCCGAAAACTCAATTCTCAGTTCGCCAAACTGACCAAGGAAATGCTCTTCATTCAATTAGCTGAGTCGATTCCGGATTTTTCTAGGGAGGGAGCCACAAGTTCTGAAACTGGAATACTCCAACGTGCCATCCGAAATAATGGAAGAGGATTGAGTATTCGTAAGCTTTTCGAACAGATACCGAATCTATTACCTCGAATAAGTCCTTGTATGCTGATGAGTCCAATATCGGTGGCTCAGTATCTAGATATTCACAAGGAGCCTTTCGATCTGTTGATTTTCGATGAAGCTTCTCAGATGCCAACCAGTGAAGCTGTAGGGGCTATGGCAAGAGCCAAGCAGCTGATCATTGTCGGAGATCCAAAACAGATGCCGCCGACCAACTTCTTTTCTTCAGTACATGTAGATGAGGAAGATTCCAATGAAGACTTGGAAAGCATTCTGGATGATTGTGATGCACTAAGTGTTCCGTCAAAGCAGCTGAAATGGCATTATCGATCTAAGCACGAAAGCTTAATCGCATTTAGTAACTCTAAATATTACGAAAATTCACTCTTTACTTTTCCGTCTCCTGATGATCGGGATACAAAAGTGAAATTCGTGAAATTAAATGGGGTGTATGACCGCGGTAAGACTAGGCAAAATCTTATAGAAGCCAAAGCAGTGGTAGATGAGGTAGTCAGAAGAATCCAGGTTCCACTTGAAAAGAGGAGAAGCGTGGGTGTGGTGACCTTTAGCTCGGTGCAACAGACGCTAATCGAAGATCTTTTGATGGAAAGATTTAAGCAAAATCCTCAACTGGAGGAAATGGCACTTTCTTTTGATGAACCTTATTTTATCAAAAATCTTGAAAATGTTCAGGGTGATGAGCGTGACGTAATTCTGTTTTCGATCTGTTATGGACCAGATGAAAATGGAAACGTAGCCTTAAATTTTGGCCCACTCAATAGAGATGGGGGATGGAGAAGACTCAATGTAGCAGTGTCTAGGTCTCGCTATGAAATGATCATTTATTCCTCTCTTACTGCTGATCAAATCGATCTAAATCGCTCAAAGGCTGAGGGAATCGCTGGAATTAAGGCTTTCCTGGCTTTTGCTGAAAAAGGGAAAGCATACCTGCCTCATGGCAAATCAAGCAATGGAATTTATTCATCTGTCGGAATAGCCAAGTCAATAGCTGATTTCTTGATTTCAAATGGATACCAGGTAGAACTGGGGGTAGGAAGCTCAGGGTTCAAAATAGATTTGGGTATCATTCATCCAGATGATCCCGGTAAATATTTGCTCGGAATCCTGATTGACAATAAGTCACACGAAAGCTCTAAAAGTTCCATAGATCGCCTTTTGGTACAAGAAGGTGTATTAAATGTTTTGGGCTGGAAAATTCTTAAAGTCTGGTCTTTGGATTGGTGGGAATCCAAGGCAAAAGAAGGCACAAGGTTGCTGAAGAGAATTGAAGAAATCAGTAATCAACCAGAATTGGTAGAACCACCAATGGATGAAATTTCCCCAGAACCATTATCAGGGGAAACGGATGATATAGATACTATTGAAGAGATAGAATCCAATTCCAAAAATTATATGAAAGCAAGTTTGATGAAAGTCAATCCAACTAGCTCTGATGATTTTTTATCCTATACCTATACCCAGCGTCAGCTAAATCAAATCAAAGAAATCGTGACGGTAGAAGGTCCGATTCTCAAAAACCTTCTTGGCAAAAGACTACTAGAAGCATGGGATATCAATAGGATGGGAGGAAGGATCCAAAAACGTTTTGATGAGTTGCTGCAAATGGCAGAGGTAACAAAGACTAGGGAAGAAAATGGAGAAGAGTGCTTCTGGAATAGTTTGGAGGATGCAGGAAACTACAAGGATTATCGGGTATTGGATCCAGATGGATATAAGCGGAGCATTGAAGAAATCCCAATGGTGGAATTAATCAATGGTCTAGAAGCTGTCCTGCAGCAATTGATTAGTTTACCTCAAGAGGATCTTATCCGTGAGGGTGCCAAAGAATTTGGTTTTGCTCGAACCGGAAATCAGGTGAAAGAAAGAATCACACAAGCTATTCAGATGATGCTTAGAAATAATCGAGCTGTTGAGGTTGATGGAAGGATAAAAATGAATTAATCAAACCATTTGAGAAATATGAGATTTAACCCTATTTAATATTTGAAAATTCCTTTTTTTTGGATGTTTTAGTTTGGGGTATTTTGAAGTATTTAAAAAAAACATAAGATTGTTGAAAATGGATGATCACGAATATGAGTCAAGAGGATTTTATAGACCAGCCTTCTTTTCAATTTACCTTGAAGGTGAATTTAGGGAAGATTACGAAAATTTATCTAATCAAGATTTAGGTACATTTGTGCATGAGTATGTTCATTACCTACAAAATCTTACCACGATAAATGGATTGATGAGTAGTGGATTATATTTTACACAGATTCATTTTTTGAAAAAGTTTATAGCAGAAAATACTTGTTTTGAAATTCCCTTAGGTGATGATTTTCATTCTAATGCTATTTTAAAAGCTAGAGATAGATTTCAAATGAATTATGGGTATAAAGAGGGTTTAAGTCTTAAATATGATAGAGCTGAATATTCTGTGGAATTCGTACCAGACGGACAGAAGCAGCATCAAATGGTTGTATTACATTTTTTTTCTCGTGATAAATTATTGAAAAGTGTTGAAGTTGGAAACCTTTGTATAAAAGAAAGCATGGCGTATTTATGTCAATCTTTTTTTGATCCAGATGCCAAACTATTGGAGATTCCCTATAGTACTGCTGAAATACTTTGTGGTATAATAATTCCTGATTTAATGGAAGATAAAAGGAGGCTTATTGCATTGTGTTATATTGCATTAAGTTCAGAAAATAGTGGCTATACATTTTACGAGCTATTAATTTCAGCTAAGGAAAGGTATTCGGAATTATCAGGTAAAGAGTTGATTAATGTCCTTCTCAAAACTTTTTCAGTTGTCTACCAAGGGAAGAATGTCACTTTGGCAGAAATGACTATTCAGTCCTTATCAATTTTTAAGGAACGACTTCAAGGGATGGTATACTCCAATATTGAACACTTCGAAAAAATTATCGAAAATGTGATTATGTCTTACGAAGAAAGAAAATTTCCATTAATTGAAGTACTATATGAAGAAAAATTGAATAATGCTGAAAAAGTAAAGATCTTACTAGAGAATTATGGGATCCCTCACATTTGGACAAGATCGGGATACAATTTTTTTCCCAAAAGTGAATCGGATCAAGAAACGCCATTAGAATTTGTGGAACTTATAGGGCAAAGGATAGTATTAGATAGGCTTCTTGGAATAAATCATGAAAGATTAAATGGTTGCTGTTCTCTGCTTCCTATGTGTCAAAAATCCGAATCTTATGGAGTAGATGATAATTGTTATGGTACTCAATGGAAAAGAGAAATACCTTGCCCATTTATAATTGTTAGTGACCATTGGGGGCTTAGAGATAAAATCAAATAGAGACTTATCTTTCCAAAAGTAATTCTCTTAAGAGTTGTTTTAATGTTTGATTTTTAGATTCCTCTATTCGTAATTTGAAGGAGGAATTTGTCCCATTGGTTCACAATATTCCTTATTGACCACTTTAGACCTCAATGAAGCCTTGCTTTTAAAGTGTCTGGAAATTGCATAGGTTTTCTTTTCAAAATCATTACCTCCTTCCCATTTATGATAAAATAGTTTGATGGAAATGCAGTTCTCATTTTCAAAAATAGTATTCAATAAAGTTCTATCGGATAAACCCAGAGAGTGGCCATAAACGTGAACTTGAAATGGTTTACTCTCAACAAAATCTAAAAGATTTCTATAATTCTGAAACTGTAAATACTTGAAGGATTTTATGTGCTCAAAAAGATCGTCGTTTTCTAAGTTCTCAAATTTCAGGTACTCTTCATCCAGTTCATCTCCAAAACCAAAGACCAATCCTTGGGAATTGATATCATCTCCTTCTAGACTTCCATGGATTTGAATATGGCTATTACCTATATTTAATTCCTTTAAATATAAATCAGGAGTTTTCGTGTAGTTGAAATTCAAAACGCAAATGGAATTAATATCTTTGTCTTCTATTAACGTATTTGGTTGAGCCTCACCTTTTAAAAATTTTTGCTTGAATTGATTCTCAAGCCTAGAAATGGACTTTAACTTGGATGCTTTATATTCATCTTCTAAGTATTCTTTCAGTAATCTTTTTAAATAATCCATTTCTATATTTATCATCTTAATTTTTTCTTCGTCTTTCGAAGAATCTTTAAGCATTTTGAAAAATATTATCTCTATATCTACCCAAGACTTATTTCCAATATGGGTGTAGATATTTTTTAAAAAACTGGATTCATTTTCAACAACTATATGATTTATTTTAGATAGTTCAAAAAATTTTATATATAAATCTTCTTTTGATAAGTGATCAAAATTAGGTATTATATTGTGTATATCATACTTGTTGTAAACGGAAATTAGGTCATCTTTATATCCTGGATTATCTATTAGGAGTTTCAAAATATTATAAAAATAATCCTCAATAAAATGCTTAAAACTAGTCTTAAGTCCATGTGCCAAGTCGAAACCATTTCCTATTAATATCAAGCGATTGACTTCTTTGTATTTTATTTCCTGAGCTCTTGTGGCCTTCATTTGATCTGAAGCTAACATCATTCAATAACCTCCATTTCTCTTGGCTCCAAAACCTCCTTCAAACAACTCTGCATCCACTGTTCTTGGGTAATTTTGTGGATTTCTATTTCTTCTTCAAGTTTATCACAGAAGCTCATTAACGCATTGACTTTTTCTACAATGGCTTTTTGTTCTTCAATTGGTGGAAGTGGAATTAAAATATTCTTCAATTCCTTAACACCAACCATATTTGGTTGTGCCATTCCTTGAGCCTTTTGCCATATTTGCTCTTGGATGTAATAAGATCGAAAGAGCTTTAGAAAGTAATCAGATAAGATTACATCTTGACTCAGCGTTAATTTTAGTAATGCTTGATTTATAATACCCGGAATAGTTCCTTCTGGCAAGTAGACTATTCTGCCAAGTGTTGCGCCAGAACAACTAACAAGAAAATCCCCAGCTTCTGCCGTAAATCCTTTCATAGATTCATACTTTTCATCAGTAATAAAGTATCTCATCCAGTTTGGATCATCATTTATTGGATTATACTGTTCGAAAACTCTTATTCCAATTTCAACGAAATCATCCTTTCTCAATGAGCTTCCAAATGGTCCTCTTTTCATAGGGTAATTCACACTACCCAACAGGTCTACCCATTTACACCAAGCCCATCCCTCAGGCAATTCATAAGGAATTTCCTCTTCTGTAATCTCAGGAAGTGGTTTTTCCTTTTTAATTTTTCCTGCTTTGACCAGTTGGGCTTTTTCGGCTTTGATACGTTCGAGTAGGGTAGCCGCAGGTTCTACTTCGACTCCTTTCTGTGTGATAGAGGAGCGCCAATCTCTAGTCAACTTCCCCTGCACAGCCAATTGCAAAATGCTTTCCCGGAGTTTTTTGATGTTTACTTTTTCGGTAAAGAAGGTTCCGAACTGCTTCTGCAAGATATTCCATTCGGCAGTAGTATCCTGTTCTGCGGCTTGAGTCAATTGCTGCAAAGCTGAGGTCACATAATCTGCTTTAAGCTGTATCCGCTTTTTGGTCAAGTCTTCTACCTGCTCCACTTCAGCAAACAATTGATTGACGACTTCTACAATGGCATTTTGTTCTTCGAGGGGAGGTAAAGAAACGGACAAGCCTTTTAATGCTGTTGCATTAACATTCGGTTGTCCAGTTCCTTGAGAATTTTCAACAAGCTGTTTCCAATAAATTGGAGATTCTAGCCATAGCTTTATATACTCTGGAAAAACTTGCTCCATTGGGATAGCTCGAATTAAATATGAGGCAAAAACGGAATTTACATTTACTCCTTTAACTTGATAAGATTTTCCAATTGTACCGCCAGTTCTGGCAATTAAGATGTCATTTTCTTCAAGTTTATATCTTGGAATATCATTCTCCTTTATGTTACAATCCGGAACTCTATCCCAATTGACTTTATTATTTTGAATATCGGTTATTCTAAGCATTCTTATACCTTCAAAGGTATGGAGTGCAGATGCCGTGTAACCATAATGAATGTCTTGGTTTAAATCTCCCAATTTGCACCAAACCCAACTTTCAGGTAGTTCATAAGGGATCTCATTTTCCGAAATCTCAAAAAGCGTTCTATCCTTTTTGATTTTCTTTTCCTTAACCAATTTTACTTTTTCAGCTTGAATTCGTTCCAACAATTCCGAAGCAGATTCCACATCAGGATTTTCTTGCCGCCATTGTTGGGTCAATTTCCCTTGTACAGCAAGTTGAAGAATCAAACCTTTTAGCTCTTGGGCATTTTTTGGATGAAGGGTGAGGGTCTTAAAATGTTCTAATAACTGCATGGATTTATCGGAGCGCTTCAGTTAGAACTTTGACTATCTCATCCTGTATCTCAGAGATATTTTTTTCGGTAGCCTGATACTGCTTTAGTAGCACTTCCGGACTGGCAAGATTATCGGCTTCCTGATGTGGATTTTTGATATCCAGATTGTATCCTCTGGCTTTGATCTCCTCAGCAGATACCTTCCAAGCGTGTTGGCTGTATTTTTCATTTTCCCGGTCATTCCACCAGGCTTTTTCCAAGTCAAACTCCTTGATATGAATAGGTTTGCCTTTGTTATAGCTCTTGACTCCATCCGGATAGGGATGCTCGAAATACCAAATGTCATCTGTCTGCTTTCCCTTGTCAAAAAACAGCACATTGGTTTTGATCCCTGTGTAGGGATTGAAAACTCCGTTAGGCAAACGCACGATGGTGTGCAAGTTGCACCGCTCCATGAGTTCTTCTTTGATTCGGGTTTTGACACCTTCCCCGAAGAGAGTACCATCAGGTAAAACCACGGCACATCTACCGCCGTCCTTCAGCAAGCGAATAATCAAAGCCAGAAATAGATCGGCTGTTTCTTTGGTTCTGAACTTCTGTGGAAAATTGGTTTCAGTACCATCTTCTTCCACTCCGCCAAAAGGAGGGTTGGTGAGAATGATATCCACCTTATCAGTCGCTCCCCAATCTGCATAAGGCTTGCTCAGTAGATTATCTCTTCGCACTGCCGGCACATCAAAGCCATGCAGCATGAGATTGGTGGTACAGAGTAAGTGGGGCAGGGGTTTCTTTTCTATTCCACGAATCGTAGCCTGCAAGTCCCGCTCGTCTTGGTCGTTTTGTACCAGTGTTTTTTTATGATCTATCGCACAGGTAAGGAATCCACCTGTACCGCATGCTGGATCAAGAATAGTTTCTTTGAGTTGGGGATTGATGATATCCACCATAAACTGCGTAACCGCACGCGGGGTGTAATACTCCCCGGAAGATCCTGCCGATTGGAGTTCTTTAAGAATCGTTTCGTAGAGGTCATTGAACAAATGACGCTCTTTAGAACTGTTGAAATCGATGCGATTGATCTGGTTAATTACTTGACGGAAGAGCGTTCCGTTTTTCATGTAATTGTAGGTGTCTTCAAACACCGCACGAATAATCTTGGCCTGAGGGCTGATGGTGATATCCAGGTCTTTTAAAGCTGGGAATAGCTCATTATTGATGAAGTCCATGAGGTCATCACCTGTGAGACCTTCCTCATCCGCTGCCCAGTTTTGCCATTTGAGTTCTTCAGGAATTGGGCTTTGGTAACCGTCAATGGTGATTTCCCATTCCTCTTCCTTATCTGCAAAAATCTTCATAAAAAGCATCCAGACCATCTGTGAGATACGCTGTGCATCTCCATCTACTCCTGTGTCTTTCCGCATGATATCGCGGATGCCTTTGATGTTTGTTGTTATTTGGGACATTTATTTTTTGTTACTTAATTATAATTTTGCCTTTAAACATGCTGGTTGCACTAATAGTGACATTTCCTTTTAAATCACTACTTTGGTTAAGAAGTACTTCTTGGAATCCATTTTCTTTTAAAGAAAAAGTTTGGATTTGAGGAGATTTTCCCATTCCATGTTTTTTTGCTTCGATATTAATTGAATTATCCTTTTCTCCTTTAATCCAAGTGTTTTCCTCAAAATCAAATACAAATTCTGATGGAATAAATATTGATATAATAGAACCTAATGTTCCACTTAAAACACTTATAAATGCGAAAATTGATGTTGGATCATCCAAATTTGCACTCGGATATAATAATACTATTCCAAGACCTAAAAATAGAATTGCAATAATTTGAATAATTTTTTTTCTATTCATTTATGTTAATTAATCAGATTGAACTAAGCGATCGATTTATATATTTCATTTTCTAATTCTTTAATAGCGGCATCAAAATCTTTCCCTTTACCAAAGGCACGAACCAATTCTACCGGAGAACCTAAGCGATTGAGAGGCTGAACTTTGAGAATGGAACCTTGTTCGATAGTGGTGATTCCCTCTTCCTCATATTTATCCAAAAGTGCTGTAATCACAGCCTGTGCCTTTTCACTGTATTTGGCAAAGTAGTTCCGCTTGCGAACCTGCTCTGCTCTTTCTTTGCGTGTAAGAGCGGCTTGATCAAATGCCACATGGCAAATTAAGTCAAAAGCATCCATGTCTTTGCCTACTTCCTCACGTAAGGCTTCCAATAAAATCCCCTGTTCTGCGAGTTCTGCAAGTAGCACTTCCTTCTTATCCGATTCATTCCAACGCTGGATAAAAGCATCCAAGGAGGAAAAATTCTGATCTATGTTTTTGCGGGTGTAATCCTTCAGTGATTCGGTGATCAATCTTCCGTCAGCTCCATAATACTGAATCCGCTCATTGATTACCGTGACAGGCAAGTCATTGACGTAGTATTTCCTTGGTTCAGCATCAGGATCTCCCTCGGTGATATCAATATTAGGTGGGGGTGGGTGAAGTGGTGGTCTTGGCATTTCTCCAACTCCATCTTCCTCTGGATTTAACTCTGCTTCTTCTTCTGGTGGTACTGGCGAATCATCAATTCCTGGTTCATAAATCTGCACGGGATCTCCATCAAAGTCTGGATCCGCAAATAGGTTGGTAGCTTTCCTAAAATCCATAATTGTAAAGTAGAGCTTGCCTTCCGCTTCCCGAATTCGCGTTCCTCTACCTACGATTTGTTTGAATTCCGTCATGGAGGCAATATTCGCTTCCAACACGATGAGCTTAACCATTTTGGTATCTATACCTGTGGTCAGCATTTTGGATGTAGTTGCAATGACTGGGAAACGTTCTTCCACATCTGTGAAATTGTCCAGTTCACGCTTGCCAACTTCATCATCACCCGTGATTTTGACTACGTAATGTGGGTGTTTTGCTACCAGATCAGCATTCGCATTGATGAGCGCTTGCCTCATCCGCTGTGCATGTTCTATATCTATACAAAAGACAATTGTCTTGGCAAATCTATCCGTAGCTTTTAGAAATTGGGTAATCTTCTCAGCGATCAGAATCGTCCTCTGGTCAATGACCATTTTACGGTCGTAATCCTTGAGATTATAGATTCTATCCTTGATTTCATTTCCATACTTATCCAGCATGCCTGCTGTTGGTCTCCAGCCTTCATCGAGATTAGTTGTGATTCGCACTACTTTATATGGAGCCAAGAAACCATCCATAATTCCTTGCTTCAGGGAATAGGTATAGACAGGCTCCCCATAATAATCCATATTGGAAATATCCTTGGTCTCTTTGGGGGTAGCCGTCATTCCTATCTGAGTTGCCCCTTCGAAATAGTCCAATACTTCTCTCCATGCTGAAGCTTCCGAAGCAGACCCTCTGTGGCACTCATCTACGACAATTAGATCAAAGAAGTCTTTGCTAAATTCCTTGTAAGCATTTTTCTCTTCTTCGTTGCTTGTCAAACCTTGATAGAGTGCAAAGTAGATTTGATAGGACTTATCAATTTTTCGGTTTTTGATGATATGCATGATATCATTTCCGAAAGGGGAGAAGTCACCATTCTTAGTCTGTGTAAGTAGCGCATTTCTATCTGCAAGAAAGAGAATACGCTTTTTGATACCGGTTTTCCAAAGTCTCCAGATCAAATTGAATGCAGTATAGGTCTTGCCAGTACCTGTTGCCATGACGAGCAAAATTCTATCTTGACCTTTTGCAATTGCCTCGATTGTACGATTGACTGCATTGGCCTGATAGTATCTTGGATTCATTCCTGAATCATCTGTGTGGTAATCCTGCTCTACAATTTCTCGTTCTTTAGGAGATTCAATTCCTTTATAATTCAGATATTTTTCCCAAAGCATGGAAGGAGAAGGGAATTCATCCATTGAAAGCTCTTTCTCAATTTCCTTAGAGTTGGTCTTATCATGGAATATAAAAGAGTCACCATTGGACGTAAATACAAAAGGAAGTTGAAGAATCTCAGAATACTCTAATGCCTGCTGCATTCCGGCACCTGCGGCCTTTTTATTATCCTTGGCTTCAACAATCGCGATAGGGATATTGCTTTTATAGTACAGAATGTAATCAGCTCGCTTTCTTTTACCTCTCGTATGAAGTGATCCTTGTACGATGATGCGTCCATCAGTAAAAAATACTTCTTCCCGGACCTGTTTGTGAATATCCCAACCCGCCTTTTTGATAGCAGGAGTGATATATTTTGTGCAAACATCGCGTTCGCTAAGGGTTTTCTTGTCCATTGGAAAAAATTAGAATAAAAGATTCATTGCTAAAGATATTAGTTTGTCTCAAACTGGAAAACCTTTTCTTGTAATTGAAAAACGGATTATTCGATTTATTTGTAATTCTTTGAAGCCTTAGATAACCTTCTAATTCAAAATAGCCCATATTTTCAGCTGATGAATTTTCGAAGATTCAAAACCCTCTTTTTTCCAAACATTGACCTTTTTCAAGTCACGGTAGTCCAGAACTCGTGAAGATTGTTTCGCAATTCAATAACCCGGTTTGAATTTGTAAGAGGACTAAATCCATTAAACGGTTTTCACTAACAATGGCGGAAAATTACCTTTTTCACATCTGAGGCGGCCAATAGACTACCGCATAAACACCGCCTGCCCACAAGCTTTCATTTCTTCAGTTTCAATAGGCCTTGATCACTCAAAAGCTGGGACTATTTAAGCTGGTTTTTTTACATCTAGAATTCCTCACAAAGTTAGTCCTTTGGGCTCTGGGCGACCGTAAGCTTCCAGCATAAAGCCGCTTGCTGCGCTGCGCTTTTTATTCCTTTGCCTTCCGGTCTTTGTCGCCCACGGCCTGATGATGCTTCATAATTCATTGTTCCACAAAAACGAAAAACATTATGGAGACTTCCGAAAGAAAAATTGATTTGTTTGAAGTAGCTGAGATTAAGCTGAGCTACAGTGCCAAAGTTAAAAACTCACTTCGTCCTAAGGTGGGTACGTCAAGACAAGTATATGAGGTGTTTGCCCAAGCCTGGGAAGATGATAGAATTGAGTTTGTTGAAGATTTTAAAGTAATGCTACTATCCAGAGCTAATCGAGTGCTGGGAATTGTTACCATTAGTTCTGGAGGAACAGCAGGTACTGTAGTGGATGTAAAACTGGTCTATGCAGCTGCTATTAAAAGTGCCGCCCAGTCCATCGTGATTGCCCACAATCATCCTAGTGGGAACTTACTGCCTTCAGAACAGGATAAAAGATTAACCCATCGGATCAAACAAGCCGGTATTATTCTGGATATTCCAGTGTTGGATCATTTGATTATGACATCAGAAGGATATTATTCCTTTGCTGATGAAGGAGAGCTTTAAGGCTCTCTTTTTTAAAGGCTGTCTAGCTGGGAGGATCTGTCAAGAAATTATATAATTAATCAATTGATATTTAGGTAGATATGGTTAAATTTCTCCTTGTAAATAAAAAATTATTTGTTTAAATATGTTTTTATATAAAAGTGTAAAAGTGATTATAATTATTAATTCAACTGGCTTGGATCAATTGGTTTTTCCTGATCTGAGGCAAGATAGTTTTTTAGGATTTTTTCCATTTCCTTCCTCGGTTTGGTAATGTTGGTGTATTTGGAGACACCGTCCAGACTGAATATATTGTTGTTTAGGTAGGCGTTGATTTGTGCAAGACTATGATAGAGCTCTCCATCCAGATGGCATTCAAGGGTGAACATAATCTGATTCATATGTCCTAATGCGCTACGATCTCCATCGGTGGAATGAAATCTGATCTCGTCCAAGAGCCAGTTGACTTGTTCTTGGGTTGCATTGATTCCATCAACCGTTAGCTGTAGATGGAACTCTTGGCTGATTATCTCACGAATGTTCGGCAGATCTTTGGCTGCAATGTTTTCCAGTATCAGACAATAGTGGGTTTTGGGATTGTAAAGCAGCCAGTTTTTCCTTCGGTTGACATAAAAGATCGTAGCATTCCATTTTCCCAAAATCACTGTATTCTCATCACCAACGGAAGGGGTGACATACTTTTTGATCAGTTTTTCCAGCTTTTTGCTGACGTGGATAGGGGTGGACATGGCTATGAATTTGGAATGTAAAGGTGGGGATTTTTCAGAAGATTATCGATTTAAGGGGCTTCCTTTCGGCCAGGCTATCCGCTCTCAATCTTTCATCTATGAACATAAGGCTTTCGCTGCGAAAGGATTTCCACTTCTATCCTTAAGCCATTTCCCCGTTTCGCTCACTTCCTCTTTTTAGTTTCATTCGCGCCATTTTTTAAATGACTGCTTTTTCCTTCTCATTTCGGGAGAGAGCTTTCACTCCCCACGGCTACCACTTCACTTTACTTCACTTAGTCTTTACTCATTTCCCGTCAAGCCTAGGGTATGGGATGGACGTTCCGTGAAGCTGTAGCCCGAGCCTCTTTTAGGGGGGCAAGCCGTTTCCGCTTTTCTTTCCTTCCGTCAGGGAGCGTTTTTCTTTCGAATGGGTTGCCTGATCCGTTCCGGGGTTTTTACTGGCGTTAAGATCGCCCAACCAAGCAAAGCTGAAAACCAGAACCTGGGATCGTCAAAAATTCACTTCGCCCTGATGTGAAAAAGACGGTTTCCTACGGACTGCCTCCGACTTTTTCATTCAGGTTTTTGCCTTACCCAGAACCAAGTTTTCTATAGACGCTTGTCGGTCGGAACCTCAACACCAGTGGATAAAAAAAATGTCACTTCTCAGTCAAATATCCCCACTCTCCCAGAAAAAAAATGCTCTCCTGACTATCAGGAAAAGCTCAGTAGTTGTCGGGTCGAGTTTCCTAACATCCTTGGATATAAGTGTGGATGCTTTGGCTAGGACAAATTTCTTTTTATCACTTAAAAATCTATAAAAATGAAAGCTTGGGAAAATTTCAACAAACTAGCGGAGTCCGTAACCAATGAAATCATTGAAGGTATCCAAAATGAAAACCTCACTTGGGAGCAAGTCTGGAACCCTAAAAATGCCCCAAAAAACTATGCTTCAAATCGGCCTTATACAGGGTTTAATGCGCTATGGCTTGCCTGGGTGACAAGCTCGAAGAAATTTAGTACTCCTTATTTCCTGACCTTCAAACAGGCCAAACAATTGGGTGGAAATGTGAAGAAGGATGAAAAAGGCACAAAGGTTGTATTCTGGAAGATCTCTAAATTTGTCAAGGGAAAGACGAAAAACGAAGAAGGCGAGAACGAGGATATTTTTGGTAGAAAATTTACTCCCTTCATCTGGACGGTTTTCAACATCGATCAAATAGAAGGAATCGATTTTTCAATAGAAAGCACCGAGGAGGAGAGAGTTTTTTCGCCAATTGAAACCTGCGAGGCTATTATATCAGGGTACAGCGATTGCCCTAATATCGTTTACCAAGGTGATGAAGCTTATTACAGCCCGGTCAATGACTATATCAATATGCCCGAGAAAGAAGCATTTCAAGGAGACGAACAATTTTATTCCGTTCTTTTTCATGAAATGATCCACTCTACAGGCCATTCAAGCCGATTGGGAAGATTCTCTGAAAGACCTGCTTTGGTGGGTTTTGGTTCTGTTGAATATTCAAAAGAGGAACTGATAGCCGAAATGGGTGCCAGTTATTTAGATGCGTTCGCAGGGATCAAGGATTCTAATTTTAAAAACTCATTGGCGTATCTCAAGGGATGGCTCAAGCCTCTAAAAGATGATCCAAAAATGCTGATCTATGCAGCACAAAAGGCACACCAAGCAGCCAATTACATACTTGGAATTCAAGCTGAGGGGGAGGAGTAATTTCCCCTCTTTTTCTTATGCTTCGGTTTTTACTAACTTAACTTTACTTAGGTCAAATCACTTAAACCAATATGTCGGAACCACTCCTAATCGTGATATTATTTCTTGGAACTGGATTTGCCCTTTCCCTGATCCAAGACGCACACCTAAAAAAGCCCTTTCTTTCCAGAATGGGCTTTACATTGGTTAGTGTTGGTTCTTTATGCTTTTTTCTGTTAGGATCTTTCGCTTCTTTGAAATTCCTTTTTGGATTCTAGAGCTTGTCCAGGATTTCTCTAATCAAGCGCTCTTTATCCAGTTCTTTTTTTCTTCTTGACCGCAAGCTCAGGATATAAATAATCCATATTCCCCAGGCTACAGCAAAAAGAGGAAACGGATTTTCCGCCCCTAATGCTCCAATCATCGCAATGAAGCTGATGAAAATTGTTCCTAAAAATTTTATTGTTGGCCACATAATCATGTGCTTTAGATTAATCTACTTTATGATTCGTTATCAATACTAATGAATCATAAAGCGTGAATGCGTAAAGATGTATTTATATAAAAGTATTATTCATTGGACTGATATATGTAAGTCGTCATTTTTATCACTCTAGATAAGCTTAGCCTCTCTTTTTCTCTGGTTCAATATTTATTTTCTGGCTGGCTGTAGATCATTTTTCTCCTTAGATTTCCGGCTTTACTTACTAAGGGAAAATATCACTTCTTTCATATAGATCCCTTTCAATTAAGGTATAAAATTTTAATTGCTCCCACAGATATGTATCAATGAAATACATGTCCAATACCCTTTCCTTCAATTTGGGTATACTTTTTAAAATCAAGAAAATCCCGATCCAGATATAAATATTTTATAAATACTCATTTTACATCAATTGAAAGATTATTAAGGTTATTCTAAAAACTATATCATTAGTCAAAGTTCTTTATTCGATATTTATTTGCCTAATCACTTGCAATTCAGTATTCAATAGTATAAGTTTAAATGTTTAAACATATGAACATAAAAACTAACCCAAAATCAATGAAAACACATTTATGTTTTTCGGAAAAGCCTGAAATAAGGTGGCAGCTTAAAATACTGCTTCTTACGTTCACACTCTTATTGTTGTTTCAGTTTACTAGCTTTGCCCAAAATGCAGGTATAACTTACACTGGAGTTGTTTACGACAACTCAACAAAAGAAACGCTACCAGGAGTGAATATTCTGGTAAAAGGGACTACAAAAGGTGTAGTTACAGACATCGATGGCAAATTTGCTGTATCAGTCGAAACCCCAAATTCAGTTTTGGTATTCAGTTTTATAGGGATGGAATCCTTAGAATACTCACTAGGCGCTCAGACAAATTTGGAGATTAGAATGGAACCTACAGAAGATAGTCTAGAGGAAGTAGTAGTGGTAGGTTACGGTACACAGAAAAAATCTGATCTCACAGGTGCAGTAGGAATCGTAAGTGGTGATGATATCTTAAAAGCACCTGTAGCAAATGCGTTACAGGGTTTGAAAGGTAAAGTGGCAGGAGTTAATGTGTTTTTAAATTCAGGCTCCCCTTCATCTAGTCCACGCGTCCTGATTCGTGGCTTAGGTACTATCAATTCTTCCTCTCAACCATTGTATGTAGTGGATGGTGTAGTGATGGAGAACATAGAGTTTTTGAATCCAAATGATATCCTAAGTATGGAAGTATTGAAAGATGCTTCTTCAACAGCTATTTATGGAGCCAGAGGCGCCAATGGAGTTGTGATGGTAAGTACAAAGAGAGGTGCAAAAAATGTGGGTATTACAGTAGGCTATGATGGCTATCTTAGTGTTGGGGTACTACCAAAGAAGATGGATGTACTTAATGCAGATGAATTCATGGAGGTGCTAGAGCAAGGCTTTGCAAATCATGATAAATACCGTCCTAATTCTCCTATTCCTACATTCACAAAGAACGATCCTAACCTTTTTGATGCTGACGGAAACCCATTGTATGATACTGATTGGCAAGAAGAAGCTACACGTACTGCTTTGTCCCAAAATCATCAATTGTCTTTCCAGTCAAAAGCAGAGAAGTCATCTTTTGGAGCTTTTGTCAACTACTCGGATTTGCAGGGGATTATGCTGAACAATTACCTGAAAAGAGTGAATGGTAAATTTGCTTTCGATGCTGATCCTAAGAAGTGGCTTTCTGTTGGCTTAAATCTATTAGCGAATAGTACAACTGAGAATGTGTTCGAAGAAAGTGGTGGACATCAGATGCCAAGAAGATCTATGATTGAAATGCCGGCAATTTTTCCTGTCGAGTTTCCTGATGGAACTTGGAGTAATTCCGGAATGGTATCTGACCCATATGGCCTTGAAGCCATTCCAAATCCAGTTCATGTGCTTACAACTCAGGATAGGTTGAGAAAGAGGACTAAACTATTTGGTAATATTTACACTACATTCCACTTATTACCAGGATTGGATCTGCGTACTCAGTTTGGATTTGACAAAAACGACTACAATGAGCAGACGTATAGTCCAACTGACCTGATCAATATTTCATCACCAAATGGTTATGGCTATTTGGGCAACAGCAATAGTCTTTATTGGCAGCAGGAAAATTACCTGACTTACACAAAGGAATTTGGCGATCATTCTATCAATGTTATGGCAGGTTTGAGTTGGCAAAAAAGAACCTCTGAATATTTCAATGTAAGTGCTACTGGATTCTCGGATGATACATTCAAATTCAACAGTATGCAGTCTGCAAGTCAGCCTGGAACACCAAATTCCGGATATGACGAATGGAGCATGAACTCATATTTTCTACGTGGAAATTATAATTATAAGAGCAAATATCTAGTGACTGTGACAGGTAGAGTTGATGGGTCTTCAAGATTCGGAGATAATAACAAGTACGGTGTCTTTCCATCTGTTGGAGTTGGCTATGTGATTTCCAATGAGCCCTTTATGCAGAATATGGCCAGCACGATCAATGAACTGAAGATTCGTTCCAGTTATGGTATTACCGGGAATACAGAAATTCCTACGTATCAATCCTTAGGAACTGTTTCTACCGGCACTACTTTAATTAACGGCTCCAGAGCACCATTAAGCTATGTAAATCGTCTTCCAAATCCTGACTTAGAATGGGAGAAAACCCGTCAGTTCGATGTGGGTTTTGACCTTGCTTTACTAGATAGAGCGTTAGTGTTTAGTGTTGATTATTACCACAAGCTTACCACAGATTTGCTGTTGGATAGACCAGTACCGTCTTCTTCCGGTTTTTCTGCTGTGAGAGATAATATTGGCTCGGTATCAAATCAGGGAGTTGAATTTTTAGTAAAAGCATTCCCGGTGACGACTTCCGATTTTAGTTGGGAGACGAACTTGAACTTCTCTTACAACCAAAACAAAATTGAAAAGTTGGGAGAAAATGACGAGGATATTTTTCCTGGACCTAACTGGGTTTCAGGTAGTCAGACAATTCTACGCGTTGGCGAATCGCTTAGCTCATTCTGGGGATATGAACGACTGGGTACCTGGGGTACAGATGAAGCAGCTGAAGCTGCCGAAGTAGGTGCAATTCCGGGTGAAGCAAAGAGAAGCGCAGAGCGTAAAATAATTGGAAACGGACTGCCAGATTGGACGGGAAGTTTTATCAATAATTTTTATTACAAAAACTTCGATCTGACCGTGGATGTGCAATTTGTAGCTGGAGTAGATATTTTACAACAATACTTCCACTCCACGCAAGATAGAACAGGTTATGCAAGTGGTTTAAAGGATGTCTTATACGATTCATGGACTGAGACTAATCAAAATACGATGGTTCAGCAGATCAGAAATGGTCCTTATTCTGGACAAAACAGTGAAGTGGATAGTCATTGGGTAGCAAATGGTTCTTACATCAGAGGCAATTTGTTTTCTCTGGGTTACTCATTTAGCCAAAACATGTTAGATAAGGCTGGTCTGAATAAATTGAGAGTTTATGCAAGTGTGCAAAATGCATTTTTGATTAATTCTGATGATTTCAAGGGGTACGATCCGGAAGCATCGTCTTGGGAAGGCAATCAGTGGGGACAGAACATTTTCTTCTTTCAGTATCCTCGGCCTAGAACCTTTATTGTAGGACTAAGTCTGCAATTCTAATCCTTAAATCAAAATCAATGAAAAAGATATCTATTTTATACGTAGGGGTCATATTACTTGCATCAGCTTGTGATGGATTTTTGGATGAAAAACCCAGAGATGAAGTTGCCTCAACTCAATATTTTGCGAGACCGGAACATGCCCGGGATGCAGTGAACGCGCTTTATAGAACTGGCGCTATGCAAATGTATGAAGCAAACGGATCCTATTCCGGAGCTAGAATAATGTTTGGTCCTTACCTGTCCGGGTTTGTGGATAATGAATATAAAGGTCAAGAAGTCCATGTACAACGAGGACAATCCATGGTGTACGATGGTCTCAACTTGTCTGATTATTTTAATTCTATGTGGTCAGATATGTATCGTGGGATTTCTCGGGCTAACAATGCGATCAAGTATATCCCTGAAACTCCTGGACTAGGTGAATCTGAGATAACTAAATACATGGCCGAGGCAAAGTACTTTAGAGCATTGAATTACTATTATCTGGTAAGAATGTTTGGAGCTGTTCCCTTGATCACCGAGCCATATGAAAGTTTGGAAAATCTGTTTTTGGAAAGATCAGAAGCAGCTCAGGTGTATGCTCTGATTACTTCGGATTTGGAATCAGCTATTAGCAGTGGAGGTCTTGCTGAATTGACGATGCCGAACAACAGCGGTAGAATTACCAAAACAGTGGCGCAGACAATTCTGGCAGAAGTATATCTGACCATGAGTGGAGCAGCAGTAGGTGAGGATAACTATGCGAAATCAGCGCAAACTGCAAGAGCAATTGTCAATTCTGGAAATTATTCCTTAGTGCAACATTCCAAAGATGGGGCAGGCGAGCTCGTTCCCAATGGCTCTGCCTACAACAAAATCAAGGACAGTGAGCAGGTACCAAACGAGTACATTTATTATTATGAATATGAAATTGGCATAGCCAATAATATTTACCCTAGCTGGAGTTATCCATCTAACATATCTCCATTACTTGCTTATGCAATTGCGAATAATGCCTATGCACCAACGCAGCCTTTGATCGCTTCTTATGACGCTAAAAATGACCTTAGAATACAGGAGAAGCAGTATTTTCACTCTTCTATAGAGTTGAATGGTGAGGTAATTGAGTTTCAGAAAGCTCCCTATATGTGGGAAGATCAAGAGGCGGCTTATGAGACTGCCCTTTCAGGAAAGGATATGCCAATTTATACATATGCTGATGTGCTGTTGATCGGTGCAGAAGCTATTGCTAAATCCGAGGGTGTGACTGCCGAAGCTGTTGACTACTTAGCGAAGATCAGAGAAAGGGCGCTTTGGAAAAAGGATCCTTCAGCAATTAGAAATGAGCTGTCTGCACTTTCAGTAAATCAGTTTGTAGAAGAGGTGTGGAAAGAACGGGTAAGAGAATTGGTATTTGAATTCCCGATCTGGTTTGATGTAATGAGAACAAGAAAGTTTCCTAAGACAACTAACGATGGCACTGGCAACATAACTTTCATAGATGCGGTAGGAACTACCAACTTCTTTAATGGCCCTATCAAGGAGCAAAACATGCTCTTTCCACTTCCAGAACAGGAGTTGCAGCGAAATCCTTCGTTAACTCAAAATCCGGGATACGCACACTAATAACTTATTTTCTTAAGGGTGGGAATTATTACCCACCCTTTTTCCCAAGCTTACTTATTCTCAAATAAAGAATAGTTAGCTACTGCTTTGCGCAAATATTTTAAAAATTATGAACAGATTAAGTAATCAACCGCAGGTTCCAGTTAGTAAGCATAAACAGGATTTTGATTCCTATGATTTATTTCCAGCATTTGAACTTAAAAAGGGCGAAATTAAAGAAGGGTATTTCAGTCTTTTTGAAAAGATTCAAACTTCGAAACTGCTTATACTTGATGGGTATGTAGGGATTGATTGGAAAGAAATAACGGAAGCTATTTCATCTTATTTCACACAAAAAGGAATTCAGCTTAATCTGATTAATAGTACCGACTATTATAAAACCTCTTCGGAAATAGAGTCAATGATTGCTCCTTATTTGGGTGGCGATGACCCTGTGTTTGGCACGAAAACAGACCTCTCTTTAAGTGATTATGTAGATTCTTCTTTGGTGAATTCTATTCACGTGAATTCAAGTGTCACTACGATAGTGTATGGCACAGGAGCCTCATTGAGCGGGTTGAAAGGTGTTTTGGTGTATTTCGATCTGCCAAAAAACGAACTTCAATACCGGATGCGTGCTGGGGCAATTTCCAATTTGGCAAGTAGAGAATCCAAGTCTCCAAAGCAGATGTACAAACATTTTTTCTTTGTGGATTGGGTGATTTGTAATAAAGAAAAAAAGAGGTTACTGCCCGAGCTGGATTATATTGTTGATCAGCAAAGATCCAATCATCCGACTTGGATGACTGGAGAGACACTCAGAAATGGGTTAGCAGGTATGTCCAAATCATATTTTCGAGTGAGACCATGGTTTGAGCCCGGCGTATGGGGAGGGCATTGGATGTCAGAGCATTTTCCTGAATTGCCTCAAAATGAACCAAATTATGCGTGGTCATTTGAAATGATAGTTCCGGAGAACGGCTTAATTTTTTCTTCTGATGAAGTTTTATCGGAGGTCACATTTGATTGGTTGATGTATCAAGCTGGTGAAAATGTGCTGGGAAAAGCGTACAGGCGATTTGAAGATGATTTCCCGATACGATTTGATTTTCTGGACACGTTCGATGGGGGTAATTTGTCTATTCAATGTCATCCATCCGTGGAATATGCCAAAACTCATTTTGGTGAAAAGTTCACTCAGGATGAAACCTATTACATAATTGACACTAAGCCTGGAGCAAATGTGTATTTGGGATTTCAGGAAACGATTGATCCGGGGGAATTTAGAAAAGCACTGGAAAAATCAGTTGAGTCCTCTACTGAAATAGACATTAAAGAATTTGTTCAAATACTGCCTTCTGTTAAGCATGGATTTTATTTGATCCCAAACGGCACGATTCATTCTTCGGGGATTGACAATATGGTTTTGGAGATAAGTGCCACTCCTTACATCTATACCTTCAAGATTTACGATTGGCAGCGATTGGACCTGAATGGGGAGCCACGTCCATTGAATGTTGATCGTGCATTTGAAAATCTGGATTTTACCAGAAAAGGCGAGGTGGTGCAAGAAACGTTGATTTCAAAACCAAATACAATTGATTCGGGAATTGACTGGGAAAAAGTCCATCTTCCTACCCATCCTGCGCATTTCTACGACGTGATTCGTTATGAATTTGACTCGGAGGTAACCATTCCTACAGACGGACAATGTCATCTATTGATGCTGGTAGAGGGAGATAGCCTAAGCTTGAGCACTGCTCATGATCAGGAGGTGAAGTTTAATTATGCGGAGACATTTGCTGTTCCTGCTGCTAGCGGAAGTTATAGACTAAAAAATCTTGGATCTCGTCGGGCAAAAGTGATCATCGCCTTTGTGAAAGAATCAGCTTGTAATTAATATGATACTGAATAGACTTAACACCAAACTTAATATGAAAATCAGTAGGCTAGGGGATCTGGCAAAACTCAAATGTGCGCTACTTTTATTCTTCGCTATAAATTGGACAATCGCAACATCTTTCGCTCAGCAACATCGGGTGTTCAGTTTGGGAGAAAACACAAACTCTGGAGAAGGGTTTTCATTGTTTCCAAACAGTTACAATGACTTTATCGCACATGATTTTGGCTTTGAAGATCGGATTTTCTGGATAGGAAGAGACGATGTCAAAACGGAACTTCCGTATATACTTCCTGGGCCAAAAGATAGTTGGGGAGGAACGGGGCCTACTGCAGGTATTCGCTCTCATTTTTTAAATTTTGGATTTGTACTTGAGAAAGTCAATAAGGCTGGAGGTGTTCTAAAAATTGATCTTGCTGATGCTGATTCTTTGCATCCCGCCAAATTGAAAGTTCTTGTAAACGGGGAGAATTTCGTTTTAAATCTGGAAAAGGGCAAAGGTTTGGTTTTGGAAGGTGCAAAAGGAAGTGCAAGTTCTGAGCAATTGGTTGAATTCACTTTGCCAAAAGGCATTTTGAAAAATGGGTTAAACCGTATTTCTATTTCTATTCTTGATGGAGGTTGGATAGCGTTTGACCAAATTTCTTTAGAAACAGAGAAAGAAATACTACTCAGTAGTATCGATGATGCTGTAATAGGAAATGTAGAAGCTGGGAATTATCAATTGGTGGATTTAGGCAAAAACATTCAGCCACTTTTAGTAGAGGTTTTTCAGTTGGACAACGCTCCAGATTTGATTGTGAAGCTTGATGGCGTAGAAATCCTTCATCAAAAATTGGAACAGGGCAACTATTTGCTAGAAGCTGGAATGCCAGCTGTCACGAAGTCTAAGGTAAGTACGTATGAGATTTTGCTCAATGGCAAACAAGTGGCAAAAGGCCAGGTGTCAAGAGCTCCGCAATCTGCCAAGAAACTGAGTGACTATGTAAATACACTATTAGGAACAGCTCATTCCAGATGGATGATAGCGCCTGGTCCGTGGATGCCATTTGGGATGGTGAAATTGAGTCCTGACAATCAAAATTCAGGCTGGCAGGCAGGGTATGATCCCAACTTTGAATCCATTGGTACTTTTAGCCATATCCACGAGTGGACGATGACAGGTCTTGGAACTTTTCCTACAAGTGGAGATAAAGTACAAACGTCGGTCGGTGACCAAAATGATGTGAATTCTGGTTATCGTTCTGCTATAGATAAGGAAACCGAGCAAGCCGGAATTGGTGAATACAAGGTGCATTTGACCGATACCGACATTTGGGCTTCATTGACTGCTACGGATCGAGCTACTTTTCAAAAATATGAGTTTGGAAGAGGAAAAAGTGGAAGAATAATGATCGATCTATCCATACCTACAGAATATGGTTATGAGATTGAATCCTGTGAAATCACCAAAGTTTCATCGACCAGAATAGAAGGGAAAAGCCATCAATTGACTCCTAATGCATGGTCAGAAGGTGTTGGACAAGATTATATCGTACATTTTGTTATTGAATTCGATCATCCTATTGTCAATTTTTCACATTGGGTAGATGGTCAAATAGTGCCAGAGCAAAACCTGGTAGCTATTAACCCAAAAAGTGCAGGAGCATTTGTAGAGTTTGATCTTCAAAAACAGCAAACGGTTCAGATGCGGACTGGTATCTCCTACGTGAGCATAGAGAATGCTGGTCAAAATCTTGAAGAGGAGATTACTAAACCATTCGGTTGGAACTTTAAGGAGGTAGTTGCGAATCAACAGGAAACGTGGGAAGAACTGCTGGGTAGGGTAAAAGTAACAAGTAATGACGCTCGCGAAAAGGAGCGTTTCTATTCTAATATGTACCGTGCTTTGGCGAGTAGAAATACATTTTCCGATGTTGACGGTAAGTGGAGAGACGCGGATGAGAATATTCAGCAGTTTGAAGATCCATCTGATATGGCATTGGGCTGTGATGCATTTTGGAATACCTTCTGGAATTTGAATCAGTTTTGGAATTTGGTTACACCAGACTGGACAAACAAATGGGTTAGGTCACAACTAGCCATGTACGATAATGCGGGCTGGTTAGCCAAAGGCCCTGCTGGCATGGAGTACATCCCGGTAATGGTAGCTGAGCATGAGATTCCATTGATTGTAGGAGCCTACCAGATGGGTATTAGAGATTACGATGTAGAAAAGGCGTTTGAGGCAGTAGTGAAAATGCAAACTACTGAAGCGACAGCAGTTGGAGGTGGTTTTGCCGGAAACAGAGACTTGAAAACCTACCTTGAGCATAACTATGTTCCCTATGATCAGGGTCGTTTTTCGAATTCCCTGGAATATAGTTATGACGATTGGACGGTTGGTCAATTTGCCAAAGCTCTTGGTAAGACTGCTGAATATAATCAGTTTAATAAGAGAGGGAGCTGGTGGAAAAATGTGATTGATCCTGAGACAGGCTATGCTAGAATGAAAGATGCGGCAGGAAACTGGCTTGAGGATTTTGATCCATTTACTTCTGGAGCTAATCACCATTACGTCGAAGGAAATGCTTGGCAGCTTACTTTTTTCGTACCGCAGGATGTACCAGGATTGATGAAAGCTGTTGGAAAAGAAAAGTTCTTGGAACGACTGGAATGGGGCTTTGAAGAAAGTGATCGCTGGAGATTCAATGGTCCCAATGATCAATATTGGGACTATCCGGTAGTTCAGGGAAACCAGCAGTCCATGCACTTTGCCTTTTTATTCAATTATGCAGGAAAACCTTGGTTGACTCAAAAATGGAGTCGCGCCATACTTGATCGCTACTATGGATATGACGTGACCAATGCCTATTTGGGAGATGAAGACCAAGGGCAGATGAGTGCCTGGTTTGTTATGGCATCCATCGGTTTATTCCAAGTAGATGGCGGTACACGTGCTACACCTATTTATGAGATAGGAAGTCCGCTATTTGAAAAGGTAGAAATCTCGCTGGACAATCAGTTTGGTAGAGGAGACAAATTTGTCATCAAAGCATCCAATGCAAGTCGGGAAAATAAGTATGTACAAAATGCTACACTGAACGGAAAACCACTTTATCAATTTTGGTTTGAGGCTAATGAGCTCCTAAAAGGAGGTGAGTTAGTATTGGAAATGGGGCCAATCCCAAATGAACAATGGGGAACTTCCTTATTGCCTTATTAGAGAGGATTTGACATCTCATACCTCTTAAGGATATTAATTAATAACAACCCAAAATAATATCAAATGAAAAAATACCTAGCAATAATAACTATAGCGCTGGCTTTCAATGCCAATGCCCAACAACATTCAAAGACTGACCAAGAGCTTTCTACTCAAATAGCAAATGATAAGGATTTTCAATTTGTCAAAGACAAAGCATTAGAAATAATTTCTGAAGGCTTCACTGCCGGTGATGGCTACCGCGAAGTATGGATTAGAGACTACAATACGTTTATTAGTATTGCTTCCAAAGTTTACCCAAAGGAAGAACTGAAGGAAAATCTGCTTGTGTTTTTCAGAATGCAGGGTGAGGATGGTAATATAATCGATGGGTTTTCGCCCGCGGAAAGTATAAAAGAAGGAGAGACAGATTTTAGCTATTCTGAGCTCGAGCCAAGGTATGCAGGCCACAAAAACACAGTGGAGACTGATCAGGAAACTTCGCTCATACAGACGGTTTACAAATATATAAAAGCCACAGGTGACGATTCTATTTTAGATGAAATGGTTGGCGAAAAGACTGTTTCGGAGCGATTGGAATGGGCTATGGAGTTCCTGATGAACGAACGATACGTAAATGAATATGGACTAATCTGGGGAGCAACCACAGCCGACTGGGGAGATGTGCAGCCAGAGCATGCATGGGGTGTAGATTTGGATGAAAATACACATCGAGCCATTGACGTGTATGATAATGCAATGATGATTATTGCACTGAATAACCTGATGGATATTCTGCCCGATACACGAACAAAATGGAATCCAATCAAAGAAGACTTTGCCAAAAATGTAAGAAAATATTTATGGGACAAAAAAGAGCAAAAATTCATTCCACACATTTATCTGGAAGAGTCACCTTTTCCAATAGATTTTAACGAACGGGAGATTTACTATTTCGGAGGAACAGCTATAGCCATTGAAGCTGGACTGTTATCTAAAAAGGAAATAAAAGCTTCTTTAGATGAAATGATCAGTAGAGTAAAACAAGCAGGAGCTCCTTCCATCGGATTGACTATCTATCCTCCCTATCCTGAAGGGTTTTTTGCCAATAAGATTATGAATCCGATTTATAGCTATCAAAATGGTGGGGACTGGACATGGTTTGGAGGTAGAATGATTTTAGAATTAGTAAAAAATGGATTTGTCAAAGAAGCCTATGAGCAGATTCAGCCTATGACAGCACGTGTGGTTAAGAATAATGGATTTTTTGAGTGGTATTCAGTAAACAACGAACCTAGAGGATCAGGAACCTTCAAAGGTAGCGCCGGGGTATTATATGATGCAATTGAAGCATTGGAAAATGCTAAAAATGAGAAATAGTCCTAAAATGAATGTAGAGCATTTATCAAACATACCAAATCTATGTTCCAAGTAGGTGTAGATATAGGGGGAAGTCATATTGCTGCTTGTCTATTTGATAGCATCCATCATGAATTGGTATTGGATTCCAAGGTGGCTTGCCATGTTGATCCAAATTGGGATTCTGCTCTTGTGCTTGATACATGGTGTAGTGCGATAAGCAAAACAATCGCGTTTGCTGAAGCAGATATAAAAGGGATAGGAATAGCAATCCCAGGGCCTTTCAATTATTTTGAAGGTATCAGTTTGATTACCGGTGTTAACAAATATGAAAGTATTTATGGACTGAATATTAGAAATGAGGTGGCTAAGCGATTGGGTTTACACAGTTCTCAAGTGAGATTCATAAATGATGCTTCCGCCTTTGCAATAGCAGTTTCTAAAGTGGGCAAGGCAAAAGCTTTTGATCGATGTGTTGCCATAACTCTTGGAACCGGATTAGGAGCCTCCTTTATAGCAAGTAAAAAACCCGTGTTTTCTGGTAGCAGCGTACCCGAAGGTGGGTTTTTATACAACCAACTTGTAGATGGTGTAATGGCCGATGAGTTATTTTCTACTCGCGGATTAATTCAACTCTATAAATTGATTAGTGGGGAGCAGGTAAATAGTGTGTTAGATATTTATGAACGCGTAAAAACAGATCCTAAAGCACTGGAAACATTTGAGATTTTTGGAAGTGAACTTGGCAAGTTTATGCATCCATTTTTAGAAAAATTTGGAGCAGAAGTTTTAGTGTTAGGAGGTAATATTTCCAATGCTTTTAAATTATTTAAGGAACCTCTGATCACTGAATTGTCAATTGACGAAGTCCACTTATCAGGGCTAATGGATCATGCAGCCTTGATAGGTGCCGCGCTACTGATTGACGATGCTTATTATGCAGAGCTGTCTGATTTAATCCGGTTGATGTGATGCAGAACTTAACTGATCATACCCCAAAGTATGGAAAGATTGCCCCTATACTTCTAAGCTACATTGTCATGGGCTTTGTGGATATAGTAGGAGTCTCTACCGGTTTTGCCCAAAAGGATTTTAATCTGACGCCCACAATGGCGCAGCTAATTCCGTCTATGGTATTCGTTTGGTTTTTTGTGTTGTCCATTCCAGTAAGTTTGCTTCAGAATAAAATAGGAAAGAAAAATGTATTGCTCATCGGAATGGGAGCTACGGCCTTGGGAATGTTTACCCCTTTCGTCAGTTATACTTTCCCGGTGTTTTTGTTATCATTTGTGCTGTTGGGAATTGGAAATACATTCATTCAGGTTTCTTCTAATCCGTTGCTTCGGGAAGTAGTGTCGGAAGGGAAATATCCTTCTTTGCTGAGTATATCACAATTCGTCAAAGCAATTAGCTCATTGCTTGGGCCTCTAATTGTTGCCTTTATGGTGTCCTATACCGGTGGCTGGAAAAATGTGTTTTTGGCCTATGGGTTAATCTCGGTTGCCACAGCTGCTTGGCTTAGCAAAACAGCTATACAAGAAAAATATAAAGCTGACTCGACAAGTTTCAAAGAATGCTTTGCGCTGCTTGGTGATCCTTTAATTGCATGCATGGTGTTCACCATTTTTCTTATCGTGGGAATAGATGTAGGGATGAATACAAATATTCAGGGCTTACTTGGGTCTAAATTTGGTCTGAGTTTAGAAGATTCATCTTTAGGAATCAGTTTATACTTTTTTTCTTTGATGGTTAGCCGATTTCTTGGTGCTATGATGTTGAGTAAAATGAGCCATTTAAAGTTTCTCAAGTGGTCAAGTTTATTAACGGTTCTGTTTTTTGTAGGATTACTCTTTTCATCAAGCCTGACAACAACGCTTATTTCTATTGTACTGATCGGTTTGGCCTCTGCCAATTTATTCCCACTGATCTTTGCACTCACTATTAATAAAAGACCAGAGAGAAGTAATGAGATTTCTGGCCTTATGACCATGGCAATAATTGGTGGTGCAGTTATCCCATTGATCATGGGGGTTGTACAGAAGAATTTCTCTGTAATTGAAGGATTTATTGTGTTGGCTTTATCTGCTTTATTAATTTCGTTTTCTTACAAAGTTTTAGCTAATCAGTCAAAGTGAATAGTAAAAAAGTGCAACACAAAGTAATTATCGTTATATTGATTTACAAGTTCTGTAATGTTTGATATCTTATTGATATATAGCTTGATGTAATAAATTGTTGTTTTGTAATTGGAAATAATTATAAATTTTTGAATCAAATATTGAAGTAATTACGATTGAATTGTAATCTTTGTTTTAAAATGAGTTTGTAATGCAGGTTAAAGATTTCAAAATAGATCTTAAAAGTTCGATTCCTTATCATGTTCAGGTTGAAAAATACTTGAGAGATCTTATTAGAATAAAGGAATATGCCTCAGGAGAATCTTTTTTGCCAAAAGAAGATAGTTTGGCTAAAAGATTTGGAATCTCTAGAAATACGGTTCGTCAGGCGATTGACAAGCTCGTACAAGAAGGTTTGGTGGAAAGAAAACGAGGTGTTGGTTCAAAAGTTGTTGCTCAAAATATCTCTACAAGATTAGATCAGTGGATATCTTTCACAAAAGAGATGAGAGATAAGGGTATTGAAGTTGTAGAATATTCAGTAAAAGTTGGGTTTATATTACCCGAAGAGCGGATTGCAAAAGCTTTGAATCTCAGTAATGATGCAGAAGTATGCTGTATGGAAAGAGTGAGGGGAGCCAAAGACGCGAAATACTTATTTAGTATTTCTTACTTTCATCCAAGAATTGGGTTGACTGGAAAGGAGAACTTTTACCAGCCATTATATGAAATGCTAGAAAAGGAGTTTAATGTTATAGTAGCAATTTCAAAAGAGAAGTTGAAAGCTGTTGCTGCACCGATTGAAATTTCAAAAGCTCTCGGTATAAAAAAAGGTGATCCTGTATTGAAACGCGAACGTGTTGTATTAGATCAAGGGGATAGACCAGTTGAGTATAATGTGGTGTATTATGCAACAGATTATTTTTCCTATGATATTGATATTAGAAGAGAATTATAGATTATCACATCATTTTCCCAAATTTAAATTTCTGGATTTTGACACTGTTGTTCACTATGCTTGGTTCATTTGTTTCTTTGGAGTTCCTTTTCGGCCTCTAGAGCTTATCCAGGATTTCTCTGATTAGTCTTTCTTTGTCCAGTTCCTTTTTTCTTTTTGACCGTAGGCTCAGGATATAAATGATCCATATTCCCCAAGCTACAGCAAAAAGAGGAAATGGATTTTCTGCTCCCAATGCTCCGATCATTGCAATGAAGCTGATGAAAACTGTCCCTAAAAATTTTATAGTTGGCCACATAATGAGATGGTTTTTATGATTGACTAATATACCCGTTTACGTGTCTGATTCAAAGTGGTTGGGCTTAAAAACGTAAATAAGTAAAGATGTTTTTATATAAATGTAATTAGACGAAATGAGCTCTTTTTGAAATTCTTGATTGTGGGTGAAATGCCTACAGCAAGTAAGCTGACCGCTGTCAGCACTGCAAATTGGCCCCCCAGAGTTAATGAATTTTTGGATATAGGAGTGTTCTTTTCTTATTTAAAGGTATGACTACTCCTGAATTTCAGTTAAGTATTAAAAAATCTGGTGATATTTTTCAAATGGAGTGGAAGACTAGGCTTACGCCACAAAAAGGGCCAATTATTTTCATTAAGCAAGAGTCAGTTTAGATATTCAAAGGTAAACCTTGTTATTTTTTTTAATGATTTCGGATTTTGCCTTGGTAAATTAAGGTTTTGTGATTTTGCCTGAGAGGATAAATATATTAGGCCAATATTTAAAAAGTGAGATTAGCGAAAGATAAAATGAATTTTAATCAGGTCTTTTATTTAGTAAAACTCTATATAATTTAAAGAATTCGTAAAAAATAAGGGCGATGCTAAACCAGCATTCGCCCATATTTACAAATAAAACCCAATCTAAACCTATTGTCTTAATCTTGCTTCAGATACCGAAATGTTATCCATGTAGAATTTAATTTCAGATGGATTATTTTGGTTGGCTCCCCTGATATTGAAATTGAAGTTTCCGGTACTTGGGAACTTAACCAGTGTAGAGCTATACACCCACTTTCCTACTTCAAAATCATTTGTGAATTCAGGATTTGGACCAACTGCCCAATCTGTCCCTGGACTCCAATAAAACCTCAAATCAGATTGAACGGCATCTGAAGGAGTATTGCCAAGACTTTCTACGTAAACCCAAACACCAATTTCATAGCTTTTTCCTGCTTCTGCTTTGAATGTTATAGGTGTTCCATTGGCATCCGTGTGCCCAATGATCATACCTCCAGCAGGTTTCATCGTTACTAAGCCACTTTTCTTTCCATCATAAGCTTGAGCCGAAGAGATTTTAAATGTGTACATGTCCCATGGAGCTCCCCACCACTGATAAGGCCAGTTGGATTCTAAAGAGGTCTCAAAGCTATAATCAAATGCACTGGTCTTGAGGATATTTTCTCCGATAAATACTACCGACTGACCTTCAAAGCTATCTGCCAATACCCCATCGGCAGTAGCCATGACGCCTTGAGTATAAGAGACAGTAACGATATCGTCATTGTAAATTTCCTGACCTACCAATGTGAGATTCACGAAATTCCCTTCCATCGGATCTACTTCAGCGCTGCTGACCGTTGCTGAGATAGGATTGCCTTTATTTATTATGCTTACAGAAAAATTAGCTGGATCTAAAGAATTTCCATTCATTTCTCTACTGAAATTCAAGGCTATGCCACCATTTTTTTCTTGTGCTCCATCCAATGTCACCGGTTCAGTAGATGGAATTATTTTTAGGAAGTTTTCAGCTTCGAAGGTAAAGTCACCCTGGGGTCTTGTTCTGGAAGCAAAAAGACCAAAATCGAATTCACCTACTTTCTTATAGCGCACATCCAGCGTATCTATTAATTCTTCTGAAAAGGGAGGATCTCCACCGTCCAGATTCCACTGATAGCTTGCAGGCTCGCCTTCAGACTTCACGATATATCGGATAAAACTTCCCGCCATTACTTCATTTTGGGCATTGTCACTGAGACTTAGAATTTCCCCCATAGATCCATCCTTATTTAGCTGATATGCAGAAACTGCCAAGTTGATTTCGGGAAGTACTCGCACTATAATGGTGGTATCGAGCTCTTTTCCTCGCTGCTCCAATCCTACATAGGCATCATCTTTGAAGACTTGATGTAGCTTTACTTCATGTTCACCCACCATTTTAAAGACAGTTTTCACTGTAGCTTCGGTCGAGGTAACATCATTATCAGACCCTTCTATATCTACCACGCCTTCTGGGAAGGTCCATAGCCTGGAAACTATTCCCGGAGAGACATCTCCAAATGCCAGCTCTCCTTCAATTTGCACAGTGTTGTCGAAATCCATTTCCGAAGTCACAATCATTTGATGACTAGGTTCATTTAAATTGACACCCTCATATGGGTCTTCGCACGACTGTAATACGAGTAGTGCTAAAACAGTTTTAATACTGATTATATATTTTTTCATTGTTGTCTAGATTAATTTCCTAACTGATCATTGGTTTGTAATTCCTGAGCAGGAATTGGGAAATAATTATGGTTAGTAGGCGAATAGTTTGCAGAAGACAACAGGAAGTCCGGTCTGATTCTCTCTGCGATATAGAGCGGAGCCTGATCAAAAATGGAAGCCTTATTTTGCTCTCTCCAGATCTCATCTGCTCTCATTTCATCAAATACTTGCTTTACGATTCCCCATCTCACCAAGTCCTTCCATCTATGTCCTTCGAAGGCCAATTCAATTGGTCTTTCTACCCGCTGGATATGAGTCATCACATTTTCTGCAGTTGGAGATACCATAGGCTGAGTACCATGAACTTGCTTGCTGATATGCAACTGTGGGAAAGTATTGCCATTTTCGGCGAGATATTGAGAAAGAGTTTTGACTCCTGCACGAAATCTGACTAGGTCAATGTAAATGATCGCTTCATCTGCTGAACCACCTGAATTGAGAAGTGCTTCAGCGTACATAAGGTAAACATCTGCTAGTCTGATATGCCTGAAATTTATCCCTGATCTGGAATTGCCATCTTCATTTGGCCAGTGATACCAGTTTGTGAATTTTTTGATATAGGCGCTTTGACCAAAAGCCCAGCCGGCACGACTTCCAATTGGCAATTGATAATACAGACCTTCGCCGTTGATCGGAACAATGCTAGCAGTCATTCTCTTGGATTGCTCATTGCCCTTGTTGATGGAATTGCTAGGGTCGATTTCGTCGTTCACATATAATTCATGTAAGTAATAACTGGGCAAAAGAGTGTTGTAAGCACCGAAATTCAGTTGGCCAAAAGCAGTGGCAATATTGGTGGCTTCTGAGCCAGTTCTGCTCGGGTCATCATCTACTACAGAGCCATTTGCCCCAGGATTAATTTCACTGTTATATGCTACTTCGAAAATGGACTCCTCATTGTGTTCATTTTCTTCAGTGAAATTATCCATGATCTCTGGAGTAAGACTATAGATCTTTGAATCAATCACTGATTTAAATTCATTGGCGGCTTCAGTCCAGTTTTTTTGAAACAGCATTGTTTTACCTGTAAGTGAAGCTGCTGCTCCCCAGGTGGCTCTGCCTACATTATCTGGACTCCAGGTTTTTGGAAGATGAGTTTTAGCAAATTCAAGATCAGGAAGCACAACTTCATTAAAAACCTCCTCCATAGTGCTAGGCGTCGCATTAAAATCTTCTTCGGTCACAGGAACTTCAGTCCTTATAATTGCCTGGCCGTAGGTAGTCGCCAATTGAAAGAAAAAGAAAGCCCTCAGGAATCTTGCTTCAGCTTCAATAGTTTGCTTCTCATTTTCTGCAAAAAGTGTTTCATCAGCCGTCTTGATTTGATTGATTACTTGATTTGCACGAAAAACGCCTATGTACAACTCATTCCATTTGTCAGTCACCTGATCACTGGCGTCGTTGTAGGTAAGGTTTCTGTATGCTGTAGGTCTGTACCAGGATTCTGTTCCTCCAATATCACCAAGTATCATTTCATTGATTAATCCGCCTCCGCTGATAGACTGAAATTGAAGTGCTCCATAGACTGTAGCTAGGCCACTTTGGAACTGAGAGGAGTTTTGCCAGAAAGTATCTGTAGTAATTGCGTTGGGGTTGGTTTCTTCCAAGAAGTCCTGGCCGCAACCAAATAATAGCATCGAGCACATTGCGGCAGAAGCTATTGATCGTTTATATATGTTGAGTTTCATTGTAATGCTTGTTAATAGTTAGAATTGAATCTGAACGCCGAAAATGAATCTTCTGGAAACTGGGTAGTTACCCTGATCCACGCCTCTGGTGCTGATCCCATTTCCTCCTACTTCAGGATCGTAACCTGTGTATTCGGTGAAAGTGAATGGGTTCATGGCCGTACCATAGATTCTGGCTTTGTTTACTCCGATTTTACCGGTAGCAGCTACTGGAATAGTGTATCCTAGCGTGATATTCCTAACTCGGAAATAGGAGCCATCTTCCAAGAAGAAATCTGATCTAGCTCTTACGTTATTATGATAGCCATCCCCTCGGTCTGTAGGGATGTCCGAGTCAGCATTTTGTGGTGTCCACATGTAATATTGATCCAAATGACGACCCTGAGTATAAGCATACATTCTAGAACCATTATAGATTTTGGCACCATAGGAAAGGTAGTTTTGGACAAATAAATCAAAGCCTTTGTACTCGAAGGTCAGGTTCAGTCCCATGTCAAAATCCGACTGTCCAGAACCAGAATACACTCGGTCATTTTCATCGATTTTACCGTTTCCGGCATCTGGAATTCCATCCCCATTTGTATCTTCAGTTAGCTGGTCTTTGTACTTCATGTCGCCCAGCTTTGCACTTGGCTCAATTTTTTTGTAATCAGCCAAGTCTTCTTGAGTTTTTATTATTCCATCATGCTGTACTAAAAAGAAGGCTCCTGCTTCATATCCCACTGCGAAAAAAGTAGTATAATCCACATTTGGCCCTAATGAAAGTGTAGGTTGTCCATTTCCATAACCTCTTTCTATTCCTTGTAGATCCGTGATTTCATTGATATTTTTGGTGAAGGTCGAAGCCACACTCCATTTGAAGCCTGATGCATATTCTGTCCTGTACGATAAAGAGAGCTCAAGACCTTTGTTGGTCATGTTTCCTGCATTTACAATGATAGGGCTGTAGGTTCCTACTGCGCCAGGATGATAGGCCCCACCTGATGGAGGAGTTGCTCTAGGAAGGAGCATGTCTTGCTTTTCGTTCTTATAGATGTCTGCGGTAAAGTTTACGCGATTGGAGAGCATGGAAAGGTCTATACCAATGTTAGATGAAATACTGGACTCCCATTGCACATTCGGGTTAGAATATCTTCTTTGGATCGCTCCATTGTAGAGATCTTCGGATGGTCCAAAAAGGTAATTCACACCGCTTTCAATCTGGCTTGCATAAGTATAAGGAGGGATACTTTGATTTCCTACTTGGGCATAACTTCCTCTTAACTTTAAGTTTTCAATGAGATTTGATGAGAAAAAGGACTCCTCAGAAATATTCCATCCTGCGGACACCCCGAAAAAATCACCATAAACATTGTTTTGACCAAAATTGGAAGAGCCATCTCTTCTGTAACTACCTGAGATCAGGTATCTATCGTCGTAATTATACTGAACTCTACCCATCAAACCACTAAGCGTATTGACATAGTCAAAGCTGGAAGGCTTGGTCGCCTGCTGGCCCGCTCCCAAAACAGGAGTGTCATTGCTTAACAATCCTATAATTCCAGTACTAAGCTGTTTGGAAGTGAATTTCTCATAGGATGCTACACCGGTTATATTCAATTGATGCTTTCCAAATTCCTTGTTGTAGGTAAGGATATTTTCGAGGACATTTCTTTGGGTGAACTGGTAGTCCTCATTCAATAGCGCGTCTTCTCGGGATGCAGTTGGGTTATAAGAACCATCTCTGTTGGTAACCAAATATTGTGGTCTGAAAAACTTCCGTTGGTAGTTATAGGAATTGTTACCTAGGTTGATTTTGAAACTCAAGCCTTTCAAAATCTCATATTCCAAGTTTAAAGCAATATTGGTCGTGTTTACTTTTCGCTCATCTACGTTATCAAGTTCTTTGGATAGATAACTGTATAGGATCGCGTTATCTACCGGTATCTGTACGTTGTTTTCACCTACAGTCTGTAGTGAATTGAGTGGAGCAAGCCAAGGTCGCTGAGCTATACTGTATTCGTATAATGACCAAGGTTCCTGAGTTCTATTTTCTTCAGTGTAGCCTAAGCTTGTAAAAGCTTTGAACTTACCTTTTTTAAATTGGGCAGTTAATCTATTGCTCAGTCTGTCAAAACCTGAATTAATAAGGATTCCGTCCTGATTAAAATAGTTACTGTTGAAATTCATCGAAAGATCCTCTGTTCCGCCAGATACTCCCAATCCGTAATTTTGGATCAAAGCATTGTTGTTTTGAACGTCACCTACGAAATCAGTATCATAATCCAATGCATCAGGGTTGAAAAAGAAGATAAGTGGGTCTCTCCCAAGTGCCTCCAATTTAACTTCCTCAGCGTACATCTGCTGCTGGGAATTCATCAGTGGTGTACCTGAAGTGATGTTTTGTACACCTGCATAGGCATTTAGGTCTACGACTATGTTTCCTTTTTTACCTCTTTTGGTGGTGATCAAAATCACTCCGTTCGAAGCTCTAGTTCCATATACAGAAGCAGCAGCGCCATCTTTCAGGATGTCAATGGTCTCGATCTGGTCAGGAGAAATATTCGGATTGCTTTGGTATGGGACACCATCCACTACGTAGAGAGGCTCCAGCGCGCCCATGAGAGAGCCTACACCTCTGATCTGTATATTTGCGGCTTGGCCTGGGCGGCCACTCGCAGCCTGCACATTTACGCCGGCTATCTGTCCCTGAATTGCTTCTCCCATATCCGAAACGGGAGCTTTACTGATCATTTCAGATTTGACGGAACCTACTGCACCTGTAATTTCCTTTTTGGTCTGGGTACCGTAACCTACCACCACTACCTCGTCCAGACTTTTGGTGTCCGGCATCATCTGCACATTTATTTCTGAAGAATTGCCTACAGTTCTTTCCACTGAATTAAAACCGATAAAAGTATAGACAATGATATCGCCTTCTTTCGCCGCAATGCTATAGTTGCCATCAGTATCAGAAATGGTACCGGTTGTAGTTCCTTTAATTATGATGGATGTACCTGGGAGAGGTGAATTAAGATCATCTATAATCTTTCCTCTTATTTGCTCCTGCGCAGATACAATAGGTATCCAAAGACACAGCAAAACAAATGTTAATGGGAGGGTTTTCCTCCAACAGTAAAATTGTTGTTTCATACGGTATTTTGAGTTTAGGTTTATTTTTTTGGTAAAAAGATCTGTGAATGAATTAGCCTGCGTCAAAGACATTTTGGATCTTAAAACCTCGGTCAATGTAAAGAACCCGAACTTTACAAGCCATTTTTGCAACTCGATTAAAACTGGACAAAATGATAAAAATATCGATTGCGCCGTCTATTCAGGCTATACGGTACTGTACGGCCAGATTATTTCTACTAAAAAGTGGCTAGCAACGAGAGCTTTTTCTTGCACATAAAAAAACACTAACGAGGGGAAGTTAGTGTTTGGAATAAGTTTGGGAAGATAAGGTGATATCGTCAGGCAAATAGCTAGTAGCGGTCAAGTATAAATAGACATATAATTAGAATTTGGATATAAACTCTCCTAGGTTTTCATTTCTATCTATGTTGAATTTTTTCCTTAGCCTATATCTAGAGGTATGAACACTTTCTATAGATATTCCTAAGAGTGATGCCATTTCCTTGCTACTAAAATTTAATTTGACCAAAGCACATATTTTTAGGTCGGTTTGAGTGAGTTCGGGGAATTTTTTTTGAAGGTTTTCATAAAAGCTTTGATTAATAGCAGTGAAACGTGCCTCAAATTCTTTCCAGTTACTTCCAGGAGATCCCTGGACTGATTTGATCATTTTTTTGAGGTTGTTTACATCCACCAATCCCTTATCATCGGATAAATTGTTCTTTAGCTTGTCTATAAATTCATCCTTCTCAATAAGCTGTAGCGCCGTAGTGGTAAGTTCCTTGTTCTTCAACTCGAGAATCTCATTGGTCTTTTGAAGTTCCAATGCTCTGCGATCTGCCAGCGCTTTTTTCTCCAGCTTGTGTTTTCTCCGGATATTTTTCACCAGCAGCAAGCCATAGATTACCAATGAGCATAAGACTACGCCCAGCAGCCAAAGCTTAAGAATATTCAGTCGCTCCTCGTTTTCTAAGTTGGCGATGTGTTGTTCCTTGATCAATTCTTTCTCTTTTTCCTTTTGTAGTCTGTACTGATCATTGATTTCAAATAAGTGCTTGTTGTTTTTGCTGTTTGGGCCAAAAATCTCCGCGTTAATTCGATTTACTTCTCTGGAATGCTGGAAGGCATTTTGGAAATTGCTGGTCTGGGAATATAGCGTAGCCAATGCTTCATGAGACATCAATTTATAGTTGGAGTGGCTTTGGAATACCTCGGATAGGCGAAGCGATTCATTCAAATGATCAGCGCCTTTATTCAGATCTCCTTTTTTGAGGTAGACTTTTCCTAATAGTGTATGAATGACAATGAGGTAGGATCGGTCGTTTTTTTGGAAGTAGTCGAGGGCTTCATCCAGTTTGGCTAATGCACTGGGGAAATCGCCGTTCATGCCTTCGAGATAGCCATCTTCAGCAGTGACATAAAGTAGGGAGTTGGTCGTTTCCTCTTTCAATTGGTAGCAACTGTCCACATAGCGTGCTGCCAATTCATAATCCCCGTTCATTCTATAGAAGTTGATTAGGGAAAAATAGTCACTTATAATATAAGATACATCAATGGTTTTTTGTGCGTACAACTCCTTATTAATAGATAATCCTAAATTGAAGTATTTCAATGCTTCATCATCTCTGTGATAAAAACTGTAGAGCCAACCCAGTTCTTGGTAGATTTTGGCTTTGAGCATTTCATTATTTATCTGATCCGCTAAAAGTAATGCTTCCCAATAACCATCGTAAGAATTACCATAATCTAATAAGTGCGCATGAATACTTGATAATTCATTCAGTGATCTGATCAAGTTAACTGTATCTTTTACTTCCCTGAATTCTTCAATTTTTGTTTTGAGCACCAAAATTGAACTGTCTGGATTGCTATACTTCAGTTCATTTTTTCGAAGGACATTTTCTATGCTTGTATAGTTGTCTTGTGCAACCGTTGAATGGTATGTCAAGAGGGACAATCCAGAAATCAAGAACAAAACCTGCAAAAAACAGGGAATATTGTTGTTGATCCTTGTGTTGTGTACCACATGGTTTTCGAAATGAAAATTGTTCATTTTCGCAGAAATAGGCATATTTTGGGTGTAATTGACGTTTTTAACAAAATTATCTGAGCTGATTCTGAGGCCGTAAATTTTGTAAGGACAATTTATCGATCGTCGAGATTAATTTTTCATTTTTTCAGACTTTTTATGCTGTTGTTCAGTTTTTGTCTAGGATGATTCTGGGGGATTATTCTTTTCTAATGGCATATTTGTTCAAAGCGAAAAGCAAAAAAATTTTATTTGTCTATGAGGAGCTTAGGAAGGGCTAACTGATTTAAATTTTAAAATCTAGGATTCCCTATTTGAAGTTTGTTCTAATAAAATCTAATGGTATTGAGTTATTTAAAGCTGAAGATTATTGCCTCTTATATAAAGGCCAATTAATAAGTATAACCCAAAACGAAAAGTATATATGTTAAAAAATCTGTGTATCACTTCCCTAATGGGGATTGTATTATTGCAGTCTTGTTCACCATCAAACCAGGGTGAAAAGGAAGCTATTCCTTCAGAACAAGAAACTACTGTTACTCCTGAACAACTGGACAAACTTGGAATCACCAATGCTGATCATTTGAGCGCTGCTTCCAAACGCGCACTAAAATGGCCTAACATCGGAAATGAATGGTTTATAGAATTTTCGGATTTGCAACCGCTAAAAGGTGACCTGGCTTACGAAGAAGGTGTAGTTCGCCGGGATCCTAGTGCGATGATTTTTGAAAATGGTAAATATTATGTCTGGTATAGTAAAAGCGTAGGCACGACGGATGGATTTGCTGGGGACATTGAAAAGGACAAAGTTTTCCCATGGGATCGATGCGATATCTGGTATGCCACTTCAGAGGATGGATGGACCTGGAAAGAAGAAGGAATGGCAGTGGGTAGAGGCGAGCCGGGAGCCTATGATGATCGTTCCGTTTTCACTACCGAGATCATGAAACATGAGGGGAAATACTATCTGACTTATCAGACAGTGAAATCACCTTATACTGTGCGCGTCAAAAATCAAATCGGGCTTGCCTGGTCTGATTCTCCTGATGGTCCTTGGACCAAAAGTGAAGAACCAATCCTGAGCCCAGCGGACAACGGAATCTGGAAAGGTGAAGAACAGGATCGTTTTGCAGTAGAAAAGAAAGGTGATTTCGACAGCCACAAGGTTCACGATCCATGTATCGTTCCATACAATGGGAAATTTTATCTCTACTATAAAGGAGAGCAGATGGGTGAGGAGATCACTTTTGGCGGGAGGCAGATCAGGCATGGAGTCGCTATTGCTGACAATCCCCAAGGGCCTTACGTCAAATCGGAATTTAATCCGATCAGCAACAGTGGACATGAGATCTGTGTGTGGCCTTATGATGGCGGTATTGCTTCCTTGATTACAACGGACGGGCCGGAGAAAAACACCATTCAATGGTCACCAGACGGGGTTAACTTTGAAATCATGTCATCTATCAAAGGAGCTCCACACGCCATCGGACTTAATAGAACCGCTGACACAGAGAAAGAACCTACTGAGATTCTTAGATGGGGGCTATCTCACATCTACAATAATTCTGATTATCAGAGTATTATGAGGTTTTCCTCACGAAGAGTCACAACACATAAAGCTAAAGGAGAATAAGCTCACCAATAAACCAATAACATTTTGAAAGCAACAGTTTACAATGGCAATCAATCCTTCACTGTGATTGAGAAGGAAATCGACGCGCCAAAATCTGGAGAAGTCCGTATAAAAGTAGCCTATTCTGGCGTCTGTGGTACTGATGTACACATCTACCATGGGATGATGGATAAGCGGGTAAGTATCCCGCAGACCATAGGGCATGAAATGTCCGGAGTCATAGATGCAGTAGGTGAAGAAGTAGAAGGATTTGCAGAAGGAGAAAAAGTAGTGGTCAGACCGCTGGACGATCGCCTGGTAAAAGCCTCCGACAAGGGGTTCAACCATATCTGCGAAAAACTGAAATTCATCGGAATTGATAGCCCGGGCTCCATGCAGCAGTACTGGAATGTACCAGCATTTGTACTTCATAAGCTTCGTGCGGAGACCGATCTGAAGCTGGCGGCATTGATTGAGCCACTTTCTGTAGCTGTTCATGATGTACGCATGTCAGGATTGGTGGCTGGAGAAACAGCTGTTGTTCTTGGAGGAGGGCCAATAGGCTTACTGGTGGCAATGGTTGCCAAAGAAGCAGGAGCGAAGGTGATCATATCTGAAGTGAATGAAACCAGGATTAAGATGGCAAAGGACTTCGGTTTTGAGGCAGTCAATCCTACCAAGATTGATATCGTTCAGTTTGTCCGAGATCAAACTGAAGGCAGACTTGCCGATGTGGTTTTTGAAGTGGCCGGCGTACAGCCAGCATTAGATGTGATGACTGAGTTGGCGGGGATTCGTGGCAGGATCGTCATGGTGGCTATTCATGGACAGAAAAAGCCGGTGGATCTATTCAAGTTTTTCTGGAAGGAACTCAAGCTAATAGGGGCAAGAGTTTATGAAAAAGAAGACTATGAAAAAGCCATTGAACTGATCACGGCTAATGAACTTCCTTTTGAGAAAATGATCACAGACGTGCAGCCTCTGAGTAATATCCAGCAAGTCTTCGAAAACATCGATAAGAATCCTGACGGTCTGAAGGTTTTGATGGATTGTCAACTTTAATTTTTAATAGAAAAAACAACGATAATGGCAGTATTAGACACATTTAAGTTAGAAGGAAAAACCGCTTTGGTCACAGGTTGTAAGCGAGGCATTGGTAAAGCAATGGCTATAGGTTTGGCTGAGGCTGGAGCAAATATCATCGGCGTGAGTGCCACATTGGAAGGAAGCGGAAGCGCTGTGGAAAAGGAAGTCACTGCATTGGGTAGGGAGTTCAAAGGGTATTCCTGTGACTTCAGTGATAGAAAAGCAGTTTACGAGTTCATCGAGCAAGTGAAGGCAGATTTCCCTGTCATCGATATTTTGATCAACAATGCAGGCACTATTCTCAGAGCTCCTGCGGTGGAGCATCCTGATGAGATGTGGGACAAAGTCATAGAAGTAAACCAAAACTCCCAGTTCATACTTACCCGTGAATTCGGGAAAGAAATGGTGAAAAGAGGATCTGGAAAGGTCATTTTCACAGCTTCCTTATTGACTTTTCAAGGTGGAATCACTGTCCCTGGCTATGCAGCTTCCAAAGGTGCGATCGGTCAGATGACTATGGCCTTCGCAAATGAGTGGGCCGGAAAAGGCGTAAATGTGAACGCCATAGCTCCAGGCTATATCAACACAGACAATACTGAGGCTTTAAGAAATGATCCGGAGCGATCTGCCTCCATTCTATCCAGAATTCCGGCGGGAAGATGGGGCAAACCTGAGGACTTTGCAGGCCCTACAGTTTTCCTGTGCTCTGAAGCTGCATCCTATATGAATGGCACGACGATGCTAGTCGATGGCGGCTGGATGGGTAGATAGTTTTTCCCAAAATAACCTATAGAAATTATGTCTTCAATCAAAGAGTATCAATTGTTTATAAATGGTGAATGGGTGACTTCTGAATCAGGGGAGACCATCGATATCATCAATCCATCTACTGAGGAAGTGGTGGGCAAAGTTCAAAATGGCACTGTGGAGGAAGCAATTCTAGCCTTGCAGGCTGCCGAAGCAGCACAAAAATCCTGGGGGAAAATGCCTCCCAGACAGCGGGCAGAACTGCTATACAAGCTTGCCGCTGAGATCAAAGCCAATTCGGATTACTTAGCTGAATTGCTGGTCAAAGAGCAAGGAAAACTTCTTAAAGTAGCTAAAGGAGAAGTATCTGTGACTGCATCTTTTATAGAATATGCCTGTGAAGGAGCACGTCGAATCGAAGGAGATATTGTGCCATCGGATAATCCAGGTGAACAAATCTGGATTCAGAAGATCCCACGTGGAGTAGTTGTCGCTATTACTGCATGGAATTTCCCTTTGGCACTTGCGGGCAGAAAGCTGGGCCCCGCCTTAGTAACAGGAAATACAATTGTGATCAAACCAACTTCAGAGACACCTCTGGCTACGTTGGAACTCGGAAATCTTGCCAATAAAGTAGGCATTCCAAAAGGAGTTATCAACATTCTGACCGGACCAGGTAGAGCCATGGGAACAGCATTGGTGGAAAGCCCAATCACCAAAATGGTGACGATGACAGGTTCTACACCTGTGGGGCAGGACATTGCGAGAAATGCTGCCAAGAATCTGACGCATGTTCAGCTGGAACTTGGGGGTAAAGCTCCCTTCCTAGTCTTTGCAGATGCAGATATAGATGCTGCGGTGGATTCCGCGCTTCATTCACGTTTTGACAACTGTGGACAGGTTTGTACTTGCAATGAGCGCATGTATGTGCAGGAAGATGTCTATGAGGAGTTTATGGAGAAATTCATCGCCAAGACTCAAGCCATCAAAGTCGGTGATCCTATGCAGGATGATACGGATATGGGGCCAAAAGTAAACCAGGCAGAATTGGCTCACATGGAAAAACTGGTTCAGATCAGTTTGGATGAAGGAGCTACAATTGCAACAGGTGGAAAGCGACCTACTGGTGCTGGTTTTGACAAAGGCTTTTGGTTTGAACCTACCGTACTGACCAATGTTACTCAGGACATGACCATCATGCACGAGGAGTCATTTGGGCCGATACTTCCGGTGATGAAGTTTAAGACCTTCGAGGAAGCAATCACCTACGCCAATGACTGTGAATATGGTTTGGCGGCAATGGTTTTTACCAACGACATGAATCTGATCATGCGCTGCAACGAGGAACTTGAATACGGGGAAATTTACGTCAATCGTGGCCACGGAGAGCAACATCAAGGTTTCCACAATGGCTATAAGCTATCCGGCAGTGGAGGAGAAGATGGGAAGTATGGCTTTGAACAGTACCTGGAGAAAAAAACCTTTTACGTCAAATACAATCACTCATGAGCAATTTAATCAAGGATGTAAACTGCAAGCTTTTCAAAGTTCCTTTGCCTGAAGTATTAAATGATGCCAAGCATGGCGATCATACGCATTTTGAATTGGTGACTACCACCATTACCCTGGAAGATGGGAGTGAGGGTACCGGCTACACCTACACGGGAGGCAAAGGAGGTCATGCCATCAAGGCTATGGTGGATTACGATTTTTCTCATGTCCTGATCGGAATGGATGGGAGTGATATCGATGCTATTTATGATTTTATGGAATGGCATATACATTACGTGGGCCGTGGAGGGATTGCATCCTTTGCGATCTCTACCATAGACATTGCACTTTGGGACATCAAATGCAAGAAAGCAAACCAGCCACTCTGGAAAATGGCGGGTGGGGTAGACAATACCTGTAAGGCTTACTGTGGTGGAATTGATCTTCAGTTCCCAATCGACAAGCTGCTCAAAAACATGGAAATCTACCTTTCCAAAGGTTTCAATGCAGTCAAAATTAAAATCGGGAGAGCAAATCTCCAGGAAGATCTGGATAGGATCAAAGCAGTTCGGGAGTTCATCGGGCCGGACATCACCTTCATGGTAGACGCAAATTATTCCATGGATGTGGAGAAAGCGATCAAAGCAATCGAGGGGTTCAAGGCCTATGACATCACTTGGTTTGAGGAGCCGATCATTCCTGATAATTACTTAGGCTTCGCTGAAATAGTCGATAGAACGGGTTTTCCACTTGCTATGGGTGAAAATCTCCATACCATCCATGAATATGAATATGCTATGGATCAGGCAAAACTTTCATTTATACAACCCGATGCTTCCAATTGTGGAGGAATCACCGGTTGGCTCAAAGCGGCTCGACTCGCTGACAAATATTCCATCCCGGCATGTTCACATGGCATGCAGGAACTGCACGTGAGCTTGGTTTCTGCCCAACCAAATGCAGGATGGCTGGAGGTGCACAGTTTCCCTATAGACGAGTACACCATGAGACCTTTGGTGGTCGAAAATTTCCGGGCAGTTGCGCCGGACACTCCAGGGACAGGTGTTGTCTTCAACTGGAAAAAATTGAATCCATTTCTGTATTCTTAAACAAAGCATATGAAACCTAGTGTAAGTGATTTTGGAAGAATTGAGGAAAGGCCTATTTCCCTCTTTACGCTGAGTAATTCTTCCGGAATGAAAGTGAAGATTATGGATTATGGTGCGACGATCACTTCTATCCAAGTGCCGGATCGTCAAGGCGAGTTACTGGAAGTAGCTTGCGGTTTTGATCGCTTGGAAGGGTATTTCTCGGAGACTTATCAGGCTAATGCACCCTACTTTGGAAGTACTGTAGGTCGGTATTGTTCGCATATCAAGAATGCAAAATTCACTTTGAACGGAAAGCAATTTCAACTTGCCGCTAACGCCGGAAATAATAACCTGCACGGAGGAAAAAAAGGTTTTGACAAGAGAATATGGGATTCCGAAGTACTTGATCTTCCCGAAGTATCAGCTGTAGAGATGCAGTTGCTTAGCAAAGATATGGAGGAAGGATTCCCAGGGAATGTAGCAGTTTCAGTGACTTTTTCCCTCAATGAAAAGAATGAGCTTCTAATCATTTATCAGGCTCAAACTGATGCTGAGACGCCTTTTGCCATTACCAATCACACCTACTTCAATCTTTCAGGATTTGCGTCAAACATTCTGGGACATACTGCAAAGATAGCAGCGGGTAGAAGGATGGTAATGGATGAAACCGGCGCTGTGACGGGCTGTGTGATCGATCTGGAAAATCAACCGGATAATCTGATGAATGAAAAAATCATTGGCGATGTGCAACAGGTGTTAGGTGATGGCTTTGAGCATTATTATGTCTTTGACAAGCCGGCCTTCAAGATGGGAAAGGTAGCTGAGTTTTTCTGTGCTGAGACAGGGATTGGGTTGGAAGTAGCTAGCGACGAACTCGGAATGCTCTTCTATACAGGGAAATATACCTGTGATTCCCTCAAGCGTGAAAACGGTCTTGCCTTTGGTAAATTCCGAGGTTTTTGCTGTGAAACACATCGTTTTCCGAATGGTCCAAATCTTCCAAATACTCCCGGTACACTCCTGAAACCCGGAGAGAAATTTACCAGCAACACCAAGTTTTCTTTCAAATAATTTCTCCATTAACATTCACCCAAAACCTAACTCAAAATGACCGAAGGAATATTATTGGCAGTCACGGCCGGCATCATGCTGGGCGTATATGCTTTGCCTGAAAAATTCACGAAAGGATTCCAATACGAAAACACCTGGAGCCTTTTCTTTTTGCTTACCATGTTTGTGGTACCTGTCATCGCATCCATTGTTCTGATTCAGGGTTTTGGAGAGATTTTCAGTCAGATGCCTATGGATCTATGGATCAAAATGGGGCTTGCCAGCTTTCTGTGGGGTATTGGGGTGATGATGTGGAGCAAGGCAATCAATTATATCGGCCTGTCACTGGGCTTTTCAATCTTCATTGGAACGGTGATTTTCATCGGCTCACTGCTGCCTTTTGCTGTGGATGGTTTACCTGACAACGAGTCGCTGATTCTCATCTTGACTGGAATTCTGGTAGTACTTCTAGGCGTAGTGCTAAAAGGTAAAGCAGGGTTGATCCGTGAAAAAGATGAAGCGGCCCTAACCAAGGAATCGACTGCCGGAGGTATGAAAGGATCTATGGCCACCGGGATATTGATAGCCATAGTAGGTGGGTTACTTGCCACAGGTTTTAGCTACGCCAATGCAGTGGGAAGACCATACCTACATGAGGCGAGTCAAGCTCATGGTAATGCCGATTGGGTTACGGCGGTGGCGGTAATGTTCCCGATTTTTATCAGTGGAGGTATAGTGATGACTGCCTATTTTGGATATCATCTATCCAAAAAGAAAGCTTGGGCAGCATTTAAGACTCCAGCTTTTGGCAAAAATTTCATGTTGATCTTATTTATGGCGGTTTTTCATTATGCCGCATCTGCCTTGTTTGCTTTCGCTGCTTTCAAACTCGGGGAATCCGGCAATACAGTCGGTTACGCGATTTACAATACTGCATGTGTAGTCACAGCTATCGTGAGTGGTATCATCACCAAAGAGTGGGTTTCAGCTTCCCCCAAAGCTAAAAAACTGTTGTATGCGGGAGTTGCCTGCATGGTGATCGGGATCGTAGTTATAGCCTTGGGAAATTGACAAATAGCCAAATTAGGATGAGGCATCTAGTAATTCTTCTGATCTTGGTTCTTGTGATTGCAAGTCAACTTGCCTTCGCGCGTCAGCAACCAAATATTGTCTTTATTCTATCGGACGATGCTGGCTATGCAGACTTCGGTTTTCAGGGAAGTTTGGATATGCTTACTCCAAATCTTGATAGGTTGGCAGCGGCAGGAGTGAAGTTTACTCAGGCGTACGTTTCTGCTGCAGTCTGTGGCCCTTCTCGTGCAGGACTGTTGACTGGAAAGTATCAGCAGCGTTTTGGTTTTGAGGAGAACAATGTTCCGGGCTATATGACAGAATCCTGTTTGCCGGATGATGAAATGGGATTACCCTTGGATCAGAAAACCATGGCTGATTACCTAAAGGCTTTAGGATATCAGACCGCATTATTTGGGAAATGGCATCAGGGAAATTCTGATAAGTTTCATCCGCTAAATCGTGGGTTCATGGAATTTGAAGGGTTTAGGGGAGGAGCAAGAAGTTATTTTCCCTTTGACAAAAATAATCCTAACATACGTCCTGAAGATCGACTGGAGAAGGGGTTTGGGAATTTTCAGGAAGCCCCTATTTACCTCACAGATTACCTGGGAGATCGGGCGGTTGAATTTGTAGAAAAAAACAAAGATCGCCCATTCTTTCTGATGCTCTCCTTCAATGCTGTACATGCGCCGATGGATGCACGTCCTGAAGATCTTATCATGTTTGAAGGACTGAGCGCCAAACGTCAAAAATTGGCAGCGATGACCTATGCGATGGACAGAGCCTGCGGGATTTTGTTAGAAAAACTGAAAGAACTAGGGCTGGAAGAAAATACACTGATTGTATTCACTAATGACAATGGAGGGCCCTCTGATGCAAACTTCTCAGATAATTCTCCGCTCAGTGGCACCAAAGCAAACCACCTCGAGGGTGGCATTAGGGTTCCTTTTATTATGAGTTTTTCAGGAGAACTACCCGAAGGAACTTCCTACGACATGCCAGTCAGTACTTTGGACTTACTTCCGACTTTTCTGCATTTAGCGGGAGAAAATCCAACTCTTATTTCCGGATTGGATGGTGTGAACCTCATTCCATTTGTGAAAGGGCAAGATAAGAACAGACCACATGAGGTACTTTATTGGAAAAAGGAAAACCGCGGAGCAATTCGGGCTGGGGATTGGAAACTGATACGTTTATGATTTGAGTAAAGATATCTCTGAAAGTAATGATTTGGCTTCTAACAATCCCGATTTGGTCAGAGTCCTCTATAAACAACTGTTCGAATGGGAATTGACTTTGGATAGACCGCTTTGGCAACTTCAGCGAAAATATGAGGGAGATGCGATGAAGAGGATGGACCAGAATAGAAAGATGAAACAGTAAAACATTACAACACACTGAACTACGAAATTATATGAAGCTTTTTGTTACATCAATAGTTTTATTGGCAATGGCGTCTTGTTCCAATTCCCAAGATCAGGATTTGGGCACCGATGATGACCAGCAAATTGAAGAGCCCGTAACTCCGGAGCCAGAGTTGGGCTGGAAGGAAATCCCTGTGCCTGCTGAAGCAGGAGAGAATAAGGTTTGGGAGTTTCAGGAACTTTCTGATGACTTCGAATATCAGGCCGCAGCGGATGGGAAAAGTGAAGAGTTTCTTAACAAATGGGATGATTTCTACCATAACCAATGGGCAGGCCCGGGGCTTACGGAGTGGAGGCGCAATCATTCCATGGTCAAAGATGGGCACTTACAAATGATAGCTGCACGTAAGGCAGACTCAGATAAGATTCTCTTAGGCTGTATTACCTCTAAGACCAGAGTATCGTATCCCGTCTATGTGGAAGCTTATGCCAAAGTGATGAATTCCACACTGGCATCTGATGTATGGCTTTTAAGCCCAGACGATACTCAGGAAATAGATATAGTAGAAGCGTATGGAGCGACATTCTCCGAAAGTGCGCAGGAAAACACCAGCTGGTATGCTGAGCGAATACACGTGAGTCATCATGTATTTGTGCGAGACCCATTTCAGGATTATCAGCCTACGGATTCAGGTTCTTGGTATAGAGACGGGACAATTTGGAAAGAGGAATTTCATCGATATGGCGTTTACTGGAAAGATCCTTGGCACTTGGAATATTACATCGATGGGAAGCTGGTGCGAACCGTATCAGGCAAGGATATGATTGATCCGAAATTTTATACTAATGCGGAAGAACCTGGCAATACCGTCAAGGATACCAGAACTGGGTTGAGTAAGGAAATGGATATTATCATTAATGTAGAAGACCAAACTTGGAGATCAAGCCCTGCTTCCGGCATGCAATCAGATACTTATACACCGACGGATGGCGAGTTAGCCAAAACGGTAGATCATACTTTCAAAGTAGATTGGATTAGAGTGTATAAGCCCGTGGATAAAAACTAGAGGTTAATCAAAAAATTGAAATTGAAGATATTTTGCTACGATGAAGAGAAGAGATTTTTTTAAAAATACAGTAAAAGGTGCGGTGGCAGCCAGTGTCATTCCTCTTTCGGGTTCTGGTTTGCCAGTCCAGGATCCAAGTTCCAATAAGCTAAATGATAAAGACAAACCGTTTGGAAATAGCGATCCAGAACAATGGTATCAACTGGGTACCGGCAAAAAGCCTCGTCCGGATAGGAAGAATACAGAAACCTATGACGTGGTAGTCATCGGAGGTGGAGCCGCTGGGATTTGTGCAGCAGTAGCTGCTGCTCGCAATGGGTCTAAAGTAGTAATCGTACAGGATAGACCTGTTTTTGGGGGAAACTCATCCAGTGAGATTCGAGTGCATTTGAATGGAGTGAATCAATTGAAAAATGGTCTTCCTGAGCGGGAAACGGGGATAGTTGAGGAGATACTATTACATAATCGTTTTCATAATCCGCAAGATTCCTATCCAGTCTGGGATCATGTACTTTATGATTTCATCACCCGTGAGCCTAACATCGAGGTCAAACTGAATACCTCTGCCATGAGGGCGGTGATGACTGATGGCAAGATCTCGGCAGCTTATTGTTGGCAATTGACTACGGAAACTGAGTTCACTCTCAAAGGGGATGTGTTTATCGACTGCTCCGGAGATGGCTTACTCGGTGCGACAGCAGGTGCTTATTACCGTACTGGCAGAGAGGCTTCGGCCGAATTCAATGAGAAGTATGCTCCAAAAGAAGCAGATGGCTGGCAGATGGGGTCTACAGTTCTTCTGGGTTCCAAAGATATGGGTAGGCCTATGCCTTTTGAAGCTCCTCATTTTACCATTAAATACGAAGCTGAAGAAGCCCACCCTGAAAGACAACTGAAACCTTTTGAATTGGGATTCTGGTGGGTGGAATTAGGGAGTAAGGAAGATATCATCGGCGAATACGAAGAAAACAAACACACGCTGTTAGGCTATGCTTATGGTGTATGGGATTACATTAAAAATTCCGGAAAATTTCCAGAAACTGAGAATTTTGCACTGGATTGGGTTTCTTCTCTTCCGGGAAAAAGAGAAGCAAGGAGGTTCATCGGAGATTATATCCTGAGCGAACCGGATATGCTTGCTAATAAGCACTTTCCTGATGCAGTTGCCTTTGGAGGGTGGTCTTTGGATGAGCACAATCCAGGAGGAATGCTGAATTTGTCCGAGCCGCCCAGTTATTTTCATGAAGATTTTGAAAAGCCTTATCAGATCCCATTTCGTTCGCTTTATTCTATCAATGTCCCAAATCTGCTTTTTGCGGGACGTAACATCAGCCAAACTCACATAGCTCTTTCGTCTTCCAGAATTATGGCTACCTGTGCGCTGGAAGGTCAGGCTGTAGGTACTGCCGCGGCTTTATGTGTTCAGAAAAAAGTTCTTCCCAGAGAGCTTGGTAAAAATCACATCGATGACCTTCAGGAGCAGCTTCTTCGGGATGATGCATTTATTCCGGGTCGCCCGGCAAAGAAGCCGCTCGATCTGGTGCAGCGGGCTTCTCTGATTTTTGCTTCCAGCACCTCCTCCGGTGATGCAAAATTACTCAAAGACGGAATGTCGCGCGACTATGAGGGCATGATTCATCATTGGCAATCTGATTCCTTGCCAGCTGAGGTGCAAGTTGAATGGGAGGATCGTGTGAGGATTTCCAAAATAGAAATCAAGTGTGATACCAATGTGAAGAAGAATATAATGCTTCGTCGTGATTCTCTTGAAAATGAGATCTATACCACTCAGGTCCCCAAAGAGCTGCTTAAGTCCCTGGAGATAGACGGCAGGGTAAAGGGAGAATGGGTAAGCCTCGGGAAAATTGATAAAAACCGTACCCGCTTGATCAGGTTTGTTTTTGATCCGATAGAGACCACTGCTATCCGAATCCAACTCAAATCAACCTATGGAGATGATAAAGTCAAGTTATTTGAAGTGCGCTGCTATGCTTAATCTACCCTGAATCCATGATGTTGTCATTTTATCGGACGTTGGGCTTGGTGGGACTTTTGCTGATTTTTTATTTTTTCCCTCAGGAAATCGCCCATCCCATACGGGTGATTCATAAGGGGATAGATCTCAAAGATCCGGTGGATTGTACGTTGATGGAGGTCCGCGATGCCAACAATCGACCGGCTCACTATTATATGAATGTAGAATCTGTGGTATGTGGGGACAGCCAGTGCCGAGTTGATATAGTGAAGATTTATTGGGACAAATTTGGACGATTCGATCGACTCCTGGTTCCTGTGGGCGTGCATCTGGAAAAAAATGAGGGGCTTTCCTTTACAGGCGAGGATTATAAAAAGCTGGAAAAGATACTCAAGGATGAAAACTCCCCACTTCAGGATCTTTACAAAAGTGAGGTCGTAGGAAGTATGGGAGGTGAAGGGGTGGACGCACTTTCGGGGGCCACGATTCTGGTAGAGAAGTCGGCTTTTGTCGAAGGTGCGGTTTGGACCTCGTATTCTCTATGGCACTGGGCTCATGGATCGGCGAAGGATCATATCAGAAGAATCACCGGTGATTCTTATACCATTTCAGAACTTCATTCACTCACTAATTCGAGCGATTCCTACGTTCAGGTGTTTGCACTAGAGGCTTTGGAGGCCAAAAACGATTATAGTCTCGAGTCGATTGAAACAATTCTAACAGCTGTGGAGGAAGATTTCTCCTTGCTGAAATCCACTTTATCCTATTGGAAAGGAGCTCCAAACGAAAGCTCCATTTACGCTTATAGTCAATTGTTGACAGAGGCTGATTCGCCTAGTCGGATTATCATCCTCCGGGCAATCTTGGATTCGGATCTAGTATTTGAACCTACATTTGTCGAAAATCTAAATCTTCCTTCAGGGGAGACTACCTATCAGGAAATCGACCTTTGGTTGAAAATCTTGCAGAAAAATAGGGTGATAACCGAACCAATTCAGCTGCAATTAGCAACCCTGCTCGAAGATCCTGATTTTTTGATTTCCAGGAGAGTTTATTGGTTTCTTAAGGGACAAAGTCTTTCTAGTGAGTTGCAAGGCAGGCTGGATAGTTATTACGCCAATTGGAAGGAGAAACTTTAGAGCTGGTATGGCCGTCAGATTCGTTGAATGTATTCGGTTAGATTATCTTCTGTTTTTAATTCCAGCTTTTTTCTGAGCCTGTAGCGGGAGGTGTTGGCACTTTCGGGAGAAATTCCCAGCAATCGGGCGATTTCCTTACCGCTAAAATCCAGTTTGATCAGCGCACATATCTTGAGATCGTAGGGTTTTAGATTTGGGTGAAGCGCTCTTATTTTCTCATAGAAATTTTCATTTAGTGCCAAAAAGCGCTTTTCGAAATCAAGCCAACTTTGATCCTTATTGAAATCTATTGCTCGGATTAATTTTTTGAGGTCTTTGGGGTCTGGGTTAGATTCTAAGGTTCTTAGATTTTCTTTGACCTCATTCAGAAGCTCATCTTTCGCGATGATTTTCAGAGTTGAACCTGTCAGTTCCTGGTTTTTAATCTGGACTATCTCTAGGGCTTTTTCAGCTTCCAATTTCCGTAGATTCTCTATTTGTCTTTTCTCCGCCTTATGCTTGGCTCGCCAGTATTTGAAGATGAAAAACCCAATGGAAATAATAAATGCTATTCCTATGATCAAAAGGGTTTTCTGTAGCTGGGAAATCTCGTTTTCTTGTTGCAGATTTTTGAATTCTTGGGCTTGGGCTGCTTCTTTATTTCGTTGCTGTTGCAGTCGAAACTCATCCTTGATTTCCAGGAGGTAGCGATTATTAGGGCTTCGGCTACTGTACAGAGAGCGGTTGATGTCATTTGCCAACTTCAAGTAATGATTCGCTTCCACAGCCTTGCCGGACTGAGCGAGCACCGTAGCAAGTTTCTCATAGATGTCGGGTATGTAGTTGAGGTGACGTTGATGCTCGAAAGCAGCTGCAATCGCCTGTCTATACCAGTTTTCACTTGCATTCAGCTGGCCTGTGAGTAAATGCATGTCTGCGATATAGTTATAAAAAATAATCAGGAATTCGGGCTTCTGCTTTTTCATCCCTTCTTCCAAAGTTCCGAAGAGCTGCCTTGCCGACTGAAAATCCCCGTCCAGAACCTGAATGTGGGCACGCTCCGCTTGAGTCAGAAGAGAATTTCCAAGCTTTGTAGTCTTAATCAGTTCACAGCTGTCCAGATAGGCATTGGCCAGCCCAAATTGTCCTTCGTATTTGTAATGAACCGCCAAAGGAAAATAGCTTTCGCGTAAACTCAGGCTATCCAGCTTACCTTCGTTGATTAATCTTTTGTGTATGTCCAGAGCTAAAGAGTAGTACTTCAGTGCTTCTTCCCTTCGCTCGTATAGGCTATAGAGAATTGCCAATCCGTTAAAGCTGGTGGCTTTAGATTTTTCATCACCGACTTGTTCTGCGAGCAACATAGCTTGCCAGTAGCCGTCATAGGATTTGGCATAATTAACCCGATTGGTATAAATGCTCGAAAGAGAATTCAGCGCAGTAATAGCTTCGAGAGTATCTCCTTGTGCGAGGCTTTCCGAATAGGTTTGCTGAAGCTCGTGGATTTGCATATCACTTTGATGAAGTAATAGGCTGTCTTCGAAAAAAGCAGCTTCTTCATCGGAGTTCTTTAATCTCAACAGATCCATTTGGGCAAAACAACTGGAGCTGATCAGAAATGCAGCTACTCCCACTAAGAGTCTATATGGATAGGTTGGGTTTTTCATCAAATGGATTCCTCAAATATGCCCATAAAAGCTATTTAAAGGAATTTTTTGATCTCTAGATTATAGCTTTTTTTCCTTCAGTCTATATCAAGTCTATATAGAAAATTATGTTTTACAGCATAGGGGAAACATCTTGTGCAAAGAATTTTAACAGATGACAAAGACCCAAAGTTGACATGATAAAAAAAACTATCTATCATTTCTTTAGCTTCTTGCTGACGCTATCTGCCTTAATTTCCTGCTCGCCGGAGTTGCCTGAGGAAATTGCTGTAGCCTATGATGACTTGCCGGAGCAGTTGGATTTTAATATTCACGTCAAACCTATCCTCTCAGACAAATGCTTTGCATGCCATGGCCCAGACAAAGGAAAGATTGAAGCAGGCTTACAACTGCACAGTGCGGAAACAGCCTACCAGGAACTTCCAGAGTCACCGGGGCTCTTTGCCATTACACCCAGAAATTTAAAAAACTCCGAAATGTTTCACCGCATCATGTCTGAAGATGCCGGAGAAATTATGCCGCCGCCTGAGTCTAACCTTACGCTCAGCAGTCGTGAAAAAGCTATTCTTGTGCGATGGATTGAAGAGGGCGCGGAGTATAAGCCACATTGGGCATTTGTAAAGCCGGAACCTCAAAAACTCCCAAAGGTTTCAGACAAAAAGTGGCCTAAAAATGAGATAGACTTTTTTGTACTCAACAAGCTGGAACATGAGGACCTGAAACCCTCTCCACAGGCTGACAAAGAGCTTTTGCTTAGAAGGCTTTTCCTGGATCTCACCGGAATGCCTCCCACACCTGAGGATGTCAAGGCCTATCTTTCCGATCAATCCTCTGATGCCTACGAAAAGCAAGTGGATAAATTACTTGCTTCCCCTCATTATGGAGAAAAGATGGCTACAGACTGGATGGACGTGGCGAGATTTGCGGATACCCATGGCTATCAGGTAGATGATTATCGGGATATGAGCCCATGGCGAGATTGGGTGATCCGATCTTTCAATGAGAACTTGTCTTACCGGGATTTTGTGACTTATCAGTTGGCAGGCGATCTTTTGCCCAACCCTACTCGGGATCAGATTCTGGCTACAGGTTTTAATCGGTTAAACTCCCAAAACTCAGAAGATGGAATCGTACCCGAGGAATATAGGGTTGAAGGTGTTATTGACAGAACCTCCGTGGTGGGCCAGGGGATTATGGCACTCACGGCGGGTTGCGCACGATGTCATGATCATAAATACGACCCTATTTCCCACAAGGAGTTTTACCAGATGTATAGCTTTTTCAATCAGGTAAACGAATCTGGGCAAATCTCCCGAGATCCGATGGATATCCCTGTTCCTACACTGATGTTGCCAACTGAGGAGCAAAAAAAGATTCTGGATTATCTGAAAAAGGAAGTGACCCAAAAAAAGACTGTGGCCGAGAATATAGAGGATGATTCCCAAAACGATGCCGAAAAATGGGTGGAATCCGGTTCCTATCAGAATATGGGAATACCTAAGATTGAACAGGGTCTTGCTGCTCATTTTTCATTCGATGGGAATTTGACCAACCGAAAATCAGGGAAATCCGGGAAGATGGACTTGATGTATGCCAAGCCGGATCGCCCAGAGTTTGTACAGGGGAAAAATTCCCAAGCCTTAAATCTAGACGGAGATGCATGGGTCGATCTGAAGCCTGTCGGGATATATAAAAGGAATGAACCTTTCAGTATTGGATTGTGGATTAATGTACCTGACTCGCTGAACGAAGGTGTGATTTTTCATAAAAACATGGGTACCGCACTCCATGCTTATAAAGGGTACCATCTATACTACCGAGACAAAAAACTTGAGGTCATGCTAGCCCATACCTGGCCAGAAAATGCCATTGAGAAAATCAGTCTGGAGTCACTTCCCACCAACTCCTGGAACCATGTGACACTTACCTATGACGGCTCAAGTAAAGCCTCGGGAGTGAAACTTTTCCTTAACGGAGAGGAAATGAAAATGCAGGTAAAACACGATAACCTGTACAAAGACATCATATTCAAAAATTATGAAGATGTTATCTATCCTGAGCCTATTGAACCTGGATTGAGTATTGGAGGCAGATGGAGAGGATTTGGGTTAAAGGGAGGAAAAGTTGATGAGCTGATGGTCTATGATAGACAGCTGCTAGGATTGGAAGTGAAAGCCCTGGCAGATCCTTTAGCAGTTGAAGCAATACTTTCAAAATCTCCTGATAAGATGACTTCTGAAGAACGCACCCTTTTAAAGGAATACCACATCGCTCGGGACAAATCCTATTCCGAAGCCCTAGTGGCTGTAGCCAAAGCACGGGCTGCCTATGTAGATAGTATAGAAAATGTCAAGGAGGTCATGGTGATGAAAGATATGCCTGAATCCCGGCCAACCTATATTTTGTTACGAGGCTTGTATGACAACTATGGGGAGGAGGTTTTCCCTAATACTCCAAGTGAGATTCTTCCTATGGCTGAGGACCTACCCAAAAACCGCTTAGGATTAGCACAGTGGTTTTTTGATCCCAACCATCCTCTGACTGCCCGAGTAGCGGTGAATCGCTACTGGCAAAATTACTTTGGGAAAGGGATTGTGCGGACCAGCGAGGATTTTGGCAATCAGGGTGAACTTCCTAGCCATCCGGAATTATTGGATTGGCTTGCTCTGGAATTTATGAACAGCGGATGGGATGTGAAGGCTTTGCAAAAGAAAATAGTGATGTCAGCTACCTATCAGCAATCTTCCTATACCAGTCCAGAGATGCGGGAATTTGATCCGGACAATATACTACTGGCACGAGGGCCAAAGAATCGACTGAGCAGCGAGATGATAAGGGATAATGCCTTAGTAGCCAGTGAGCTTTTGGTAGATAAAGTAGGGGGAGAAAGTGTCAAAACCTATCAGCCGGAAGGACTTTGGTCAATGAATTCTTCGATATATGTACCTGATGTGGGGGAAAAACTCTATCGAAGAAGTATGTACACTTTCTGGAAAAAGACCATCCCAAATCCTACTCAGGCGACATTTGATCAGCCAGAGCGAAACGAATGCACTGTCCGCAGGCAAAAAACCAATACACCACTTCAGGCACTTGTGCTTTTGAATGATCCCACTTATGTGGAAGCATGCAGGAAGATAGGGGAAATCATGACGCTTTCCGGTGATAAGGAAAAGGCGATTAAAGATGCATTTCTTCGATTGTCGGGAAGATTTCCAAGCGAAGAGGAATTAAGCATTCTCAAAGAAGTGCAGGAAGAAGAATACGAAGCCTTCCGGTCAAATATAACAAGAGCAAAAGGCTGGTTGGAGTCGGGACAGTATAGCATAGACGATTCACTGGACGCCCCATTGGTTGCGGCCAATGCGGTAGTCGCGAGCACAATTTTGAATTCAGATGCAGTAATCACTAAACGATAAAACCCATGTGTCACTACGATAAAATAACCTCATCAAATAAAGATTTTCAATCCATACAAAAGAATATTGGAAGAAGAGAATTTCTAACTAAAACATCTCTGGGCATCGGTGCTATGGCGCTGGGTTCCCTATTGAGCGCTGATAAGATGATGGCCTCTACGCTTCCAAATGGAATAGGCGGATTACCTGGCCTACCACACTTTATCCCAAAAGCCAAGCGAGTGGTCTATCTCTTTCAAAGTGGAGGTCCATCTCAGTTCGAAACCTTTGATTACAAACCTGAATTGGCCAAAATGTTTGGCAAGGATCTTCCGGGATCTGTAAAAGGCGAGCAACGACTCACTGGAATGAGTGCCAACCAGTCTTCTTTACCTATCGCTCCCTCCATGTTTAAATTTGATCAATATGGACAAAGTCGAGCTTGGGTCAGTGAGTTGATGCCTTACACCGCTGAAGTAGTGGATGATTTGTGCTTTATTAAATCCATGCACACGCCGCAGATCAACCATGATCCGGCAATCACCTTTTTTCAAACTGGGCATCAGTTGCCAGGAAGACCTTCTATTGGTTCTTGGGCGAGTTATGGGCTGGGGTCTGACAATCAAAATTTACCCTCATTCATTGTGCTTAATTCAAAGAATGCGGGAGGCCAGCCACTTTATGCCAGACTTTGGGGGAATGGATTTTTGCCTACCGAGCATCAGGGAGTACAATTTAGGTCGGGGGTAGATCCGGTTTTGTTTCTAAACAATCCGGAAAACTACGACGGCGCAGATAGAGGAAGGATGCTCGCCTATCTGAAAGAGCTGAATTCTGCTCAGTTTGATACGTATGGAGATCCGGAAATCAATGCGCGGATTGCTCAATATGAAATGGCGTATCGAATGCAGAGTTCGGTGCCCGAGCTCACAGATATGTCGGACGAGCCTGATTATATTTTTGATATGTATGGGGAGGATAGTAGGGATTCAGGAACCTACGCCGCCAATTGCCTGATGGCCCGCAGACTACTGGAGAAGGATGTCAAATTTGTGCAACTTTACCATCGAGGCTGGGATCAACATGCTTATCTGCCAAATGGGATTAAGAATCAGTGCAAAAACACTGACCAAGCTACCGCTGCATTAATTAAGGACCTCAAACAACGAGGGCTTTTGGAAGATACCTTAGTGATCTGGGGTGGAGAATTTGGAAGGACAGTATATTCTCAGGGCAAACTAACCGCCAACGATTATGGGCGGGATCACCACCCTCGTTGCTTTACCATGTGGATGGCGGGAGCGGGAGTCAAACCGGGTTTTACCTATGGGGAGACAGATGATTTCAGCTATAATATTACCAAGGATCCGGTTTCCGTCCATGATTTTCATGCTACGCTTTTACATCTCATGGGAGTGGATCATGAGCGCTTGACTTTCAAGCATCAAGGGCGAAGATTTAGACTCACTGATGTGGAAGGACATATCATAAAAGATTTAATCGCCTGATGCTATGAGCAATTCGAGAAGAAACTTCGTGAAAAAAGCCTCGCTGATCTCTGTGGTATCCACCCTTTCTCCCTTTCCCAACTTTAATATTCTTTCATCAAAAAAAGTAGATGAGGAGATTCTGGGGCATGGTGAATTTCGCTATAGAATTGTACGCGATTGGGCAAGTCTGGATACTATCAAGTACCCACTTCTGAACTGTCATGAAATGGTCATTGACAGCAAGGGTCGGTTAATTATGATCGGGGATCACCCTCACAACAATGTCTTGATTTTTGATAAATCTGGAAAACTCCTGGACTATTGGGGTACTTCCCATCCGGGTGGACACGGCATTACACTGTCCAAGGAAGGAGGTGAGGATTTTCTATTCCTCACTGATTCAGGTTGGTTTATGGGTAAAAGTGGTGAAATGGTGGCTCACAACGGGCGCGTAAGCAAAACAACTCCGGACGGTAGGACTCTTTTTGATATAGGCCACCCACAGACTATTGGGGTGTATAATCCGGGTGATATATTTCGGCCCACAGAAGTGGCGGTAAATCCTCAGAATGGAGATATCTATGTTGCCGACGGGTATGGGATGGATTATATCCTTCAATATAACAGTGAAGGAGAATATCTCCGGCATTGGGGAGGTCATCAAAATAAGGACAGTAATTACAATATTTTCAATGCCCACGGGGTAGCATTGGATTTTCGGGACCCCAATAATCCCTATGTGGTTTGTACCTCCCGTACCGAGAATGCATTCAAGTTTTTCTCCTTGGATGGCATCTACCAGAAAACCCTGACGCTCCCAAATATGTATGTGTGCAGGCCGGTTTTTGACGGACCAAATCTTTATGCCGGGGTATGCTGGTCAACGCCTAAAAACGGAAAATTTGACTGGAAAGCGCATACTGGATTTGTGACTGTATTGGAAGGAGATAAAGTAGTATCCAATCCAGGCGGGACAGCTCCGGATTATGTTGGAGGGGAGTTGCAGCCATCCTACCAATTGGAGCACAAGCCTTTTTATCACGGACACGATGTATGTCTGGATGAAGACAAAAATTTATACATCTGTCAGTGGAATGCCAATGGTAGCCCACCGATCAAACTTCAACGTGTCTAAAATGAATATAGAAGATTTAGCAATTTTCTTTGGTCGGTTTCATCCAATTCTGGTCCATTTGCCTATAGGTTTTTTGATTATGGCGTTCCTGATGTGGAGTTTTCAAAAATGGAAGAAAAGTCATGCATTTGATCAGGCAATAGCCTTTTGTTTGATGATGGGGACAATAAGTGCCGCATTGGCTTGCGTCGCTGGTTACCTGCTTTCTACGAGTGGTGGTTACGAGGGAGCGTTGCTTTCTCAGCACATGTGGGGGGGTATTATCACCACCTTAGTCGCTGGATTGGTTTACGTGGTTTTCTCTTCGAACTTATCTAGCAGATGGTCTTCCGCGATTGCTTCGACCCTGATGATGGTCATGATGGTAGGTCTGAGCTTCACCGGCCATATTGGTGGCAGCTTGACCCATGGTAGTGACTTTCTTACTGAATATGCCCCGATTTTTGGAAGTCGTGCCAATCAATTACCGCCTCCCGCTAGCATGGAGGAGGTGGTCCTATATGGTCATGTGATTCAGCCAATTCTGCAAGAGAAATGTATATCATGCCATCGCTCGGATAAACTCAAAGGGGGCCTGTCTTTAGAAAATCCAGAAAGCATAAGGAAGGGCGGGGAGAGCGGTCCTCTTTTCCTCACTTCTGCTGAAGAAACCAGTGAATTGATCAGGAGGATTCATCTCCCTGAATCCAATGAAGAAGTGATGCCTCCCAAGGGAAAATCACAGTTGACTGAAGCCGAAATTGACTTGCTGGAAGCTTGGATCATGGCAGGCGTGGATTTTGAAAAACCTTTGCAAAGCTATGGTAATGATACGATTCAGAATTTGGCGGGATCCTACTTGGGGTTAGTGAAAAATGGCTCCGGGGGAAATGAATCCATAGGTGCGCTGGCAGCTATAGATTCCTTGACCTTGGTACAACTTCGAGAGTCGGGCTTGGTAATTCGTGAGCTTTTGGCGGATTCCTATCGGTATGATGTGAGTATTCCCCAAACTGTTTTGGCCAATCAAGACTTAGGAAATATACTCGGAAAGTTGGAGCTGATCAAGGATAATATCATCTGGCTGAATGTTTCAGATTTGGGACTTGATAATGCCCAGCTCGCGGATTTGACACCTATGAACAACCTTGAAAAGCTACGGCTTGAGAAAAATAAACTGACCGATAAAAGTATTAGCCTATTGGCTAAATTCCCGAAGCTTCAGGTTGTAAACCTGTATGGAAATGACCTGACCGATGCCTGTCTGTCTGACTTTCAGCAGCTCCAAAAATTGGAGAAAGTGTATGTATGGCAAACAAAAATCACAGCAAAGCAGGCAGGGAAAGTGGAATTGGTCAGTTAAGGGATGTCCTTAATATAAAATTTCTAACCTATCCATTTCACTTTCTTCGGAAGAAAGTGAATCCTAAATCTGGAAAGAAAATAGTATTATTGTCTTTAATAAGTATCCAAGCCTTAAAAGTGAACTAGCTTTTAATTTACCTATGTATAACCCGACAATACCTATATAAGAATGAAGTCAAAATCTCTAATTTTTGCAGCATTAATAACTTTGATTGCCTATTCTCAATGTTTCACGGTTCAAGCTGAGACTTTTTCAGCAGATAGGTTTAATATTAAGAAGGACTTGCTTCTGGTCAATTTTGATTGCAAAACAGATGTGGATGACATTCATACGGCAGCGGCTTTGATCACACTGATGTCCCACTCGAAATTTGAAAAAGTGAATTATCATGCAGTAGCTGGTACCTACGGGATTCAGGAAGGGCTTTACGTTCCTCCCAATGATTTGTTCCAACTTGCATTTGAAGACAACTGGTCAGATGGGCACGCCAATTCGGATAAGGCCCTTGAGCAGGTGATGAAAAAGGTAAAAAAGGCGCTGCATAAAGATGGTGAGATATGGATAGCTGAAGCCGGACAGTCTGATTTTACAGCCAAACTGGTGAAAGTAATCCAAGCGGAATTGCCTAAAATAGATGTTTCACAGCGTATTCATGTAGTGCAGCATAGTGATTGGAATGAAAAAGTTACTTCCCCGGAAAGCTTAAAATTTGTGCAAGCAACTACTGATTACCTTAAAATCGCAGATGGCAACGCAGTGGGTAATGGTACACCAGGTTTTCGAATTCCTGAATATACCGGTTGGGAGAATGAAATCAATGATCCTAAACTTCTGGGGATTTGGGAACTAGCGGTAGAAATTGGTCTGGAATACAACGGAAAAGACGGGCGTTACAATAATCAGGCAGTTGCCAGTGGCGGACTGGATTTCTCGGATTTGAGTGAGGTTTGCTATATTTTTGGAATTCAGAACATAAAGGATGCACCCGAATTCTTTGAGGAGTATGGGAGGTAAATAAAAGGAGGTTTTATCCTGAGACTGGAAAAAGGGCAATGGATACTATTGAAACTTGTATTTCTGATGTAATTGCTCCAAACTAAAATGATGATTATATCAGTTCTTTTGAGCGTTATCCTGATTGCACTTGCACTGATTCACTTCAATTGGGTAATCGGTGGAGAGTTTGGGTTCAAAGAATCCTTACCTACCAATGAACGAGGGGAAAGAGTTTTGAACCCCAAAAGGATTGATAGTGCTGTTGTAGGCATTGGATTGACTGCTTTTGGAATGTTCTATGCTTTCAAATCAGGCCTTTTACCTTACAATCATCCTGTATGGATACTAAACTATTTGGGTTGGATAATCCCAATTATTTTCCTTTTACGGGCAATTGGTGAATTTAAATATATTGGATTTTTCAAACGCTTTAAACACACAGAATTTAGTACACTGGACACGAAATTCTTTTCTCCTCTTTGCTTGATAATGGGGCTAACGGGCATTCTAATCCAGTTAATGAACTGAACCAGTAAAATACTTCTTTCGGTATTTTGCCGGAGAAATCCCAAAAGCCTCATTGAATTTCTTGTGGAAAAATGGAAGTGATTCGTAGCCACAGGCAAAGCCTATTTGTGCGATCGACTCATCACTGTCTAAAAGCATCCGAGCAGCAATATTGACTCTGTAGTCATTCAGGAAGGTGAAAAATGGTCTTCCCATCATTTTAGTGAAGAATCTTGAAAACGATTGCTCGGACATACTGACTAGATCCGCGAGCTCTTTCAGGTATATTTTTCTACCATAATTAACTGCCACGAAATCATGAATTTTCGCCATGCGCGATCCGTATTCACTGGGAATATCATCGGTAAAACTCGCAGCAGAAAGTGTGGAGTAAGTAGCGTTGCTTAGCTCTGAAAGCAAGTTCAGAAGCTGGATATATAGCGCTTGTCCAGATAAAATCGGAAAAGTCTTAATGATAGGAATGAGATGCTCCACCTCCGCCTTGTCAAAAATCAAACCTTTGGAGGCGAACTTCATGAGCTGGTGAATGGATTCTAATTCAGGTACTGCTGGGAAAATTCCCATATTCCATTGTACCACAAATGATTTGGAGTTTGTGGGATGTTCAGTATTGTTTTTCCAACAATGAGGAAGATTGGAACGCAGCAAAACCAGCTCGCCGGGCTGGTATCCGCCAACATAATCACCAATAAATTTGGTACCCACACTTTCTTCAATGAAAGTCAGTTCATGCTGGGGATGAAAATGCCAGGGAGTTTCAAAATCCTTTTTATCAAAACAGAAGCCAATGATGGATTTCTGTTCTCCTAAGGGTAAAGGTTCTAGAATTGGTTTCAAAATTTTTACTAGTTAGGATCGATAAGTTTTCTATTTAATCTTGATTAAACTATTTTTTTTCAATTTACGACAGAATAGATTACTTATTGGAGAAAATAGACGAGTTATCTCAGCTGTATTTTGGAGAATATTGTAAAGCAATATATAAGACCCATAACCTGAAATTTTTGAATATGGAAAAAAGCAAAATACCTGATCCTTTTGCAGAGCTGAGATTGAAGTCAGGTTTTGAAACTATAGACGATCAAAATGATCCTGTGACCATGTTACTTCGACATAAAGATGTTCGGAAGACAGCGCATAATTATAAGATTTTTACTTCTGAGGCAGTACCAGGAAGGATTGTAGTGCCCTCGGAGGTTAACATTCGAGATACCCGTCAGATTCCATTTGAAGTGGATCCTCCCAAACATGGAGCCTATCGATCTATCGTGGAATCTTGGTTTAAGCGTCCTTTGCAGGCGGAATACCAGCAAGCATTGGCTGAGATGATTTCCTGGATTATTGAGGAGATGATAACTCGGGATTCGGTGGAGGTTGTGAATGAATTTGCACTTCCCTTGCAGTCGCGAGCGCTGACTCTTTTGCTCAATACCCCTTTTGAAGAGTCAGAAACATGGATTTCTTGGGGTACACACGTATTTCGCAGTGAAGGTGAAGCGCTGGATGCGGATAAAGCCAATATTCTATATGACTACATAGATCGGGAACTTGATCGTGCGATTGCCAATCCGAATGATGATTTATATTCTGTTCTTATTCAGTCGGACTTTGAAGGAAGAAAGCTGAGTAAGGAGGAAGCTAAGGGAGTTTTGGTTTTGACTTTTGCCGGTGGGCGCGATACAGTGATCAATGCCGTCACCAATGCCATTGCCTATTTTGCTGATCATCAGGAGTCTCTGGAAAGGATTCGAAAAGAGCCTGAACTCATTAACAATGCAGTGGAAGAAATGATCCGTTACTTTTCACCCTTGACCCATATGGGTAGGGTGGTGACTGAAGACACTCAGGTTTGTGAGCATGCTGCAAAAGCTGAAAGTCGAGTTTCCTTATGTTGGGCATCTGCCAATCGGGATGAATCCGTTTTTGAAAATCCGGATGAAATTGTCCTAGATCGTAAAATCAATCCACATGTGGGGTTTGGCTTTAGTCATCATAATTGTCTTGGCGCTACGCATGCCAGACAGATTATGAGAATACTTTTAAAAGAACTTTCGGAGCAAGTCCAATCCATAGACATTCTTGATTTAAAAGAGAATATAGAACACTGGGGCAACTTTCAGCGCAAAGTAGGTTACCATAAAATCAATGTAAAATTCAATCCAATAACCCAATAAAGAGATGGCTAAAATTACTTTTATCACGAGCGATAGTCAGACGATCACTTTGGAAGGCTTTTCAGGTTCGGTGATGGCTCTCGCTGTGGAAAATGGAATTAAAGGAATCGATGGCGACTGTGGAGGAGTTTGCTCCTGCGCAACCTGTCATGTGCATGTCGCTCCAGAAGATATGGAGAAAACAGGGAATGCAAGCCAGATAGAATCAGACATGCTGGAGCTGGATGATAATGTAGATAAGTACAGCCGACTTTCCTGTCAATTGCAGATCAGTGAATCGCTCGATGGAGTAATACTTCGCGTTGCGAAATAAGAGTTTTTTATGACTGAAAAGCTATCCGGAAATCAAACTTGTGGCATCATAGGCGCGAGCCATGCTGGCGTAAATTTTGCATTTGCGCTCCGAAAGGAAGGTTGGAAAGGTGAAATTGTCCTTATCGATTCAGATACAGACTTGCCTTATCATAGACCTCCTTTGTCAAAGACCTATCTCCACAGTGCAGAAGCTTTGGGCAAAAATCTATTGAAGTCTGCCGAAAGTTATGCCAACGAAGACATCCAACTCATGTTGGGAGTCAAAGTCTTGTTTATAGATAGGCACGCTCAAAAAGTGGAGTTGGATACTGGTACTTGGCAAGTCTATGATAAATTGGTTCTTGCCACCGGAGCTCGGGCGTTGATCCCGAATATTAAAGGTTTGGCACAGGCCAAACATGTATTTCCACTTCGAACTGCCGCTGATGTAACTGGAATTCGGAATAAAATTTCTGCAAATCCCGGTCAGGAAGTGGTCATCATAGGAGGTGGTTACATAGGATTGGAGACCGCTGCTTCCCTAAGGAAGTTAGGTGCTCGGGTTACTGTATTGGAGCGGGAGTCCAGGACGCTGGCTCGGGTAACAGTTCCAGAGATGTCTGTTTTTTTTGAAAAACTTCAAGAGGAGAATGGAGTGAAAATCCTGTGCAATAAACAAGTGATTTCCATAGGAGAAGACCGAAATGGGGTTCAGGTAAACTGTGCTGATGGCACTAGCTACTTTGCAGAAATGCTGGTGCTGGGTGTAGGGATTCAGGTGAATGATGAATTGGCATCTGCTGCTGGATTACAGATAGAAAATGGCATTCGGGTAGATGGGACTTGCCGGACTGAAGATGAAAATATCTATGCGATCGGTGATTGTACCGAACATTTCAATCCGCACTACGGGAGATATATCCGGTTGGAATGTGTTCAAAATGCGGTGGATCAGGCCAAGATTGCTGCTGCTGCGATCTGTGGCAAAGGAGTTCTATATGATGCTCTTCCCTGGTTTTGGTCGGATCAATATGAGGTGAAATTGCAAATGGTGGGACTGTCAGCGGGCTATGATGAAGCAGTTTTGCGAAAAGAAGGAGATAAGATATTTTCTATTTGGTATTTTAAGGGAGAGGAGTTGCTTGCTATAGACGCAGTGAATTCAGCGAAAGCCTATGTCTGGGGTACAAAATTTCTCAAAAGCGGAGATCAGGTAGATAAATCAAAACTCAAGGACATCTCCGTGGAGCTCAAAGCGATTGGACGCTAGCAATTCATTTACCTTTAAAAAAACACTCAACCCAAAACTCAAGCCATGTCAATAATTTCAAGATCAGCCGTAGCCAAAGGTGACGGCACTTTTATTATTTCTGAGGTCACGATTGCAGATCCGGAGCCGGATGAAGTTCTGGTGAGAATGAAAGCGGCAGGCCTCTGCCATACAGATTATGATTCGCTCTCCTGGGGTAAACCTATAGTAATGGGCCATGAGGGAGCGGGAATAGTTGAGAAGGTAGGGATTCAGGTCAGCAGTGTCAAACCTGGAGATCAGGTGATTTTGAATTGGGCTACTCCTTGCCTGCATTGCTTTCAATGTCAGGAAGGCAATCAGCATATCTGTGAAAACAACTCACCTGTGGTAGCAGGTGGAAACGGACACACCCCAGGTCAGGCTACACTAGGAAGTACACAGTGGGAAGGCAAGGCAATTGAGCGATCCTTTAATCTGGGCACCTTGAGTGAATATACCTTGGTGAAGGAATCGGCGGTAGTGAAGGTGAATCAGCCAAGCTTGAATTTTTCTGCAGCCAGCATCATCAGTTGTGGAGTGATGACAGGATTTGGTTCGGTGGTAAATGCTGCCAAACTTAAAGCTGGCAGTTCGGTAGTCGTGTTAGGTTGTGGAGGAGTGGGATTGAATGTCATCAATGCCTGCCAAATATCTGGTGCTAGTAGAATTATAGCCATTGATATAAATCCTATTAAGTTGGACATGGCTAAGCAATTTGGAGCTACAGACGTGGTTTTGGCTGATAAAAATGACACGGGGTTGATTAAAGCATCTGAAAAAGTAAAAGAGATGTTGGGCGGAAGAGGTGCAGATTATGCTTTTGAGTGTACTGCAATGCCAGCTCTGGGTGCTGCTCCCCTGGCTATGATCCGAAATGCCGGGACGGCAGTTCAGGTGAGTGGGATAGAGGAAGAAATTACCATAGATATGCGACTTTTCGAATGGGACAAAATCTATGTAAATCCCCTTTATGGCAAATGCAGGCCACAAATTGACTTTCCTATCCTGATGCAACTGTATAAAAACGGCCAACTCAAACTGGATCAAATGATCAGCAGGGAATATGCATTGGTAGATTTGCAACTGGCGCTGGATGATATGCTGGCTGGAGTAAACGCCAAAGGAGTGATCGTTTTTCCCTAAACCCAAAAACTATGAGCAGCTTCAGAACCATTGAATTATCCGATGACGTCTTCGAAAATTCAGGCCTTCGTTTTTTAACAGTCAAAACTCCGAACCTGAAAGGAAGAGGAGATATCTGTCTTTATGTGCCCAATGTGATTGAAAATTTAACCGATCTGCCGATTTATATTTTGCTTCATGGGGTCTATGGATCTGCCTGGGTTTGGGCTATGAAAGGTGGCGCTCATCTGACAGCAAAGCACATGATGGAAAGGGGGACAATCCGCCCAGCTATTATTGCCATGCCTTCAGATGGACTTTGGGGTGATGGCTCGGGCTATCTTGCGCATGAAGCACAGGATTTTGCCCAGTGGATAGTTACGGATGTGCCGAAAGCAATCAGAGAGAATATCTCCTGCGCTAGTGAGAAGTCCAAAATCTGCATTGGAGGACTGTCAATGGGAGGATATGGCGCGTTGAAATTGGGAGCGGAATTTCCTGATGTTTTTTCGGCCATCTCAGCTCATAGTGCAATTACAAAGTTTTCTGAAATGGCGCTTTTCGTGGAAGAGGCTCTTGATTCTTTTAAACTATGCGACACTGAAAATGACGTCATTGATGTGATTAAGAGAAACCCGAAAGACTTGCCTGCTATCAGATTTGACTGTGGGAAAAATGATGATTTGCTGGAGGGAAATAGATTGTTGCACGGGCAGCTGGACTCCTTTGGTGTGAATCACACCTATGAGGAGTTTGCAGGAGGACATGAGTGGGAGTATTGGCAAAAGCATGTGGAAAGTTCGTTCAGGTTTTTTGATGGACAAGTTTGGTAGTTTTATTGGTTGGGAAGAATGTTTTATAAATAGGTAGAAAGAATAATGTGACCTTTTACTATACCCGAAAATGAAGTTTTTTTGAATTCTATCTCCAATATTTCATTCCATGGTTAGGGTTTATCATCAGCATGCCACTTATTAAGCACGCTATATTGAATTTCAAACAACTGACAAGAACTTATCATATGAAAATAGCCATAACATCTGCCAGTGGACAGCTAGGAGCCGCCATTGTTAAAACACTGATCCAAGAAATTGGAAAAGAAAATGTGATAGCCATTGCTCGAACTCCAGCAAATGCCGAACATCTGGGTGTAGAAGTGCGAAAAGGAGACTACAACAATAGGCAGGAATTTAACGAGGCTCTTAAAGGCATCGACAAATTGTTGTTGGTATCTGGAATGGATGAACCCCAAAAACGCATTCAGCAGCACAGAAATGTGATAGATGCAGCCAAGCAAAATGGTGTTCAAAAGTTGGTTTATACCAGCATTGTTGGGGATGAGAATAATAACGCCTTTAGTCCTGTAGTGCAAAGCAACCAGCAAACTGAAATGGATGTAAGAAACTCTGGTTTGGATTACGTGATTGGCCGCAATGGCATTTACATCGAACCCGATTTAGAATACATCGACACTTACGTGAAAGAAGGCGGAATTACCAATTGCGCAGCAGATGGAAAATGTACATATACAAGTCGTGAAGAATTAGCGCAGGCATACGTGCAATTGTTGCTGACGGACGAGTTAAATGGGGAGATCTTAAACCTGGTAGGAGAAGGTATCACTCAAGCTCAGCTAACTGATTACATCAATCGGGTGTATGGTTTAAATTTAAAATTTACAAGTATTTCTGTAGAGGAATACAAAAATGAGCGTCAAGCAGCCTTGGGTGAATTTCTTGGAACTATCATTGCCGGTATCTACGAAGGCATTAGAATCGGAGCAAATGATGTGAAATCCGACTTTGAAAAAGCTGCAGGCAGGGTGCATATAAGTCCTTTGGAGATGATTGCTCGCTTCCATAAAAATCAGTCATAACGTTTATAATATGGGTATTATAGAGAATGTCATTAAAACGCTTGTTTTAGATAAAGCTGTAATATCAGAAAAAGAAAATCTTTCATAAGTTGCATGCCGAATCAGGCTGTAGGGAGAGATCATCAAAAATATCAGCTTTATTCCGGGTTCTTTTTTTCGAGTGGATGTAGGCATCGGCAGAGAAGATTTAGCTAAGAAAGCTAAAATCCGGAGCTATAGTATTTAGGGGCATCTGAGCGTTTACATTCGCTTTTTTCTATGATTCCTTGATGGAAATAAATTAAGTTATATTCCTCGTTTCTCTCGCTTCCTGAGTTTCGATCTGTCAGTACCATTTATCAAATGACAGCTTCCTTCACTTCACTCTGGGAAAGGAAACGACAAAGATCAATTTACCTTAATCAAATCGAGAGCAGTCCTAGATCTCCAGCAGTTGTACAGCTGAAATTGCTTTTGTACCAATCGTACCAATCGTACCAATCGTACCAATCGTACATCTCGTATAGTACGAGTTTTTCGAGTTTCGAAATTATAAATGGTACTGGATATGCTTTAGTGTGTCAGATTGGAGAAGGTCGTTCCGTCGATTTCTGGAAGATCTCCAAAGATTTATAAAGACAAGGAGCTTCAATGATTTTATAAGAATACCAAAAACATTATCAATTCGCTACTAATTTCGCTACTGATCTAAAAACAAAAACCCTAACTATCAATATTTCAGATAGTTAGGGTTTTCTCTTGCAGAGGAAGAGGGATTCGAACCCCCGGTACCTCACAGTACAACGGTTTTCAAGACCGCCGCATTCGACCGCTCTGCCATTCCTCTAGGTCCTCATCAGGTTTTGAGCCCGATTAGGATTGCAAAAGTAGGATAATTGTAAACTTTTGCAAAACACATTTTGCCTTTTTCTGCTAACCTTCTGATTTCTTTAGGATTAATTTTTAATTTATTTACTTTTTTAACCTCCGATTCGTGAAGTATAAGCTTTTCAGACATCTATTCCTCTTTCAGTAGGTGGGGACAAGTTTATTAGTTCATCGTATACAATACGGTTTGCGTATAAAAGTCCAGCCAATATCAGGCTTATTCAGCTATTGCTTTTTTCTCCTCTTTTATCAATTCTTCAATTTCTGCGCTTCCTGCCCGCTTTTTCTTTTCGTCTACTAGATCTAGGCTTACGTTTACTTCAAAGCATACAATTACTATGATGGAGGTGATCAATAACCATAGCATCAAGGCTATTAAAGTTCCGATAGAGCCATATAGCTTGTTGTAGCTTGCGAAATTGTTTAGATAGAATGAAAACCCGTAGAAGCCAAAAGTGATCAAGAGGCCGGCTAATTTGGCCCCAGTGGAAAAGAAATTCCATTTATCATGGACCGCTGGAGCAAATCGGAAAATGAACGCAGTAGTGATGTAGAACATCAATAACAGAATCAGAAATTTTAGACTGGAGAATAAGAAAATCATAAATCCAGAATTGAATACCTGCATCTCATCAAGTCTTCTAATGAGCACGCCTCCAACAATCATCACTATGCTGGCAGTGATCACGGTGAACGCCAAAACCATCACAATACTTACAGCAATGCCTCTACTTTGAAGAAATCCTCGGTTATCCTTAGTTTGATATACAGAATTGAATGAGTTCATCATGGACATCACTCCCTGAGTAGATGCAAAAAGAGCGAAGAAAAAGCCCAATGAAAGCATGCTTTGCCTCGGTTTAGAGACAATGTCCATTATGGTGTTCTCAGATTGACTATATACCTCTTCAGGAAGAATCTCTTGGATAAAGGATAATATATTCTGAGTAGTGATGTATGGGAAAATATCCTGTAGATAGGGGATAAGGTTCAGTAGAAAGAGTATTAGCGGAAAAAGGGCAATCGTGAAATTAAATGCCATTGATCCTGCACGCTCAATAATGTCATCCTTTTGCAGCTGAATCAAAAATATTCTTCCTACATCATAGATGTTTTTATCAGGATCTCCGAAATGAATTTTTTTGAGCTTTCTAGCCTGCCAAAGTAACTGGACTTCTAACCTAAGGATTTTTGTTTTGATCACTTTATCCTGCTTCTTGAAAATACCCTTTCAATAAAGCTAACAAATTCTGTGGAGGTCTAGTCGGGCGGTGACTCTCTTTTTTGAGGAAAGTAAGTATTGTCCATCCTTCCGTGATCATTTCTTCTTGTTCGTTGAAGACTTGGTATTCAAATCGAATTCGTACGCCAGGCAGGGTGGGGATAGTTGTTTTGATAGTAAGGAGTTCGTCATATTTGCCCGGTTTTAAATAGCGAAAATGACTTTCCAGCACTGGCATCATCACTCCCTCGTTCTCCATTTCTTTGTATGAAAACCCAATACTCCGCATCGCTTCTACTCGGGCTACTTCGAAATACATCGCATAGTTGCCGTAATAAACATAACTCATCTGGTCAGTCTCAGCGTATCGAACTCGAATTTGGGTTTCAGCTTTATACATGTTTAATAGATCTTAGCAGCATTTAGTGCAGCCTGATATCTTCTAGCGTTGGCATTATGCTGCGCTAACGAGCTGGCAAAAGAATGATAGCCTGAGAAGTCTTCCTTGGCACAGAAGTATAAATAGTTGTGGTCTTTCGCATTCAGTACAGCATCCAGAGAGTTGATGTCTGGAAGGTTAATCGGTCCGGGAGGAAGTCCAGCATACATATAAGTGTTATATGGGCTATCAGTTTCCTTGTGAACGTTCAAGACTCTTTTTAATTCAAAATCTCCTAAAGCAAAAACCAGAGTAGGATCAGCCTGTAGTGGCATTCCTAATTTAAGTCTGTTCAGATAAACGCCAGCTATCGTTGGTCTTTCGTCCGCTTTTTGACTTTCTGCTTGTACTATACTTGCAAGTGTGCTTACCTCCGTTTGGTTTAGACCCATTGTGCTAGCTTTCTGCTTGCGTTCATCTGTCCAAAAACTTTCGTATTCCTTATACATTCTGTCGAAAAGAGCTTCTGCGCTTGTGTTCCACCAAAGTTCATACGTGTTTGGGACGAACATACTCATGATAGTCTCTTCGTTGAAATTGTACTTTCTGATATACACGGAGTCCTGAATCAGGTGCAGAAATTGCTCTTCCGAAATCTCCATATTAGCAGTGATCTTCTCTGCCAAGTCTTCTTTCGTGCGCACATTGTTAAACGTCACACGGATTGGGCTTTGCTTTCCTGACCTTAGCACTCTGATCAATTCCAGGTTGGTCATCTTAGGAGCCACAGTGTATAGTCCTGGTTTTACATTGTCCTGATATCCCAATACTTTGGCTATAAAGCTGAAGCTAACCAAATCATTTACGACGTGGTCGTCATAAAGGCGGTTGGCAACAGTCTTATAGGTGTCGTTACTACCGATTTTCAGCATATAGTTCTGATTGGAATCAATCAGCGCATTTGGGCTGAAAAAAATCTGGTAGAAATAGAAACTCAGAGAGATAGCCATCACCGAGAAGGCGATAACTAGGACGAGGTAGATGTTTTTTCTTTTTTCGCTTAGCATACAGAGGGCAAAAATAGGGAAAAATATATGTTGGAGTTTGTGCTTGAGGCAATGTAATTATACCTTTCTGTGCAAAAACGTTTTTTATGGAAGTAGTTTCAGTCACCTGTGCCCTTATCTTTTTGGACCAAAAGGTACTTTGTGCTCAGCGATCTGAGGCGATGCAACTTCCCGGCCTATGGGAATTTCCTGGCGGGAAAATTGAGAAAGGAGAAAGCCCTGAAGATTGCCTTATTCGTGAAATCAAAGAGGAATTGGCGATTTCTATTAATATAATTGGCTCTTTGAGATCTAATGAGCATGCTTATTCCGATGTGAAAGTGATTCGATTGATGCCTTTTATTTGCGTTTGGGGAAGTGGGAAGCTGAAATTAGTTGAACACCAAGAGGTAAAGTGGCTTGCTAAAGAAGAATTAAAGTCTTTGAATTGGGCTCAGGCAGATATCCCTATAGTGGAGGACTTATATGTGAATTGGAACAATATTCAGGAACAACTAGTTGAATACAATAGAGAAAATTAAGATATGGCTGCTGAATTGATTCGTTTATATGAGGAAAATCCTGATCCGGACAAGATCAGACAAATTGCTGCTACCCTTCGTGATGGAGGTGTAGTGATTTACCCTACAGATACAGTTTATGGTATGGGCTGTGATATTATGAATTTGCGGGCGGTAGAGCGCATCTGCAAAATCAAAGGTATCAATCCCAAAAAACATAATTTCTCCATTATATGCGCTGACTTGAGTAACATTTCTCAATTCACTAAAATGATCAGTAAGTCAGTTTTTAAAATGATGAAAAAAGGTCTTCCTGGTCCATTTACATTCATTTTGGAAGCAAGCAATCAGGTGCCTAAGATATTGCACAGCAAAAAGAAAACGATAGGAATAAGAGTGCCTGATCATAATGTACCAAGGATGCTAGTGGAAGAATTGGGGCATCCTATTCTCACTACCTCCATCAATGATGAAGATGAAGTGATCGAATACAGTACCGATCCTGAATTAATTTTCGAAAAATATCAGCACCTCGTGGATATTGTAATTGACGGAGGATATGGTCAAAATATCGGCTCTACAGTCTTAGACTGTACTGGAGAAGAGGTGGAGATAATAAGAGAAGGCCGGGGAAAACTGGATGATTTAGATTAGAATGACAAAGAGCATTGCAGTAGATCTGCACTATTTCCCCAACCTTGAGTTTTTTGCAGCGATTGCTGAAGCGGAGGAATTGGTTTTTTTTCCAGAGGAAATTTACCAAAGACAATCCTTTTTTAATCGCGCTCAGATACGTCTGGCAAATAAAGTTGGGACGTTAAGTGTGCCTATTCAAGGCCGAAGACCAAGGGTTTCACAGAATAAAATCAAAATTGATTCTAGTCAAAATTGGGTAAATATTCATCTGCGGGGAATTCAAAGTGCATATGGAAAAGCTCCGTTTTACGAGTATTATTTCCCTTATTTTGAAAATGGCTTTCAGAAAAACCATGAAAGTTTGTGGGCATTGAATTGGGAAATGCTGACAATCTGTCTCAAGCTTTTAGGGTCATCTGTCAAGATGTGTATGCATGAAAAAGATCAGGATCAAACCTGGACAAAGGACATAAGAGGGGAATTGATGCCCTCAGTGCCTTTTTCGGAGCGGCATTACTATCGGCCCGAGTCATATTTCCAACTTTTTGGCTTAGACTTTGATCCTAACCTCAGCATTCTGGATTTGTTGTTTTGCGAAGGACCTGCATCTAAAAGCATAATCTTAAAGTCTGTAAAAAAACAGTGAACAATCCGCAAAAGGATTGTGTTTTTAAAACAAATTCGGTAACATACGTACAGGATTATTAAACAATCAGATAGGAATTCAATGGAAGCAAAATTTTCGAACAGAGTCAAAGAGGTGATCTCTCTTAGCCGCGAAGAAGCTCTTCGCCTGGGACATGATTACATTGGCACAGAGCACCTCTTGCTAGGGATGATTCGCGAAGGAGAAGGTGTTGCTGTTTCCATTCTTAAGAAATTGGGAGTGCCAATGGACGAGTTGCGCAATGCGATAGAACGCGCTGTAAAAGGCACTGCAAATCACAACGTAAAGAATATGGCAAATATCCCTCTGACTAGACAGTCAGAGAAGGTGTTGAAAATCACTTATTTGGAGGCTAAAATCTTCAAAAGTCAATTGATTGGTACGGAGCATTTGCTGCTGTCCATCTTGAGAGACGAAGACAATATTGCCACTCAGATACTTAACAAATTTGAAATCAATTACGATTCTGTAAAAGAGATGCTTGAAATGTCATCCGATTCTCCTCCTCGCTCCAAAGCTGAGGCTGAAGATGGAGATGATGACGGCTCCAAGCTATTCGGATCTACAGGAAGTGGTTCTGGTGCTTCTAAGCCTGGTGCTGAGAAGTCAAGAACTCCGGTTTTGGATAATTTCGGTCGGGATTTGACTAAAATGGCTGAGGACGATAAGCTTGATCCGATCATTGGTCGTGAGAAAGAAATCGAACGTGTAGCACAAATTCTATCCAGACGAAAGAAAAACAATCCGATTTTGATCGGTGAACCAGGTGTTGGTAAAACAGCTATCGCCGAAGGTTTAGCACTTAGAATTATTCAGAAGAAGGTTTCTCGCGTGCTTTTCAACAAGCGCGTGGTCACGTTGGATCTTGCATCACTAGTAGCTGGGACCAAATATAGAGGTCAGTTTGAAGAGAGAATGAAGGCTGTGATGAACGAGCTGGAGAAATCTCCAAACGTGATACTTTTCATCGATGAGCTGCATACCATTGTTGGGGCAGGTGGAGCTTCAGGTTCCTTGGATGCATCTAATATGTTCAAACCAGCTTTGGCACGTGGAGAAATCCAATGTATCGGAGCTACTACGCTAGATGAGTATCGTCAGTACATTGAGAAGGATGGAGCTTTGGCACGTCGTTTTCAAATGGTGATGGTGGATGCCACTACTCCAGAGGAGACAGTGCAGATCCTGAACAACATCAAGGATAAGTACGAAGATCACCACAATGTAAATTATACCGATGAGGCTATCATCGCTTGTGTGAAGCTTTCCGATAGATATATTTCGGATAGATTTCTTCCTGATAAAGCGATAGATATTTTGGATGAGGCAGGCGCCAGAGTCCATATCAATAATATTCATGTGCCGGAGGAAATTCTGAAACTTGAGGGTGAGGTAGAAGACATCAAATCTGAGAAAAACCGTGTGGTGAAATCTCAGAAGTATGAGGAAGCCGCTCAGCTCAGAGACAAGGAGAAAAAATTGCTTGAGCAACTTGAAGTAGCCAAAAATAAGTGGGAAGAAGAAAGTAAGTCTAAAAGATTTACCGTAGATGAAGAACACGTAGCAGAAGTGATTGCTATGATGACTGGAATTCCTGCTAAGAGAGTAGCTCAGAAAGAGGGCGCAAAGCTTTTGAATATGGGCTTGGATCTTTCTGGTAAAGTAATTGGTCAGGATGAAGCGATTAAGAAGCTTACAAAGGCAATTCAGAGAACGAGAGTTGGATTGAAAGACCCTAAAAAGCCTATTGGTTCCTTTATTTTCCTAGGACCTACGGGTGTTGGTAAAACGGAGTTGGCCAAAATGCTGGCGACTTATCTTTTCGACAAAGACGATTCCTTGATCAGAATAGACATGTCTGAGTATATGGAGAAATTCTCTGTATCCAGATTGGTAGGAGCACCTCCAGGCTATGTGGGCTATGAAGAAGGTGGACAGCTGACTGAGAAAGTCAGAAGAAAGCCTTATTCTGTAGTCTTACTTGACGAGATCGAAAAAGCTCACCCAGATGTATTTAATATCCTTTTACAGGTATTGGATGATGGTGTCCTGACAGATGGTTTGGGTAGAAAAGTAGATTTTAGAAATACGATCATCATCATGACTTCGAATATTGGAGTTCGTGACTTGAAAGATTTTGGTGCAGGAATTGGCTTTGCCAGTCAGACCAAATCTGATAATATGGATGAAGTGATGAAGTCAACAATTCAGTCTGCTTTGAAAAAGGCATTTAGCCCAGAATTCTTGAATAGATTGGATGATGTGGTTGTATTCAACTCACTGACCAGAGAGCATATCTATAAAATTATTGATATCAGCTTAGGTAAGTTGTTTGCAAGAATCACGGATCTAGGATACAAGATCGAGTTAACTGAGAAAGCGAAGGAATTCTTGGCTGAAAAAGGTTACGATCAGCAGTATGGCGCAAGACCTCTAAACAGAGCTATCCAGAAATACTTGGAAGATGCGATTGCTGAGGAGATTTTGAAAGGTGACCTATCCGAAGGAGACGTGATCACCGCTGATTATCTAGGTGAAGGTACAGAGTTGACCATCGCCGTGAAGAAGAAAGAAAAAGCTGATTAATACTTAGCTGCATTAATAAACAGAAAGCCCCGAATGATGAATTCGGGGCTTTTTTGTAGGTTAATATTTATGCTCTTCGTAGGGATGAGAGATTCCTTTTTTTAGGAAATCAAAGAGTCAAAATGAAAAATAGTAATCCTACTCCCAGGACCAATATCATTTTTTTAGCTTTCTCTTTTATTTCAGGAGCTAATTTCCGCTTACGGATTACAAGAACCGCCAGGCTTAAGCCTACGAGTTGCAAAGCAAACCCTACGCCATTCAGCGGCCCCATTGGCGCAGCTACTACTTGGAAATAAGTGTTTAAAAGCGAAAGTGTACAAAGCACAATACCTGTGATTCCAAATAAAAAGGAACGTTGTAAAAGTGTTTTATCTGAATGGTCAGTCCATTTCATCTGTTTGTAATTGGTTTGTTAACAGCTCGATGGAAGCTCGCATGTATATTAATCATCCCAGTTGGTGATCCCTGAGTCATGCACGATTTCATCTGTTTATATTCTTGATTGAGTTCGCAAAGATACAAGACTTCCTAGGTCCAATTGCACCTCCGTTATCCTTTTACTTTTTCCAGTCTTGTATTGAAGTATGTTCTTATTTCTTCTCCTGACATAGCATTGAGCGTCATTTCTTTAGTGAGCCCGCCTTTTCTTCCTACAAGCACACCATACTTCATATCAGCATAACCCTCTATCGCATGTGCATCTGGATTGATAGAGAGCATAACTCCTTGCTCCATGGCATAATGAACCCATCTCCAGTCCAGATCCAATCTCCAAGGATTTGCATTGATTTCTATCACGACCTTATTAGCAGCACAGGCATCTATGATCGCTTTATGATCGATAGGGTATCCTTGACGGCGAAGAAGTAATCTTCCCGTAGGATGACCCAAAATAGTGGTGTAAGGATTCTCAATCGCCGTGATTAATCGGGTCGTGGCTCGCTTGATGTCCATATTTAGTATGGAGTGAACCGAAGCGACGATAAAGTCAAAACTCGCCAACACATCATCTGCGTAATCCAGTTTTCCATCATTAAGAATATCGCTTTCTATTCCCTTGAAAACCCGAAAGGGAGCCAATTCTTTATTTAATGTATCGATTTCCTGATGTTGTTTTAGAATCTGTTCTTCCGTCAATCCTCCAGCGTAAAAAGCTGTTTTGCTATGATCGGAAATTCCCAAGTATTCATAACCGAGCTCCTTGCAATACTCTGCCATTTGTCTCAAGCTATGTTTACCATCACTGTAGGTGGAGTGATTATGTAAGATTCCTCTCAGGTCTTTTTCCGTTAGTAATTCAGGTATTTTGTTCTCTTTGGCCAGCTCTACTTCTCCAAAACCTTCACGCATTTCTCTAGGGATAAATTGGAGATTGTTGACGCTGAAAAATTCCTCTTCACTGGAGAAATCTTTCTTTTGTAGTTTTTTGGCAATGCTTTCCTTCTCATCCACCATAGCTTCCAGATGTAGAGGTGAGGCGATTAGAGAAAGTTTCTTCCAAAGGAAATCCTCCTTAGCACAAAAGTGAATACTCACTCGAAGGTCGATCTCTTTGAGTTTACCTCTCAGCGTTCTTGGGCCAGATTCCAGCAAAATCCACTCGATGGAATCCATTGCTTTGATATTGGATTTCACAGTCGCTAACTCATCCGAAGCCATTAGAAACTCAGCTTCGGTGATGATTTCCAGTTGTCTGGCAAAATCACCTACAACTGCCAAATCAGCTTCTGGAGCCATTACTCGAAAAGTCTCTTTCAGTTGGGCTATCATTTCCTCGATATCTGCATAGAGCCATTTGCCAGAGTTGGACGCTTTGAACTCGAGATTCTCAATTATCGTATTCTGAGTTTTTTCTCCGAAACCCTTGATTTTGGCCACTTTGCCGGATTGACATGCTTCCATCAATTCATGCGTGGAGGTGATGCCAAGTTCTTCCCAAAGCATTTTCACCTTCTTCGGCCCCAAACCTTTGATCTGAAGAACTTCCAAGATTCCCTCGGGAGTTTTGGCTAATAACTCTTCGAGAAATGGGAATGTGTCTGTTTCCTTAAGTTGCTGAATCGCTTCAACCATACTCTTTCCCACGCTTTGCAAAGCTCCAAGTTCTGCCTCGCTCAGTCCCATGATGTCTTGATCTCCACGCTCTAGCGAAATCAATGCACTTTGGTAACTGCGGATTTTGAATGGGTTTTCGTCGTGAAGTTCCATCAGCTGAATGCTGAGCTTAATTTTTTTCAGAAGAGTCTTGTGATCCAAAATTTCTCGGGTTGAGTGAATGTATTCAGACAAATGTCTTGAAATAATGTTTCAATTTAAGGGGCTATGCCTTAACTTAAAATTGAAATTTGATTTTCCATGAGCTTAGTATTGCAAAGCACTGGAATGGAGTAGTATTCATTCTCATTTCTTACGTTATTGAAACGAGAATGTATTTGCCTTTATCAAATCAATGCGTTTTTAACTCTTAACCAATACCGAAAGCATGAAGTACTGGATGGTCAAATCTGAGCCAGGATCGTATTCCTGGGATGATTTCGTTGCGAAAAAAGAAGATGTTTGGGATGGTGTGAGAAATTATCAGGCTCGGAACTTTCTTCGGGAAATGCAGTTGGGTGACTTGGTGTATTTTTATCATAGTGGTAAGGAAAAAGCAATTGTTGGAATCGCCGAAGTAAGCCAGGAACAGTTTCCTGATCCAACGGATGCAGCCTGGGTGGCCGTGAAATTGAAAGTGAAAAGCCAGCTGAAACGGCCAGTTTCATTAGTTTCAATTAAAGCTGAGGACAGACTTTCTGACTTGCCTATGCTGAAGCAGTCCAGGTTATCAGTTTTGCCAGTCGGGAAAGAAGAGTTTGACTTACTTCTTAAAATGGGTTCATGAAAAAATCACTCCTTATCTTTTTCCTCGTCATCCTCGGGCAGCAGACTTTTGCGCAGCTGAAATTCATTGAGCGCTATGAAGTAGCCTCTGAGATGAATGACCCCTTGTTTGAGATGATTGATTCGAAAGCAGGTTTGATATCTTTTCGGACTATTCCAGAGAAAGGGCTGAATTTGCGAAAGAGATTTCAATATTTTATTTCAGATTCTTCCTTGAATTCCACCGAAGGAATAGTAGAGTTTCCTGTCAAAGAGGGTTATGATATGTTGGGTTATGATACTGAACTGGATCAGTTGTTTGTTCTTTTTACTAAGGGCTATGCGATGAATTCATCCAAGTACATCCTTCAGATGAATTTGAAGACCAAAAAAGGGTTAGAGTTTGTCGTTGATAATGTATTGGATATGGAGCTGGTAGAGTTTCTTGTTCAGGATCAAAAGGCTATTTTCATGGGTACCTCTGATAGCAGACCAGTATTACAGATTCATGATTTGGTGTCAAAAAGTGTCCACACCTTGCAGGGGATATATGGAAATGATACGCAAATTCTTCAAATCCGTAAAATGCCTGAAACACATTCGCTGGAAGTAGTATTGAGTAGGAAGGGTTCCTATAGAAACCGTGATTTACTCATTAATACCTATGATATGATCGGGAATGTAATTCAGGAAGTGAAAGTAGATCAGTTCGCAGATCCTGGACAGGAGATTATGGATGGGATTTTATTTTCTACCAGCAATTACCAGGAAGCCATGGTAGGTGCTTATGGCCTGGAACGTCGAAATTCCTACCAAGGCATGTACATCATGGATATTAATGAATTTGGAGAGTTTGACTTCAAATTATATACACTCGAAGATTTTCCGAATTTTTATAATTACCTCAATGAAAAACAGAAAGGTAAGAGAGATGCTGAAGTACAGAGGGAACTAGAAAGGAGGCGAATTCCGGGAATTAATAGTCTTTATTCTATTCGAGATATACGACAAACCCCAAATGCTTACTTCATTTATTTTGATCAGTTTACGGTGACTAGTAGTAGATCTGGATTTCAAAATGGAATGTATTCACCTACAGGTGGTTACCGATACGATCGATGGAGTAGAATGGGAACCACCATTTTTAATGATCCATATTTAGCGAGTAGATTTCCTATGTCCAGTAATTATCAGACGGTTCCTGAATACAGATATATTTCTGCTCATTTTGTAAAAGTAGCAAAGACTGGTCAGGTGCTTTGGGACAATGCGACTTCATACAATGAAATGGTTACCACCTACCCAGAAGCATTTGGCGAAGTAGCCGTGGTGGGAGAGGATTTGTATCACATGTTTGTAGAGGATAAGCTTATGAAATTGAGCTTTTTCAGAAATGGAGAAAAGATCTTTGAAAATCAAGAGTTTGAATTGGCTCTAATAGATGAAAATGAGCGTATTCGAGACACAAATCTGGAGAGTTTACGCTTGATACATTGGTACGATAAATACTACCTACTTTCCGGCACACAGCGTATCCGATACATCAATGAGTCGGGTGGTGATCAAGTCCGAGAGGTTTACTTTCTCACCAAAATCGTGGTTGATGGGGATTTGTATCAGCCAGAACAACTCCCGGACTAGATTTTATTTTTATATTTACCCGCAAATCTACCCCATGCAAAAAAGGCTTGTCTTAGACGAAGGACAGATTGAGATCATACTCAGACGCTTCTGTCATCAACTGATCGAAAATCACGATGATTTTGACAATACCGTACTTCTGGGTTTGCAGCCTAGGGGTCCGATCTTGTTGGATAAAATCGTAAAGCTTCTAGAAGAAATTTCTGGAGTGAAAGTTCCTTCGGGATATCTCGATGCTACATTTCACCGAGATGATTTCCGCAGGAGAGATTTTCCCCTCAAAGCAAACGAAACCAAAATCAACTTTCTCGTAGAAGGCAAAAAAGTCATCCTTGTAGATGATGTGCTGTACAAAGGCAGATCAGTTCGTGCAGCAATGGATGCGATGATTGCTTTCGGCAGACCGCAGAAAGTGGAGCTTATGGTGCTAGTAGACCGCAAGCTTACCCGGGATTATCCCATCATGCCAGATTATTATGGTATTCGCGTTCATACCTTGGAAAGCCAATATGTCCTTGTGGAATGGGCAGAGAAGGGGAGTGAAAAAGACGCAATTTGGATCACAGAGAAAGATAAAGCTTAACCATGTCGCAACTCAGTACGAAACACTTACTTGGAATCAAAAACCTCACGGAGGAAGATATCCAGCTTATTCTAGACACGGCGGCTAATTTCAAAGAAGTGATTAATCGCCCGATCAAAAAGGTGCCATCACTCCGTGATATCACGATTGCCAATGTGTTTTTTGAAAATTCCACGAGGACCAGACTATCTTTTGAACTTGCTGAAAAGAGACTTTCTGCAGATGTAGTGAACTTCTCTTCGGCAAATAGCTCGGTGAAAAAAGGAGAAACGCTCGTTGATACCGTGAATAATATTCTTTCCATGAAAGTGGATATGGTGGTGATGAGGCATTCTAGTCCTGGAGCACCTCATTTTCTTTCTCGAAATGTAAATGCAAACATTGTCAATGCTGGAGATGGGACACATGAGCACCCTACTCAGGCTTTGCTCGATGCTTTCTCTATCAAGGAAAAATTAGGAGATGTAGCGGGAAAAAAGGTCGCCATCATCGGTGATATCCTACATTCGAGAGTAGCACTTTCTAATATTTTTTGTCTGCAAAAGCTCGGTGCAGAAGTGATGGTCTGTGGACCGATTACATTGCTGCCGAAATACATTGCCAGTCTTGGCGTGAAAGTAGAATTGGATGTGAAAAAGGCGCTGCAATGGTGTGATGTGGCTAACGTCCTGAGAATTCAGCTGGAAAGACAGCAGATCAAATATTTCCCAAGTTTGCGCGAATATTCACTTTATTACGGCATCAATAAAAAACTATTGAGTCAGTTGGATAAAGAAATCGTAATCATGCATCCAGGACCGATCAACCGCGGCGTGGAATTGAGTTCAGATGTGGCGGATTCAGAACATTCTATTATCCTAGAGCAAGTGCAAAATGGAGTGGCTGTACGAATGGCGGTACTCTATTTACTTGCAGGAACAAAAGGGTAATTAATTTGAAATTTCAGATTTGAGATTTCAAATTTTTTGCATTAAATCTCAAATTCACTTTTATGTTAAGCGTAACTAATCTGGTAAAAACCTATGGCAAGCAAAATGCTGTCAACGATATATCTTTCGAACTTCAGGGAGGAGAGGTAGTTGGGCTGCTTGGGCCAAATGGAGCTGGAAAAAGCACGACCATGAAGTGTATAGTAGGTTTACTTCGCAAAACCTCCGGAGAGATAACTTTGGGTGGACATGATCACTTGAGTGTAGAGGCCAAGCGGCTTTTCAGTTATATTCCCGAAACACCTTATGTCTATGATTTGCTCACGGTGCAGGAGCACATGCAATTCGTAGCTCAGGCTTACGGAGTAAAAGAGTGGAGGGAGAAAGCCGATGAGTATTTGGAGCTATTTGAGTTAGCTGACAAAAAGGATAAACTCGGACGTGATTTATCCAAGGGCATGCGCCAAAAAGTATCGATTTGCTGTGCACTTCTTCCTGATCCTCAAGTATTATTTTTTGACGAGCCAATGATAGGCTTGGATCCAAAAGCAATCAAAAACACTAAGAAGATTTTTAAGCAGTTGAAAGAAGCAGGAAAGACAATCCTGGTCAGCACTCACTTGATTGATAGTGTAGAGTCTATTGCAGACCGTATCATGATTTTGAAAGATGGGAATATTGTCGGAAATGACACCGTAGCTAATTTGAAGCGGCAATTTGTGCAGGGCGAAGGAACTACTTTGGAAGATCTGTTTTTAGAAATGACGAAAGATGAATGAAATCCGACTGCTGTTCAGGAAGGATATTCTCATCCTGATTAATAATATCAAGCTAATACTAAGAAATCCTCTTCGTCTTTTGCCGTATGCTGGAATTTTGGCCTATATATTTTTTATGTATTACCTGCGCCTCAAGGACAGGGGCGATGAGGCTCCTACGCAGGAAATGCCAGAATTGGATCTTAATGGTCTTCCTGAGGTAAATTTTGCAATGCAAAATATAGTTGGAGGAGTGACTATTCTGGCTTTGGGACTTCTCATTTACCAGTTGTATAGCGCTACGAAAAATAACGTCAGCTTTTTCAAAATGGCGGATGTAAATCTGCTTTTCACTGCGCCAGTCAAGCCCGAGAATATTCTGATTTACTACATGGCCAGATCGATTTTGTCTTCTTTGGGAGGTGCTATCATCTTTGTGATTTACGGAGCTAGCCAAGCAATAGACACTTTTGAGATGACTGTTGCGAATTTCATATTCCTGATACTCGCTTTTGCTTTGTTCTTTTTTATTGTTTCTCCCATCAAATTCCTGGTTTACACGCTGAATACCAAGTATGATGTGATGGAATATATCCGTTCAGGTGTGATTGCCTTGGCGGTTTTACTCGTAGGAATTATAGTTGTACCAGGGCTGATGGCAGAGAAATTCTGGCAAGGAATGTTTGCATGGATCACTTCCCCTTGGTTTGATTTCTTCCCAATTGTAGGATGGAGCCGCGGAATTGCGAGCTACCTTGTTCATGGGAATGCGATTATTTCGATCGGCTTTATTTTGCTCTATGGGGTATCTTATTTTGTGATTCTGAAATTGGTCATTCGCTTTGCTGGATATTATTATGAAGATGTGCTGGAGGCGACGAAGTCGAATGAAGAAAAGCTAGAGAAGGTAAAAGGCAAAAAGCAAGTTGGCGAGAGTTCCTACAGCTTGAATACTAAAAAGAAATTGGCGCTTCCAGACTTCGGAACTGGGGCAAAAGCTTTTTACTGGAGAAATTACGTACACAGTTCTCGGCAGGATTTTCATCCGCTGTTTGGGTTGTATTCTCTGATCATGGTGGCGATAGGACTAGTGCTTGCAGTACTTTCCTTATTCGAATGGTTTTCGCATTACTTCCTCTATGGCTATCTGCTGATTATGCTGTTTTTATATTTCTTTGCCGGAATAGGTAGAGCAAATGTAGGAGACCTTAAAAAGCCTTTTTTCATCCTTGTGCCCGCTACATGGGCTGCTAAATTCTGGAACATGATAAAGCTGGACATTCTTCAGATTTCCTTGTTTTGTGTCGCATTGATTGTTCCTTCTGTACTGATAGCTGGGTTAAACTGGTTTATAGTGCCTCTCTTTTTATTCGCAACTATAGAAGTTTATTTGATAGGTTTTGGTATTAATATTATTCCTCAAATCGCCTTGGATGAGGGCTGGGATAGAAAATTAATCAAGCCCTTTATGATAGGCGGAATAGTGCTTTTTGGATTTGTTCCGGCATTTGCCTTCAGTATTGTCGCATTTATAGTTTCAAAGCAATTCGTCTGGGCGCTGTTTGGAGGAACCTTTGGGATGTTTTTCGTGGCAGCGATCCTGATGCATGTGACCTTAGATGTATTGAAGCGATTGGAATTTAAGGAGGTTTAGCATACAGGATTTTATTTTTCTGAAATAAAACTCTTAAGACTATTCTCCAAAAAGTTTCTGGGCGAAAGATCCGTTTTCAACTGGATTGCCTGACGTTATAATTTCCATGTCTTGATTAATCAAGAAAGTGTTTGTTTCATTTAATAGCAGTTCTTCATTCAGCTTTCGAAACTCGTCATTGATGTCAAAGAAATAAGAACCTGGAGCTAATTCTTTATTTTCATTTTCTACAAGGAACTTGAAAAAATAAAAATCATCACTTGCACGCAATATAAATAACACAGGGATATTTCTCTCCTTAAATTTCGTCGAATTTTCCAACCAAAAATCCAGATCGCCAATGCATGTCACACAGGACACATTTAAAAATACAATTATTGCAGATTGATCAATTATTATAGTTTTACCGTCCTGTGAGCCTTGGTTTGTATCTAGGTTATATAAGTTTAAACAGTTTGGAAATGTTACTGATTTATTTTGAAAACCCTTTCTATCTACTTTTAAATTTTCAATTTTAGTTTTGTCAGCACAAAAAGAAAATGCCAATATTATCACCAAGATTGAGCCTAATGTTATGCTTTTATTCATAAGTCAATATATAAAACCTCACTTGTGTCTACATCGAAGGCATATAGTTTTTTGTCATCAGGAGAGATCGATATTGTCATAACTTCTCTGTCTAGCATTATTTTTCTAATTGGCTTTCCATTCCAATCGTAAATGAATATTTCCTTGCCAAAGAAAGCATTTTCTTCTTTATCTTTTTTACCGGAAAAAAGTCCGTATATATAATTCTTTGATACTGAAGCGCTGATAAAACAATGTAGAATATCTGGTCCCCTATCAAATGTAAATTCTCCTGATTGATCTACTAGTAATGCATCAAAATTATCGATTTGAGAAGGTCCTTTGATTGAGAAACTTTCTTTAGTTTGGATGTTAAAAATCTCAATGCAATCATGCCATCTATATGCTGAAGCCACTAAAGATTCATTTGGGTTAATCTCCATCGAAAACTGAAAATAATTTTTTAATGCTTCAGGATTTAAATTTTCAGGGAATTTGGTAAAATCACCAAATTCCTCAACTAATTCACCATTAGATCTATTTAACAATTGAAATTTTTTTATTGATTCCTTATACCCAGATCCAATTAAATATTCATTATTGAGAATCTTTATTTTATCAAAAAAATTTGGGACTTTTACCTCTTTAAAATCTCCAGTGAGAAGGTTTTTTTCTATGACTTTTCTCATAGTGATATCGAAAATCATGAAATATTCATTTTTTAGACTTGAGGATTTTGGTGAAAATGATTCATATAATCCATTTCCTTTTCCAATAAAACTTTCAGTTAATTCTTGTTTTTGGAAATTATAAAAATGGACTATTTTATTGTCTTTTCCATCTACATCATGGATATAAAGACCAGAATCAGAGGCTATAAAATTATAGGGAGTACCGCCTAAGAAGTCAAAATACTTTTTAAAAGAATGAGACTCAATTATTTTAAAGTCTTTAATCTCTAATTCGTTTTCACTAATTTTTATTTTCTTTTCTTTAGAAATTTCACAGCTTGATAAAAATATCAAAGTTAAAAATAATAATAGATTGTTTTTCATTTCTTTTTACATTAACAGTTAAATTTCGCTCTTGGTGATTCAATTTAAAAAATCTAGTAATTGAATAGAGCATAATTTTAAATTTGCCATAATATTTAGGATGTAAATTTTGAGTAATTTGAAACAAAAATAGGATTGTGCTCATATTGTTGTACAATCCTATTTTCTTAATTAAGTTGGGTTAGGATAATATCCACAGGTTGAAGGTGTAGTATCGACAACTGACTTTTCAACGCATCTCGCTATTGTATACAGTCCGTCAGGGCAGCTATCATCCATATTTCCAGTATATCTGCATTTTTTTGCAATTTTTGGATCTTCTTCTTCTAAAGCATAGGCACTGTTCCCAAAAGTTATAGATTTAATTGTAGGAATGCCAAATTTTTCAGATTCAAAATCAATTCCGATATTGAAAAATAGACCTAGAGTAAGCATGCTTACAGCTGTGATTTTCACAGCACGAGTAGATAAACTTTGTTTGTTCATGATTGAAATGTTTAGGTAAAAATTATTTTAGTTTTCAATTCTAAAAAAAAAACTAACTAATCAAACTAATTAGTTTAAAAATGTCTAATAAAAATTCCCAAGATAAATTATTAGCCATTTTTTCAACTTAAAAGGCAGTCTCGCTTCGCATAAGCTCTAGACTAAATACCGAATTTTATTCTGTTTTAAGTTCTTCGTAATCGCTTCACCAAAAAAAATCCTGTAATTTTGAGTTCCAATTTTAACCGACTATGATTTATAACTCAATAATCGAAACCATCGGAAATACCCCGATGATCAGACTAAACAAGCTTGCGCAACATATCAAAGGGGATGTGCTGGTGAAGGTGGAATATTTCAATCCTGGTAACTCCATGAAAGATCGTATGGCGATCAAAATGGTGGAGGATGCCGAGAAAGCGGGTTTGCTAAAGCCGGGAGGAACGCTCATCGAAGGGACGTCTGGAAATACTGGAATGGGTCTGGCACTTGCGGCTATTGCAAAAGGCTATAAGTGTATTTTTACCATGGCAGACAAACAGTCAAAAGAGAAGATAGATATTCTTAAAGCTGTGGGGGCTGATGTGATCGTTTGTCCTACAAACGTTTCACCTGAAGATCCTAGGTCCTATTATTCTATTGCGAAGAAATTGAATCAGGACATTCCTAATTCCTTTTACCCAAATCAATACGACAACTTATCTAACACAGCTGCTCACTATGAGACGACTGGCCCTGAGATTTGGAATGATACAGAAGGCAAAATCACACATTACGCAGCCGGTGTAGGAACTGGCGGATCTATGTGCGGTACTGCAATGTATCTGAAAGAGCAGAATCCAAATGTGGTAACAGTGGGTATAGACACCTATGGTTCTGTATTCAAGAAATATAAGGAAACAGGCATTTTTGACGAAAAAGAGGTTTATCCATACCTGACTGAAGGGATAGGCGAAGACATTCTTCCAAAGAATGTGAACTTCGATATGATCGACCATTTCGTCAAAGTCACTGATAAAGATTCTGCGGTGATGACGCGTAGATTGGCCAAAGAGGAAGGTTTATTTGTAGGATGGTCTTGTGGATCGGCTGTGCACGGAGCTTTGGAATGGGCCAAAGATAATCTGAAAGAAGGTGACCAGATGGTGATTATTCTTCCAGATCACGGGACTCGCTATTTAGGAAAAGTATATAACGATGAGTGGATGAGAAACCACGGTTTCTTGGAGGATAAAACTTTCTCCACTGCACGTGACATCATTTCGCAGCGAAATGGAGCCTATACTTTGGTCTCTACGCTGAAAACTGACTCCGTAAAGGATGCAATTGGATTGATGAACAAGACTAGCGTTTCCCAGATTCCAGTGATGGAAAATGGCGAAGTGGTAGGATGCTTGACTGACAATAAATTACTTGCCAGAATCATCGACAACCCATCCTTGAAAGATGCTTTAGTAGCTGATGTAATGGAAGATTCTATGCATTTTGTGGCGCTGGATAGTACGCTGGACGTACTTTCTTCTATGGTAGAAAAAGAAAAGGCCGTACTTGTACGCGATGTGCAGAATAAAATTCACATCATCACCAAGCATGATATTTTAGAAGCTTTTACTAAGTAATATTATTCATCTCTCTGCTGCCAATAACCATAATTTTCTTGGTTTAGTAGGCAGGAAGACGGGAGACCGAAGACCGAATAGGTCTCTCCTATAGCTCTAAGGCTACTAGGGTCACCTGTCTTCGGTCTTCCGTCCGCTAAATCAAAGAAGAGAAGGTGATTCGCAACTTTGCGGATAATTATATAATTAAAAATGAATCAAGATAAAATTCAACGGATCATTGATTCGGGAGTAGATTTTAATATTAAGGAAATACTTACAAAAGCCTGGGAAATGTTCAAATCCCGGGCTTTGTTTCATGTAGGTTATATGGTATTGATTGGGGCGATTCAGGCTGCCTTTACCGTTTACCTTGCTGACTTCACTTTTCTATATTCCATCTTTTTAGCACCACCATTAGTTTGCGGATTTTATTTGGTCGCTAATCGCCAAAGTCAAAAGGAATACCTCGATTTTCAGAATTACTTCGATGGATTTAAGTATTGGTGGAATCTTATTTCCACCAATTTGATCAGTTCTATCTTCATCGTTGGCGGGATTATCCTCTTGATTATCCCTGGGATATACTTGCTGATAGGCTATATGTTCAGCTTATTGTTTGTGATTTTTGGAGGGTTTGATTTCTGGACTTCTATGGAACTTAGTCGTAGGCTGGTTCACACCAATTGGTTGAAGTTCTTCTTATTTGCCTTGGCACTTATCGCGCTCAATATAGTCGGATTCCTTTGTTTGGTTGTTGGGTTATTCATCACGATTCCGATGACCTATTTGGCTGTTTATATTCTTTTTGAAGAACTAACAATAGATGCCATTGACGAAGAGCCAAAGGATAACATTATTCATGTGTAAGAATCATGGCTTCTAGCCGTGATCTACATTTTTCTGTAAGCTCAGTTACGGCAGTTTCAGAAGATGTAGGTGGATCAATAGGCTTGGAGAAAGTGATTTTGACTTTGCCTGGACTGATCAATAGTGATCCCTTCTTCATGATACTGTCGGCTCCGATTACGGCGATAGGAAGTATAGGAATGCCGGTTTCTACAGCAAGTCGAAATGCGCCGGATTTGAAAGGTAATAGGGGCGCTTCCGTGTCATTTCTTGTTCCTTCAGGAGCTACTACTGCGGAGATTCCCTTATTCAGAAAGGACACCAACCGATCTATACTTTTTCTTCTCGACTCGGCATCAGTTCTATCTACCCAGATGGCGACTTTTCCCACTACCCATCCGAAAAATGGAATTTTTGACAATTCCTTTTTTCCCAAAGCCCGTACCTGCTGAGGAATGGCTAAAGGAATTATTGCTGCATCTAAAAAAGAACGATGGTTGAATATAAAGATATAGGGCTGTGTTCTGTCGACTAGCTCTCTTCCATGAAATTCGTATCGGATTCCGGATAGAAAAGACCAGGTTCTTGCCCAAATTCGAATCAATAGAAAAGAGATTCTTCCTCCAGCAGGGCTGATACTTACAGGGATTACGATAAAAACGCCAAGGATCAGGAGCAGTGTGAAGAAGACAATAATAGAGTAAGTGGTAAATATTACTTGGATGACTTTTATCATTCGAGAGAATTGGTAATTTTGGGTATAAATATAATCTTCACTCTTTGCTTGCTTAAGCCTCCGAGCGTTCGGAGGCTTTTTATTTTATAAAAGCCCAGCATTATTGTAAAATTTAACCGATCAAGGTTGCGCTGAGAAGAGGGTGCTATATTATTGATGTTAATATCTAATTACAAATTTGAAAGGACCAATAAGGCTCATTTCTTTCAAGAGATAAATGCAATTCTATGACATATTCTAAAATGTAATGATGGTGTTAAAATCAAGAATATAGAGAAGGAGTGAAGTTTTAGTTATTCAATTATGAAATATTCCTTACTGTTCATGCTGCGAGTGAGATAGGTGACGAGAATATGTATGTGGTTCCCACAGGAAATGGAGGGGCATACGATTCTTTATTTTTTGAACTTCCTCAGGTTAGTTCGTTGATTACTTGATAGTAAATCTAAGCGGACTAAAGGAACTACCGTTTTTGAGTAGTTGGGAAGAATGAATTAAGCAAAACAACTTAACCTATTAAATTTATTCAGATATATTTTTTATAAAATTAGTTCAATTTACTTGCATTTTTAGTCTGGGGGGGGGTATATTGTAAATGAAATTTCTAGTATACCGGTAAATGCGATTTTTTAGGGTATTTTTTCCTGCCCTGCACTATGCGAATTGGAGTATATTCAATTCTTTAACAATTATGAAAAAGCTAAATGAAAAACTTCTTTTAGTCTGTTTACTGTTTTCAGGATTTGCGGTCACTAATACTACAGCTGCTGAAACACTAATGGGCGATTCAAAAATAACTGAAACCAGACTCTGTCCTCCGGAAGATAATGTCTTCATAACATTTGAGACCAGTTGTGGAGAAACTGCAGTTGCTTCGGGATGTACTACTGAGGAAATTGTAGCAGATGTCATTCAGTGGGAAGAATTCTATTGTGGACCAATGGTTGGTCCAGTGTAGTATAAGACCATTGTAGTATTAGAAGGGGGCATTTGCTCCCTTTTTTATAAATTGAAACACCATTATCAACGAAATGAAAAAAATATCCATATTTATTTTTCTGATTATATTGAGTTCCTCCATGCAATTACGTGGGCAAATAAGTAATCAAGCCTTTTTTTATTCTGCTACTTATACTCCTGATTCCACAGACGTTAATAATAAAGGAACTGATTATATGATATTGTGGGCAGGAGATTATTACAGTGTTTTTGAGAGCTACTATGGATACCAATTGGATTCTGTTCAAGCAGCTGCTTCAAAGCAAAGTAATAGTCCAAAGGATCTGAATATGACAGCTTTAGTGGGCTCAGTCTTGTCGATGAAAAAGCCTGCATTAAAATTTAGGATTCATAAATCCTGGGCGGATGAACAAATCACTGTTTATCAAAATATATTTTTTGATAACTATGTATATATTCAGCCTCTAAAAATGGAGGGTTGGAATATTGAAGATCAATACAAGGAGATTTTGGGATTTAAATGTCAAAAAGCTTCTATTCATTATGCTGGTCGGGATTTTATTGCTTGGTATTCGGAAGAGATTCCGTTGAGTGACGGTCCGTATGTTTTTAATGGACTTCCTGGACTTATTATGCAAATTGAAGACGTGCAGAATTTTTATAGTTTTGAATTGATCGGAATACAAAGTTCGTCTATAAAAATGAGTGAACGAGTACTTCCGAAGACTATCTCATTGTCAAAAAATCAGTTTTTTTTGACCAAAAATGCATTATTTAAGGATGTAAGAAAGGCTTTACTTGGAAAGCCTTCAAGTTCAGTTTCTGATGAAGCGATTAGGAGCGTACAACAGCGTTATGACAAATCGAATAATCCATTGGAATTGGTTGTAGATTAATGAAGATTGGATTATTGAGTCTATTTTTTTTATTGTCATCACTGGTTGGTTTTTCTCAATCTACTATTCGAGGCAAGATCATTGAAGGCTCAAAAAAAACTCCTGTATTTGGTGTAAACATAGTGGTCAAAAGTCCTTCGGATTCTACTACAATTGCATTTGGATTTTCAAATGAATCAGGTCAGTTCGAGATAGAATTCAAATCGGAATTGGATAGTGTTTATTTGACGATAAATGCAATGACTATTCTAAAGAAAAATGTCTTTCTTTCCACGAACGGAGAGCCTGTTGTGATTGAAGTAGCAAGTTCTTCATTGGATCTTAAGGAAGTAACTGTCGGAGGCATTAAAAATCCTGTAACTCAAAGAAATGACACGATTTCGTATGATATAAGTGGGTTTTCTACAGTGAATGATCGAGTTCTGAGTGATGTTTTAAAGCGACTTCCTGGCATAGAGGTTTTGAGTAACGGGATGATTCAATATCAAGGTAGGCCCTTGGTCAAATTCTATATTGAAGGTTTAGATTTATTACAAGGTCGTTACAACCTTGCAAACAAAAATCTCCCAATAGACGCTATTGAATCGGTGGAAGTGTTAGAAAATCATCAACCGATCAAAGTACTGGATTCCTTAGTTTTTTCTGATAGAGCTGCATTGAATATCAGCCTAAAACGCAAGAATACTTGGATTGGGACTGGGCATGTAGGTGCAGGTGGAGGTCCTTTTATAGCAGACACAAAGATTTCGCCTATGGTTTTCAGAGAGGACTTTCAAGCGTTGTTTAGTATTCAGGGCAATAATTTTGGGGGGAATTTAGCAGATGAACAAAAATCCTTAACCTTAGATGACCTTCTTGATTTAGTAAACAAAAAGGATATTAAGGGATGGTTTACATTTCCAGGATTGGAGATGGCGGGCTTGCCAAAGGAGAGAGCAAGATTTAATGAGAGCTATCTTGGATCGGCAAATGTATTGATGAAGAATAGCAAAGGTACTGAGTTGAGGATAAATGTAGATTTTAATCAAGAGGATTTAGCTCAAAGTAAGAATAGTTTTACGACCTATTTTTTACCAAATACTGATACAATTAGCTTTGTCGAAAATATTAAGTTAGATAATATTCGGAGAAAGATTTTGGGAGGGTTGAATTGGAATAGAAATGCTACGAATAGTTATTTTGATAATTCGACCTCTTTTGAACTCATTAAGAATGATTTTGGTGGAAATGTTTTTTTCAACCAAAATCCAATTAGCGAGACTGCATCACTTCCGATGATTCGACTTGAAAATAAGTTAAAACTTATAACTCTCATAAAAAATAATCTCTTTGATGTCAGATCAACTGTTTCTTTTCAGAAGTCACAGCAAGAACTATTTCTTAGACCTTCGGTATTTGATACAAATGGCAATTCAGTTGGTTTGTATGATTTGTTAATACAATCAATAGATTTTCAGAGGATATTCATGAATAATTCATTGGGGTTGACATTCAAAACAAGAAACGCTGTCAACATCCAATCTGCAGTTGGAGTCAGCGTTTTAATGGATAAATTGGCTAGCGTCCAGTCTATAGATTCTATAGGTAGGGATCAGTTATTGCCATTTGAACGAAATAAGGCTGATTTTGAAAATGTTTCTACCTATATAAAAAATTCTTTAGCCTATGAGAAAAATGGATTTCAGGTAAAAGCTGATGTTCCACTTTATGTGGCATATTTTAAAAGGAATGACCTTGCTGCCAGTCAATCGTCCAGCTTTTCGAGGATCTATTTAGAACCATACCTTAATATAAAGTATCAGCTTAGTGGGAAGGTTTCAAGTTCGATTTCATTTAGGAAAAGCAATGAGTTTGGTACTGGAGAAGATTACTATTCTAATAGTATTATATCAAGCTATAGGAATATTGATATCAGTGATAGTCGTGTTCCTGAGTCCATCAGGTTGATGCTCAATTATGGATTGAATTATAAGAACCCTGTGTTCGGATTGTTTTTTGATTTGAGTGCGGCGTATTCCAAAACTGATAAAAATGTAATTGCTAAGTATTCACTTTTTGAGTCTGGTGGAATGGCTAAATCGTTATTGGATTTTGAAAATCAGATTGTTCAGCGCGCACTGAGTCTGAGAGGAAGTAAATATTTAACGGATCTTTACACGACCATCACTATTAGCAGTTCTATTCAGTTTCAAGACTATGCGCAAGTGACCAATGAAGCACTTGTAGATTATTCCAATAGAATATTTTTGACTGGTTTTGAAGTTGCCGTAAAGCCTAAGGAGTATATTGGACTTGATGTTAAAACTAGCTTAAATGTGGTTAATTCGATGAGTGATCAAAGTGGAGTTGCAAAAATCAAACAAGTGAATTCAGAATTAGGGCTCGATATATTTCCAATACAAAATCATTTGATAAGAGCTCAATTTCAGTATGTTTCAAATAAAATTGAGATGAGCGGTACTCCTCAAAGGAGTAGTTTTTTGGATTTAAGCTATCGATTCACACCTCTAAAATCAAGAATGGATTTCAGTGTTATTTGTAAAAATATTTTGGATGCAGATGTATATAGAAGTTATTTTTCAAATGGGTTTGTCGTAGGATTTCAAGAAATGCCATTACGGCCTAGGCAATTTTTGATAAAGATTAATTTTTCGTTTTGAGAAAATGAGGGCTGTAAATGGTTAAATTCTGATAAGTATAATAATGATAATGAATCTATTCTTTTCAAAAGCTTTTCTTTTTGTGTCGTGTGCTTCTCTCTATGCGTGTCATAGCTATGGTCAGAATAAGCATACAGATACTTCTCCTGAAGATACTTTAAAGATTAATGTAATCACCAATGAAACTCATCAGGTGATTGAGCATTTTGGTGCTTCAGATGCTTGGTCGGCGCAGTTTGTAGGACTTTGGCCAGAGAAAAAAAAGAATGCAATCGCAGAATTGCTTTTTAGCAGTGAGGCCGATGCTCATGGAAATCCCAAGGGAATAGGACTGTCAATGTGGAGGTTTAATGCTGGTGCAGGAAGTGCTGAGCAAGGCGAGCAAAGTGGTATTCGGGACGAGTGGAGGAGAGCGGAGTCATTTCTGAATGCGGATGGAACCTATGACTGGAATAAGCAAGCTGGCCAAGTTTGGTTTGCCAAAGCCGCCAGAGCGCATGGAGTGGGGAATTTGTTGATTTTCCCAAATAGTCCTCCCGTATCTATGACCAAGACTGGAAAAGCTTACGCAAAGGATGGACAATCAAATTTGAAGGAGGATAAGTATCCTGCTTTTGGCGAGTATCTAGCTCAGGTTATAAAAGGGCTGGGTGAAAAAGGACTGAAAGTGGACTATGTGAGTCCGGTGAATGAACCACAGTGGGATTGGTCAGATGGAGGGCAGGAAGGAACGCCCTTCTGGAATAATGAAATAGCAGGAATTGCAAAAGCAGTAGACCAAGCGTTGGAGGAAAATAATCTAACGACGAAGATTGATATCGCCGAAGCTGGTAAAATTAATTATCTATATGAGCAAGCGGATAAGGAAGGGCGAGGGGAGCAGGTTACGAATTTCTTTAATCCATCGTCTTCGAATTACATTGGTGATCTCAAGCATCTGAGTCGCACGATTTCAGCGCATAGTTATTTCACTACTTCTCCATACGAATCAGCAGTGGAGCAGCGAGCGAGTCTTAACGCTATGATTCAATCAGTCCCGGACCTTAAGTATTGGATGAGTGAATATTGCATATTGGGAGGTAATGGAGGAGAAATTAATGGTAATGGAAGGGATATGGGGATTGAGCCGGCGCTTTATATAGCAAAGGTGATTCATAATGATCTCACGGTTTCGAATGCGAGTGCTTGGCATTGGTGGATTGCGATTTCACCTTATAACTATAAGGATGGCTTAATCTACATCGATAAGAACAAGGAAGACGGTGAATTTTATGAAAGCAAAATGCTCTGGGCGTTGGGTAATTATAGCAGATTTATCCGCCCTGGCTATCAACGTCTTTCAGTAGAAATAAATAGTCAAAAGCAGCAGTCGCCTGACTTGTTGGTTTCTGCTTACTCATCCGCTGATCAGCATGAAACGGTACTGGTTTTCGTGAATTCCGGAATTAAGGATGTAGAAGTGGGTTTGTTCGAGGACGGTGATTCCAAATCAATCAAGAGTCTTTACATCACTTCAAAGGATAAGGATTTGGAAGCAGAAGTAATAGATGTATCAGTAAATAACATCGTTATTCCAGCCAGATCTATTGTGACAGCAGTGACTGAGAGGTAGTGTATGGACAGATTATCGTATGCACTTAGTTGTTCTAAATGATAGAGACTAAGATGATTGTACCTCTATACGCCACGCGTAGACGGTATTGAGAATCAGCCGCTCACATTTCCATTCCAAATTTTTGGCTAGAATTCCTCATTTGTCAATAATTCCCTACCTTTGCAATCCGTTCGAGTGAATGGAGTGTATTTGGCTTGCCTAATACATTGATTTACAACTAAAAACGATAGTTCGCTGACCCGAGGACTATTGCTATTCAGGGTTTGTACTATTATGTCTAACAAAGAAGAATTTAACTGGGACAACTTCGAAACCAAAGGTTTTGGAGAAGGCTATTCCAAAGAACAGCGTGAGCAAATGGCTGCAATGTACGAAGGTACGTTGGGCGAGATCACTGAGAAAGAAGTAATCAAAGGCACTGTAGTAGGTGTTAATGACAAGGACGTAATCATCAACATCGGTTTCAAATCTGATGGATTGGTTCCTCTTTCTGAATTCAGAGATCTTGATGGCATCAAGCCAGGTGATATTGTAGAAGTATTCATCGAAGAGCAAGAAAACGCGCTTGGTCAGTTGATCCTTTCCCGTAAGAAAGCTAAGATCGTACGTGCATGGCAGGACATCGAAGATGCTCTTGAGAATGACAACGTGATCGAAGGTTTGGTGAAAAGAAGAACTAAAGGTGGTTTGATCGTAGATATCTACGGTGTAGAAGCATTCTTGCCAGGTTCTCAGATCGACGTGAAACCTATCAGAGATTTCGATATCTATGTAGGTAAGAAAATGGAAGTGAAAGTGGTGAAAATCAACCACGCAAATGATAACGTAGTAGTATCTCACAAAGTGTTGATCGAGAAGGATCTTGAGAAGCAAAAAGCTGAGATCCTAAACAACCTTGAGAAAGGTCAAGTATTGGAAGGTGTGATCAAAAACATGACCAATTTCGGTGTATTCATCGATCTAGGTGGTGTAGATGGTCTTCTTCACATTACAGATATCTCTTGGGGACGTATCAATCATCCAGAAGAAGTATTGCAACTTGATCAGAAAGTTCAGATTGTGGTTCTTGACTTTGATGATGATAAGAAGAGAATTTCTTTGGGTATGAAGCAGCTTACTGCTCATCCTTGGGATTCTTTGGCTTCTAGCCTTGAAATCGGATCTAGAGTTAAAGGTAAGATCGTAAACGTAGCTGACTACGGTGCGTTCCTTGAGCTTGCTCCAGGTGTTGAAGGTTTGATCCACGTTTCTGAAATGAGCTGGTCTCAGCATTTGAGAAATCCTGCTGACTTTGTGAAAGTAAGCGACGAAATCGAAGCTGTAGTATTGACTTTGGACAAAGACGACAGAAAAATGTCTCTTGGTATCAAGCAATTGACTGAAGATCCATGGACTAAGAATGACATGGGTACTAAGTACGCTGTAGGTTCTAAGCACACAGGTGTGGTAAGAAACTTGACTAACTTCGGTCTATTCCTTGAATTGGAAGAAGGTATCGATGGTTTGGTTCACGTATCTGATCTTTCTTGGACTAAGAAAATCAAGCATCCATCTGAGTTTGTTAAAGTAGGAGATGAGCTACAAGTAGCTGTTCTTGAGCTTGACGTAGACAACAGAAGACTTGCTCTTGGTCATAAGCAATTGGAAGAAAATCCATGGGATACTTTCGAATCTGTATTCCCAATCGGATCAGTTCATAAGTGTACTGTAGTTTCTAAGAATGACAAAGGTGCAGTTCTTGAATTGCCTTACGGTCTTGAAGGATTTGCTACTGTGAAAAACTTGGAAAAAGAAGACGGATCTCAAGTAGAGGTTGGTGAGTCTTTGGATTTCAAAGTGTCTGAATTCTCTAAAGATGATAAGAGAATCGTTCTTTCTCACACTGCAATGTTCAGAGAAGATACTGCTAAGCCTGCTAAGAAAGAAGTTAAGAAGAAATCTGAATCAGGTTCTGCTTCTACTTCATCTTCAGCTCCAGCTGAGAAGTCTACTCTTGGTGACTTGGATGCATTGACTCAATTGAAAGAGCAAATGGAAGGAAAGAAGTAAGACGTTAGATTCTAGCTCTTAGAATCAAGACTTACTACTTGACTATATTGAAAACGCCGACTGAAAAGTCGGCGTTTTTTTTGTTGAAAATAGTTTAACCAGAAAGAGCACAGAGGGTTCAATTGTCAGGCTGAGCGAAGTCGAAGCCTAATTGGGTTCATTGCTTTCCTGCTTCTCCAGAAGCTGGACTTCTAGAGATTATTTGATGGTTTGATTTTCAATAGGCTTGTAGCATTTCAGTTTCTGCTTTCGTCTTGGCTAAACTATTTTTATCATTAATTTCGACCTTATGAAAAACGCATATTTACTTTGCTTTATCCTTCTAATTAGTTTTTCGGCCACTGCGCAATCAGGGTTAGGGGTGAAAGGCTATTTTGGTGCTTCGGGAGCTATGGCCAATTGGAACGAAGATCTCGATGGAGCTAGCTCTGTGGATATTGAGAATTTAAGGGAGGTGGGCGTTTTGTTTTCGAAAAGTATAAGTGAGAAATTCTCGGTCAGTGCAGGTATGAATTATTCATTTGCCAACGTGGTTTTCAGCCCAAATATTCCACCTTGCTTCAATTGTCTTAGCATTTCTTTTAATCATAATCCCGATTTCAAGATGCTTTCCATTCCTGTCTATGCAGAATATGCATTAGGGAAGATTTTTTATACAGCAGCAGGACCAATCTTAGATTTCCAGTTATCAGAAGGAAATAATTTCTCCGACCAAAGCGGGATGGGTTTCTTGGTGGGGCTTGGAGCAAAAGTGAAAACTGAGAAGTTGACTTTCTCTGTATTCCCTAATTACAAAAGGCATAATACGATCCCTTTTGAAAAAGAAGGTAACTATAAACAAGTCTTACAAGAGCTAGGAGTTCAGCTTGGAGTTGGTTACAGCTTTTGATTTGCGGCAAATCAAATTGGTTTCTAAATAATAGCACATAAAAAAAGCATCCCGAATTCGGGATGCTTTTTTGTTGAGGTCGAGAGCGGATTCGAACCGCTGTAGAAGGTTTTGCAGACCTCTGCCTAGCCACTCGGCCACTCGACCAATCAGAATTGGAATGCAAATGTAGTTAATATCTTTTCCCCTGCAATAAAGCTTCTAATTATTTTAAATCTTTAAGGTCAAAACAGCATCTTCATTGATTTGAATTCAATAATACATAGCCTTGTATCGTGGGATTTCAATCTAAGTTTACAAACACTGCGAAATAGATTCTATTTATAAAGATTCTAAATTGATTTTTAATCCCAGTTTTCATCTTAAATATCTGTAATACAAGTGTATATGAAATCAAATACTGTTACATCTCACATCTGCCATCCATCAATACAAGTTTGAAAAATAGGCTTCGGGTAGTACCTTTGCAAGGGTTATAAAAAACCGCTTAAACTATTTAATTAGCTCTAATATGTTATCTAAACGCTCGTTAGTAGGGGTTCGAATGAATTTCCACACACTGGCAGTGCTGTTTTTCATGCTTATCGGGATTCAGGCTTTTGCCGCAGATCCGGTAGTTGGAAGTAGCGACGAAGCAGTAGCAGCAGGTAAAACTGTATTCAATGCAAATTGTAAACAGTGTCACAAGCTTGATCAGAAATACACAGGTCCAGCCTTGCGCGGAGCTACCGATAGGCAACCTGTTGAAATTGTAAAGGCTTTTATTAAGAACTCTGGTTCAGTTATCTCATCTGGTAATGCTTATTATGCAGGTCTCTACAAGGACTTTAATAATTTGGCCATGCCAACTCATGAGTTTTTGAGTGATGCTGACCTGGATAATTTGCTCGCTTACATTGAGTTCGGAGACAAGGTTGATCCTGCCGCAGCCGCTGCTGTAGGTGGAGATGGCGCCGTCGATTCAGCTGGAGGAGGAATTCCAAACGAATACCTTACTGTTATTCTAGGGGTATTAGTTGTAGTTCTTTTATTGATTTTGGTTGTATTGGGATTAATTATATCCGTATTGACCAAATATCTGACCAAGCAAGATCTCGATGAAGACGACAAAGAGTTTGTTAATCAGAAGACTAACCTAGGCAAGGTGTTCAAGAGTGATATGTTTGTGGTTATTGTGACTGCACTTGTTATTGCTTTAGTAGCCAAGACAGCGTTAGATGGACTTTACTCTGTAGGTATTCAGCAAGGATATGCACCTACACAGCCTATCGCTTATTCCCACGCACTTCACGCCGGTACTTTAGAGATCGAATGTCAATATTGCCATACTGGTGTAGAGATCGGAAAATCAGCGAATATTCCTTCGGCTAACATCTGTATGAACTGTCACACACACGTGCAGAATATACAGGGCAAAGAAGGTGTTTCTCCAGAAATTCAGAAAATCTACGATGCCGTAGATAACAATCAGCCTATCGAGTGGGTACGAGTTCACAACCTTCCTGATTTGGCTTATTTCAATCACTCACAACACGTAATGGTGGGTGAGATTGAGTGTCAGACTTGCCATGGTCCTATCCAGGAAATGGAAGTAGTTGGGCAGCATAGTGCGCTTACTATGGGTTGGTGTATTGACTGTCACAGACAGACTGAGATCACTACCGAAGGCAATGCCTATTATGATAAGTTGGTACAAGTTCACTCTGATTCTAAAGATGCTTTGAAAGTAAAAGACATCGGTGGTTTGGAATGTGCTAAGTGCCACTATTAATTCATTATTCTTTTCGCAAATTCATTCTTATATCATAAAATGAAGGAAAATAAAAAAACGTACTGGAAAGGGCTTGAGCAGCTCAACAACGATCCAGAGTTTGTAAAGAACGCTGACAGGGAATTTGCTGAGCTTCCTTCTACACTCAACGAAGAGGGTAGTGCTACCAGAAGAGATTTTCTTAAAGTAATGGGATTCAGTTTAGCAGCAGCTTCTTTGGCTGCTTGTGAGGCTCCTGTTAGAAAGATGATCCCTTACGTGAATAAGCCGGTTGATATCAACCCATCTATTCCAAACTATTATGCTTCTACTTACGCTACAGCTGGTGATTATGCCTCTATCGTAGTGAAGACAAGAGAAGGTCGTCCTATCAAAATCGACGGTAATGAGCTTTCTCCTATTAATAAAGGAAAAGTAAATGCTATCGTAGAAGGATCTATTCTTTCTCTATATGATAAAGAGAGACTTGCGGGTCCTTATAGTGGTGGCCAACTTTCTGATTGGAAAACAGTAGATGCGCAAGCCAAGTCGGCTTTAGCTTCTGCAGGAACTGTGAAAATCGTAGCTAATACGATTATGTCACCTTCTACTATGAAGGCCATTCAGCAATTAGCTGACGCAAATGGCAACGTGGAAGTGATCATGTATGATCCACTTTCTAATTATGGTATTACCAAGGCTGCGGAGACTTATTATGGCACTGCAGTTCTTCCTTCCTATTCTTTTGACAAAGCAAAAACAATCGTATCCTTCGGAGCTGACTTCTTAGGATCTTGGATTTCTCCAATTGAATTTGCTCGTCAATATGCTCAGACTAGAAAAATAAGCAAGGAGAAACCTGAAATGTCTAGACATTATCAGTTTGAATCTACCTTGTCTCTAGCTGGTGCAAATGCTGATTATAGAACTCCAATCAGAGCTTCTCAAAGCGGTTTGGCAGTTTTAGCTCTTTATAACGCAATCGCGAAGAAAGCAGGAGCAACTTCAGTTTCAGCTCCAGCAGTTGAAATCGCTCATTTAGAAAAAGCTGCTGCTGACCTTTGGGCTAGCAGAGGAGCTTCTCTAGTAATATCTGGCTCAAATGATCCAAACGTACAAGTTGTAATCAACGCAATCAACGAATTGCTTGGAAGCAACGGTGTAACGGTAGATTTCTCTAATCCAGCTTACTATAGAAAAGGGGATGATGCTAAAATGAATCAGTTTGTAACTGATTTGAATGCAGGAAAAGTAGGAGGAGTTGTATTCTTCAACTGTAACCCTGTCTATGATTTTGCAAGAGGAACTGAAATCGCTGCTGGTATTGCAAAAGCAAAAGTAAGTATCTCTACCAATGGCACTTTAGATGAGACTTCATCTTTGGTACAAATAGTAGCTCCAGATCATCACTTTCTTGAGTCTTGGAATGATTTTGAACCTAAGAAAGGTCATTTCTCCCTAGCTCAACCAACAATTTCTCCACTTTTTGATACCAGACAAGCTCAAGAATCTTTCTTGGTATGGGCTGGTGGTTCCACTTCTTATTATGATTTCCTTCAGTCCAACTGGCAGGGTGATGTTTTCACTCAGGTAGAAACTGGTGGAACTTTCCAAGAGTTCTGGGATCAGACATTATACAATGGTGTATTAGCAATCAACTCAACTTCTGCAGCTTTGGCTCCAGTAGGTGATGTTAGTGTTGCTGCATCTGCAGTTGCCAAAGCATATTCTGCTGACAATACTTCTGCTGAATTGGTGATGTATGCTAAAGTAGGTATCGGTAACGGTATCTATGCAAACGTTCCATGGCTTCAGGAATTGTCAGATCCTATATCTAAGGCGACTTGGGATAACTACTTGACAGTTTCTCAGAAATGGGCTACTGACAATGGTGTCACCATGTATGAGGGAGAAACAAGCAAAGCTACCATCTCTGTAAATGGCAAATCGTTAATCGTTCCTATCCTTATCCAACCTGGACAAGCAGATGGCACTTTCGGTTTGGCAGTAGGTTATGGTAGAACAAAAGCTGGACGTGTAGCAAATGGAGTAGGTGTAAACGCTTATGACTTGCTAGATGCTTCTAAAGGCTTTGTCAATTTTGATATTACTTCTGGAGTAGAGGTTTCTGCTACTGGAGATTCTTATAGAATTGCCCGCACACAAACACACCAGACTTTCATGGGACGTGAAAACGTAATCCAAGAATCTGTGTTGAGTGAATATCAGAAAGATAATTCTGCAGGCAGATACCATCCACAAGTTTATAAGGATGGTGAGTTTGTAAAACCTTCTAAGATTTCACTTTGGTCAGGACACCAGTATTCCCAGCATCACTGGGGATTGGCTATCGATATGAACTCTTGTATCGGTTGCTCTGCATGTTCTGTTGCTTGTCAGGTTGAAAACAACGTGGCAGTAGTAGGTAAGCAGGAAGTATTGAACAGAAGAGAGATGGCATGGATCAGAATTGATCGTTACTATTCTTCTGATGCTCCAGCGGGTGATTTGAGTGCTATGGAAATAGCAGCTAATAATCCTGAGGTTACTTTCCAGCCGATGATGTGTCAGCAGTGTAACAACGCTCCTTGTGAGACTGTTTGTCCTGTAGCTGCAACTACCCACTCTTCTGAGGGGCTTAACCAAATGACTTACAACAGATGTATTGGTACAAGATATTGTGCAAACAACTGTCCGTATAAAGTGCGTCGATTCAACTGGTTCAAATACCACGATAACAAAGACTTCGCAGGAGTCAATGTAGCTCAAAACGATGATTTGGGTAAAATGGTCTTGAATCCAGACGTAACCGTTCGTGCACGTGGTGTAATGGAAAAATGCTCCATGTGTGTTCAAAGAATTCAAGCTGGTAAGCTAGAGGCTAAGCGTGAGAAGCGTAAAGTGAAAGATGGAGACATCAATGTAGCTTGTGCTGTGGCTTGTCCTACTGACGCTTTGGTATTCGGAGACATGAATGATTCGAACTCTAAAGTTTCTCAACTTCTTAAAATCAAGGAGAACACTACTTCAGCATTGAAAGAAGTGAATGAGGAAAGAGCATACCATGTATTGGAAGAGATCAACGTGAGTCCAAACGTTTGGTACTTTACCAAAATCAGAAATAAAGACTTAAACGAAGCGTAATCAAAATTTATTAAACTATGCAGGTTACTTCATCCGTTCGCGATCCGTTAGTTACTGGGGGTAAAACCTACCATGACGTGACAAATGATGTGTCGCGCCATGTAGAAGCAAAGCCAAATATCAGATGGTTTCTTGCTTTCCTTACGTCTGTTGGGGTTTTGGCTATTGGATCTATTGCTGTAGTTGCCACCGTTTGGGAAGGCATCGGTATGTGGGGTCTAAACAAAACCGTAGGCTGGGCTTGGGATATTACAAACTTCGTTTGGTGGGTAGGTATCGGTCACGCTGGTACACTTATCTCGGCTGTATTATTACTTTTCAGACAGAAGTGGAGAACATCTATTAACCGTGCTGCGGAAGCGATGACAATCTTCGCGGTTATCTGTGCGGCAATGTTCCCGGTTCTTCACATGGGTCGTCCATGGTTAGGAGCTTATTGGGCACTTCCACTTCCAAACGTTTTTGGATCACTTTGGGTAAACTTTAACTCCCCGCTTCTTTGGGATGTGTTTGCGATTTCAACTTACTTCTCTGTATCACTAGTATTCTGGTACATTGGTTTGATTCCTGATTTCGCTACTATTAGAGATAGAGCTACTGGTCTTAGAAAGGTTATTTACGGAGCTCTTTCATTCGGTTGGGATGGCGCTGCAAAATCTTGGAGCAGATACGAATCAGTTTCTTTGATCCTTGCAGGTCTAGCTACGCCACTTGTACTTTCTGTACACACGATTGTATCCTTTGATTTTGCAACGTCTGTAATACCAGGATGGCACACGACAATCTTCCCTCCATACTTTGTGGCAGGTGCAATTTTCTCTGGTTTCGCGATGGTATTGACCTTGATGATCGTAACTCGTAAGGTTTACAAACTGGAAGATTACATCACTATTGGCCACATTGAATTGATGAACATTGTAATCATCATCACAGGTTCTATCGTAGGTATTGCTTATATCACTGAGTTTTTCATCGCTTGGTATTCAGGCGTAGAAGCTGAGCAATATGCATTTATCAACCGTGCAACTGGACCTTACTGGTGGGCATACGCATCTATGATGACATGTAACGTGGTTTCTCCCCAGCTTTTCTGGTTCAAGAAAATTCGTACATCCGTCTATGCTACTTTCGCCTTGTCTATCGTAGTGAATATCGGTATGTGGTTTGAAAGATTTGTGATCATCGTTACATCTCTACACAGAGATTACTTGCCATCTTCATGGGCGATGTTCTATCCATCAATTACAGATGTAGGAGTTTACCTATTTACATTTGGATTGTTCTTCACTCTATTCTTCTTGTTTGCCAAATTCTTCCCGGTAATCAACATGGCAGAAGTGAAAGCTGTATTGAAGTCTTCATCTGATAAAGTGAATAAATAATCATGGAAAGAGATACACATTTTGTTACTGGAGTTTATGAAGATGAGGATGTATTACTCGATGCGATTACGCAAGTAAGATCTTCAGGCATCAAAATCCATGAGGTCTATTCACCATATCCTGTTCACGGGATAGATGACTACCTCGGATATAAGAGAAGTAAATTGCCAATTGCGGCATTTTTATTCGGCTTACTTGGGACTTCACTGGCTTTGACCATGCAGTTCTACATGATGCGATTTGACTGGCCGATGATCATTGGTGGTAAAGACTACGCAGCCTTTCCAGATTTCATCCCAGTTACCTTCGAATTGACTGTTTTACTAGCAGCATTCGGTATGGTAGGCGTGTTTATGGTAAGTACAAATTTGAAGCCTTGGGCTCAGCCTAGAATCTTCGATTTGAGAATTACTGATGATAAGCATGTAATGGCAATTGACATAGCAAATAACTCCGCTGTTGAATTAGCTAAAATTGAAGAGATCTTGAAATCTTCTGGAGCATCAGAGGTTAATAAAAAAAGTTTTGAATAGTAAATCTGGAAAAATGAAGATTGCTAAAACACTAAGTATTTTAGGGATTGCAGTAGCTGGGATTACCCTGGCTAGCTGTAGAGCTGGAGGAGAAAATCAAGGCTTAGAATATGCGCCTCAGATGTATCACTCCGTAGCATACGAGCCTTTGACTCAGATCACGGATTCTGAAACTAAAGGTGATCTTATCTCTACTCGTGAGGATGGAAAAGGTGAATACTATAACAGTAACATCAACAATCCTCATAATATGAATATGAGAGAGCCAGTTGCTAATACTGTTCCTCGTAATAAGCAGGGATATTTGCCTTATAGGTACAAGGCTTTTGAAGTAGAAGAAGCTGGTACTTCGGTTAAAAACCCAATCGAACTTTCGGATGAGGTTTTGACTGATGGAAAGAGATTATTCCAATTGTATTGTACACCATGTCACGGTTCAGGTGGTCAAGGTGACGGTAAAGTAGGAGAGATCATCGGTGGTGTTGCTAACCTGACGGGTGGTGCATATACTGCACTTTCAGAAGGTCATATATACCACGTGATCACTAAAGGAAAAGGAAGAATGGGAGCCCACGGTTCTCAAATCACTCCTGAAAACAGATGGAAAATTGTTCACTACGTGAAGCAAGAACTCCAAGGAGGTCAAAATGCTGATAATGCAGTAGCAGCAGTTGCTGACCAAGATGTTACACAAGTAGAAACTCCAGCTAATTAATTATGGCTCACGACGTACAACACTATAATCTGGATCAAAAATTTGAATTCACCGCAGCGACCAAAAAAGCCGTATTTATGGTTTTGGGTATCGGTGCCGCATTACTGATCCTTGGTATCGTAATGGCGGTGTTTGGCGGTGGTCATCACGAAGCAGCTGAAGCGGAAGGTCATGCATTTCATTGGTATGAGCGTCTATACGCTAACCTTTGGATCAACAACGTGTATTTCACAGGTATTGCTATCATTGGTGTATTCTTCTTTGCTATTCAATATGCCGCTCAGGCAGGATGGTCTACAGCTATCATTAGAGTAATGCTTTCCCTTGGAAACTGGTTGCCAATAGCAGGTGTATTGATGATCGTTACCTTCTTCATTGCAAATCATGACTTATTCCACTGGACTCATGCCTATCTATTCGATAAAGCATCTCCAGAATATGATAAGATCATTGATGGTAAAGGATCTTTCTTCTACTGGCCTATGGCAAAAGGAACATTCCCTGTATTCTATATCTTTAGAATGGTCTTGTTCTTTGGATTCTGGGTGTTCTTTTTCAAGAAATTCCAGAGTTTGACTTATAACGAAGATTTAATTGGTGGCACCTCTTCCTGGTATAAAATCAGAAGCTGGTCAGCTTACTTTTTGATTTTCTTTGCCGTTTCTTCCTCCATCGCTGCATGGGACTGGGTGATGTCAATTGATACACACTGGTTCTCAACCTTGTTTGGATGGTACGTATTCTCTTCTTGGTTCGTAGCAGGTTTGTCTACAATCACTTTGATCACAATCTTCTTGAAGAGCCAAGGCCTTCTAGAAATGGTTAATGAGAATCATGTTCATGACTTGGGTAAGTTCATTTTTGGATTCACTATTTTCTGGGCTTACTTATGGTTCTCTCAGTTTCTGTTGATCTATTATGCCAACATTCCTGAGGAAACGGTTTACTTCATCGAAAGATTGTCTAGCGACATTTATGGCCCATATATCTTTGTGAACTTAGCGATGAACTTTGCTCTTCCTTTCCTGTTATTAATGACAAGAGATTCTAAGAGACATGGAGTATTCTTGAAGTTAGTTTGTGCTTTGATCATTGCTGGTCACTGGGTAGATTTCTTCCTAATGGTTCAGCCTGGTACATTGGGACATAACGGTGGCGTTGGATTTATGGAAGTAGGGATGTTCCTAGTATATGGCGCGGCCTTTACGTTTGTAGTTCTTTCTGGATTGGCAAAAGGGAAATTGATCCCTAAAAACCATCCTATGCTTGAGGAAAGCTATCATCATCACATTTAATAAACAGCCGAAATAATTAAGGTATGTACGGATTTCTGATTGGAGTAGGGGTTCTTTTGATATTTTCCATAATATGGATGGTATATCGAATCCAAACGTTAGTCTCTGTGGTAAAAGGATCTGATAAGAAGATCGCTTCAGGGAGTAATAAGGTAAATGCAATTTTATTTATAGTTTTCTTGGTTGGTACTAGCATCTTGATGTTCTGGTATTCTATCAAAGAATTCCACAACTATCAATTGCCTATTGCATCTGAACACGGTGTAGTTACGGATCGCTTATTTTGGGTTACCATGGCGATTACTGGAGTAGTGTTTTTGATTACTCACGTTTTGCTTTTCATTTTCCCATATAAATATCAGTACAGTGAGAAGCGTAAAGCTTCTTTCTACCCTGACAACAATAAGCTAGAGGTTATCTGGACAATTGTGCCAGGTATCGTGCTTGCAGGTTTGGTGATTTCTGGATGGATGGCTTGGTCAGACATCACTGCACCAGCTCCTGAGAATGCACATACTGTAGAGATCATGGGTTATCAGTTTGCGTGGGAAGTTAGATATCCTGGTAAAGACAATGTATTGGGCGATTATGATTATCGTTTGATCACAGCGACCAACTCACATGGTATTGATTTCACTGATAAGAATGCAATTGATGACTTCCCTTCTCCTGTGGTAGTAATACCAAAGGGTGAGCCGGTTCTCTTCAAAATTAGAGCTAGAGATGTACTTCACTCTGTTTTCTCACCTCATATGAGACTGAAAATGGATGCTGTTCCTGGTATGCCAACTCGTTTCTGGTTTGTGCCTACTAAGACTACAGCAGAGATGAGAATAGAGACTGGAAATCCTGATTTTCAATATGAAATCGCTTGTACAGAAATCTGTGGACGTGGTCACTTCTCTATGAGAAAAATTATCGAAGTAGTAGAGCCGGAAGCTTATCAGAAGTGGTATGCTGAGCAAAAGTCTTTCATCCAAATGAATCCTTCCTTAGCGGCGGGACTTCCTTCTGAGACGAAAGAGGTTGCAGAAATTCAATTAAGCGAAAAGTAACAAACAAAATTATAGATTATGTCTACAGCATCTGTCGCAAATCATGGCGCAGCACACGATCACGGTGATCATGAGCATCATGATAATTTTGTAACAAAATATATATTCTCTCAGGATCACAAAATGATCGCGAAGCAGTACCTGGTGACAGGTATGTTTTGGGCTCTTTTGGGTGGTTTCCTTTCAGTTCTTTTCAGACTTCAATTAGGTTTTCCTGAAATGGACATGTCTTTCCTTCGCCCTATTTTAGGTGGATGGATTGATGAGACTGGTCACTTGGATCCTACATTCTATTTGGCCTTGGTGACAATGCATGGTACCATCATGGTATTCTTTGTGTTGACGGCAGGTTTGAGTGGTACATTCTCCAACTTCCTGATTCCTTTACAAATCGGAGCTAGAGATATGGCTTCTGGATTTATGAATATGCTTTCTTACTGGTTATTTTTCCTTTCCGGTGTGATCATGTTTATCTCCTTATTCCTAAAAACAGGACCTGCTTCAGGTGGTTGGGTGGTATATCCACCTCTATCTGCATTGGAGCAAGCTATACCGGGATCAGGATTGGGTATGACTCTTTGGTTGGTAGCGATGACCTTCTTTATCGCATCTTCTCTAATGGGAGGTATCAACTATATTACTACAGTTATTAACCTGAGAACAAAAGGGATGTCTTTCTCAAAGCTTCCTTTGACTATCTGGGCATTCTTCCTGACTGCAGTTATCGGTCTTTTGTCATTCCCAGTTTTGTTTGCAGCCGCATTGTTACTTGTATTTGATAGAAGCTTTGGTACATCATTCTACCTTTCTGATATCTATATCGGTGGAGAAGCACTTCCAAATACCGGTGGTAGCCCAGTATTGTACCAGCATTTGTTCTGGTTCTTAGGTCACCCTGAAGTTTACATCGTATTGCTACCTGCATTGGGTATTACCTCTGAAGTAATTGCTACTAACTCTAGAAAGCCAATTTTTGGATACAAGGCGATGATTATCTCCTTGCTTGGTATTACAGTTCTTTCCTTCGTGGTTTGGGCTCACCACATGTTTGTGTCAGGTATGAACCCTTTCTTGGGATCTATCTTCATGTTCTTGACTTTGATCATTGCAGTACCTTCTGCGGTAAAAGTGTTCAACTACCTGACTACACTATGGAGAGGTAACTTGATCTTCACTCCAGCTATGTTGTTCTCGATAGGGCTTGTGTCCTTCTTTATCTCTGGTGGATTGACCGGTATTTTCCTAGGTAGCTCAGCTATTGATATTCAATTGCATGATACATACTTCGTAGTAGCTCACTTTCACTTGGTGATGGGTTCTGCTTCCTTCTTTGGTATGATTGCAGGTGTATACCATTGGTTCCCTAAGATGTTTGGAAGAATGATGGATGCCAAATTGGGATACATTCACTTCTGGATCACTTTCGTAGGTGTTTACATGGTATTCTTCCCAATGCACTACATTGGTATTGCGGGATTCCCAAGAAGATATTACACGTTCACGAACTTTGACTTTACGAATATGTACACGGACTTGAATATGTTCGTGTCTGTAGCTGCTATCATTACTTTCGCTGCTCAGTTCATCTTCTTGTTCAACTTCTTCTACTCTATGTATAAAGGTAGAAAGGCAACATTGAATCCTTGGCAGTCAAATACACTTGAGTGGACTACTCCACTTCATCCAGGTCACGGTAACTGGCCAGGTGAAATACCTTCTGTTTACAGATGGCCATACGATTATTCTAAGCCTGGCGCTGAGGAGGATTTCATTCCTCAGACTGTTCCTCTTTCTGCTACTCCAGAATCTAACCTTCCGCATGAGCAGGAGTTGGTGAAAGTTGAGTTGGAAATTATGAAAGAAGAAGAGGACGTTTTGGTTTCTAATGAAGCAAAGCATTAACAAATCTATAAAGAGCTTTCGCCGTGTGAGTGTGATCACGGTGATAGCTGTTTATGCACTGATTCTTATCGGTGGGATAGTACGTAGTTCCGGTTCTGGAATGGGATGTCCCGATTGGCCGAAATGCTTTGGTAGCTTCATTCCTCCTACAAGTGTGGATCAGCTACCAGCAAATTATCAGGAGATTTATCTCAATAAAAGATTAGCCAAGAACGAACGGTTCGTGGCAACACTTGAAAAATTAGGATTCTCAGAAAAGGCTAAGGAAATAGCTAACGATAAGTCAATTCTTATCGAAGAAGAGTTTAATGCGGTGAAAACTTGGATTGAATATCTGAATCGATTGGCTGGCGTAGTGATAGGGTTATTGATCATTCTTACTGTTTGGAAGTCATTTCCACTTCGTAATATGGATAAATGGGTTACTATTCTATCTGTTTTCAACCTTATCCTTGTGATTTTCATTGGTTGGATTGGCTCTATTGTAGTTTCTACCAATTTGCTTCACTGGATGATCACATTCCACATGATGCTGGCGTTGTTGCTGGTTTCTCTATTGATCTATGTCTATCATAGATCGGGGAGGTTGATCAAAAGTAGGGGGGTGAAAATGGAAGTGCCTAAAAGGATTGAATTGGTATTATTGGTAGGTACTATCTTAATGCTTATTCAGATTGTTCTAGGCACACAGGTTAGGGAGCAGATTGATATTATCTCTTCTTCTCTTGGAGATATGCTTAGAGATGAATGGGTTGGTCGAATTGGGTTAGATTTCCTTATTCATAGGTCCTTCTCCATAATTCTGCTTGGAATCCATGTTTTGTATTTCTTTTGGGCGTTTAAGTACACGCTAAGAAGATCTCAAGTTGATCTTTGGTCTCAGGTCTTGATGATTCTGATTATACTGGAAATAGCTACAGGAATGGCAATGGCATACTTTGGTATCCCTGCATTTCTTCAGCCTATCCATCTCTTATTAGGTTCTCTTATTATTGGTGTGCAAGTCATTTTGCTACTTGAAATCAGAGAAAACATTCAGTTTCGATTAAATACAAATTGATCATGAGGACAGTTGAAGTAACTGACCATATAAGTAGTTTAGTAGTAAGCAAGATCAAAGCTTACGCTGAGTTGATCAAATTGAGGCTTTCAGCTTTGGTTACCTTCTCAGCAGTATTCGGCTACATACTTGGAGATCGAGGCGTTAGCTTTGGCTGGTCTGGTTTTATTGGGTTGGCGCTTGGCGGATTCCTGATCAGTGGCGCATCCTGTGCTGCAAACGAGATCTTGGAGCGTGATTTGGATAAGCTGATGAAGCGAACCCAAAATCGCCCACTTCCCTTAAAACTTATTTCCCTTCAAGAAGCACTTTGGGTTACATCCATAGTTGCCGTACTTGGTGTAGGATTGCTTTGGTACTTTACTAATCCATTGACCACTTGGTTAGGAGTGTTGAGTATGGTGCTTTATGTATTTGTATATACACCATTGAAGAGAGTCGGTCCTATAGCAGTTTTTGTTGGAGCTATTCCTGGTGCATTGCCTCCGCTTTTGGGCTGGACAGCAGCTACAGGAGCGATTACCCACGAAGCCTTGATTATTTTCGGAATACAATTTATCTGGCAGTTCCCTCATTTCTGGGCTATTGCATGGGTAGGAGACGAAGATTACAAAGCAGCTGGATTCAAACTATTGCCAAGTGGCGGTGGTAAGGATTTAAACACTGCTATTCAAATAATGATTTACACCTTGTTCCTATTACCTCTAGGATTGCTACCAAGCTATTTTGGACTGACAGGAATGACATCGGGTATAGTAGCGACTGTGTGTGGCGTGTTGTTCCTAGCGCAGACCTTCTCCTTGATGAAAGATTGCTCACGCAAATCTGCGTTGAGAATTATGTTTGGTTCCTTTTTGTACCTACCTATCGTACAGATCGCTTACTTATTGGATAAATTACCGTAACGATGGAAAAAGAACTTAAATACGTCGATTTAGTAGATCAGCCTATTGCAATGCACCCTAAGAAGTTTGCGCTATGGCTTTTCTTAGTGACTATAGTGATGATCTTTGCTGCACTTACCAGTGCTTATATAGTAAGACAATCAGAAGGTAACTGGCTAGAATATGATCTACCTACTATTTTCTGGTACACTTCAGGAATTGTCATCGTAAGTAGCATTTGCCTTCAGTATGCTTATTCAGCTGCTAAGAAGGATAATCTAGCTGGACTTAGAATTGGTCTAGGCCTAGCTGTCTTGTTTGGAATTGCTTTCCTTGTTGGTCAGTGGTACAGCTGGGTAGCGTTGGTAGATGAAAATGTGTTCTTCGTAGGTAATCCTTCTGGATCATTTCTCTACGTATTCACAGGATTGCACGCTGTTCACTTGATCAGCGGTGTGATATTTCTGATTATTGTATTAATTTCGACCTTTAGATATAAAGTGCATTCCAAGTCTATGAATACACTTGAAATGGCCACTACGTTCTGGCATTTTCTAGCTGCATTGTGGTTATATCTCTTTATGTTTTTGCTTTTGAATCATTAAAAATTAACCAAGTACAAATCAATATCTTATGTCTGCGCATTCTACTGCTATAGGAGTAAGCTCGAAAAGAGGCGTCTGGGGAGGTGGTAACGAACCACTCAAAGCCAGTTATGGAAAACTCATGATGTGGTTTTTCCTTCTTTCGGATATCTTTACTTTTGCCGCTTTTTTGATTACTTACCTTTCAATTCGTGTCAGTTATCCCGCTTATGCTGGACCTGCCAAGGAGTTTGTAGGTTCCAATGAATACTGGCCAATTCCTGAATTGGTATTTGATGCTATTCCATTCGTGCATGGTGTTCATGCACCTCTAGTGTTTGTTGGTTTGATGACCTTCATCTTGATTGCTAGTTCTGTTACAATGGTATTGGCTGTAGAGGCTGGTCATAGAAATGACAGAAATGATGTGGTTAAATGGATGCTTTGGACGCTGCTAGGAGGTATTACTTTCTTGGGCTGTCAAGCTTGGGAGTGGAATCACTTTATCCATGGGTCAGAAGCAGGTGCTGTTTTGAACTATATCAATGGCATTAGTCAGAATGTGACTGAAACCGTATTTGGAGCGAATTTGCTTGTCAATGAATATGGTCCGGCTTCATTTGCCAACCTATTCTTTTTCATTACCGGATTTCATGGTTTCCACGTAACTATCGGAGTTGTCCTTCTTTTCATGGTGTTTTATCAAGCAGCAGTAGGAGTTTACGATCGAAGAGGTCACTACGAAATGGTGGAGAAAGTCGGTTTATACTGGCACTTTGTTGACCTAGTATGGGTCTTTGTATTTACTTTATTCTACCTGATCTAAGCTATAACTATTAGAATTATGGATATTCAAGAAAATAAATCAACTCTTAATGTTGTTCCTAGGAACGATGATAAGATTAAGAAAATCTGGAAAACAGCTTTGATTTTGCTTGCTATTACGGCTGCAGAATTTGTGATGGCTTTTACAATGCCTAGAGGGATTATCCTTTATGTCTTGTTCATGGCTTTGACAATATGGAAAGCAAAATATATCATGATGGAATTCATGCACCTAGGTGACGAGGTTAAGCCTTTGATCTATTCCATTCTTGTTCCTATCGCATTTTTATTCTGGCTTATAATAGTGCTTATTAAAGAAGGCTCAGATATATTTTCACTGCGCTGGTTTTAATCAGAATTTCTATAGATGTATTAAAAAGAAGGTTGAAGTGGGACACTTTGACCTTCTTTTTTGTTAGCTAATTATTATGAGAAGTATAAGAATATTGCAAGGATTTGTATTGGTATGTATCCTTTTGGTGCCCATTTTGATTTTCCTGTTTCTTAAAGGCTTTGGAACCAATAATTACGACATACCTGTCTTTTTTGAAAAGGGGGTTGATAACCCTTTTAGAGAATGCCCTATCGCTGATACTACTCAGCATTATATTCCAGAATTTTCCTTCACCAATCAGGAGGGCGAGATAGTGGGAAGAACAGATATGGAAGGAAAGATCACCATAGTAGACTTTTTCTTTACCTCATGTCCAAGTATCTGCCCTAAGATGTCTTCTGAAATGGAGCGTGTGAATGATATGTTCCGTGAGTATGATCAAGTTCAGATCATGTCCATCAGTATAGACCCAACCTTTGATACCCCTGAAATTCTAAAAGAATATGCTGAAGAGCATCATGCGGAAGCGGGTAAGTGGAATTTCCTTACTGGTGGAGTCCAAGAAACTTATGATCTAGCCAAGTGTGGCTTTATTATTCCTAGTGTGGATGGCTTGGGAGTTCCGGATGATTTTGTCCATAGTGATAAGTTTGTGCTAGTGGACGAATTGGGACGAATCAGAGGTTATTACAGTGGAACATCTCGTGAGGATGTGGATTTATTGATGTTGGAGACTAAAGTACTATTACATGCAAGCGAAGAAGAATAGTTTGTTAGAAAATGAGGGTAAAGTGAAAGGGTGGATTATCGCCATTTCCGTAATTATCCCAGTAGCTGTGGCAGTGCTTATATTTATGCCAGCTAAACTTGACTTAGGTGCAGATTGGGTTTATTTTCTACCTCACTTGAATGCAGTGATGAATACTGCAGCAACTCTTGCTCTGATAGCTGGATTCTTATTTATCAAAAATGGAAATATCCCATATCACCGTGCTTCAATGACTGTAGCATTTGGTTTGGGTGCGATATTTCTGGTGTCCTATGTGATATATCATGCTGCAGCAGAAAGCACATCATTTGGAGGCGAGGGGATGGTTCGTAGCTTCTATTATTTCTTCCTGCTTACCCATATCGTCTTGGCTGCAGTTGCACTTTTCCCAATTCTGTTTGCGTATTACTACGGATATACAGATCAGCGTGTGAAGCACAGAAAAGTTGTTAAATTTGCATTTCCGATCTGGCTTTATGTGACCGTCACTGGTGTGATAGTTTACTTGATGATCAGTCCTTATTATGTCCATTGAAACTTACTTTCTTCTTAAATCGTAAGAAAGAATACGAAATCCAGCCTTCCTGAGGCAGACAAGTTCGGGATAGGGTCTGTGGACAAATGAAATCAACTAGGTTAACCTATGAAAAAAGCACTCAAAATAGGATTCTTTACATTCGTCGCTTTTCTATTTCATACTGCAAGCTTTGCTCAGTGTGCCATGTGTCGAGCATCTGTAGAAAACAATGTAAGCAATGGAGATACCAGCATTGGAGCTGGATTGAATCTTGGAATTATGTACCTTTTTGTGATGCCATACCTAATAGCGATGGTGTTGGGCTTTTTCTGGTACCGAAATGCTAAAAAAAGGAAGGCTAAATTAGCCTTGCATTAAATGAATAGAGGAGCAAAGTTTGATCAAGGACTTTGCTTTTTTTATTTTACATCTAAATGAAGCATGATTCCCGCCGCCTGATCATCTTGATCAGTATTTTCTCTCTTCTTGCCGTATTGATCCTTAATTTCTTTTTCTTCCAGAAAAATGAACAGGATACTTATTTGCAAGCTTTGCAGGATCGTGTTCAAGCTGTTGATAAGGAATTTGATGAGGATTTTATTCAAATTCTCATGGATATCAGACCTGATGACAGTTTAAGTTTTGGTCAAATTAGTACACCCATCCATCGACATCCTTTTTTTATTCTTAGTCCAGAAAAAGACCTGTTGTATTGGTCAGATTTTACGCTAACACTGGATTTCTCTCAAGTAGATCTCTTGAAGGAGTATCAATTGCTAGAAGACCCTTATGGTACGCTTCTGCTAAAGACTCGAAAAGTCAAAAGAAATGGTGCTGAATATGTCATGCTTCATGTTCTTCGTTTGATTTGGCCGGGAAATATTGAAAACAACTACCTGATCACTGGAGCAAATCCATCCATCTTTGGCAATGGTCGATTCGAGCTTTTTACCAATCCTGATGAAGCCACATCCATAGTTAAGAACCCTGCTGGCATACCTCTTTTTGGGATCAATTTCTTGTTTGGTTACAGTCCGGCGGGCAGGGTAGTAAATCCTGCAATCTTGATTTTTTTTACTTCAGTCTTTCTGCTTTACTTTATTTTAAGCTCTGATTTTGTGTTGAGCAAGTGGAAGTCTGGGAGAAGATGGCAGGCAATCGGGTACGCAATTTTTGTCCTTGGAGCATTTAGAATGATGATGCTATTGCTCGATTTCCCTGGGAACTACCTCAATTTGGCATTGTTCGATGTAGCTAATTATGCATCATCGTGGTTTAACCCGAGTTTGGGAGATTTATTGATCAATACGCTCTGTGCAGTTTTGATTTTAGCTATGGTGATCTACCAGCTAGCATCAAAGGCGATGCATGAAAAGATTAAAGTACTCAAAACTCCTAATGAGTTTCATGTCTTTTTTATTTTCTCATTGCTAGTAAGCTCGGGTTGTGTGTACATGGTGTGGTCTCTACCCCGGGATTTGATTATCAATTCACAGTGGGCATTAGATATCAGTTCCATTCCCCAATTTGATTTATTCAAAGGGATTAGCTTTTTCATGCTTTTCCTTTGGGGTGCTATTTACGTTTTACTTTCGCTGACACTTTTAAGTTTGCTTTTAGAGATCAATCAGCGCAAGCAAGAGTATTATAAATGGATAGCGATAATTGGCATTCCTGTCGCGGGCTTATTATTCTTTTTTACCATTTGGGGAGCAGTTGTTTGGCTGATTCACCTCGCGTTTTTGGTCACTATCATTCGTTTGGAGCTATTCAAAAATGCTTTTAAACTCGGTTTAGACACATTTCTTACGTTCTTCTTTGCCTGTCTGGTGACAGCGACTATTGCGGGGATAAGCATTTTTCAGACGGAGAAAGGTGAATTAATTCAATCTAAAACTCGATTTGCAAATCAAAATCTCATCGAAAATGATGTGATGACTGAGTTTTTCTTAGGAGAAATTTTCACACGTATCAAGAATGATTTATTCATTCAAAATAGAATAGCTGATCCACTTTTCTCTAAAGAACCTATAGCAACTAAAATACGGCGGATTTATCTGGATAATTACTTTGATCAGTTTGAAGTTCAGCTCCGTATTTTCAATACTGCAGGGCAGCAAATACAAGGGGCAGGAGCAGACGAGAGCCTCAAGGAGATGCGATTGGAATTTATCAAAAGCGATTATGCTACGAGTGTAAAGGATCTTTATTTTATACGTGGTAATGAGTCTAACAGTGGAAATCGTTTTATCGCTTTTGTTCCGATGAGCAAAGAAGGTTCATCCCTAGGAACAATCTTTCTTGAACTTCGACAGCTACGTGTACAGCCGACAAGTGTATATCCTAAATTGCTATTGGATAAGAAGTACAACGACAAGCTAGATCCTGTCCTTTATGATTATGCTATTTTCAAAGAAGGGGAGTTCATAAGAAACTCAGGTTCATTTAATTACATGAGCAAGGGGTTTGAACGAGTTTTGACACGAAATGCTTTGTTGATTGAGGGAGTTCATCAAAACGGATATCATCATTTTGGAATAAAAAATGGAGAAGAGCTGATTATAGTTTCTTCAAGAAATGTCCCTCTAGCTCATTTCTTTGGTAATATTTCGTTGTTTTTTGTGCTTTTCGTGATCATGACCTTTTTGACCATCTTGATCAACACCTTGTTTACAGGAGTGAGGAATTTTGAGTTCAATTATTCTACTAAGCTTCAACTTTACCTCAATTTCGCTTTCTTCTTCCCGATTATTATTATCAGTATCATCACTATAGGATTATTGGCAAATAGCTATCGCGAGGATTTAGACCGTCAGTATATACAGAAAGCAGCTTTGATCAGAGGGAATTTGGGGAGCTTTCTGAATAACCAGAAACCTGCTGATGTGGACAGCGATGAGCTTAACGAAGAGGTGAATGAGCTCGCCAATACAACCGCAAGTGATATTCATCTGTACAATGTGTCGGGCAAGCTAGAGTCTACTAACCGTCCCAATATTTTTGACAAGAAAATACTGGCTCCACTCATCAATCCAAAAGCAATAGCCGAAATCGAGGAAATGGGGCAAAGTCAGTATCTGGCGGAAGAGCAAATTGGAAAGCTACGGTATAAAGCAGTTTATCTTTCTATTCCTGCGACGGCTAGCCAAGAGAATTTAGGGATTTTGGCTGTGCCCTTTTTTGAATCAGAAACAGAATTGAATACGCTGATCGCAGATGTGTTGAGTAATATCTTCAATGCCTTTGTTGTGATTTTCATTCTGTTCTTATTCGTTTCCTACTTTGTTTCGACCAATCTTACTTTTCCCTTTAAGTTGCTTACGCAAAAGCTAAAAGCTACTAATTTGGAGAATAACGAGCCTATGTATTGGGGTTCTAAAGATGAAATTGGCTTGTTGGTTAATGAATACAACAACATGCTTTTCAAACTGGAAAATTCTAAGAAAGTGCTTGCCTCTACAGAGAAAGAATCTGCCTGGCGTGAGATGGCGAAGCAAGTTGCCCATGAGATCAAGAATCCATTGACTCCGATGAAGCTTACTTTGCAGCACTTGATTCGCCTTCAAGAAGCGGGTAGGTTAGATGATGCGGAAAAGCTAAAAAGATCATTGGAAACGTTGATTCACCAAGTGGATGCACTAAGTGGTATTGCGTCATCTTTTTCCACTTTTGCCAAAATGCCTCTACCGAATAATGAATTGATGAATTTCAAATCAGTGCTGAATCAGGTCCTAGAGCTATTTAGTGGTGATCAGCAGGTTGAATTGATTTTTCAGGACGATTCCTTTACACAGCATATCCCAATTATGGGAGATGATAAGCTTTTCGGAAGAGTAATATCCAATTTGGTTATTAATGGTATTCAAGCTGTGGAACCGGGTGTGAAACCTGTTATTAGAATTTGGCTTTGGATGACCGATCAGGCTGTTTTCCTTGAAATCACAGACAACGGAAAAGGGATTTCTGAGGACTTGAAGGATAAGATTTTCATTCCTAATTTCTCCACCAAGTCTACAGGGTCTGGTTTAGGATTGGCTATCGCAAAAAGTGGAGTAGAGACAGCAGGCGGCAAAATCTGGTTTGAAACTGAGCTTGGGAAAGGAACCACATTCTATCTCACCTTTCCATTGATGGGTTAATTCATCTTTTTACTACCTTCAAATCAAAAGGCGTTTCTGAGTGAGCATGAGAGTTTGGCTACTTTTCTGGGTATTATTGCTTGGCTTTTTTACTTCGGTAAAAGCTCAGGAGAAATGCCGATGGGTAGATCCAAGGGGTTTAGTTAATCCAACGGTAGTAGATTCGCTTTCGGTACTTGAGGAGACCCTGAGGATAACTGATAAAAGTGGGGCCTCGTATGACTTCAAGTATGAGCTCAGCACAAATAAACTTCAGGTGATTTTTGATGTTGAATCTATTCCAGATTCACTTTTGCTTTGCTATCGGACTTTTTCACTACGTCTTGATCAGCCAATTGCCCACAGAACTTTGTTTGCAGATTATGACTCCACAGCCCGGTTCAAGGATAACCGAATGTCAGAACTGCCTGCCTTTGACTTTCGGGAGGAGCTTTTCCCTACAACCAACCTTTATAAATCAGGAAGTCTTACACGTGGGATTTCCTTCGGAAATACTCAAAATGTATTCGTCAACTCGGCGCTAAACCTTCAGCTAGAAGGTGATATTTCTGAAAACCTAAAGATTCGCGCAAGCATCACGGATCAAAATGTTCCTTTCCAGCCAGAGGGAAATACCCAGCAAATCCAGGATTTCGATAATGTTCTGATCGAGCTTTATAATGATGATTTCAGCTTGGCAGCTGGAGACGTGGTGTTGCAGCAAAGAGAATCTGAGTTTCTGCGCTATTATAAAAATGTGCAAGGGCTTCAATTTACTTCAAAGTATAAAATGAATGAGAATTGGACTGCCAGTTCTCAAGCTTTTGCTTCTATAGCCAAAGGTAAATTTGCGTCAATTCAATTGCCGATTTTGGAAGGAGTACTCGGGCCATATAGAGTTAGTGGGCCAAATAATGAGCGATTTGTTATCATCATGGCAAATTCCGAGCGGGTATTTCTGGATGGAAAGCAACTGAAGCGTGGATTCAATGAAGATTATGTGATTGATTATAATCAGGCAGAAATCACTTTTACTCCTAAAGTGCTAATCACACAATATTCCCGAGTTCGGGTGGATTTTGAATATGCAGAACGCAATTATTCCCGATCTATCATCGGAGCAAATCACACCCAGTCAAACGGGAAAGTAGATGTTTACTTGAATTATTACCAAGAGAAAGACAATAGAAATCGTCCGCTTTTTACTGATTTTTCTCAGCAGGAATTGGGACTCATGGCTTCCGTGGGAGATAGCGCAGAACTAGCAAGAATTCCACGTATAGATAGTGTAGCCTTTGATAAGAATAGGATTTTATATGCTAAAGTCACCGAATTCGATGATTTCGGAAATCCATTCGTTTATTATCAATACTCCAATGATCCTGAATTGGCATATTATGATTTGGGGTTCTCTCTAATTGGCACTGGACAGGGAGATTATAGACGAGCTAGCCAATTATCCAATGGAACGGTTTACGAATATGTGCCGCGTCTTAATGGTCAGCCACAAGGGAATTACTCCATTTTGTCCCAGCTTCCTCTTCCTGATAGCAAGCGAATGGTGACTGCAGGTACAAAAATCAAACTGAACGAACATGAGAAGGTTTATACCGAACTGGCACTTTCGTCGGCGGATCAAAATCTCTTTTCTGAGTTAGATGATCTGGACAACCAAGGGCTGGGGATGAAAGTAGGATTGCAAAGTGAAGGCAGAGAATCCTCACTTTTCAAGGGCTACGTTATAAAAGGGCAGACGGAGTACGAGTACAATTCCACCAACTTCAATTTCATAGATCGATTCAGATACATTGAGTTTGATCGAGACTGGGGATTAAGCCAAGATGGGTTGCAAAACGCTGCTGCCGAGCAGTTTTTCCGAGCTGGAGTGGGTTTTACAAAAGATGCGCTCAATCGCTTTGATTATCTTTTTTACCTTAGAAATAGAGCCAATGTCCTGAATGGAACGCAGCATTCTGCCAATTGGAATTTGCAATTGGGATCTAAAATCCGAATCAGGCAAGAATTCTTCCGGTTGAATTCCAAGCAAGATTCGCTCAATTCTGATTGGGCTCGCTATTTGGGTGATGTGAGTTATAATTCAAAAATCATCGTTCCAGGCTATCAATTCTCTCTGGATCAGAATGCTTTGAGAAGTGCTGAAACAGACTCTGTGGTTAGCACGGCGATGAACTTTAAACAGCATTTGCTCTATTTACGAAGCAATGATTCACTTAGCTATTCCTTCTTGGCAGATGCTGCCTGGAGAGAAGATAAAGCTCCATTTGCTGGGCAATTGCTAAATGACACCCGAGCTTTTACTTCCAATTTAACCTTCCGAAAGCAGTGGACTCAGCATAGTCTAAGCAGTACCTTTACTTATCGTGAGCTGGAATATTTGCAGCGCGATCTAGAATCCGAGCTCACCGTAATGGGGAAGTTGGATTATCAGGGAAGCTTGGGTAAAAACCTCATTCGAAATGAAATCTCCTATGCCATAGGAAACGGACGGGAGTTGCAGCGCGAGTTTGTCTTTTTGCCTGCACCAAATGGTGATGGTACACATACTTGGCGTGACGATAACGCAGATGGAGTTCAGCAGTTGAATGAGTTTTACTTGGCTATCAACCCAGAAGAGAAACAATACATCAAGATTTTTGTTCCGACGGATACTTACATCCAGGCTTACACAAGTATTTTGAATTACAGGTTTCAGGCTAAATTTCCAGAAGCATGGAAAGATGCTGGAGGCCTGCAGACTTTTCTTCATAAGTTCTCCAATACCACGAGTCTGAGTGTGGAGAAAAAAGTGACTTCAGACGACTTTGTGGATAGAATAAATCCCTTTTTGGGTGGAGTGAATCGAGAAGATATCCTCTCACTTCGACAAGTTATTAGATCTAGTTTTTTCTTCAATCGAGCTTCAGCGAAGTACGGATTTGACTTATCTTATTTCGATTCTCAATTCAAGCAGTTGCTTTCTGGAGGTTTTGAGGATTTGATTCAGAAAGATTGGAAGTTGAATACGCGGTATAATTTCAGTGGGCAAACTACTTTGAGGATTTTGGCTGGAACAGGCAATCGACTTTCTTCTTCTGATTTCTTAGACAATAGGAACTACACGATTTCCCAAAATCAAATTGGCCCTGAGTTCTCTTGGCAGCCAACACCATATTTCAGGACTACAGGAACTTACTTTTTCACAGGAAAAGTCAATACGGCAAATATTGAATTCAAAGAAAAAGCTCAACTACACCAAATAGGATTAGATCTTCGCTTTTCTAGGGCTGTAAAAACAACCCTAACAAGTAACTTGAAATTGATTCAGATCGATTACAATGGCGTGTCTAATTCTCCGGTAGGCTATGAAATGCTACAAGCCTTGACACCAGGAACTAATTTGACCTGGAATGTGAATTGGCTACAGAAAATAGGAGAGGGCCTTCAACTCAACTTGGTGTATGAAGGCAGAAATTCTCAAGGATTGGATCGGATTGTGCACGTAGGGAGAATGCAAGTTTCAGCTCTGTTTTGATAAAAAAATGTAACTTTGCGTAAGCTAAATAGTTGTCATACTAACTATTAAACTACGAATCAAATGAGCAAAAGCATCCTCGTCACTGGAGGTACCAAAGGAATAGGAAGAGCGATCATTGAGCGGTTTGCTGCTGAGGGTTTTGATATCTTCACTTGCGCGCGAAATGAGGCTGATCTGGCTAGTTTGAAGACTTTTCTAGAAGAAAAACATAGCAGCATCAAGGTGCTAGCAATCCAGGCAGACCTTTCTAAAAAAGCAGACGTCACTAGATTTGTCAATGAAGTCAAGACTATAGGGATTCCTGATGTATTGGTAAATAATACCGGCGTATTTATCCCAGGTACTATTCATGATGAGTCTGAAGGAAATTTCGAGTTGATGATGGAGACGAATTTGTACTCGGCTTATTACTTGACACGAGGTTTTGCTCAGGAAATGATCGCTCGTAAATCTGGACATATTTTCAGCATGGGTTCAGTAGCAGGCTTAACGGCTTACCCAAACGGTGGAAGCTATGCTGTGTCCAAATGGGCAATGCTGGGCATGACCAAATGCCTTCGTGAGGAATTGAAACCTCATCAGATCAAAGTGACCTCAATTCTTGCTGGAGCGACTTATACTTCAAGCTGGGAGGGAGTTGATTTGCCTATCGAAAGATTCATGAAATCAGAAGATGTGGCTGAAAGTGTATGGGCTGCCTATAACCTTTCGCCCCAATCAGTTGTTGAAGAAATAGTAATCCGACCTCAATTAGGAGATATATAACCCACATGGAGCCACTTATCAAATCATTAGATCAGCTTTATTGCGATAGCTTGACGAGTTATTCAAGGAGAAAAACCATTCCGGTGAAAATCGGTGACGTCATCGTCGGCGGAGATAATCCAATCGTGGTGCAATCCATGACTACCATCGATACCATGGACACCGAAGGCTCAATCGAGCAAAGTATCCGCATGATCGAAGCAGGTTGTGAGTTGGTAAGAATCACCGCTCCTAGTATCAAAGAAGCAGAGAACCTTCGGCACATTAAGGATGGGCTTCGCAAAAGAGGTTACAATACACCGTTGGTTGCAGATATTCACTTTACTCCAAATGCAGCCGAAGTAGCTGCGAGGATCGTGGAAAAAGTACGTGTGAATCCAGGGAATTATGCGGACAAGAAGAAATTTGAAGTAATAGAATATACAGACCTCACGTATCAAGATGAGCTGGATCGTATTCGTGAGCGGTTTTTGCCTTTGGTGAAAATCTGTAAGGAACATGGTACAGCGATGAGAATTGGTACCAATCACGGTTCTCTTTCTGATCGAATCATGAGCAGGTATGGCGACACTCCACTGGGAATGGTGGAGTCGGCGCTTGAGTTTTTGAGGATCTGTGAGGACGAGAATTACTTCGATATCGTCATTTCGATGAAGTCATCCAACACACAAGTGATGGTTCAAGCTTATCGATTATTGGTTGAGAAATTGGATCAAGGAGGCTTCAAGCCTTATCCTTTGCACCTCGGAGTTACAGAAGCTGGAGAAGCGGAAGACGGTAGAATCAAATCGGCTGTTGGGATCGGGACTTTGCTGGAAGACGGATTGGGAGATACGGTTCGTGTTTCCTTGACTGAAGATCCTGAGTTTGAAGCGCCAGTTGCCAAAGCATTGATTGATCGCTATGCGAACCGTGCCGGACATGCTGAGATCAAGCCTATTCAGGACTATCCTGTAAATCCATACGAGCATTTCAAGCGCAATAGCGAGGAAATATACAATTTTGGAGGACATAATGTCCCAAGAGTAATTACTGATATTTCTAAGATCGAGAAGATCTCTGAAAAGGAAATAAAGGCAGTCGGTCATTTCTATTTGCCAGAATTGGACAAGTGGAAAATGAATGATCAGGGATGTGATTTTGTGTATTCAGGATCCAATCCTATTCCTTTTATGCTTCCAAATGGCATGAAGGAAATACAGGATTCAGCGATTTGGACTACGGGAACTGATCAGCAAAACAAGTTTCCGCTGTTTGATTTGGTAGGGTTTTCTACTACTGAGAAATACCATGCGGAAGTTAATTTTCTGGAAATTAATGATACTCAGATAGCTGAAGCTATAGTACTTGCTTCGGGTAGAAAAGACACGGTGCTTATCCTCAAAACTGACAATAAACATGCAATGCCTGCGATGAGGAGAGCGTTGGTGAGTTTGCTGGAAGCCAAGTCTGACATTCCTGTGATCGTAAAAGTGAGTTATCCAGATCAATCTCAGGATGAAACGATGCTTTATGCCGCTACGGATGTAGGAGGCTTATTGATTGATGGATTGGGTGATGGGATCTTTATTTCTTTGGAAAAAGAGCAAGAACATTCTCGTGAAGAAATTCTAGAGCAAATCAAACTTCATAATTCTGTTGGTTTCGGTGTACTTCAAGCAGCGAGAACTCGAATGTCCAAGACTGAATACATTTCCTGTCCTTCTTGTGGTAGAACCTTATTTGACTTGCAGGAAACTACTGCGATGATCCGTAAGCGGACTGATCACCTGAAAGGTGTGAAGATCGGTATCATGGGTTGTATCGTAAATGGTCCTGGAGAAATGGCAGATGCGGATTATGGCTATGTTGGTTCTGGGAAAGGGAAAATCACACTTTATAAAGGAAAGGAAGTGATGAAGCGTTCGGTTCCTTCAGAGAAAGCCGTAGATAAATTGATCGAAATCATCAAAGTAGACGGCATGTGGAACGAACCGGAGATTATCTAATTTTAATAGAACCCTTCGAGGTTTTAAAAACCTCGAAGGGTTGCACCTCAAAGGATAGAGTTAGCCATTTACCAGTACAATCTGTTAACCATTAAAAATTCAAACCATGTCTGATAACAATAAAGTAAAAGGGTTCTTTAATATGGGTGAATTTGGAAACTACTTCGTACGGGTTTTCCAAAAGTCTGATCCCAACCAGAAGTCTAATTACAACTTGCGAATGATGCACGGAATCAATAAGATTTCCATTGTTGTATTTCTATTGGCTATCATTTTTTGGATAGTGAAACGGTTTATATAGGAGTCTAACCGCATGGTCCGCGGAGTCCCGATAGCTATCGAAGCGCAACTATTAGTAGTTAAGTCTCCTGACTTTGACCGAAAAAAATAGAGTCTTCGGACTGCCGATATTTTCTAGCTAATAATAATTCTAATGCCCTTTTTCCTCATCATTTGAAAAGTAAGTTGGATCATATTGCTTTATCAATAGATCAAAATAAGGGGGGAAATGTTTTACCGATAAAGCAATAGTTTTATAGAACCACATAGATACATAGCTCTCATAGTTTAAAAAAGGACTATACATCATCCAACATCTTTGTTCTCTTTATGCCTTTTGTGGTAGATTGTTTTTGAACCGCAAAAGGAACAGAGGACATAAAGCTCAAAATGAGAATTAGCCGTCCAAGAAGATTTTCTCTAGTTTTTTCTATGTGTCAATGTGGCAAAAAAGATTAAACCACATAGACACATAGCTCTCCTAGTTTAAAAAAGGACTATACATCATGCAACATCTTTGTTCTCTTTATGCCTTTTGTGGTAGATTGTTTTTGAACCGCAAAAGGAACAGAGGACATAAAGCTCAAAATGAGAATTAGCCGTCCAAGAAGATTTTCTCTAGTT